>OLRV01000053.1_pt1 | contig 95432 bp, 71 predicted proteins | sample 1672421 | NCBI WGS metagenome assembly OLRV01 (sample SAMEA3136684, study PRJEB25190) | human gut metagenome | biome: human gut; feature: human-associated habitat; material: faeces | place: Austria | collected 2013
TCCATTAGGCGGTGCTTTTATTAGAATATCAAATTTAATGAACTCTGAAATAATTGGACGCCCAACAGATTTGCCTTGGGCTTTCATATTCAAACGGGTTGACGATTTACCACGACACCCTTCTCAGCTGTACGAGTCAATAAGCTATTTAGTTATTTTCCTGATTGCTTATTTGCTGTATAAGTACCGGGGACAACTGTTTAAAATAGGAAGTTATTTCTATTTTGGCTTAAGTATTTCCGGCATCTTCCTCATGCGCTTTCTTTTAGAATTCACCAAGGAAAATCAAAAAAGTTTCGAAGATGCTTTATCTTTCAATATGGGACAATTATTGAGTATTCCTTTTATTCTAATCGGTGTTATACTGGTAATAAAGAACGTTGTAAATGTTCGCAAAAGCCAGACAAACAGATACCATTTTTAAATGCTCAATAGATAACAAAAGCCGAGCGCAGGGCAAACGAGGACAAGGTTTTAACAAGCAACGGGGCGCGGCAGACTGTACGGTCTACTGCGCCCTGCTTCTTGTTTCTGTTATGAGACGGATTATTCCTTCAGTGTGACGGTTCCGTCGGGAGCTACTTCAAAATTCAGCTCATAATAAACGATAGAGGTGCTTCCGGCATTGGATACTGTCTCATTTCCCTTTTCTACGACGTTGAACTTGAACGTTGTCTCCAACTTATCCCCGTATTCTCCATCTTTCGCCCTCGGCACGGATGACCCGATGCAATAGGATGCCAGCGATTTGAACTCGTATTCCGAAGGTATTAACTTCTTCGCATCCTCAATCTGCTTCATAATGACTGCCGCATCCAATTTAGCAGCATCGACCGGTGTCACTTTCTCAAAAATCAAACCTTCCTTATACCAATGGTCGGGAGATATATCACTCGGTTTCCAATTCAGCTGGCCGATATATGACTGTGAAAATACCTGACCGTTCTTTTTTACCATCCGCGTTGTAATGCTGCCATTGTTCAGATTATTCTCCAACTCTGCTGCATCACCAATGCCCTCCATCCACGACAATTCCACGATTTTCCACTCATCCGGGCTGACGTTGCTCGTTACAACATCCTTTACCTTGTTGACAGCTTCCGGAGAATCCATGGCGAGCTTACCCAATCCGCTGCCACCGCATGAAACCATCATGGCCGAAACAGCCAACATCACAAAACTTTTCAGAAATAATTTTTTCATAATAAATTCTACTTTAAATTTTTATTCAACTTTTCCTTTTAATTTAAGTAATATCACATCTTCGTTTGCATTGGATTCTACAAAAATAGTTTTTGTAAATACGCCCTTTTGTTTCTTTGTTTCAAAATCCACTTTTATCAAACTCTTACCATCAGGTTTTATAGGGGCTTTAGGCCATGTTGGAACCGTACAACCACAAGACGCTTTTACATCATAAATCACTAAAGGAGTCTTTCCCTTATTGGAAAAGATAAAATTAACACTGACACAAGGCGTCTTTTCTGATGGTATAATTCCCAGATCGATCGTTTTATTTGAAAAAAAAATCTTAGGTTTCTCTTGTCCCACTGCAGCTAAACTACACTGCAACAGTAACAACAAAATTATTTTTCTCATATAATTAAATTAACAGTAATTATCACCAAACTTAGTCACAAAAATGAAACTATAAATATTCAACATTATCAATCACTCCATAAAAAAATAGTCATCCTTCTGTTATTACAAATAAGAAAATACACTTTCTTGAATGGGCCTAATAATTTATTGAGAATATGATAAAATGATGTAACTACATAGTATGAAACATCATTTTATTCTTGATTGACAATCTAATAGTCTCAATCTACATTAATATACAAATGCATTTCACTATATTCTAACCTGATTGATAATTACACATGTTTATAATGCAAATAACCATCATCAGGAAAATTAGAATTATAGGAAAATAGTCTATTTCTTCCTTTTTATCATTTTTTTTAACATGATATTGTTTCCTAATCTCAAGGAATAATAGGACAATCCAACTAAAAAGATATACAATATCTACTAAAAATGAACTTACAGAATAAATTCGGCTTACTACCAATAAGGCTGCATATGCAACAACAATGATTATGTATAATTTACGGTATTTCCTCATAAATTATTCATTTACCATTTTGACAATTTTCAAAATCACGTTTAGCATTTGCCAAATCATCATTTAGTTTAAGATAAGCAGCTAGAACACATGCACAAGAACCAACACATGCACATGCCAAAACTGCTATAGAACATTGGCGTTCTGCACGATTACATTCAGCAGTATATTGCTCATAACATTTTAGATTCAAAATTTCACCTCTGGTTTTCACTGCTGTATACATTGGCTTTTCGAAATAATTCATAAAAAGTATTTTTCTCTCTTCTTGATTCAATTTACCATATCCAGCATCCGCTAATAAACAGTTTTTCTTTATTTCCAAACTCTGTAGTAAACTTGATAGGTTTGTTACCTCTACAATCTTTTGTATGTACTCGTCATCATTTACATTATACTTAAATTCACTTAATTCTGTATCTGACAATCTTCTTGTATATACCATAAACTGTTCCATTACCAATTTATGTTCTAATATAAAATCTAAAAACACATCCGATTCTGCAACAGACTTTATTAATAGATTTCTATCAATATCTTCTATTTTTGCAGAATAATCTGCATCAGAACTACAAGCGTAAACAAAAAGAAATACAAAAAACATAAGACTTAATGTCACTAAACAATTTACTGATTTTCTTATCATTGATTTAATTTTTACCATTATTATATTGAAATTTGGTTAAACAACAAGATACATTATTAAAACAACATATCAAATAACGTCTTAGGGCATTGAAAACCATCCCCTATTCTTAAAGAAATTCTATTATATAAATACACTCCTATTAAAACTTCAAATTCTTACTTTCTTAAAACATTTTTATCTACCTCCTTTCTTTAATATTGCAGCAATAGCATCAAAACATTTCAATATTTGCATACAACTAATATCACCACCATACCTGGGTGTCATTTTCATATGTAAAAGGTCTTTCTTCTCTTCCTCGTGTCAAATTACTCAAGAGATACAAGGCTTTATCCGGCCCACCAGAAAACTCTAAAAAATATGTTCGCGCAGTTTGTCTTCCCAAAGAAACCCATCCGTCCATTGATAAATATTTCAGTTCATATTCATCACCTTCACGGACTGAATTGTCATCTCCACGAGGAGCAAAACGAATTTTATTTATTTCTGTTTTTTTCCCAAAATCAAGGCCAACCCACGCATTGTTTAGATTTGCGGACGCATAGCATGTTAATGGATCACCATCAAATGCCATTTCCATCCGATGGCTATTATCACCATCGACCGGCGGATTTCCCATAGGAATACCTTTCAACGGATTTACTGAATCAGAAGGAGAATAAAATTCCACTTCGCTTATATCTGACCGAATGCCATCTCTCGCCAAAAAACGGACATACCGAAATTTATACACAGTATCAAGCTTCACTGTAAGATAAGAGCCTGGAGGCCTTTGGGTAATGACATGCATATCAATCGTGTTTTTGAAATCAGGCGAGTTAGAACCTTGAAACCGCCCATCAAGCAACAAATCCCTAAGAAAAATAATAATGGGAGCTTCTGTATATTTACGTTCAAGCCTCATCTTGTTTTTCTTTTGCATATTTGGACGTGCTGATATAGTATGTTTAGCCATTTCAGTCGTAAGGATAGGAGGAGCAGCGGGTATAATTCTACCCTCCTTATAATACCCAACTAAATAGACTATGTTCCTCCAGTCCATATGTTCAAATCTTGCAGTGTCATCCTTTATTTCTGCCCAATCTACCGGAATCCACTCACTATTATTAAATAGACACAAATAAGCAATATTGGTCCTTTTGGGTATATTTTCGCATCGAACTGCAATCCTTTCATTGGGGAAATATTCACCTGATACATCCTTTTCATGTTTATCAGAAAGAGAAAACGGAATACCCTTTTCTTGATTAACCTCTTCCAACTGGAGCTTTTGGGAAGCAAACATTTTCCGATAAATCTTTCCTTTCAGCTCATAAAATGTAACAAAACGGTCTCTAATAGGCATTCTATGATCTCCTCCTTCAAAATCACATGTCAACCCCGTGGTATCTACGATAAAACTCCAACAATGGTTGGTTGCACTTTTAGGTGCTTGCTTCAGATAGTCAACGCCACAAGGAATACCTATAGAACGAAGAAGATAAGTAGTAAAATAAGTTCTGTTCCAGCAGTTCCCAATACGGTTGTTCCACATATATTCAGCACTCATATCAAACAATCCCACACTTGATGTACGTATGGTAAAAAACCAGTCAGGTTTCATTATAATATTTTCGTTTATCAGCTTGTACGCTTGTAATACGTCACTTCCGATAAACAAAGAATCCAATATCTGCTCTGCCGCCTCGGCATAAGTCTCTCTCCACTCTGAAAGTGGTTCAAAAGCCACACGGTAAGGCAGTATATATTCACAGAAATCTTCAAATTTAATATATTTCCCCCATGGTTGTTTTTCCCACATACCAAAAGCATGATCAATATTCCGGATCAGATAAGAAGCTGTGATTACGTGCGAGTCGTATATAACCTTTTGATTTCGCTCCAAAAATGGAACAAACTTTTTTTGAGCTACTTCAATAGCTACATCTTCACTCATTTTCTTTTGAGCAACAGCTTGGTACAAATCCTTTATGGAATCATTTTCCGGAGAATAATACGAATAATAATCCGGCATATTTCTTATAAGAAAATGAGCTGCCTTATACTTCAAACTATCTGCAACACATTGGTTATAATGATATAAAACTTTTTCCAGTTCTACACGATTATCACCGGCAAATATTAAAGCTTTTTCCAACTGTATAGCTTCCTCTGTCTTTTTATCAGTACATGATAATAACAGAACGGGAACCAGCACAATGAATAGGAAACAACATCTACTTGAATAACTCATAAATATCTATATGTCAATAAAATTACTGTAGGAAGCTATAATACCTCCTACAGCATATAATCAATAAAGCTCCACCTCATTGATGCGTAACACCCTTCCTCCTGCATGCTGCATAGGACGGGTTATCATCAAGCGTACATAGCGTACCTGCGCCGGAGTGTCAATCATACGTGATACGACATTCTGCCGGTTTCCATCTATATTGTCAAGTGTCTTCCATTCTTCAGTCTGGCTGTTTCTGCCTTGCAGGAAGCAAGCGGAAGTAATGTACCCTTTGTCCTCACGGCCTGCATTCACCAGTTTCCAACCGCTCACAGTTTTCGCCTCACCCAAATCAAAATCCACATAGTTCAACGCACTTCCCACTTCACACCATTTGGTATCGACATCCCCGTCAACGATGCGTTCGGGCTTCTCATTATCATTAAAATAGCCGGAATAGGCGATAATCTTCGCGCCCTTCAACAGATTTTCTTTTTCCACCTCCACACTGTTCAACTCCATCTCATTGTCACGGATGGCTGTATGGAACAAGCTAGTGGCAACCTGGACGGGTTTCAGAGTTTCCTCCACCAATGTGGCAGCAAAAAGAACAACCTTTTCATTCTTCGGAAGTATAAGGCTGGCAGCACCTGCCGGAATATCAACACCGAACTTGAACATATAGGTAAACTCATAGGCCTCATCGGCTGTAGGAGAGTGGCGGTGAGTTCCCACATAAGCCACTTCGGCATCCTTCAGATAACCTTTGGTATGTCCCGAATGTCCCCACTGTCCGACAAATCCGGTATAGGAAGGTACAATGACCTCACTCTTGTTCCCTCCGCACCGGAAAGTGGCGGCATAGTCCCCGTCCGTAGCGGCAGCCAGAAAATACAGTTTATTATACTTTTTACCTTCCGGTAGAACAATAGTATCACCATTGCACGTCATTCCGTTGGCGGCATCTTTCTCGCCGAGCTGGAAAGGAATCCCGTTTACAGTCAGGGATTCGGGCAACAGTTCTGCCGCAAACGAATAACCCGACTCAAAATCAGCTTCACCGCGGAACTCGTTGAATGAGGAACATTTACAGTTATAGGACAACGGTAAAGAGGCATACTGCAATTGATAAGCGTCCTCGCCCGATGACTTCAAACGTACCTTGAATGTCTTTATAGAATAAGGCTTTATACTTACAGACAGCCCGTTTCCACTGAATTCGGCCGAACCGATACTCTTTTCAGTGCCATCCGCTTCGTAGGCACTGGCAATTTCGCCTGCAAAAGAAAGTACCGCATCCTGCACCTTCTCACCGCCTATCTCATAGACACGCACTACATACTCATCCGAGTTCTCGGCTTTCTTCAATGCCTTGATAATGACATTGCGGTTATTGGAAGAGACGAAAGAGAACTCCTTACCCAATGTACCCCTATGTTTATCGGTACGGAAAGCTTTCAGCTTCTGGTTCAATATCTCCGCCTTCTCTATGGTGACAGCCTTGTCAAGTCCACCGGCATGACCCACCAGACTGTATGTAAAGCAATGATGCCCGAAGTCCTGGCGGTTCTGGTAAGCATAATCCTTGTCTGTTTCGGGGGTATGCAGCAGGGTCAGGCGGAGGGTGTTGTCGTCCGGCTTGTCCCAGCCGTATTTGCTGTCATTCAAGACAGATATGCCATAGTTTCCACTACGGTCAGTCAAATCGGCCCAATACTGTGCATAGACTTCGTAGGCAGTCTCCGTATTGTTGCCCCGCCTCACACTTCCAAGTCCCAAATCGTAGGTGGCTTCCGTATTTGCCATGTTCAAAGGAAATTCGGCCTTCAATAAAGCATTGGACAACTGCCAGTCCACCTCATTGTAAAAGTCTATGCGGTCGGCACGGCTACCCTCATACAAACGGATGTACTGCTTGAAGAGTGACTCTCCATAACGTTTCTCGATGCAGAGTGACTTGCGCAGCTCACCATCCTCCACCAGTGTCATCTTCACATCCTCTGTGATGGAAACCGGTTCCCGGTCTATAGTCTCCTTCAAGATCTCCCAAGCAGGCCACATGTAGGACTTGTTCTGCGTGAAGAGTGCCAGACGAATGGATTTACCGGGTTTCACCAGCTCCTTGCCGTTCTTCTTGTCAAACAACGAAACGATATCACCCTTTGTATCCAGCGTTATCTTATAAATGGAATTCTCCAATGCATTGGAATCCACAGATACCCGGGTGTCAGCCGACGGACCAGAAGTACGGACATCATATACCGCATAACCGGTAGCGGGCACAATAGCCTCTATCAAGAGTCTGGCTTTACCGTCAGCATAGGACAGCAATTGGGCGGCCACTTTCCGGCCATTCATATCATATACGGTAATCCCTTTCGGTTTCTTTGGCAAGGCAAGTTCCACCTCTGCCATATCGGCAACCTGGAATCCAAGCGCATTGTAAAGCACCACCGGTATCCCTTTCACCCTGGTATCCATCTTTCTTGCCACAGCGTCAATGGAGGAAGTAAGAATACCGGAGAACTGCTTGAGGGAAATCAACTCGTCATTCCATGAGAATTCATAAGCCCGCGGTATACTTGTTCCCGTAAGGTCATCATGGAACTGATGGAAAATGAAACGCTGCCAGTTCTCAGTCAATGCAGCTCCGGGATAGGAAGCTTGGTTCAGCCATTCGGCTACAACGGAGGAGCGTTCCGCTGCATCCCCCAAAAGCTCATTCTGACGGTTGTACAGCTTCATGGCAGCCTGGGAAGTATAACATCCGGTACCGTGAACATCCATCAACAGTTCACCGTTGAACTTGGGCAGTTCCGGATGGCTTGCGTAAGGCTGGAAGTCTTTATATATCCGGTCACTCGTGGCACTGACAATCTGCAACGGACCATTGCCTTGCAGGCCTTTCTCTACGGCACGTACAGACTCCAATGTAGGTGAACCACCTATGTCTCCCGTACCGTAATAGCGGTAGACCATGTGAAGCGGAGAGTGGCCGGTCAATTCCAACAAGTCCTTGTTTTCCGACAGGTCCCCGTCCTCAAAACGTTGGTTATAATCATATCCATGAGTCATCATGATGGTAGAGCCGTCTATACCTTGCCATAAGCCGACAGTGAAAGGATATTTGTCGTTGCCGTAGAACGGTTTGTTGCGCCACTGCAACTTCTGGGAGGAGAAGCCGATCAGTCCGCAATGGGACGCAATGGCAGGAAGTGTCCAGCCAAAACCGAAACAATCCGGCAAAAAGATGTCAGTGCTTTCCACACCAAATTCCTTCCGATAATAATTCTGACCAAGCATGATGTTACGAATCGCAGACTCTATGGAAGGAACCAGTGTATCAGTGGCATCCCAGCTGGCTCCGCTGATATGCCAACGGCCGCTCTCTATGAATTTCTTCATCTCTTCGTATTGCGCCGGATAATATTCCTTCATCCAAGCATATTTCACACCTCCTTCAAAATTAAAAATATATTCCGGATACTGCTTCAGCAGAAACAGATTCTGGCTGATCGTATTCCACACATAATCCTTGATTGTGGTCTGGATATCCCAGTTCCACTGTGTGTCCAAATGTGCATCAGACACCATGTAGGCTTTCGGCTTTTGCGCCTGCACACTATTTTGAGCATAGGCACCGCCACCCAATAGCAAGGCAGATACCAATACTGCAATCTGTTTTTTCATTTTCTGTTTATTTATTGTGTTTAAAGGTTTTATTTATTGCAGTTCGCTGATCTCGGCGAAAAGCTCAATCATACAGGCATTCTCCAGTAGACTCTTGAACTGCTCTTTTCTGTTTCCCGACCAATCATTACTAAACAAGCCATTCTCATCACGCGCATAGTTCCAAGCATAATCCGCATTCGCAATCATGGTCTTTATGTACGCCTCATTCCTATCAACCAGATATAGCGCCTTCAAACCTCTGAACAAGATTACATTAAACCAAGGAGTTGCCGGAAAGAATTTCATCTCTCCTGTTGCGATAGGCTGTACCTTCAGAAAGAAACGGCAGGCACCCTCGGCTGTCTGCTGCGCTTCCTTCAGGTAACGCTTCTCTCCAGTTACCTGATAGAGAAGTACACCGGCCTGAATCATCTGCCCGCTGTTATAAGTATATTTGGCCGGATCCACTTTTCCCTGCAAATTCTTGTTGTCCCAATATACAAAGTCAGAAGGGTCACAAAGATTGTCACGGGTCCATTGATAGGTCTTCTTAGCTTGCTCAAGGTATTTTGCATCCTTAGTCAACTTAAACAGCCTCATACAGAGAACAGTAGCCGGAGCATTCGAACAAGTGTTTTTTGATTCTTTCTTCTGTTCGCACCAATAGATTCCTCCCCCCAACTCTTCGGACCATCCGGAATAAATATAGTCATGCAGCTGGATGGCTTTTTCCAGATACTCCTTGTCACCAGTCCGTTCATAGTAATCACAGAAATCAATGGCCACCCAGTCATTGTCATCGTAATAACGATCATTATGACCTGCAAAAGCCGGATACGACTGGTAACAATGGGGAATCCGGGTAGAGTCCCAATAAAGGTCCAGTCCCGGCTTTATCTGCCGGTCCATCAGTTTTCTGTACTTCTTTTGCCCGGAAACCTTATACAAAGAAACACAACCGGATACCAAGGCTGAATAAGGCCACAAGAAAGAGACCTCCTGCTGGTTAACAACAGCGCCGGTATTGGCCGTATATGTAATTCTCTGCTCCGGGTTTCTTGGATAAGTTTCCGTCAGCAGGCCATACTTCTCCACTTTATAGAGAGTAAGTATCTGCTGAAGCAAAGAATCGGCTCGTTGCAGATAGATTTGTTTGCTTGTCTGTGCAGACAAGCAAACCGGTAACGAGAGAGCTATTAATAAAAATAAATTCCTAAGCTTCATATCCAATTCAAGTCAAGTGATTATTATTCCAGCTTCATATCGGCACACATCAGGAAAGCATTGTATGGCCCCCACATGGACATGATGAACCAAAGCTGGTCATCATTGTCTTTCAACGGATGTATGTAAGCGCAATACAAAGCTGGATATCTGTCCGCTTCCGCCAATACTTTCGGCTCGCTCCACTGGACGAGATCCTTCGATGTACAATAAAGAATGGCATGCCTTTTGGTCAAAGGAGTCTCGTCATGATTCGGATCATAATTATAAGTCAGAATCCAACGCTCAAACTTCTTGTGCCATATCAGCGACGCTTCTCCTACGGGACCTCTCAATACCGGAGTAGCGGCAGCCTCATTTCCACGTATCCACTCTTTACTTTCACCGTTCCAGTATTCATAGGCCTTCATATCCAGAAGATCTTTCTCAAGGAAACGCGCCAGATACGCAGCATCACCACGTCCGGCCTGTGTGCCGAGCATATAAATCCATCCGTCACATTTGGCATAAGCCACTTGCGAAAAATGACTGTCGGGAGAAAAAGTCACCTCTTCACGCCGCTCCCATGTCCGACCGTCATCATTGGAAGTATAGACAGAAGAAAAATTGGTAAGCCAGCGTCCATGAGGCGCTCCCCAATCATAGATGTTCATAATATGGACACAATCCGTTTTACCGGCCCGAATAGCACTCGTAGGGATGGAAGTCTGGTATACCTCCGGATTCGTCTTACCGCCCGCACATACCTCAAGCGCCTTACCATCGGCATCAAGCAGCATTGAATCTATTTTAAGACCGTCTGTAAGCTCTGTATCCGATGAAAAAGCCAGTACGTTGGAACGCCAGTTGGAACCATTGCCACCATTTTTATTCACGACAAAACCTTCTCCACTGGTATCTCCGAAAAACATGCCCACACGGTTTCCATCCATATGCCACATTAACCCCAAATCCGTTCCATATACATCAAAGTCAGGTCCGGTATTATTGGGATTCAGCAATGTATCTCCCGGCAAAGGATCACCCGTGACACGGGATATCATACGTACATTATCAATACACAGCGTTTTTTCACTATCAGCATCCTTACAAGCCATATTGCCCGTCAAACTACAGGTAACAAGCCCGAACAGTAAAATTTGTTTAGTTCTCATTCTTATCAATTCCATATACAAGTACACATTCCCACATCTATTCCTTTATTCTTTCCAGGATAATCAGTCCCAGTTCAAACTGGTCCCCACCGTTATTATTTCTCACATGGAAAGTGACTGAATTGGTTTGTTCCGTCAAATTGATGTCTCCTACATGTACTCTGTCTTTAGACACTTCTTTGTCCTTCTTAGTAGAGATCCATCCGGACAGTTGCTTCTGGCGTTGCCAAACCTGGAAGTCGGCACCATTCGGTTTCTCAAAATAGTTTATCAGCACTTTATATTTTCCTTCGGGCACATCGTTCAGCATGATGCGCACTACTCCTCCATGCTGGGTGGTCATACGGATTCCACGCTCATTTGTTACCTGGACACCTCCACCAAGACTCAGCTGCATCAGTTGAGGGAAATAGATATGTTCTGTCGGCTGATATACAGTGCGTAATTCAGCAGTAGGCTCTTCTCTGCCTTGCAATGGCTGGGCTGCATAGAAGAATCCAACAGATGTATAATCTACCGGAAAATTATTTTTTACTTCACCATGTTCCATTCCATGATAGATTTCCTTCTCATAGGACATTTTGTCGGCCAAGAAGAAACGGTATCCACCGGTTCTGGCCATCGGAAGCGAATAATCCAGGCAACCATGGAGGGGGAGGCTGTTTCCTCTGTCCCAACGATCCAATAAAGCATACCAGCCACCGTTGTAATAGTCTTCGGAACCGGTGCCGTGCAGACGCATTTTATTATCTACGTAAGTGCTGTCGTCCCCTTCGAAGAACAAGGTCATTCCCGGACGCAGGCCTTGTGCCTGATGGATGGTTCCTACATAATGTCCTTTTCCTTTTTGTGCAGCAAACTTATGGAAAATGCCGAGAGGAGTTTTCTCTCTACGCCATACAGAATAGAACTTACCCTCTTCCTTCACATTACGCTTATTACTGTTATAGTACACTTTAACGTTTACAGAAATAGGAGATTGCTGAATACCTTCTCTCTTTTTATAAATCATCTTCATAGAAGCTGACTTGTCAAAAGGCATTGGCAGATAGCAGTAGTTGGAAGTACCTTGCTTACCCATTAAGATACTCCGCATTGCTCCTTTTCCATAGGCATATCCAAAAAAATCAGCAACGGGGGCATAAATAGCCTCCACCTTCTCATTATCCCATTTAGCTGAAAGAATCACATCTTTGTATAAACCTTCGAAAGATGTTCCGCCATCAATCGACATACCTACAATACGTCCCGGTTCTGCCATCTCAAAGAAAGAAACTTCTTCTCCCGGACTCAGTGTAAATACCTTTTCTTCCGTCTGTACACCAGCTGATTTTCCAAAGGTATAATTCGTTACAGCAGGAGACAAGTCAGCCCATATTCTATTCACCTCAGCCAACAAATCCTTATCCTGCTGTGAGAATTCACCGGTATAGGTTTCCACCTTCTTTTCCGGCAAGTTACGGTATTGTATCTGAATGAATTCCAATTTAGGTCCATCGAAAACAATTTTGCAGGACTTTTTGTACGTAATGGGCAGATAACAATAAAAACCACCAATTTCATTACCACAAACGGGCTTTGTAAACGGATAAACCTTACCGGAAAACAAATCCGAGAACTTTATTTTCAGACCGGGCTCTTTCTGTCCATCAAAATAGAAATAGAGCATATTGTCCGTCGGTGTAGGAGTCCAGATTCGGTTGATGACTCCGGGGCCTTCCATCTCAGCAATCACCAACTTATCACCTTCCTTACGAAGGAAAGAATAAGTACCCGCAAAACCATCATCATTGCCTCCGGTACGGTCGTAACTCGAGAACTGCTCCACATAAGAGCCAGTGCGATACTCCGGCAATTTATCCACTCTTTTCAATAACTCCAGCTCATCCGTCCATCTGTATGGATTCTGAGCCACGGCATACGAGCCTGCCAATAGAATGGCAGACAAGAAAACAGAAACTTCTTTCAAATTAATTTTCATAAACTATTTTACTATATGTTTTTTAAAAAGGCAAGGAGAGAATGCCTGTTTAAACGGTATCTCTCCTCACTGACAGTATTATTTCAATAGAAAGGATTATGGTCTATAAAACCACATCAATTCTACTCTTCTGAAAGTACCATGGTATTTACGCCAAAGAATTTGGCCCATTGTACATTGTTCGGGCCCGGTTTCATTTCGATATAAACAACACCTTCGTCATTAGGCTCAATACCCTTAATCTCTACCGTTCTATCGAAATTATCGTCATTAACCAAATAAGCAACGCCATCGTTCTTTCCGATTACATGGAACTCGGTTTCAGTTCCACGGTCATTGATGTGACCATAGAAACTGAACGTATATTTTGTTCCTTGAGAGAGACCTGTCACCTTAAATCCACTGAGCGGAATAGCAATACCGTCGCTGAAAAACATATCCTCAGAAGCTGTTTTTGGAAGACCCAAATTATTATTCAAACCGCGAGCCAATTCTCCGGAAAACGGTTTGTCCACCTCGATGCCGAAAGTAGTAGGACGACCTCTATGGTCGAGCATATTTACCAATCCGGGGTCTCTGGGATTCCTATAGTTGTTAAACGGAGCCGGAGAATCAATGACACCAAAGTCAATGTAACACGTCTTAGGAGTCTTGGTAACAGTCAAGTCGCTAAAGTAGCACAACTTGCCATCAGCCGTTTCTACCTTGATGACCGTTTTTCCAACAGCAACAGGTGTAATTACAGCTGCATTATTTTCCACACCTTCAATGGTAGCCACATCGGAGTTGAGGACACTCCACTTCAACTGATAGGAATCGCCTGCCAGGTCATCAACAGAAGCGGTAACTGTGGCAGTTTCGTCAATCTCCAAATAAACCGATGATTGGTCAATACGTACAAACTTACGATTGGACAAGTCCACACTGTTATCATCCGAACAGGATGTCAATGCAGCAAATGCCAATGTCATCGCACTAAAAATGAATTTTATTGATTTCATACTTGTTCTCTAATTATTTATTAATATCCGGGAGCTTGTCTCAAATTGGGGTTGATGTCCATCTGAGCCTGCGGAACGGGCCATAAATACATTCTTTTGTTGAAGGTACGGCTCTTGTAGTAAGTTCTCTTATAAAAAGCCTTCGGATTGTTCACATCATCGCTCTTCTCAGAACCGTCATGATTCATACCATAAAGCTTGCCGCCCAGGTATTTGTCGGCAATCTTCCAACGACGGAGGTCATGGAAACGGATACCTTCACAATTGAACTCTACCCGACGTTCTTGCTGAATGGCGGCACGCATTTCTTCCTTACTCAGCCCTTCCTTCAAAGCGGGAATTCCGGCACGTTCACGAATCAAGTTCACATACTTATATACATCGGGAGTGGGAGCTGGCGAAGACTCGTTCAATGCTTCCGCATAGCCCAAATACGCTTCAGCCATTCTGTATAAGATACCCGGCTGATATACATACTTTCCATCTCTGGGAAGTACATCCAAAGAGATTCGCTTACGGACATTATAACCGTTCTGCGGAGAGTCGAAAGTCATATCCGTATCACGGCCTCCTTGAAGGAAGTTCACACGACGGTTATCAACTCCCAGCCATGCGCCATTATAGATGACGGAAACATAGAAGCGAGGCTCCCGGTTGCAATACATGTTGTAGGTACCTTCTTCTGTTACCGGGCTTACACCGGTTTCTTTATTGGCAAGGTTCGAAGGTCCACCGCCCGGCCACTTCGTGGTTCTATACTCTGTATTGGTAGAGAATCCGTTTTCCACATACCCCGATTCCGGGTTGATAATGGGCGAACCATCCTCGTTATATCCCAATATAGGCATTTCACCGTTCTTCATATAAAAAGCGTCCACCAGTTCCTGAGTAACACCCATAGCGGCATTTCCACCGATACCTTTCGGCAGATGATGAGCCTGCCAGTAGTTCAGGTCCACATTTTCGGGGCGTCCGAAAAGAATCTCCTTGTTGCCTTCTGAGAAGCGTTTCAACGACATGTTGTAGTAAGACATGAAGGGGTCGATACTTCCATCCACATTATACTCATAGTACAGCTTATGTCCGGCCGCTTCGGCTGCCTTTATCAAGTCGAGATGAGCTTTGGCAGCCTTTTCCCATCTTTCCGGCTTGGCTTCGGCATCAAAGAGGAATTCTCCTTCCGAATTCTTCCAGTCCTTGAGATCCGGATTGCCGTTGAACAATGGACTTGCGGCAAATAACAGTGTTTTGGCACGTATTGCCAAAGCCATGATAGAGGTAGCCCTGCCCCAATCGGTATTATTGGGATAGACAGCGGGCAAATGCTCTGACACTTCCAGCAGCTCTTTGTCAATCCAATCTACCACTTCGGCATAGGGTCTTTGGGGAGTCATCATCTCCGATTCGGGCGCATCGACGGAAACAAGCACACCGGGAGTAAACGGTATGGCACCATACAACTCAATCATCAAAGAGTAATAGTAGGCTATCAGGAAACGGACTTCGTACTTCATCTGGTTGACATAAGATTCCTTCAGGTCTTTTTCCGGAAGTACTTTTGCCTCTTGCAAGAAGATAAGGCCGGAACGTATGCGCTTGTGTAATTCTACCCAATAATAGGGGTCCCATGTTGAGATAGGACTCCAGTTTCCGGTGGTGTAGGCATACACATTGCTCCATCCATACGGCGACCAATCTTGGGGAATAGTGATATCATCGCCCATAATGTTATAACCTTGTGCCTTGAAATACCCCCACATGGGGCTGGGAATGGATGAATAAACACCTGCCAACCAGTCCTCAGTCCTTATCTTGTCCGTGAAAATCATCTCCATGGTAAGCTGGTCGTCGGGAGCCTTGTCCAAGAAATCGTTGCAACTCGTTGTCAATGCCAGGGTGCACGACAATAAGACAGCTTTTGCTATAGATTTATATTTTTTCATTTTCTTCGTATCTTAATTAATTGTTGAAATTGATGCTAAAACCCACTGATACAGATTTCATCTGTGGGTATCTCAATCCATCGGTAGTTTCCAGTTCGGGGTCCCAAAGCTTGAAGTTGGAGAACGTCAGCAGATTGGTTCCTCTTGCAAACAAACGGCAGCCGCGGATGCCAATTTTGGTAGTCCAACGTTGCGGAAGGGTATATCCAAGTTCCAGATTCTTCAAGCGCAGGAAACTCATGTCACGCAACCACCATGTGGAAGCTTGTTCATTGTTTGCCACAGCCTTGTCTCCCATACGGGGCCAGAATACATCTTGCCTCGGATTTTCAGGTGTCCAACGGTCGTCAATGTTCGAATAGATGTTACCAGCACCTAAGGAAGAACCCGGCAACCAGGTCTCTCCGCCCAAGAGTTGGTAGGTTTTACCTGTTCCTTGGAAGAATACTCCCAAATCGAACGACTTATAGCTTACTGTAGCTCCAAAACCATAGACAATCTCGGGAATACGTGTACCACCAATGGCTGTTTTATCTACTGCGGTCACTTCACCATCCCCGTTCAAATCTTTGTATTTAATGTCACCGGGACGTAGGTTACTCATATCACTGAACTTCTGTGCCGGAATTCCTTCCTTAAGCATACCGTTTTCATCGAAATCATCTTCCGTAAAGAGCCTTTCCGCTATCAAGCCAAACAATTGCCCTATAGGCTTACCGGTTTGCGAACGGTATGTACCCAAGATGGCGGCAGGTTCGTCTATTTCCACAACCTTATTGTGTGCGTAGGTATAGTTTGCCATAGCGGAAATGGCCCAATCGCTATTGAACTTGTGGTTGACATTCAAAGACACATCAAATCCCTGATTATCGACCTTGCCATAATTGGCCCAAACAGGGCGGTTGAATCCGGCAGAACCAGGCACATTCTTACGCTGCATGAAGATGTCATCGCGCTTTTCCTTGAACACATCCACTACGAGGTTCACGCTACCATTCCATAGACCTAAGTCGATACCGGCATTCATCTTGGTCACGGTTTCCCATGTCAAGTTGTTCACACCGATTTCGCCTTCCGAACGTCCAAGGCGATAGATTTCCGCATCTGTACCCCATCTGTACGAACCGGTATTGACAATGGTAGAAATATAGGCGAAACGTCTGTTACCACCAATGTTACTGTTACCGGCCTTACCCCAAGTAGCTCTCAGCTTCAAGTTGGAGATGACATCGGAAACCGGCTCCATGAATTTCTCGGAAGATACAATCCATCCCAACGCCACGGCGGGGAAGAAGCCGAAGCGCTTGCCTTTGGCAAAGTTCTCGGAGCCGTTGTAACCGAAGTTCAGCTCGGCAACATAGCGGCTGTCGTAAGTATAAGAGAATCTTCCGGCTATGCCTTGGGTACGATAGGGAAGCGCATCACCATTGTCATACTCCTTCTGGTTGTAGAGGAACATGGCGTTCACATCGTGCACTTTGCCGAAAATGCGGTTGTACGAGAACATTCCTTCCAGATAGATGGACTGGTCGCCCCATTCAGCTCCTTTTGCATAGCCCAGGAACTCTTGTCCGGTGGTCTGCACATCAGTGATGATGTTGCCCTCTGCATCGCGTGCGGTGGCGGGATTGTAGTAATAGGGGTTCTTGGAACGTGTTACGGAAGTTGCCGAGAACTTGTCGAAAGAGAAGGTTCCTTTGAACTTCAATCCCGGTGTAACGAACTTCAAATCTTGTTCCAACGATACTAAGGATTCAATCTTATTATGATTTAGTTTTTCGTATCCACGCTGCGTGGCCCACGCCCAAGGGTTCTCCTTGTACATCACACGTGGAATGCGCCCATCGGCATAGATAGCCGGATGCACGTAGGGAGGTACACGCATGGCTTGATAGAAAATGCCCTGGTTGGTTTCCGTGTCTCCCGGAGGAGCGTTACGAGTTTGCAGGAATACGCCCACATTGGCGCGGAACAAGGTAGTGGGAGTCACATTCACATCTACATTGGAACGTACCGTATATCGGCTCACCTTCAGGGAAGAGTCCCACTCCTGGTTCTTGTCGCGTTCAATGATACCGTTCTCATTGTAATATCCTGCCACCAACGCATAACGAAGAATGTCCGTACCACCGTTGACACTAACGTTCGCCTTTGTGTTGTCTGCATGGTCTTTGGAGATAACATCCCACCAATTCACATCGGGATAGAGTTCCGGGTCGGTCTGGTTCTTGTAGTTCAGCAGGGTGGCTTCGCTTACAAACGGGTTTCTACCCTGCTCGGCATACATTTCGTTAATCAGTTCCAGATACTTCACACTGCCGATGTAGTCGGGTATCTTGATGGGTTGCGTAAAGGAGTGTTCGAAGCGGACGTTCACCTGCGGCTTTCCAATCTTGCCACGCTTGGTCTCAATCATCACTACACCATTGGCACCGCGCACACCGTAGACGGCACTGGCGGCAGCATCCTTCAACACGGAAAAGGAGGCGATTTCTTCAGGGTCGATGTCGTGGAGCGAACGCTCGACGCCGTCCACCAATACCAGCGGATTGGTATTGCCAGTAAAGCTACTGATACCACGAATCCAGAAGTCGGAGTTATTGAACCAAGGGTCACCGCTACGCTGAACCGCAATCACACCGGGAACCATACCCGCCAAGTTGTTACTAAGCGAACGGCTGGGAGCCGCGGCAAGTTTGGCCGGCTCTATATTGGTAATGGAGCCGACCACAGAAGCTTTCTTCTGCGTTCCGAAGCCCACTACCACCACTTCGTCAAGGGCTGCCACATCTTCTTCCAAAGCTACATCAAGCACTCCTTTGGAGCCTACCGCTACCACTTTATCCTTAAAGCCAATATAAGAGAATTTTAATGACGGCTTATTACCTTTCAACGTAATCGTATACGTACCGTTGATGTCCGTCACCACACCATTAGAAGGGTCTGCCGCCTCCGTCACATTCACACCGATGAGTAACTCACCTTGTGCATCCATCACACGTCCGGTCACCTTCTTAGGCGACTGGGCAAATGCCGAGATACTGATGCACAACAGTAGCATCAGCATCCAGCCCGCAAATTGCTTTTTGGGAATATTCTTCATTTCGTACCTTTATTAATGATTTATTGAATTTGCTGCTCCGTAGAACTATTTTTCCATAGTCGTGCCAATATAGTGGCACAGTTTTGCCAATATAGAGACACAGTTTTGCCAATATAATGGCAAAACCCCGGATATAAATATCAGCCTATGAACGTATAAAAAAAGAGCGTTACAAAAGTTTACTCGTTGCCCCACAGAGTGGCTTTGTTACCCTTGGACTTACGCCAGGCATCCCGCCAACGATGTATATCAACATGGTTGATGAAAGGTTTCGGAGCACGCTGTGCCTTTGTAGGAGCTTCGGGAAGAGCCACAGCCGAATCTTGGTACCAATAAGCCACGGTAGACAAATCCAACGTCAAGTTGTTGTTGGAGCCATGTTCGATGGTTCCCTTCAGGCTCTTTTCAAAGAAAATGGGATCTTCAATGAAGAATCGGTAAACGTGGGTACGACCCAGCCAGCCTATATCATTGTTCACACGGGGATAACCGAAGTAAGGATGCGAGAAGGCTTCTTTAGGACACCAGGCCGTATTGAAGAAGTCTTCCGTACCTGTACCTATCAGCGAGGGAACCTTTTCTCCATCAATGAACCACATGTCGTCACCTTCGCCATACCACATGGGAGTGGGACAATGCACATAGTAATTGATACCTACAAAGTGTCCCTTGCCTTGGGTTTCCATGAACACATAGTTGCGTTCGCCGGTGGTGTTCGGCTTCTGGGCACCGGTAACTCCCCACTCCGTCTCGCCTTCGGGAAGTGCTTCAGTCAGGTTGTGGTTATACCAGGCATGAAAGCGGCCCATGTCCTTGGGAAGCTTCGCCATCTCCAGATAATCCACGTAGAAGTAGAAAGCATCTATGTTGCGGTCGCTCTGGTTCTCAATTTCAATGCGTGCGCCCTTCTCGAAAGGCATAGCGAAATAGCACGACAGACCGGTACCGTTTTCAGGACCGGCCGAAAGAGGCAAGGATGCGTAGTTGTATCTCTCATCCCAGCCTTGTCCGAAGAAAGGGCCGATGGGAGACTCTACCGAAGGATAATCGTTGCCGTCCCAATACATGCGAATGATAATGTCGTTTCTGCTCAAAGTGGGAGGTGGAGGCGCAATCGTCACCCAAATGTGGTTGATGACTCCCGTTCCCTTGATGTCTGCAATGATGCGTTTCTCACCTGGTTTGAAGGGCTCCAAGTGATCTCTGTTACCTCCGGTAGGATCTGTACTGGAGATTCTTTTGTTTTTTACACCCGACTTCAACTTTGCCAAGTCAAACATTTCGTTCGTCATGTTCGACTGTGCAAAAACAGTAGGAAAGTACAATCCCAGAACAAGGGAGAGTAACAAACTGAATTTTGTAATTCTTCTCATAAATTTTTGTTTACATTGATTAATTAGATGATTAATATTCCAATAAATATGGTTTCTCATTGAATGTTTTCCACAGCAATTCTCCAAACAATGTATTGGCCCATGCAAACCAGCTCCTTGTGAATTTCTTGGGGTCATCCTTGTGGAATGACTCGTGCATGAACCCGGTACCGGCATGCGTTTTCTGGAGCATCTGGATACATTGCTGTAACTCTTTATCGTCTTGAGCAGTCAGGGCTTTCATTATCAGGCTCATCGGCCATATCATGTCCGTACCAATATGATGTCCTCCTATCCCTTCAAAATAAGAACCTTTAAAGAAATAAGGATTGTATTCCGACCACACGAATCTTCTGGTATTGGCATAAATTGCATCATCACTATCAACACCACCCAGATAGGGTAACGCCAGCAGATTAGGGACGTTGGCATCATCACTAAGATAAGCCGATCCAAAGCCATCTATTTCAAAAGCATAGATTTTACCGAACTTCGGATGATTCACCACGGCATAAGTCTGCAAAGCATTATAAACTTCTTTACTCAACGCCAACAGTTCATCAGCCAGTACATTGTCTTTGGTTATCTTTTGAACCATTTCGGAAGCCTGCCTCAAACTGGCCACCGCAAAGAAATTGGACGGGACGAGAAAAGGAAAGATAGTGGCATCATCACTAGGCCTGAAAGTAGAGCAAATCAATCCGACCGGATTTACTTTATAGCCCACTCCACCCATAGGAACAGCATCTATAGCCCATTCCGAAGTTCTGCGAAAGCTATAAGGCCCGTTACCATCTTTTCTCTGCTGTTCCTTGCAGACCCTTAAAACGGTTTCTATCGCCTTCTTCCATTGCGCATCGAAAGGAGAAGCATCATTTGTCTTTTTCCAGTATCCATATGCCAGGCGAATGGGATAGCAAAGCGAATCCAACTCGTATTTACGCTCATGAATACCCGGTTTCATCTCCGTATGGTCGCTGTTCCATCTTGTATACTTCGTATCATCATCATAAAAGGCATTGGCATACGGATCCTTCAATATAAAGGAGGTCTGCTTATTGATAACGCCAATTATCAGTCTTTGCAGGTTCTTATCTTCAGACATGAAATCCAAATACGGATATACTTGGGCAGAACTATCCCTTAACCACATGGCATCAATATCACCGGTAATCACATATGTATCCGGTCGGCCATCCTTTTCTGAATAAAAAACGGTTGTGTCCAACGTATTCGGAAAACAATTCCCAAACAGCCAGCCCAGTTCTTCATTCTTGACCTTCTGTTTAAAAGTAGCAATGGCCTTTTCAATGGCAGGACTTTTGAAGTTCCTTTCCGATATAGGCTTCCTTACTGTTGGAAACGACGAAAAAGAGGCAGCTGTCGAAGCTACGCCTGAATTCGCAAACATCAAGTTTTTATTCAGCGCATATCCTGCCCCCAAAAGGCCCACTCTCTTTATAAAATTTCTTCTGTTCATGTTATAAATCCATTGACTAAAAATATTATCCTGGAACAATCTTCTTATCCTAACAAACTAACAACTGATTGAAATACAATTTCAACTGATAAACATCACCCTTATAACCTTCTGATATGTAATAGCGCTCCTCCATCCTTTGCCAGATTCAGTTCAATGATATCCTTCCTTGTAACTTTCCGTACCTGTCTGTCCAGATGGTTTGGATTCCGGTCCACATCCTCTGCATCGGTATAGATCGTTGCTTGGTAGTCTCCCTCACTAAGGAAGTCCAATTCCAATTTCAGATTCCTTTCCGCACCGTTGTTTAGCGAGCCTACCCACCAGTCCGAACCGCTCCTGCGGGCCACCGTGACATGCTCATTCATCTTTGCCAGCGGAACTCTTATCTCATCCCACGTTCCCGGCACGGTACGGAGCACCTCGAACCCCGGTTGACCTTCATAAGCCTTTGGCGTATCGCACAAAGAGGTGAGATGGTTTTCCAAAACCACATACATGGCCAACATATGGCAGCGTGTGCTCATTACATGAGGATTTACATACTGTATCTTGAACTCCGAGCGCGGCAGTGCCCTGAACCCTCCCAGGTGATAGTCCGTCGCTCCCGCCAGCATCCTGGTGAAGGGTATCGCAATGTCATGGTCCGCATTCACCAGCGTGTCCCATTTGCATACTTCATAGTTGAGTGTCCCCTCCCGTGTGAATTCATTCGGATACGTCCTTACCAGTCCGGAAGGCTTGCTCGACCCATGGAACTGTATGAAGAGCCTGTGTCTTGCCGCACATTCCAGTATCTCTTCTTGGATGCGTATCATCTCTTGGTCATTACGGTCCATGAAGTCCACCATGAGTCCTTTTACTCCCCATCCCTCATAGAGCGCAAAGGCTTCTTCGAGTTTGTCGTACAACGGTCTCCAGTGTACCCACAGATGTATGCCAACCCCCTTGCTCCTTGCATATTCCACAATTCTCGGCATGTTCAGGCACGGTATCGGTTTTGTAACGTCCGCATTGGGTCCCGCCCATCCGAAATTGAAGTTGTCATCATAGTACCAAGGAGTCTCCGCATATCCGTAGATTCCATGTGCATCCAAGCCATTGCGTGCTGCAAAATCGATGTAGTACTTGTTTGTATCGAAGTTGTTTCCCGGAGAGAACGTGCTGTCCGGCACGACATTCCCGTTCCACCATGTGAACGTGGTCCTGCAAGGCTTAATCCATGAAGTGTCTTCAATCCTGCAGGGCTCGTTCAGGCTTGTTAGTATATTCGTCTCCAGCAATCCTCCCACCCGGTCTGCAACGGAGATTACGCGCCACGGGGTACGGTGCGGGAAACTGTCTGTCTCGACCTTTATCTTCTCCTGCCCCAGTTTTGGCGAGAGCTTTCCCACCAGTCCACCCTTCTCCTTCACCAGGTACATTCCCGCATAGTCCCTTATGGCCGCTTCAGTTATAACCACTGCCACCCCGTTGTCGAACTCGAATGTCGCCGGCATCTCTATCAGCCTTTTCCTTGCCACCTTGTCATATCTTACATGACTGTATACCCCTTCGTGTGTATTCACATACCCGGGCAGGTACATGAGCAACGCCATCGGGTTTCCTTGCAAGTTGAACTGTGTCCTTTCATCATACATCACGTATGAATCCCATGCTTTCTGTTCCGGAAATTCATATCTGAATGCTATCCCGTCATCGAATGCCCTTACAACCAGGTTTATCAGACGGCCGGAATCTGACCGTTCCTGCATGGGAACGGTCATTTCATTGCAACGGCTACGTACACTACTTGTCTTGCCGACAATGAGCTTGTATGTCTCATCAATCTTTTTACGCTGCACCTTTCCTGCTTTAAGATTCCTTCCGAACTCTCCGCTATCAAAGCTGAAACCAAGCAAAGAATTTGCTATAAGAGACTGCTTCCTATAGTCGATGTCATATGAAACACTCTCCGGCGTTACTTTCAGAGAAAATCTAAGTTTTCCGTCAGGAGACGATACAGACATTCTCTGCTGTGCAGAAACAGCTATAAAACAAAATAGTGCAACACACAAAACAAGAAGTTTCTTCTTCTCTGTCATCTTAATCTGTCTTTGATTGTACATCCCTATCCTAATTGACCTCAATCCACAATCTTGCCTGAAACATTATAGCGTTTCACATCAATGTTGCCATAAACCACGTTCAACACAGGCTTTCCTGCTTTCCATTCAATAGTTCCGAAACCGGTATCAGTACTGATGAAACTTTTGAAATCACCAATCTTAGAATTGATGTACATGGTTTTGTCAACAGCATCATACCGCACTCCTGTAAGCCCCTGCAACATTCCATAGCTTGCCATGGCACGTGCATACCAATGCCCGCACTCTATCTCATTGAATGGGTTTCTTACTCTTCCATCATATCTCTCACGGCATTCACGGACAATATCCAAGCCCTTTTCCACCTCACCTTTCATCATCAAATGACTGGCAACCTGATATTCGATACCGGTCCAGACTTCATTGCTGTATACAAAAGGCAGTGACAGCATACCACCCTTCGGCCATGTGCAAAGCAATAATCCGCCATCCTTACCACAAGCATACACCGGTCTTTGAGGATTGAAATGGTCTACCAAGTCATGTTTCAGATTGTATTTGTGTACGGCCACCAGATGGCTCCTGACCTTTTCATTGTCCAGCACTTCATCCAGTCCGCATACGGAAGCCATCCACATCCCTAAAATTCCATCGGACAGACAACCGGTACCGTATTGGTATTTTGGCCCTTCTTCCTTCAGCAATTTCAGGGCCTCATCGGAATAACTTCCCCCGAAAGACATTACATCAACCGGATTGGGAGCCTGAAGCCCTTCCCACTGAATCTTCTGTATGAAATATTCTCCATCGAAGAGTGCAGTTTCCATATATTTCTTGCCCTTTGACAGCAGGGCCGTATATTCCTTAACGGGTTGCTTCAGCTCCTTGCCCATCTCTATAAACGCAGTCAAAGCTCCCAAATAGAAACTTGTACACATGCCGTCCGGTCCCCAGAACTCGATGTCATAAGTATTGTGGTGCGGCTCTTCAAGATAGCCCTTATGCAAGGGGTCCCATGTACGGATGCAATAGTCAAGACTCTTTTTCACTGCCGGGAAAAGGTCTTTCATCCACTGTGTATCCCCGCTGATACGCCATTCACGGTAAACTTTCATAATCCCGCCCAACTGTCCGTCGGCAGCAGCATGGAAGTTGTGAGGCGGTGCCGAAATAGGCAAGTTGACTCTAAAATTCTGGTGTCCTTCCGTATTCTGGCTTACCCTGAATTCCGTTTCACGCAAGGTTCTTTCCAAAGACGGGAACAAATGGGGCAAAGCCTGTGCATAGTTCCACACATGCGTACAACTTCCGTGACAAGAGCCAAAAGAATCCTGACATCCTTCCCAAGCCCAAAATCTTCCATCCCATTGACGTAATACCGTAGGAGATTTCAATATAGTTAAATTAGTAGCAACAGCCTCCAGTACTTCTGCCGGCAAAGAGGAACTATAGAATGCATCACTGAACAGCCGGCTGTTCTTTTCCAGCATCGCCTGATTTGCATCCCAATAGCCGATAACCTCATTCAAACTCTTGAAGCGCTCCGAGTACCAAGGTCTGTAGGTAGCTTCGACATCTCCTTCATCTGCCAGGAATTGTTTTTCTTCTTCAGAAGAATCCACAACCTGCCAGTCTCCCCAACTGTTACTTTCAAAATCGGCAAGTAAGGTGGATGTAGAAGACAAGTTGTAAATATCTTCATTCCTATTGTCTGTCAACACAAACTGGTCGGCCAGAATATGTCCCCACGGGTAAACATCCAAATCAATGACTTTCACAAAAGCCTTCTTTCCTTGATAAGGTTTCAAATCCCATACGGTTTCACTCAGAGTCTCCGTCTGATTTCCGACCGCCGTCTCTACAATCTTTCCGTCTACTACAAGATTTACAGAAGTACGGTCAGCCTGACTGCCTCCACCTACCAGAAACTTCAGATATCTTTTCCCAATATTGAACTCAGGAGACTGAATAATACCCGTCAGTCCATCTCCACCCTTATCGAACGAGTTCAGCAACTGCTTGCCGACAAAGCCGCTCACAGGTTGCTGACCGGAAGCCGTTCCCTTGCAGGGCATCCCCGTAAATGCCTGTCCTACCTTTCTGGCACCACCGATAGAAAGGTTTGAATCGGGCAGATACCAGCAGAAGTTTACCTTGACTGTTTTTGTCTCTCCCGGCTGCAACGTCAGCGGAACATAAACAGACGCTCCCGGAGCAACACCCTTAACCGGCTGCTTATCAGCGATCCGCCCATAGCGAATATTATCCCAAACCACAGTCTGCGGATCGAACCAGGCACCACGGAACCAACAATGGTCTACAACAGCAGCAGCATTGTCCACATAAATAGCTAGCCCACTGTTGTTCTGATCGGATTCTAAAACAAACCCGTTCTTTACTCCTCGGATAGTACCCTGACCATCAATGAAATTTTTGGTATTATAAGAAAACACGGTTTCGATAGCCTTATCGGAAGTGTTTGTAAACTGATATTCCAGTACTCCAACCGGTAAGCTGGAATTGTCCGCATCCGTCGGAATAAAAGGACTCCAACCCGTAATCTTTGCCACCAAAGGCATATCCTTGTCTCTTAAATCAATAGTCGCAAAAGGAAAACGTGTCTGGAAAACCGCCTCCTCAAAGCGGGGAAGGCCATATGTCTTGTCTCCCCTACCTAAACCACTCTGTGCAGGACCAAATAACTTCCAAGTCGGAACCTGCCCTTCCAATACCTTTGCTCCGTTCTCAACCCCCTTTACATAAATCGCAGCAAAGGTATACGGCTCATTCATCACATCAGGATGGTGCCTGAGAGACACATGCGAAATGGCACCGGTTCCCTCCAAACAGAACATTCCGGCGCCGATTCCCCCTATAGGAAATGCAATCTTATCCAGATATTCCTTTTGATACTTACCGTTAAACTCCCGCCCTTCACTGTTCTGGGACATTGCTTTACCCGGAAACAGTATAGCCACATTAAATAGGGCCAATAAAGTTAAAGTTGATCTTACCATAGCTGAATTATTAATGTTAACGAATCATTATTCTATTTTTCCAAATTTATCAAGGAGGCGGTTGTACGCTTCAGCCGCTGCTCCATTTCCCCAATCATAGATTGTAAACTCACCCATACCTTCACCTGCCGGATTTGTACGGCCGCCATGCCCGTAATTTTCCATCATGAATCCATAATCCTCTGAAGCAAAGAACGGATGAACTTTTTCCCATTGCTGTTTGGTTTGAGGATTTTCAGTACAATACATCATTACAAAAGATGCCTTAAGTGCAGCATATCCCCGTTCTATATACTCTGGCTTATCAAGAAGTTTTCCATATTGAATGATGAGTTCGGAAAAAAGACTTTCGCGTGAATCATTCCATTCACCATCGGCATTCAACACACCAAAACCACCCAATACATTTACATACATGTATGGCGGCTGCCACGATGCTTGGGTCATCAGCAATTCATCAAGTGTACGCTGTCCATAATCAAGATATTCTTTATTTGAGGTAAGACGATAGCACTCCAGTAAGGCTTCAGCTGTCCAGAACATTGAAAAATTATTCTGTTTATGCATATTGTTCCGCAAAACTTTTTTACCTACCAAGTTATCCGAACCGTAACGAGAACAAGACCAATAGGTTTCAAAGTCTTCCCACTTCCCAACCGGGATAATTTCATGGATAACTGCATTCATGGCTTTAAATGCTGCCCGTTTATACTCTTCCTTATGTGTAAGCTCATACAGTTTAAGTAAAAAAGTAACAGATAAAGATGTTTCAGGAGAAGCATTCAAATGGTTCATCGGCTGCATTGTCTTTAAGTCAAGCCAGCCAGGGAAAAAACCATTTTCATACTGTATTCCAAGTAAAGCCATCGCATAATCTTCTGCATAAGCCAAAAGACGGGCATCTTTTTCTAATTCATCATACCACCGAAGCATCAACAATGCTGTCCAACTCATATCAAGAATATGATACGGAGATTCTTTCGGATTCCAGGTATAAGGATTTCTGTTGGAATTTCCCCAATAATAGGTATTCCACCCCTTGCTCCGATTATACTTTTTACCATCAATCTCTACTTCATGCATTTCCGTACCGATAAGTCCATAGAAAAAACCATTCCTCTGCGGAAATGACAGAGCCAGTTCTTTTGTCAAATTTGCTTTTGCAAGAAGCTCCCTATTACCGGTTCTTCTTGCATATCGATATAATCCACTTGCAGAACGCAATGAACTGAACCATGCCTGATTCCAGATAGAACGAAATTCACGTTCATTAATCTCTCCCGGATAATTAGGACTTTGAGTAACATTCACAATGAATACGGGAGCACCCACTTTTTTCCCATCTAACTCAAATTGCTGCCACACATTTTCTGACCATGAATTAAAAGCCCAATTATAAGTATGTTTCACATACGTTTCTAGGTTTTCCTTCACCGGATTACCTTTCTCATATGCAGCATGCCCCCATCGACTCCACATAAATTCTAACGGCTTCTTAAAAGGATTCCGCAATACTTCCTTGCTATCAGAATACATCAAATAAAAGCCTATTTCAATATCTCCTTTTGGGTAAGTAGTTTCTTGATCACGCTCAAACAGAACGTGTTCGGATACATGGTTATTACACATTCCGAGAATAAGTGTATTAGAGGATGCGTCCATATCCATATACCATCGTACAGGAGTCCCCTTCTGCATAATATCCAAATCGGGAATAAGAATAAGAGTTTGATGATCGTCTGCTACAATAAGGGCAGGAGAACGGAATACATGTTGATCGATGACATTTCTATCAGTAGGAGTAAGATGTGGCGCCCAATGGAACGAAGGTAAAAAATCCGGCTTTACGGCTATACGCCAATCACCTTGTTGAACAGAGTTTTTAAGCGAAAAAGAAAGGTTTATGTACAAAGTGTTGTTATCTATCACTTTCACATGGCTTTTTCCTCTCTCAATTCCTAATAAATCATACTGTATAGCATCAATAGCTTTACTAAAATTTTTCGGAAAAACACCCTTATTCAACTCAATTCTCTCTTGTGCATCCCAATGCTCTTGAGCACAGATGCCTATGTTGGACATTATCATCCAAACAAAAGTTATAATTAATGTGCGTGTGTTCATGATATTATATTTATCAATATAATTAAAACTCTCCCATATCAGCCAATTCAGCCTTCATTAAAAAAACATTATAAGGCATCCACATTGACATCGTAAAATATAAATTATCACCAGTTACCGACAACGGATGAATGTAAGAACCATACAATTGGGCATACTCTCTACCATTAGCAAGCTCATAGGGTTCACTCCATGGGCCAGTTATGTCTTCTGCCGTACGCATAGTTATATTATATCTATCTGCATTGAAATAAGCAATTATCCATTTCTTATGTGTCTCGTTATATATAAAAGAAAGTTCACCAACCTTATCTTCTATTAATACTGTTGCCTCATTTTCATTGCCTTTTATCCATTGATTAGTAAAAGCATTCCAATATTCATAAGCTGTCTTATTCTCAATATCTGTTTCATGAAATCGTGCTAATTTAGCATTGCTATCCCTCCCCGTTTGAGTACCTATCATATAAACATATCCATCTTTCTTAAAGTACCCTACCTGGCCAAAAAAACTATAAGATGAGAAGGTTATATCTTTACATTTAGCCCATGTCAAACCATTATCAACCGACTTATATATTCCCGAATAATTTGTAATCCATCCCGTCCAATTTCTCATATTAAAATAATGCACATAATCTATTCCATTAGCACGAATAGCAGCTGTTGGGATAGAAGTCCAATCACCATTACCTGACGAATCTTTTCCCCCATATACTATCTCGCGGGCATACCCTTTATCATCAGTAGCCATATTGCTGAATGACAATCCATCTTCTAAATCATTATCCTCCGAGAAAGCCAGCACATTACTACGCCAACTCCCTCCGTTAGGTCCAGGATTAGCCAGATTAGGCTTAAAGTCATACCCAAAAGTATCACCAAAGAAAATTCCATATTTTCCGGGCTGCATCTCCCAAATAATGCCAAGATCTGTTCCTCCTACATTCCATTTTGTCGCAGTATTATTAGGGTTTGGGAAGTTTTCTCCGTCCATAGAACTACCAGTTACACGAGCAGTACGACTGACGCTTCGGATAAAGAATCCCCAACGGTTATCCACATTCAAAGAAAGGTCATTCGATTTGTTTCCATCTTTATAAACTGCTACCAATATCAATCTAAAATTCTGGGGATCCGTCTTCTGAACCACATAATTAAATACATAATCTGCAGTTAACTCATTTCTATCTATTTTGACTGAATAACTATTTCCTCCACTTTTTCGAACCATCAGATAATCTATGGCATCTATATTCTTAAAATTCAGAATCGTTGAAACAACCTTCGTGTCTTTATTTGGAATCAGAAAAGTTTTCGCAGAGATAATCTCATCAACTGGTATAAAAGGCTCATTTTCCTCTTTATCCGAACAAGAAAACAACAAGAATATAGAGAAAGAAAGAACCATAAATAGAATATTTTTCATAGCGTCTGTTTTAAGTCAGTTTACTGTATCTATAGATGCAGTACACGGGAAGCATAGAAATACCGGACTGCATCTATGATACAGCAAACTTTAATTATTGAATGTCAATTACCTGACCTTCGGAGTATATTCTGCTGGATATTCCGGTTTCTACAACTTCGTCTGTCAAGTTTCCTACCAATTTTACAACGAATCTGTACCTTTTATTCGCATCGATTGCAATGCCTTCGGCAAATGTCCCTTCATTACCAATGGTTATCACATCTCTATAGATGTCATTCTCCACTTTCTGAATACTTACTTCAAGAGGCCTCAAAAACTCATCAGGTATATTATCTGGAATTTGCCATGTCAACTTCACTGTATTCCCTTGTACTGAATAATCAAGGTTTTCCACTTTAGGCAAAATATAATGTGTTCCTTTACTGCCTACAACATCTCTGTCGTAACAACCAGTAAACAATAAACAAGTAAATATTACCATGCATATTCTTACTATATTTTTCATAATCATAATTCTAAAAGTTTAATATTAATATCCCGGATTTTGTGTATAATTACCTTTTGCCCACTTCATCTGAGCCTGTGATATGGGGAAGAATTCATCTCTACCAGCAGTAAAGCGTGCTATATTCATCCAGTCAAATCTATTTCTTTCCACTGCAAAATAAGCATTCATCGTTTTCTCCAGAGTTCCCCAACGCTGCAAGTCGAAGAAACGGCGTCCTTCACAAGCTAGTTCAAGACGGTTTTCCCATTCCATGGCCTTCCATGCAAATTCTTTGGTCCATGTACAATTCACACCAGGTTTATACAACTCACATTTGTAGTTCAGAATATAGCTTCCATCCGCAGTTTTCAGATTCTCAAGACTATTGGCGGCACGCTGACGAATTTTATTAATCAAAGGCAAAGCTTCATCTTGTCTGTCCAATTGAATTAGGACTTCTGCTTTCCATAGTATCACTTCATCATATCTGATTAATCTCTTGTTCATAGAGTTAAACTGCCAACCATCGTACAGCAAACAGTCACAATTAGGATGCGGTAATTCCTTCACAGATTTCAAATAACCATACTCAACACCATTACGAATACCACGGGCCTCAAAAATCAAATAAGGGTCATACTTCCAAGGCTGTCCGGGTGCACATATCGTATGACTGAAACGAGGGTCGAAAGTGTAGCGGTCGAAGAAAGCCTTATTACCGGCATCTACAAGTGTAATATCATCCGAACCATCGGCTTTCTTTATGTAATCACCATAGCAATCATCATTATAGGTATCAAACAACGGTAATCCATTTTCACCAGTCTTGAAAGCATTACCCATTGTATAGCTTGCATGATGGAAACCACAACACTGAAAACCTCCCCAATTCCACGGATGATTCAGTCCTTCACTTCTATTGATTTTACCCCCAGTAGAACTATTATCATTGATAGAATACTGAATCTCCCAAATGGATTCTTTCGTATTGTTATCAGACTCAATCATGAAATTCTCACCAAAATTGCTACATAAGTCCAAAGCTTTACCTTCTTGTTCCGTCAACTTGTTCAGATAAATCAAAGCTTCATTCAGCCGTTCTTTGTTTACATTAATCACCTGATGTCTCTCATCTTGCTCATAAGCCATAAACATCAATGTTCTTGCAACCATTGCCGTTGCCGCATTCTTATTGACTCTTCCTTTATCTATCTGTACTTCTGGAAGATATGACTCTGCATCCTTGAAATCCTTAAGAATTCTCTCCCACAGATACTGATCATTCGGATAGTTCTTGTCCCTATTCGGTACAGCCTCAAAATCTGCAGAAGTACCTGTTATAGTTTCATCCATGTAAGGTATATATTTGAAGAACTCTTTCAGTCTGAAATGAGTAAATCCGCGAAGAAACAGCATCTCACCCATTCGACTGTTCTTTACTGGAAAATCTTCTTCAGAAATCGGCTGCATTTTCTGGATTGCAGTATTACATCTTTGGATAACTTGATAAGAAACATACCAAGGGTAATCAATAGGCCAGCCATTAGGAGTCAAATTCACAAAGGTTTCCATATATCCCCATCCATCGCCGCCGTCCCAGACGCCTCCTCCTCCTTTATAAGAGTCATCAGAACGAAGAGAACCAGACCACCAAGGTGAGAATGGTGAATCCCAAGACGGAATATCTGTCATTCTTGCATAAGCAGCTGTTACAAAGCCTTCCATATCACTTGGTTTAACAAGCAAGTTCTCATCCAAAACTTGTTTGGGATTTACTTGTAGGAAATCCTCACATCCGGTCAAGCCGAATGTAGCGGTTAAAATCAATAATGATGATATAAACTTTTTCATTGTGTTTTTTTAATTAAAATGTAACATTAAGTCCGAAAGTCATTGTGAATGGAGTCAAATATCCATAACCAGACATTTCCGGGTCAAAACTTGTAAATTGGTCATCTCCCCAGAATTTCTTCAAAGTAAATACGTTTCTTGCAGAAGCATATACTCTCAAATTTTTCATCATCATCTTGTTGGTGATTTTAGCAGGAAAAGTATAACCCAATTCTATATTTCTCAACTTCAAGTAAGAACCATCTTCTATATAATAAGTAGACATTCTCTGTTCATTATTGGTCATAACATTTGTCATCGCCGGAATATCTGAATCAGGATTGTCAAACGACCAAGCATCCAATAATCTAGTCGGATGATTTTTTCCGACAGGAACGGAACCTGATATATGCCAAAAATCACTCTGACGCTTCCAATCATTACTTACCTGATTACCAAACACACCTTGGAAAAACATATTCAAATCAAAATTACGATATTTGAAATCGAAAGTGATTCCTCCAAAGAAATCTGGATCGGCTGTTCCGATATACGTTCTGTCAGTCAATTCATCTACACGACCATCACCATCCAAATCTTTATAACGAATTCGACCAATAGCTTTTCCTGGTTGTTCAGCATGGTTATCCACTTCCTCTTGTGTCTTGAAAATTCCATCAGCTACAAGACCATAAAATACATTGGGAGACCTACCAATAACGAAGTCACGGACACCATCTCCCGGATATTTATTAATTACGTTTTCAGGAAGCTCTGTCAATTTCGTCTTATAAGTACCTATATTTGCTGAAATAGTATACTGGAATTCGGCACTTGGGTCATTCCTAAAACTAACTTCAAATTCAAGACCTTGATTATTCATATTTGCACCATTAATCCAAGGTTCTCCACCTTCTCCCATCACAGCAATATAAGGAGTCTGTACAAGAATATCCTTTGTCTTCTTGAAATAGTATCCTAAAGAACCTGTAAGACGTTGGTTGAAAAATCCGAAGTCGACAGCCAAATCCGTCTGCGTAGTAGTTTCCCACTTCAAGTCAGGATTACCAAGCCAAGTTCTCTTATAACCGGAATACAAGGGACCGCTCTCATTACCCTGAATAGGATAAGATGTTCCAAAATAATCTGTTGTAAACGGAGTGGTAGTATATCCTCTCGGAAGACCTTGCACACTTCCGTTTGCTCCCCAGCTAGCACGTAATTTAAGATCGGACAGAAAGTCAAAATCTTCCATAAAAGCTTCATCCTTGATTCTCCAACCAACGGAGAAAGCAGGGAAAGTAGCATAACGGTTATTCTCACCGAATAAAGAAGAACCGTCACGGCGAACGGTAGCAGACAGCAAGTACTTTCCGTTATAAACATAGTTGGCCTTACCAAACAAAGAGAAATAGGTATATTCATCTGCAGAACTACCTAAGTTATATTTCTCTCCGGTAGTTACACCAATATGTGCAAAATCTCTATCTTCCAAATAAATACCTTCTCTTCTTGCAGAAAATCCTTCTTGAACGAATCTGGTTGCCTCAGTACCCAACACAACATCCAAATTGTGTTTACCAGTACTCAATGTATATGACAAAGTGTTAGTCCATACATAACTCAACGGATGTGATTGATAACTGCCTACATAGTTTTCTCCATCGCTATTTCTTCCTCCAGTTTCCGACCAAACACCATCAACAGCACGATTATAAGCATTGCCATAATCAAGACCGAACTGGGTTCTTGCCGAAATGCCTTTCCAAATATTCAAATCGAGGAAAATATTACCAATAATCTTCACATAATTATTGATATTATCCTTATTCATTGTCAATAATCGAACAGGGTTGGTAAAATCATCAAAACCCGGAGCACCAGCCCATCCACCATTTTCATCATATACAGGAGAGGCAGGAGGATTAATCATCGCCCACCATGTTTCACTTTGGTCTCTATACTGCAAATAAGATACTGCAAGATTTTCACCAACTTTCAAATGATTTTTTATCAAACTATATTCAGTATTAGCACGTATCGAATATTGTCTGAAGAATGTATGTATCTGTGTACCTTCATTATTGAAATAACCCAACGAGAACAAGCTTTTGGATTTCTCAGAACCATTAGAAATGGTCAACTGATGATTATGAGAAATAGCAGTCTGAAAAATTTCTCCCATCCAATCTGTATCACTTCCTCTTACAGTTTGGTCTGCATTAAGGTATTCAGCAACTTTAACCTCGTCCAAAACAGCTATTCCATTATCACCTCTATGCCATGTATAATTATACGCTGAAGGCAAAGAAATAGAAGTACCATATACTCTTTCATCATAAGCTTGAGCTTGGAATGCCGCTCTACCATATTGTTCAGCATTCATCAAAGTAGGTTTGTTCAATACAGTATTGATAGAAACACTACCATTATACTCAATGTTTGTCTTACCTGCTTGACCCTTTTTTGTCTGAATCAAAATAACACCACCGGAAGCTCTTGCACCATAAATAGAGGCAGATGCTGCATCTTTCAAAACTTGAATAGATTCAATATCACCAGAATTTATATCACGAAGATTCAAATTTTCAGTAGGCATACCATCCAAAACAATTAAAGGCTTAACTCCTCCCGAAAGAGAAGACAATCCACGAATCTGCACCGTAGTTCCTTCAGCAGGATTACCACCATTTGTAGTGATATGCACACCAGCCATCTTTCCTTGTAATGACTTCATGGCATTGGCAGAAGCATTTTTCTTTAAATCACTCGCATTTGCCATTGCAACAGAACCTGTCAAATCCGCTTTCTTCTGTGTCATATAACCAGTGTATACCACAACTTCTGACAACATTGTAGCATTACTCTTCATGATAACATTCAAAAAGTTTAAGCCTTTAACCGAATATTCTTCCGTTTTTTGACCAATATAAGAAAAGACTAATATTGCCTTATCAGAAGGTATTTTTATAGAGTATTTTCCATCAATATCAGTCGTGGTACCGATAGTAGTTCCTTTAACAACAACATTCACTCCAACAAGAGGTTCATTCGTTCCTTCTTCCAAAACCGTTCCTTGTATTATCCTCTCTTGTTGAATCACGTTAGAAGTATCTATACCATGTCCAGATACTTGAATAAACTCTTTTGTCTCCGATACAGCCACAGAAAGAGGTAAACTATCCCCTGCATAAGCTGTCAATGATAACATTGATACCAATGCCACGAAACCATTTCTTTTGAAATATTTCATAATATAAATAAAAAAGGTTAATAATATAATATTATTTACTATACAATACGTTTTTCCTAAAATTGTACTGCACAGCCTCTATACTCAAACTTTTATTTTACCATCTTGGAATTTCCAAACCGTCCTTGCTCGGCAAGGCCGGGAATTTGGCATGCGGCTCAGCCTGGTACCAGAAAGTGGTCGACGAGATATCCGACTTCTGGTTGTTGTAGCGTCCGTCATGGCGCCATCCCAGGTCCTGTATCGTGACCTTCAGGTCCTTGTCGAAGCGTACCGGGTCAAGGATATGCCAGCGGTACAGCCCGAAAGCGGTCACCGCACGGTACAGCCCGTCGGGACGGATTACCTGGTGCATGCCGGCATAGGGGGTGGTGAACTCCTGGTACTGGCGCGTCTTCTGGTTCTCGAAATTGTACGAGCCGCAGAAGTAGTCCTCAATCCCGGTCCCGCAGATAGTCGGATATTCCCTGTCACCGTCCATGTAGAACTTGATTTCCCCCTCACCCCACCAGCAGTTGTCGTTTACACGCCATGCCAGGTAGGTACCCACGTACTGTCCCTTGCCCTTCACACCGTCAATCAGCGTGTGCAGCGACCCCTGGGTCGGATTGGAGCGGCGGAACTGCGCGTGGAAGTAGGCCTCGTCCTCAGGAACTTCTGTCAGGGTGTAGTTGATTTGGTAGTACAGGCGCATCTCCTCGGCGGTGTTGATGTTCTCCAGCGTGATACGGGCTTTCTTGCGGAAAGGCATCTTCCAGTAGCAGTTGAAGGCGCTGCCCGGATTCACGCAGACGGCCAGTGAGGAGAGCTGTGCATATTCATTGTATGCGCTGCAGAAGAAGTCACCCACCGGACATTCGACGGAAGGCTCCTTCTCGTCGTCCCAGTACATTCTCAGGATGGAGAAGCGCCAGTTCCCGGTCGGTGTCATCCAGATCTGCTGGATGGCTCCCGGACCCTCGATTTCCGCAATCGTGATTGTCTCTCCCGGTTTCACGATGATGAAGGGGTTTACCTTCCAACCCTTGCCCAGGTCCTTGGCCGCATGGTGGGCGTTGGCCACATTGCGCTGATCCTTGTCCCTGACCGGATCGGCCATGCCGCCCTTGCCCTTCTCGCCTGTAAAGTTCTCAGGGCTGATGGAACGTGTCTTGGCATCGGACAGTCTTGACAGGTTACCCATGTTCATGTCCAGACCGTTGAACGGGTAGTTGCTTTGGGCGTAAACACCCACGGTGACCATGCATAAGGCCGCCAAAATTAATGATTTGATTCTCATGTTTTAAATAGATTAATGGTTTGTATACTTAGTTAATGGTTTCAGCAAGTTTTGCCAGTTCAAGATATTTCTTGTATAGTTTTTCGTAGATGAGGGCTCTTTTCTCATCCGGCCGGTATTCAGCCTCGATGTCCGACCCCATGTGCCTTGTCGCCTCATTGATATCCTTGTACACCCCTGCGGCAACTGCCGCGAACATTGCCGCTCCCAAGGCACAGGTCTGTTCCGAGCGTACCACACGGATGGGCATGTCCAGCACGTCTGCCAGCGTCTGCATCACGAAGGGCGCCTTCTTGCTGATACCTCCGATGGCATTGACCGAATCAATGCGCAGCCCCTGGCCCTTCATATGCTCCACAATACGGCGGGAACCGAAGGCGGTGGCTTCCACCAGCGCACGGAATATTTCCGGGGCGCTGGTACCCAGCGTGAGTCCCGCAACGGCACCCTTCACGTTCTGGTCCGCATCGGGGGTACGGCGGCCGTTCATCCAGTCCAGGGCGACAACACCGTCCTCGGAGGGTTCCATGTCCTGGGCCTCACGGGTGAGTTCCACCAGCATGCCGTCCAGAACTTTCTGCCTGGCCTCCCCTCCGGGGATATCTTTCAGTGTCCATGCCAGCATCTTCCTGAACCAGGCGTAGATGTCTCCGAAAGCCGACTGTCCGGCTTCGAAACCGACGAATCCCGGAAGCACCGAACCGTCCACCTGGCCGCAGATTCCCTTGATACAGCGTCCGCCTACCTCGTCTTTGCCGGCAACCATGATGTCGCAGGTGGATGTTCCCATGATACGTGTCAGTATCCCCGGGGCGACGGATGCGCCTACGGCTCCCATATGGGCGTCCAGCGCCCCCACGGCCACGGCGATTCCTCGGGGAAGTCCAAGCCTGTCTGCCCACTCGGGTGTCAGTTCCCCTGCCTTGGTGTCGCTGGTGTGGGTTTCTGTGAACAGATGGGGGAGCATTTCCTTCAAGGCCGGATTAAGTTCTTCGAGAACTTCGCCGGAAGGAAGACCCCAACTGGCATGCCACATTGCTTTATGTCCAGCAGCACAACGGCTACGAAAAATCTGTTCCGGAATAGTGTTACCAGTTACTAATCCAGTCATCCAATCACAGTGTTCTACCCAAGCATAAGCAGCATCCTTTATAGCGACGTTTGTGTTGATAATATGTAAAACCTTTGACCATACCCATTCTGATGAATAAGTACCACCTTCATAAAGTAAATAATCAAGGTTACGTTTATTAATCAGTGCGTTGATTTGCTCAGCTTCTCGAACAGCTGTATGATCTTTCCAAAGAATAAACATAGCATCCGGTTCTTCTGCAAACTCGGGACATAAAGCTAATGGCATTCCTGCCTTATCGGTTAAAGCAGGAGTACTACCAGTTGTGTCAAAACATAATCCACAAATAGAAGCAATCTCTTCTTCCTTCAAATCAGATAAGGCTATATGTACAGCCTCTGTCATGGATTCAATATAATCCAATGGATGTTGGCGATAGCGATTGTTGTGTGCATCGCAGTAAAGCCCCGCTTTCCAACGGGGGTAAAAACTTACCCCCGTAGCCATTTCACGGCCAGTATATGTATCCACTACCAGTGCACGACAAGAATCCGTACCAAAATCAAGACCAATAACGTATTTCTTGTTTGATTCCATAGTCTAAAGCATTATTTGGTTGTTAACTCTTGTTTTCTTGCAATGAAAAACCCATAATAGGCAATCACTGCAAAAGCAACGGCCGGTACAGCATATGCAGCCATAATACTACCTGTCTGGTCGGAGACAATACCCTGAATTTGGGTCAGAACGGCAGCACCGGCAATAGCCATTACCATGAATGAACCGCCGATTTTAGTATCATCCCCCAAACCTGTAAGACCAAAACCATAAATGGTCGGGAACATCAATGACATACATCCGGAAATACCCATCAGGCAATAGACGCCGAAACTGCCCTTACCGAACATGGCACCCAAACAACACATTACAGCAAGAAGCGCAAGTCCTATCAAGAGTTTATAAGCTTTCACGTACTTCATCATTGCAGTGCATACAAACCTCATGGTCACAAAGAGAATGAGCGACATGATATAGTAAGTGGCCGCAGCCTGTTCTGCCGTACGCGGCAGCAAGTCATCCAATCCAAGCCATTCACAACAATTATAGAATGCGGCAGCTACCGGTTCCACTCCCCGTAATGCATTTACAACAGCATCTGCAGAAGCAGAATCTCCTAAAGAAGCCAATACACCGTCAAAATTCAGCTGTACCATAGCATAACGGATCACGAATGACCATACGGCTATCTGTGCACCAATATTGAAAAATTGTGCTATTACACCCCATACATAATTCTTATTCTTTATAAGACGACGAAGAGTGGCACCAAACTCTATTTTTTCACCTTTTTCACTAAGATTAGGCATTTTGGTAAGCCGAATAGCAAGTAAGAGCACCAACATCACCAGACCAAGTACCACATAAGCAGTAGTAACAGCATTCAATTCCTGCCCCTGGATGGCGGCCAGCTCCTCAGCCGGAAGTTGGGCACGCTCTGTCGCTGTCATTCCATTCAGTTGTGAGAGGATGAAAATCTGACTGATCACCACTCCCGTAATCGCTCCGAACGGATTGAAGGCCTGAGACAGATTCAAACGGCGTGTCGCGGTACTTTCAGGACCGATTGCCAATACATAAGAATTAGTAGACGTCTCCAGAACTGAAAGTCCGGCAAAGAGAACAAAGATTGCCAGCAGATACATAAAGAAGCTGAAGTCAACATTCACTCCCGAGCTAAGCATGGCAGGATAGAACAGTAAAGCCCCAAATGCATATAGACCAAGCCCCAGCATCACGCCTGATTTATAAGTGTATTTCTTGATAAACAAGGCACCGGGAACAGCACAACATCCATATCCCAACAAATAGCACACTACCTGTATCCAAGCTGTTTTTGAATCACTCATACTCATGATGCGCTTGAAAGCTGCAAGCATAGTATCTGTCAGATTATTCGGCACAGCCCAGGCAAAGAAAAGAGTAGTGAGCAGAATGAATGGGAAGAGGATTCCTTTCGGTATTATTTTATTTGATTCCATACGAATTCTCCATTATATAGTTACCCTATTGAAACTTTGTTTTTATTACATTCAAATCTGCTCCAAATAAATCTTGCACGATAGGAACCAATTGTTCATCCTTACCTTGTATATGAATCACCTTTTGCGTATGGACCAATGAGGCACCGGGAGCCAGCTCCGCACCAGGAGAAGACGTTTCAATTTCATAGAAAGGTCCCATTATAGAACCGTCTTCTACCGGACCGTCATTATAAGAGTTGATTACATCGCCGGCAAACGGATCTTCCTGAGGTCCCCATTGGCCATTTACGTAGACTGAAGGAGTTTCGGGAAGACTACACCACAGGATTGTGAGTACGCCTTTCGATGAATCATAACTTCCGCAAATATCCGTTGCCCGTGAAGCCGGCAATCCCAGCTTGGAACGATAGAGCCCGTCAATCTTGAAATAGATAATACCATTTTCCTTTATCAGCCTATCCGCCGGTATCTTACCGAAATATTCATCATTCACAATTGTTCCTTCCGCATCTTGCTTATAAGGAATGAATACAGTAGTGGTCGGTGTAGGATTAAAACAGCCGAGCATCCACACAGATACAAGACCACCCTCTTTTGTCCATGCCTTGTCACCTGTATTGGTAATCTTATTCTCACTCTTGTAAGCTACAATTTTCATATCATTTGTAAGCTGGATATTAAAATCGGCAGCCACTTCACCAGCATCCATCAACGATACAGTACGGTCAATATTCATATCAAAAGTAGTACCGGAAGCATTTGTCAAACGAGTATCTTTCACAAAACGGATACTACTGTTGTCTTGCGACTTTATGTCAAAAGCTTCAGTATCAAGTACCGGAGGAACTATCCAATTATCATAAACCTGCTCTTGTCCTTCCTTAAAATAAAGTGAGAACGGACCACCTTCCGGACCAAGCCAGAAGCGTTCCTCACCTCCTACCGGATTAAATTGAGAACTGACTTTGCCTTCATTTATGAAACGATAATTAATCCAGCCGTAACTATCACCTTCATCGCCGGAAGCAGAAGTAGTCATTACACGGCCTTGCCATGCAGGAATAACCATCACTTTAGAATTCCCATCAGCAGATACCAATTCAGTATATTCAATGCCGTGGTCCTTTAAGAACTGGGCATCATAAGCATAACTTCCCATCTTGATTTCTTTTTGTCCGCCGCATGATACAAGTATTGCAGTTGCACCTACCAGCAGAGTGTTTTTCAGTTTGGTTGATTTCAACATAACGCCTGTTTCCTTTATTTATAGAGAGGTCCATAATTCTTGCAAGCTCTATAGTCACTGCCTTCCATATCCTCGCCAAAAGCGGTCCATGCACTGGGACGGAAAATATTTTCCTCAGAAACATTGTGCATGCATACCGGGATACGAAGCATGGAAGCCAGAGTAATCAAGTCAGCACCGATATGACCATAACTGATAGCGCCATGATTAGCCCCCCAGTTATTCATAACAGTATATACATCACGGAAATACCCCTTACCTGTCAGACGTGGAGCGAAGAAAGTGGAAGGCCATGTACGGTCAGTACGTTCATTGATAGCCTTGAAAACATCCTTATCCAAATTTACTGTCCAGCCTTCGGCAATCTGCAATACCGGACCTTGACCTTTTACGAGATTCAAACGGCACATTGTTACCGGCATTTCACCACGAGTCAGGAACTGGGAAGAATAACCACCGCCACGCATATATTCGCGACTGGCCGGATGCCACTTGGTTACAGAAAGACAAGCTTCTACTTCCTCTTCCGTAATTTCCCAGAAAGGCTTCATTACCGGTTTATTGTCACGTGTCTGACAGCCTGTTCCATCAAGCGTACAAGAGCCGGAGTTGATCAGGTGAATGAAACCGTTTGCCGCCTTACCTTCCAATTTCTTACCCGTTACCCGTTCTATGGCATTCGGACTCCAATAAGTACGCACATCCGCAAATATCTGTGCAGTATTGGTCAATAGATGATTGAAGAGCATTGAAGTACAATTCAACGTATCATTTTCCGTAGCGAAAGTAAATGCTTCACGGATACCGTTCCAATCGAAAGAAGTATTCAGTATAGCTTCTGAAAAATCACCGTCAGGCTTATAATCCGTCCACTGGCGCTGTCCCTGGAAACCCGCAGCAATCGCATTGTGTCCCATTGACTCTTCCTTGAACCCCATTTCAGCCAATTTGGGATTGCCAATCATCATATCACGGAAAATAAGAGTCATTTTTACCACGTATTCCCAACGGGCATCTTTCTCTTCACGGGAATATACCAGATGTTCCGGATTAAAGTCTGTCCCTTCATTACTCTTGCAATACTTTTCTGTCCATGCCATGGCACGTGCGAACTCTTCATGGTCATAAATGCCCAACTGGACACGACGTTCTATCTCACTGGCATCCACATACTCATTACGCATGCCCAAATACTCTTGGAAGAAATCAGGATTGGGAATAGAGCCTGCAATGCCCATGGATACACTGCCGATTGAAAGATAGGATTTCCCCTTCATTGTAGCCACAGCTATACCTGCACGGGCAAAACGCAACAATTTTTCCTGTACATCTTCCGGTATCTCCATATTGGTCACCTCCTGTACATCACGTCCGTAAATGCCAAAAGTAGGCAATCCCTTCTGTGTATGGCTTGCCAATGCTGAAGCCAGGTAAACCGCACCCGGACGTTCTGTACCATTAAAGCCCCAGATGGCTTTTGGCATTTCTCCGTCCATATCAATAGTTTCGAATCCATAACACCAGCAAGGAGTTACAGAAAGTACAACACCGACTCCACTATTACGGAATTTTTCAGCCGCCATGGCAGCTTCAGCCACTCCACCAATAGTTGTATCTGCAATGACGCACTCTACGGAAGTGCCGTCACTATGACGTAAGACAGAAGAATAAAGCTCGGCCACTTTATGGGCCATGGCCATAGTCATATCCTCCAATGACTCACGGATACCTCCACGACGACCGTCAATAATAGGTCTGATACCAATTTTCGGCTTTCCACCGATTAATCTTGAATTTCTCATGGTTCAACTGATTTTATTGAGATTAATATAAAAATTAACTAAATCGATTAAGCTATCATGTAAAAAAAACAGCTCTCCTAAGGAGCCATTTCAATAAATTCTCCCTCGGCAAGCACAGACTGCACTGTATTACCGTTAATAATGATATCTATCAGTATTTCAAGTGCTTTCTGTACTAAAACATCTATAGGCTGCTGAATATAGGATATAGGGGCATCAAAAAAGTCAAATACCGGATTACCGTCAAAACCCACTAAACCTATTTTACCAATAATTCCCTCTCCCATGTCCTTTATTGTATATAAACAAGCCAATGAAATCATGTTGGTGGCAAAAAGAAAAGCGTCTACACCGCCATCAATCATTTTAGGCAACAAACGGTCTGCGGACTTTCTGGGAGCATCCTGCCTCAAAAAGACCACGTTAGCCAAGTTTCTCTTACCGGCTTCATCCATAGCCTTTTTATAACCACGGATACGCTCTTTCATATGGATAAGGTTGACATCATAAGCCACCATACAAGGAGCGTTATAGCCTGCATTCAAAAGATGTTTGGTTGATATATAGGAAGCATTGAAGTTATTCAACGCCACATAGCTGACATTGATTTCCGGAAAATAGCGGTCGAACAAAACAATAGGGATATTATTGTTCACAAGTGAAGCGATGGATTTCTCAGAATTGTCACAAGGAACAATGATGAGTCCATCTACCCCTTTATTAATAAGGTTACTAACAACACGGGTCATCTTATCCTTATCCTCATCTGAACTTCCAAAAAGTACGGTATATCCCCGTTTGGTTGCCTCATCTTCCAATACACGCGCTAATTGAGAAAAAAATGGGTTGGAAATATCAGAAACCACTAATCCTATTGTTTTTGTTTTGCCACTACGAAGACTTTTGGCCGCAAGATTAGGCTGGTAGTTCATTTCATTGGCAATTTTCAATATGCGTTGGGCAGTTTCTTCTCCCACGCGATACTCTTTCTTTTTCCCATTCAAAACGAACGAAACCAATGCTGTTGAAACGCCTGCAGCTTCAGCAATATCCTTCAGCGATATTTTTTTTAGTGACGACATATATTTGTGTAACGTTTTTGCTATATAATAGTATTATACTTTTAGGTTACCTCTTGAATCAGTAGCACTTATCGTATTCTCACGATGCAAATATAAACATAAAAATTAAATCTGCAAATTATCTTGCTAATTCGTTATAACATTTTTATATTTGCAGTACCAAATCATGCTAAAAACGATATGAACTACCATAAACGACACATAAAAATTAATTTTAAACTTTTAAAATCATGAAAACCAAGATTCTATTTACACTTTTATTCTTTGCATGCAGAATACACTACCTTTATGGACAGACTAACCTACAAATAGCTCCGGAAACTTTAGCAACTCCGGAAAAAAATGGAATATGGTTACAACCTGCTCAAAATACAAAAGCACAACCCATTTGGGGATTTGCAAATGGTATCCGAATAGGAATTGCTCCATTAGGAGGTCCACGTGGGCTAATTCGTATCTATACACCTTATTTAGAACATGATGAATTTGTTGTTACCAATTTCATTGCTTTTGAACCAATTGATAAAGCAAAAAATAATAGGGGGCTCTCAGAATTGGAATGGAGTCAACTTGATAATGTTCGTGGAAAACGTTTTTGGAGTGGGAATACTCCTGAAGCTCCCTCATTCCCAAATCAATATTATCCAGCTCACGGAGTAATAGCAAAGGAAAATGGAGTTGAAACACTTACTGTGTATTTCTTTTGTGAAACTTTTGATAATGGTGCGGATATCTATGTCCGGACTAAATTCACAGAAGGAAAGCCTTATGAGTTTGAATTAACTACGTATACCACGGAAGAGTCAGATGAGCTAAATCGTTTTATACTCACAGCTACTATGGGAAACAAAGCAAGACTTAGGACATTACATCTCGCAGATGGTAAAACGAAAGAAGCCGGCCAATTATGGCCGAGCTATAAAGATTCTAATTTCACAGAACATAACCATACTCCAGTGGCAGAAATGATAAAAGATAAAAATGGAGGTGTATGGTTTATAGCGTCACCTGATGAGAAAGACCCTACAAAAGCTGTATATGCTGAAGATACACATACACATTGGAAATATACTGGTAAAAAAGCAACGCAATATTGGTATTGTTCCAATCCAAGTAATGAGTTAGAAGGAGTTGTGAATGGTCGTTATACTTATTGGGCAAGTAAATCTCCGATACCTGGTGGTATCGCTTATGAGAACTTTGAACTGACTGAACCATTTCAGTCTGGTCAAAGCTATATTTTTGGTATCACACCTCTTTCATCGGAAGAATTAATAAACCACATTATGAAATAAGAACGGACTACTTTTTGGGTAGAACTTCTTTTCCTCCTTATTTATCCCCTCTTTTGTTCTTAATTTATAGAACAGAAAAGGATAAAAGGTGGATAAAAATAAGAAAAGGATAAATTACAAAACTTACTAAATAGCTTATTACTCTAATGAGAGCAGCAGAAAATAGATACTCTATTTCTACTGTTCTCATTTTTTATATATATACAACTTTTCATAGTATAAAATCTCAAAACAATCTTTTAAAGTCAACTTAAGAGATACTTCTTAACTATTGTTGGGGTCTTCCTTCCGGCGAAGTTCTCAAAGCATTTCACTTGCTGGAACCAGTTGCTATCTTTGATGTTTGGCCAACTCTCGAATCGTGAGAGTCTGAGAGATTTGATTGTCGCTCTTGATGCTCATCATTCTAAATGTTATCATCTGGGGATGGGCAGAAATGTTTCAAGATCATCCTTGGCTAGAGCCAACGGGGACAGGGACTATCACATCTTTGAGGCGTATGCTTACTACTTGGTAAACGAAGCAAGACAAAAGCGTGTTACCGACATCTTCAAACTCGGTGGAAACGTTTACGCCTTTGATTCAACAACCATTGATTTATGCCTCTCCGTATTCTGGTGGGCTAAATTCCGTAAGAAGAAGGGTGGTATCAAAGTGCATACATTATATGATGTGGAAACGCAGATACCTGCATCCTTTCACATTATCGAAGCTTCCGTGCATGATTCAAAGGCGATGAATGAAATTCCCTATGAATCTGGCTCCTATTATATCTTTGACCGTGCTTACAACAACTTCAAGATGTTGTATCGGATTCATCAGATAGGTGCTTACTTCGTTGTCAGAGCCAAGAAAAATCTTCAATACATGCCTATCAAGTGGAAGCACAGGTTACCTAAAAACGTATTTTCAGATATGACTATTGGATTGACGGGCTTTTATCCCAAACAATACTATCCCGAACCTCTTCGCTTGGTTAGATATTGGGATGAAGAACAAAAACGTGAGTTTGTTTTTTTAACGAATGCAACACACATTTCTGCCCTTCAAGTTGCTGAACTTTACAAAAAACGATGACAAGTGGAACTGTTTTTCAAATGGCTGAAGCAGCACCTCAAAATCAAAAAGTTTTGAGGTACTACCGAGAATGCCGTTCGGATACAAATCTACGCTGCTATATGCACCTACTGCCTGGTCGCAATTGTTCAACACGACATGCAACTGGATAGGAGCACGTACGAAATTCTTCAAATATTGAGCATCTAGTTGACAGATAAAACGCCTCTTCGAGACCTCTTTGACAAAACTAAATTGCAAAATGACAAAGAACGATTTGGACCAAATGGACCAAGTTTATTTGATTTTTAATAACGTCCCAATTTTAATGGGACACTAATGTTCAATTGCCATTTATAAAAAATCTGCGATTTACAAGAATTTCAAAGGACTATTCTATTCATCACCTTTTTCCCGCCCAATAAACTCCCCCCAATATCAGCACCGCCCCCATCAGAGCAACCATCGTCAGCCGTTCTCCCAACAGAAAAGCAGAACCTATCAGCGTGAAGAGAGGATTCAGATAAATATAGTTGGAAGCTCTTATTGTTCCTAATTGTTTCAATATTACATTCCAGACTACAAAGCAAATCAAGGAAGCCAATACACCCAGGAAAAGTAAATTGAACAGAATAGCCGGCTCGAGAAGACGAGCAATGTCGAACTGCCAGGGATGAACCAGAAATGCAGGAAGAATAGTCAATACTCCATAAAAAAATATCTTACGGGTAATGAAAGTTATACCATAACGGTTGGACATTTTCCTCATTATCAAGCTATAGAATGCCCAGGAAAAAGCAGCAAGCAAAGTAAGAAAATCACCTAAAGGAGAAATTTTCAATACAAAGCTACCGTTGTAAACCACCAATGCCACACCAACCAACGCCAGTAAAGAACCGCCTATCAATCCACGGGTGGCCTTCTCCTTTTTATAAATCCACAAAGAAAGAATGGTGGTGAGCAACGGAGCCGTACAGACAATAAACGACACATTCGTCGCCAATGTAATCTCCAAAGCTGTATTTTCTGTAAAAAAGTAGAATGAACCGCCTGTCATGCCTCCTAAAAACATCCAAAATTCATCTTTCCAATTGTCGGCAAACAGTTTTCGGGGAGAAATAAGCCAAATGCCCATATAAGCTATCAGGAAACGAAGCAAGAATATTTCCTGCGGAGAAAGACCGTGCCCAATCAATACTTTCGTTGAAATAAAGGTCAGCCCCCAAATACCTACCGTAAGGACGGCAACAAGATGATAAGTATAATTTTTCATTGCGTTCATACACTTCCGACAAGTCGCACAAATATACGTACTTTCTTTTTTCAATACAATGAAACCAACCATAAATAATGTTCAGGGAGGATTTACTAAAACTCGAAGGAAGATTTACTAAAACGGGAGGAAAGATTTAGTAAATCTTCCTTCGAGTTTTAGTAAATCTTTAAACCCCTTATTAGAAGCCTATTGAACGAACTCTCATTTATCGGCAGAATAATAAACAACAATCTGCCGAATACACAGACAAAAAACACAAAGGATGAAATCTTCCCAGACTTCATCCTTCGCTATATCCTAAAAATCTTTTAGTAAATATCCTATTGAATTAATTTAGCTATTATTTGTATTACAAACAAAAAATTAGTTTTAAAAGCACATCACAAATGTAAGTAATAAAAAGTGAATTATCAAGTCTTTGCCATTGTTTTTTATGTTACTTCGCTACAAATCTGAAAATAAACCCGTAACTTTGCACCGATATTAACCGAATACTAACCGGTTTTAACCATTGAATAAACAATGTTTTCAACAAAATATTAATAAGTACCACTATGGAATACAATTTCAGGGAAATTGAAAAGAAATGGCAGAAAAGGTGGGTGGAAAACAAAACCTACCAAGTGACGGAAGACGAAACGAAGAAAAAATTCTATGTACTGAACATGTTCCCCTACCCCTCCGGTGCGGGATTGCATGTAGGTCATCCGCTGGGATATATTGCTTCGGATATTTACGCCCGCTACAAACGACTGCAAGGTTTCAATGTACTGAATCCCATGGGATATGACGCTTACGGACTTCCAGCAGAGCAATATGCCATACAAACGGGACAGCACCCTGCAATTACGACCGTCAACAATATCAACCGATACCGCGAACAGTTGGATAAGATAGGTTTCTCTTTCGACTGGAACCGCGAAATCCGTACCTGCGAACCGGAATATTACCATTGGACCCAATGGGCATTCCAAAAGATGTTCAACAGCTACTACTGCAACGATGAAAAGCAGGCACGTCCCATCCAGGAACTGATTGAAGCATTCAGCCAAACCGGTACCGAAGGAATAAACGTGGCTTGCAGCGAAGAACTGAGTTTCACCGCCGCAGAGTGGAATGCCAAGAGCGAAAAGGAACAACAGGAAATCCTGATGAACTACCGTATAGCCTATCTGGGCGAGACGATGGTAAACTGGTGCCCTCAGCTGGGAACCGTACTTGCCAACGATGAAGTGGTGGACGGCGTAAGCGAACGAGGCGGCTTCCCCGTCATTCAAAAGAAGATGCGTCAATGGTGTCTCCGTGTATCTGCCTATGCACAACGCTTGCTGGACGGACTCGATACCATCGACTGGACCGAATCCCTGAAAGAAACCCAAAAGAACTGGATAGGACGCAGCGAAGGCGCTGAAATAGAATTCAAGGTAAAAGACAGCGATTTGGAATTCACTATCTTCACCACCCGTGCAGATACCATGTTCGGCGTCACCTTCATGGTATTGGCTCCCGAAAGCGAACTGGTACAGCAACTTACCACCGACACACAGAAAGATGAAGTAAACGCTTATCTGGAACGCACCAAGAAACGTACCGAACGCGAACGTATTGCCGACCGTAGCGTTACCGGCGTATTCTCCGGAAGCTATGCCATCAATCCCTTTACCGGTGAGGCAGTTCCCATCTGGATAAGCGACTATGTACTTGCCGGATACGGTACGGGTGCCATCATGGCTGTGCCTGCGCACGACAGCCGTGACTATGCTTTTGCCAAGCACTTCGGTCTCGAAATTCGTCCGTTGGTAGAAGGCTGCGATGTAAGCGAAGAGAGCTTCGATGCCAAGGAAGGCATTGTATGCAACTCTCCACGCGAAGGCGTTACTCCCTATTGCGACCTCTCACTGAACGGGCTGACCATCAAGGAAGCGATTGCCGCTACCAAGAAATATGTGAAAGAGCATAACTTGGGACGTGTAAAGGTGAACTTCCGTCTGCGCGATGCCATCTTCTCACGCCAGCGCTATTGGGGCGAGCCGTTCCCGGTTTACTACAAGGACAACATGCCTTACATGATTGACGAGAGCGCCCTGCCCTTGGAACTGCCCGAAGTAGCCAAATTCCTGCCTACCGAAACCGGTGAACCTCCATTGGGACATGCCGCAAAATGGGCTTGGGATACCGTAAACAAATGCGTCGTAGAAAACGAAAAGATAGACAACATCACCGTCTTCCCGCTGGAACTCAATACTATGCCCGGATTTGCCGGTTCAAGCGCCTATTATCTGCGCTACATGGACCCACACAACAACCAGGCACTTGTAGACAAGAAAACGGATGAGTACTGGCACAATGTAGACCTTTACGTAGGCGGTACCGAACATGCCACCGGTCACTTGATATACTCCCGTTTCTGGAATAAGTTCCTGTACGACCTCGGCATTTCCGTAGCCGAAGAACCGTTCCAAAAGCTGGTGAACCAAGGTATGATTCAAGGACGGAGCAATTTCGTCTATCGCATCAAAGATACCAATACATTCGTGTCCCTAAATCTGAAAGACCAGTACGACACTACCCCACTCCACGTAGATGTGAATATCGTATCCAATGATGTTCTGGACCTTGAAGCTTTCAAGGCATGGCGTCCAGAATACGAAACTGCCGAGTTTATTCTGGAAGACGGCAAGTACATCTGTGGATGGGCTGTGGAAAAGATGAGTAAATCCATGTTCAACGTTGTCAATCCCGATATGATTGTCGACAAATACGGTGCCGACACTCTCCGCATGTACGAAATGTTCCTCGGCCCGGTAGAACAATCAAAGCCGTGGGATACAAACGGAATAGACGGTGTGCACCGCTTCATCAAGAAGTTCTGGTCACTGTTCTACGACCGCAACGACAATTATCTGGTAACGGATGAACCTGCCACCAAGGAAGAACTGAAATCCCTCCATAAACTGATTAAGAAAGTGACAGGAGACATCGAGCAATTCTCTTACAACACAAGTATCAGTGCCTTTATGATTTGTGTAAACGAGTTGTTCGGAATGAAGTGCAGCAAGAAGGAAATCCTGAACCAGTTTATCATCGTTCTGGCTCCCTTTGCTCCGCATGTATGCGAAGAGTTGTGGGAGACACTGGGCAATGCAGGCTCCGTATGCGATGCCAAGTGGCCGGTATGCAACGAAGAATACTTGGTGGAAAATACGGTCAACTACACCGTTTCCTTCAACGGAAAGGCACGGTTCAACATGGAGTTCCCGGCAGATGCGGCATCGGATGCCATCCAGACTGCTGTATTGGCCGACGAACGTTCTGAAAAATGGATGGAAGGCAAGTCCATCGTCAAAGTAATCGTAGTGCCGAAGAAGATTGTGAACATCGTTGTCAAATAACAGATATGCAAATTACAAAACCAACCAAAGCGGAAGTGACGAGAGAGCTGAAGGATTATATCTTCATCACTCTGGGACTCATCAGCTATGCACTGGGATGGGCGGCATTCCTCATTCCCTATCAGATTACGACCGGAGGTACTACCGGTATCGGTGCCATCATCTATTATGCCACCGGATTTCCCATCCAGTGGTCATACTTCATCATCAATGCCGTACTGATGACTTTTGCCATCAAGATACTCGGACCGAAGTTCAGTATCAAGACTACGTTTGCCATCTTCGGACTCACTTTCTTCTTATGGTTTTTCCAGTTGCTGGTGAACGGTTCGGACGGCGTCCCTCCCCAACTGCTGGGCGAAGGACAAGACTTCATGGCTTGCCTGATAGGTGCGGCAATGTGCGGTGCCGGACTGGGTATCGTGTTCAACTGCAACGGCAGCACGGGAGGTACGGACATCATTGCAGCCATCATCCATAAATACAAGGATGTCACGCTGGGACGCATGATTATGGCTTGCGACTTCATTATCATCAGTTCCTGCTATGTGGTATTCCATGACTGGCGACGTGTGATATTTGGTTTTGTAACTTTGTTTGTTATCGGATTTGTACTGGATTACATAGTCAACAGTGCCCGGCAATCCGTCCAGTTCTTTATTTTCTCCAAAGAATATGAAAAGATTGCCGACCGCATCACCAAAGAAACCCATCGCGGTGTAACGGTACTCGACGGTATCGGCTGGTACAGTAAACACAACGTGAAGGTACTGGTCGTCCTTGCCTACAAACGCCAATCGGTAGAAATATTCCGGATGGTGAAAGATATAGACCCGAACGCTTTCATTTCCCAAAGTTCCGTCATCGGTGTATACGGAGAAGGTTTCGACCGGTTGAAAGTGAAATAGGGACTTGTATAAGCCACAAGTATAAGGAGAACATAATATGAGAAAGAAATTTGTATTTGCCACCAACAATTCACACAAACTGGAAGAAGTGACTGCCATTTTGGGAGAGAAGGTCGAACTTCTCAGCATGAAGGATATCAAATGCGATACTGACATTCCGGAAACTGCAGACACACTTGAAGGAAATGCTTTGCTGAAAGCAAGATATATCTTCGATAACTATCATCTGGATTGTTTTGCCGATGATACCGGTTTGGAAGTGGAGGCCCTTGGTGGGGCACCGGGTGTATATTCCGCCCGTTATGCCGGCGATGCACACAATTCGGAAGCAAACATGAAGAAGTTGCTGAAAGATATGGAGGGCATCGAGAACCGTAAGGCACAATTCCGTACCGTATTTGTACTTATCATCGACGGAAAGGAACATCTGTTTGAGGGCATCGTGAAAGGAGAAATCACAAAAAACAGAAAAGGTACTTCAGGTTTCGGTTACGATCCCATATTCATTCCCGAAGGATATACGCAGACTTTTGCAGAAATGGGGAATGAACTGAAGAATAAAATCAGTCACCGGGCATTGGCCACTAACAAGTTGTGTAAGTTCTTAATGAGATAATGTTTTTAATGTGCTGATATGCTAATGTGCCAATGTGCTAATTGGCTGCGCTGTCACGCCGAAAGGTCATTAGCACATTGGCACATTAGCATATCAGCACATTATAACCCCAGTTGAGCCGATATTTCCAACATCCTCTTAATCGGTTTCACTGCTTTTTCTGCAATCTCAGCATCCACCTTTATTTCCGGTGATTCATTTTTCAAACAATCATAAAGCTTTTCCAGTGTATTCAGCCGCATGTAACTGCATTCATTGCAGGCACAAGTGCTGTCGTTGGGAGGAGCCGGAATAAATGTTGTCTGCGGGCATTGTTTCTGCATCTCGTGCAGGATACCGCTTTCGGTAGCTACAATGTAGCTCTTTTCGGGATGTGCCACTGCATACTTCAGCAAAGCTGCCGTAGAGCCTACCACATCGGCCAGTTTCAAGACCGTACTCTTGCATTCGGGATGTGCCAGTACCACCGCATCGGGATGCTGCTGTTTTATTTCAACAATCTTTTCAACCGAGAATTCCTCGTGTACATGGCATGCGCCATCCCATAATAACATATTTCTTCCGGTAATGGAGTTGATATAATTACCCAAGTTCCGGTCCGGACCAAAGATTATTTTCTCATCTTTGGGGAAGCTTTCCACAATCTGCTTTGCATTGGTAGAAGTTACCACCACATCGGTCACCGCCTTTACGGCAGCCGTTGTGTTCACATAGGATATCACCGTATATCCGGGATGCTCTTTGACAAACTGACTGAATTTGTCTGCCGGACAACTGTTTGCCAACGAACAGCCTGCTGCCATATCGGGCACCAGTACCTTCTTGTCGGGACAAAGTAGCTTCGCCGTTTCTCCCATGAAGTGAACGCCGCACATCACGATAATGTCCGCTTCCGTCCGGGCTGCCCATTGCGCCAAAGCCAGACTGTCGCCCACGTAATCGGCTATATCCTGTATTTCACCTTTCTGGTAGTAATGGCCCAGAATGATTGCGTTCTTCTCCTTCTTCAGCTGCTTGATAGCTTCTATAAGATTATCCATAATTATATTTTTTAATTTCTCTTTCTTCTTTAAAAATCCTTTGATAGTGATGATAGGCTGTTAATAGTGTGGACAAATAAATACGATTTTTCTTGCCCATGAAGTTATTAGTATCAAGCTGAATTTTACTCTTATGCTTATAAACCGGGGTTTTTAAGTTTATCCGTTGATAATAAGACTTCTGCTAAACAGCATTAACATGTTGTTAATAATATGCAAAGTTAATAACTTTAGAGTTATAAACCGATGAAACCAGGCTGAAAAATATGTTGAATGAAGCCTGGAAAATTCTCCTTAACTTTTTTGGTTTGTTCGTTTCACTGCTGTAATATGCAGACCTTTGAATAATGCAAGGATTATTTTTAAAATTGTTTCCCTATTGTATTGACACCTTTTCAACGGTTATTAACCGGGATATAAACGGAAAAAAGTATCTTTGCAGGGAGATTTAAAAGTATATTGTCATGCGTAAACTGAAGATAACTGAACTGAATCGTATTAGTGTAGAGGAATTTAAGGAAGCCGAAAAACTGCCTTTGGTAGTGGTATTGGATAATATCCGCAGTCTCCATAATATAGGTTCCGTTTTCCGTACTTCGGATGCTTTCCGCATCGAGTGCATTTATCTTTGTGGCATTACAGCTATCCCACCCCATCCGGAGATGCACAAAACAGCTTTGGGAGCGGAATTTACCGTAGATTGGAAATATGTTGATAACTCTGTTGAAGCTGTTGATAACCTAAAATCCGAGGGATACATCGTTTATTCTGTAGAGCAGGCAGAAGGTAGTGTGATGCTGGACGAACTGGTGCTGGACAAGACTAAAAAGTATGCTGTGGTAATGGGAAATGAAGTGAAGGGTGTTCAACAAGAAGTGATTGACCATTCGCACGGTTGCATTGAAATTCCTCAATACGGCACAAAGCATTCGTTGAATGTATCGGTTACGGCGGGTATTGTTATTTGGGATTTATTCAAGAAACTGAGATAATAACAGGGCTGTTAATAAGCTGTCAATATATCGGGTTTGTTGGAGCTATAGATCGAACACGGTGCATCTATAGATCCAGCGTGTTGCATCTATAGATCCAATAAACTAGTTCTATATAGGTATGATGAGAGATTTTATGAACAGTGGTTGATTTTTATAATCAACCACTTTATTCATTGTAAATTAATGCTTTATCTCCTACTTTATCCTTTTTGTTAACCATGTATTCAACACATATCGGTTGTATGTGGAAAACTTGCTGTACAGTTGGTGTCTTTTCTTATTTTTTGTATATTTGCTGAATATATATAAATCATATCGATATGAAAAAGATAATATCTTCATGGATAGGCATTTTTGTAGGTTGTACTATTCTGGCAGCAGGTTTTGTTTACTTTATCAATCCTTATAATCTTGTTCCTGGCGGGGTGTATGGAGCTAGTATTGTGCTTCATAATCTGTTCCCTTCTATTCAGGTAGGTACTTTCGGTTATATGTTTGATATTCCTTTGCTTATCATTTCCGTGCTGGTACTGGGAGCAAAATTGGGAGCACGTACTATCGTGGCGGCACTATTCACTCCGCTTGCCATGAATGTGCTGTCTCTCCTCTCCTATCCTTCTGAAGAAGCGCTCCATCAGTTGGACCCTACACAGTTGCTGGGTGGCAGTCTGAATATGTCCGACCATTTGATGCTGACTTCTGTGATTGGTGCGGTGGTTATCGGTATAGGCTGTGGTATTGTAGTGCGTAGCCGGGCTACTACAGGAGGTACGGATATTGTGGCGATGATATTGCAGAAATATTGCCATATACGTTTTTCAAAGGCGATACTGCTGGTAGATGGCATTGTGGTGGGATTCGGCCTATTGGTTATCGGTTTCGGTATCGGAAATCCGGATGATGCTACACAACCTTCGTGGCATTTGTCTTTCTATTCACTGATAGCTATTTTTGTCACTTCAAGGGTATTGGCCTATGTGATAAATGGGGAGAAGAATGACAAGATACTGTTTGTCATCAGTGATATGCGCCTTACCGCTTTGCACGACTATATTCTTAAAGATTTGGACCGTACAGCCACTTGCATCAAAAGTAGTGGTCTTTATACCAATGTAGACAAGGAAATGCTGTTTCTTGTGGTGAGTTACAAGGAAGTGGTAGGTATCAAGCAGAAGATAAGGGAAGTAGACCCAAAGGCTTTTGTAGTGGTTACCGATGCTTATGATGCATTTGGTGAAGGTTGGAAAGAGCTTCCGATGGCAGGAGAGGTACAACCCGAATAGGTAGTAATAAACAATTGTTCATTCTGTTATTAACTGAATATATAGCTTAATATCAATTGTTTAATAACTGATTATTTATGTTGCTAACATAGTTTTCAACATGGTGTTAACGATAAGTTTTTTGTTTGAATGAACGGTATTGTTGCGAAGTCGATGATGTGGAACTTATGGCATGGTTGCCATAAATTGAGTGCAGGTTGCAAGCATTGTTATGTTTATCGTGGTGATGCCCGGCGAGAGGTGGACAGTTCGGTGGTGGTGCGGACAAAAAACTTTGACCTGCCTTTGCGTAAAAAGCGTAACGGAGAATTCAAGATACCACCTGGAACATTTGTCTACACCTGCTTTACTTCCGATTTCTTTGTGGAAGATGCTGACAAATGGCGGGCCGAAGCATGGGAGATGATTCGTTGTCGCAGTGACCTGCATTTTATGATGATTACCAAGCGTATAGACCGTTTTTCTGACTGTCTGCCCGATGATTGGGGAGACGGATATGATAATGTAACCATTTGTTGTACGGTTGAAAACCAGACTTGCGCCGATTATCGCTTGCCCATCTATAGGAGAGCTCCCATAAAGCATAAGATAATAATCTGTGAACCGCTGCTGGAAAGGATAGATTTAAGTACTTATGCTGTTGGCGAATGGATTGAACAGATAGTTGCAGGGGGAGAATCCGGTTACGAAGCCCGCCCTTGTGATTTTGAATGGGTGATGGACCTTCGCAGAATTTGTGTGGAAAATAAAGTGGACTTCTGGTTCAAGCAGACCGGTTCTAAGTTCGTCAAAGACGGAAAGACATATAATGTGAAACGCCAATTTCAACATTCGCAGGCACGCAAGGCGGGAATAAACATCAGTTTATAATTGTCCGCTTTCTACCATCAATATCACCCGTTCGGTCAATGCATCGTCTCCCATAGGGTCGTATTGTTTTTTTAGACTGGCGCCGAAGAGTGCGGCAAAAGTCTGGTAGAAACCGGCTTTGAAAGGGCCCATAAAAGCTTTTACCAGTTCATATCCGGTGGAGTTGGTCTGTCGGTCTACCAGTTTTATTAACAGTTTGCCTTGGGCAAAGGTAAGTTTCTTCATGCGGGGAGTGTATTGCTCCTTCAAGCTTTTCTCTACTGCTTTCATGTGTTTCTGGCGGGCTTTCTCGGTGGGCAGGGTCATCATGTATTCGTAGGTTTCAATGATGGCACGGTTAATCTCCTTGGAGATGGGAAGTACCTTCTTTACGTCACGAATGAGTTTGTAGTACTTGTTCATGTCGCGCTTGTTCTTGAATTTAAGCGGCTTGAAGATGTAGACAGTGGGGAGCTTGACATAAGGGATGGTATCTCCTTCGTAAACGCACATGGGAGTAAGATAGACACTCTTTTGCGCAGCAGACTGTGGTTGCTGCTGTGCAAAACATTTCAGGCTTCCGAGAGAAAGAAACATGATGAGTATTACTATGTTAAGCCTTGCGTTCATGTTGCAAAAGTACACCATTCTGTGTAATGTTGTTGCATCATGTTGATTTTTCCTTGCTCAATTAACTTATTTAAGGTAACTTCGCTTCCCAAAACATGAAAGTGACCTACTATTAATGGAATTACTCAAGATAGGAGTTTTTGTAAGTATGCTGTCAATGACTCCTATGCTTGAAGCTCAAAATATATCCGGCCTTCAGAAAGAACAGCCTTTACTTCTTTTGGAAGAAAATTTGGAACAACTTTCCATCGGGAATGAGGAAGAATACGGTTGGGAAGATGAATTGGAGGAGTTGTCCCGACGTCTGCAAGAGCCTGTCAACCTCAATGCCGCCACTAAACAGCAATTGGAGCAGTTTCCTTTTCTTACGGATATACAGATAGAGAATCTTCTGGCTTATGTCTATATACACGGACAGATGCAGACCATTTATGAATTGCAACTGGTGGAGGAGATGGATAAACGTACCATCGACCTACTGCTGCCCTTTGTCTGTGTGCGGGCAGTGAAAGCGGGTAGGGGGTATCCTGCTTTAAAATCTATACTGAAATACGGGAAACACGAAACATTGGCACGTTTGGATGTACCGTTCTATATCCGTAAAGGATATGAGAAGAATTACCTGGGACCTTCCCTTTACCATTCTTTGCGCTATAATTTTCATTATGGAGATTATCTCCAAATAGGCGTGACGGGAGAGAAGGATGCCGGAGAACCCTTCTTTGCCCTGCACAACAGAAAAGGCTATGATTACTATTCTTTCTATTTTCTGATAAAGAATCTGGGGCGGCTGAAGGCTTTGGCATTGGGCAATTACCGTCTGAGCTTCGGGCAGGGACTGGTACTTAGTACGGATTTTCGTTTAGGAAAAACATTCTCTATGTCTACAACAGAATATCGTACCGGAGGCATCCGTAAGCATAGTTCTACCGATGAGTACAATTATTTCCGGGGAGTGGCGGCAACGGTGGGAGTATTGCCTTACTTGGATATTTCGGCTTTCTATTCGCATCGCTCCATGGACGGTGTGGTGGAGGATGGCGAGATAACTTCCATTTACAAGACGGGATTGCATCGCACGCAGAAGGAGGCAGATAAAATGAATGCCTTTGCCTTGCAGGTGATAGGTGGAAACATGACCTATGAAAAGAACTCTCTGAAGGTGGGAGTGACGGGGATTTACTATTTTTTCGACCGTCCTTACAAGCCTCGGTTGAACAAGTATGCAAAGTACAATCTTCATGGAAGTGATTTCTATAATGTGGGCATGGATTATAGGTATCGTCTGGGCCGTTTTGTCTGGGTGGGGGAAGCGGCAACCGGCAGTAAAGGCTATGCGTTGCTGAACCGGCTGAAGTATAATCTTTCTTCCGATTATCATCTGCTACTTGTTCACCGGTATTATTCATATGATTATTGGACTTTGTTTGGGCGTTCCTTTGGCGAAAGCAGTATGCCGCAGAATGAGAACGGATGGTATCTGGCAGCAGAGGCCACACCTTTCGCCCATTGGAAGTTTTTCGCTTCACTGGATATGTTTTCTTTTCCTTGGTGGAAATACCGTATAAGTAAGCCCTCAAAGGGAGCGGATGCCATGTTTCAGGTTACTTATACTCCTCGAAAGAGCTTTTCGATGTATTTTAATTATCGGTACAAACAGAAAGAAAGAGACGTGACGGGTACAAGCGGTACAGTTATCGAACCTATCTATCACCATAAACTCCGTTATCGGTTGACCTATATGCCGGGAAGATATATCTTTCGTACTACAATAGATTATAACCACTTCCGCCAGCAGGATGGGGAAGGGTATCGCTTCGATAGACGGCAAGGTTATCAGTGTACTCAACTTTGCTCGTACACTTTCCCCTTCCCTCTGTCGGTTTCCGTGCAGGGAACCTGGTTTCATACGGACGATTACGATTCGCGTGTTTACGCCTCCGAGCGTGGATTGTTATATACTTTCTATACCCCTTCCTTCTATGGCAAAGGATTCCGTTACTCCACTCATCTGCGATATGATTTGAGTAAGAACTTCATGTTTCTTGCCAAGTTCGGACAGACGGTTTATCAGGATAGGCAGACGATTGGTTCGGGCAATGATGAGATACCGGGAAATAGGAAAGCGGACTTGCAGATGCAACTGCGTATCAAGTTTTAGAGGAATGATTGATAGCTTTTTTATTTCTTTCTTTATCTTTGTCCGTATGATAATCCAAGGATGAACTCTGGAGTGCTAAGATTAGTAGATACTCGGAGTATTAAATAGTAAATAGTAAATCGTCAAATAGTAAATAGTATGACTGTCATTTATCCATCCCCCATATTCGGTCCCGTTCATTCTCGCCGTCTGGGAGTATCTTTGGGAATAAATTTATTGCCGGCAGACGGCAAAGTATGCACCTTCGACTGTATTTATTGTGAATGTGGTTTCAATGCCGACCATCGTCCCAAACAGCCGCTGCCCACACGCGAAAAAGTCCGTTCGGCCCTTGAAGCCCGCCTGCGGGACATGCAGCAAAACGGACCTACACCGGATGTACTGACTTTTGCCGGTAATGGAGAACCGACGGCACATCCCTGTTTCCCCGAAATCATAGAAGATACACTTGCCTTGCGCGACAAGTATTTCCCGAATGCAAAGGTGAGCGTACTGAGCAATTCTACCTTTATTCATCGTCCTGCCGTATTCGAGGCTTTGAACAAGATTGACAACAACATCCTTAAACTGGATACGGTGGATGAAGAGTATATCCGTGTACTTGACCGTCCTACCGGACATTACTCCATCCGGGAGATTATAGAAGGGATGAAAGCGTTCAAAGGGAACTGCATTATCCAGACCATGTTTCTCAAAGGAAGTTATAAAGGACAAGATATGGATAATACATCCGATAAATTTGTTCTTCCCTGGCTGGAAGCTGTCAAGGAGATTGCTCCCCGCCAAGTGATGATTTATACCATCGACCGTGAAACGCCCGACCATGATTTGCAGAAGGCCACCCGCGAGGAACTGGATCGCATTGCGAAACGGATACGTGAAACGGGTATACCGGTAAGTGTTTCTTATTAATAATATACTTATGAAATCAATAGCAATTAAAGATTTAAGCGAGAACTTTTTCGAAGTGATAGGCAAAGAGTGGATGCTGGTTACGGCAGGCAGTAAAGAACATTTCAACACCATGACTGCCAGTTGGGGAGGTATTGGCTGGCTTTGGAACAAGCCGGTGGTGTTTGTCTTTATTCGTCCCGAGCGCTATACATATGAGTTTATGGAGGAGAACGAATATTTCACCCTTTCTTTTTTAGGAAAGGAAAATCGGAGCATTTACAACCTTTGTGGCAGTAAATCGGGTAGGGAAGTGGATAAGGTAAAGGAAACTGGGCTGAATCTTATCGTTACCGAACGGGGAAACATTCTCTTTGAGCAGGACCGCCTGGGATTGGAGTGCCGCAAGCTTTTCATTACCGATATGAAAGAAGAACTCTTCCTCGACCATTCCGTCTACGAACGTTGGTATGGCGGTGACCACGGCGGATTGCACCGGGTTTATGTAGCCGAGATTGTAGATGCCTGGGTAAAGGAATAACTCCTTTACCACAGTTTCAAGTCATATTCGGCTTCCACCTTCTCTTCTATTTCATCCGGAAGGGCAGGGAAAAAGTCTATACCTGTAATCCGTTCCACTTCGTCCACTGTATTGACGTAGCTGTCCAACGGATGATTGCCTGATGCATTCTTATAAATGAAGCCGATGGCTTTGGGGGGATTGCTGTCTGCACACAGAACGACCTTGAAGAATGCTTCGGGCACTGTAATCTTGTGCTTCTTGCCGATAGTGCGGTGACGTTGGTCATAGAGAATAGGACCGCATACAATGTATATCTTGCCTTCTTCTTGTGCCCAACGGCGGCATGACTCTTCCAGTTCTTTCCAGTCGCCACGGTTCAGATTGTGGTTCTGCGGGCAAATGTTTGTCATGTAGAAGCTCTCTTGCATGGCTTTCCAGTGCCAGCGGTTGTCACCGGCGGGACACATATGTCCGCGGTCCATGCCGGCTCCCTTGTAATCATCGGTGGTTACTGCCTCGTGCTCAGGCAGGTCGGGGTCGGGCAAGAACTTGTCTGTACGGCTTTCACGCTCCATCAGTTTTTCGGGAGTGAGTTCCCAGGCTACCCAGTTGGGTATCTTTAAATCTTTGTTGTAGGATACTGTGTAGCCTTTCCGCTGGAGAATCTGTTCGGAGACGTTCTTCAGCTTTGCCGGTATTTCAAGGCGTGTGCCTGCCGGGAGTTCTATCTTGGCAGGCGTAGAACTCTTTTGCCTGGCATCCGAAAGTATCTTTGCAACGGGTTCATAGGCAAGGCAGACTGCACATATAAACAATATAAGATAATAGACGCCTTGCGATTGTTTCTTTTTTTTTCGTGCCATGCCGGGATTAGTGTTGGATAATCATTTTGGCCCTTTCCAGTGCCACATTTATGTTCGGACAGATATTTTCTTCGCCCAACAGCTCATAGAAGCCCGATTTTTCCAGTACCTTATGTACCTTTTCATTGACACCGGAGAGCACAATGGTTATTTTTTCCTTTTGGGACATCTCACAAAGGCTTGTCAAGTTGTGGATACCGGTAGAATCGATGAACGGAACTTTACGCATGCGGATGATGCGCACTTTGGGGCGGTCGCCCAGCCGCGCCATGATTTCTTCGAATTTGGTGGCGATGCCGAAGAAGTAAGGACCGTTTATTTCATATACTTCCACATCCTCGGGGATTGTCAGATGCTCGTCATTGCTTGCAATGTCCGATTCTGCATTCGGGTCTATTTCATCTTTGATGACGGATATTTCGGTAGTCTCCATGACGCGGCGCATAAACAGCACGCAGGCAATCACCAAACCTACTTCAATGGCAATAGTCAGGTCGAAGATGACGGTCAGGAAGAAAGTAATCAGCAGTACCGTGACATCCGATTTAGGATTCTTCAATAATGCCTTGAACGTACGCCAACCACTCATGTTATAGGATACTATGACCAGTACACCCGCCAGGCAAGCCATTGGGATATACTGTGCCAGCGGCATGAGGAACAGTAGGATAAGCAGCAATACCACTGCATGCACCATGCCTGCTACGGGAGTTTTTCCTCCGTTGTTGATGTTTGCCATGGTACGCGCGATGGCTCCGGTGGCAGGAATGCCACCAAACAGCGGGGTAGCCATGTTGGCAACACCTTGTGCTATCAGTTCCGTGTTGGAATCGTGTTTGTCGCCTATCACACCATCGGCCACGGTGGCAGACAGCAAAGATTCGATGGCACCCAGTACAGCGATTGTAATGGCTACGGGGAACAAGTTCTTTATCGCTTCCCAATCCAGGGCAGGCATCACGGCATCCGGCAGTTCGGCACGGATGCTGAAACGGTCGCCGATGGTATCGATACAGTCAATGCCTCCATATACTTTCATCAGCCAGACTGCCACTGTCACCACAATGATGGCAATAAGTGACCCCGGTATCTTCTTCGAGAACCGCGGTGTAATGGCAATGATGAAGATGCTGACAATACTTACAATCGTGTTCCACCAGTTTACGGTATCGAAATGTCGGAAATAAATCATCCATTTTCCTACAAAGTCTCCCGGAACTTTCTCTCCTCCGAACGTCAGCCCGAAAATGTCGGCAATCTGCGTAGTGAAGATGGTGACGGCAATACCGCTTGTAAAACCTACGATGATGGGATAGGGGATAAACTTAATGACAGCTCCCAGCTTGAACACTCCCAGCAGGATGAGCAGTACGCCTGCCATCAGTGTGGCGACAATAAGCCCCGATTCACCGTATTGCTGGATGATGCCATAGATAATGACGATGAACGCACCGGTCGGTCCTCCAATCTGTACCTTGCTCCCACCCATCAGGGAGATGATGAAACCGGCTATGATAGCCGTAATGATACCTTTCTCCGGTGATACGCCGGAGGCGATACCGAATGCAATGGCAAGCGGGAGGGCAACGATACCTACAATGATACCTGCCATCAGGTCTGCCATGAACAGTTCTTTAGAGTAATTTTTTAAAGCCGTGTATAGCTTTGGTCTGAATCCGAACGCTTTCATTATAATCTACTTTTTTATACGTTTTTTTATACAGAATGTAATGTATATATTGCAAATTGCCTGCAAAAGTAGATAAAATAATGGATATTAGTGAACACAACTGTGATGTATTTTGTTTTCCTTATCAGATATGTGCTATTAATTATGTCTGAAATACCTCTTCGGGTTATCGGTGAAGATAGATTCTTTCTATAAGACGATAAATAAATCCGATGGGGCAGAGGTGTGATTATTCCAAACTAAATTCGTAATTTTGTGTTGTTTATAAACAGTACGAACGACATTTATACGTAATTATATTAACTAATAAAAAAAGAGACTATGGCTAAAAGTGTTAAAGGAACTCAGACTGAGAAGAATCTGCTGACTTCATTCGCTGGTGAATCACAAGCAAGAATGCGTTACACTTATTTTGCAAGTGTAGCCAAGAAAGAAGGTTACGAACAAATCGCCGCTATTTTCACAGAAACGGCTGACCAGGAAAAGGAACACGCTAAACGTATGTTCAAGTGGCTGGAAGGCGGTATGGTGGAAATCACCGCTTCTTATCCTGCAGGTGTTATCGGCACTACCCTGGAAAATCTTCAGGAAGCTGCTGCCGGCGAACACGAAGAATGGTCATTGGATTATCCTAAGTTTGCTGATATTGCAGACGAAGAAGGTTTCCCCGAAATCGCTCTTATGTACCGTAACATCGCCATTGCCGAAAAGGGACACGAAGAACGTTATCGCGCTTTTATCCAGAATATAGAGACTGCCAGCGTATTTGCCAAGGAAGGCGAAGTGGTATGGCAGTGCCGCAACTGTGGTTTCATCTACACCGGTAAGGAAGCTCCTCAGGTATGTCCGGCTTGCTTGCATCCGCAGGCTTATTTCGAAGTAAAGAAGTCAAACTATTGATAATGTCTCCTGCTTGTGCAGGTATGGATAACGGGAAACGCCCGGATGCTCTGAAGAAAGCATCCGGGCGCTTTGTTTAAATGACCATGTTCGTTTTCCGTGCCAGTATAGTGGCGCGAGTTTTACTTTAGTTACTTCCCGACGTGCGGATAGTCTATCGTGTAGTGCAGTCCGCGGCTTTCCTTGCGTTCCATGGCTTGCTTTGTTATCAGGTATCCTACGTTTATCATGTTGCGCAGTTCGCACAGCTCTCGGGTAGCCTTGCTCCGCTTGAAGAGTGCTTCTGTCTCCTCGTAAAGTATGTCCAGTCGGTTCCAGGCACGTGTCAACCGGGTATTGCTGCGGACAATACCTACGTATGCCTCCATAATCTGGTTCACTTCCTTCATGCTTTGTGTGATGAGGACACGTTCTTCGGTGGAAATGGTACCTTCGTCGTTCCATTCGGGAATGTCTTCGTTGAAGTCATAACGTTCCAGTACGCTCAGCGCGTGTTTGGCTGCCGCGTCGGCATAAACCACGGCTTCAATCAGTGAGTTGCTTGCCAGACGGTTGCCACCATGCAGTCCGGTGCACGAACATTCGCCGATGGCGTACAGGCGGCGGATGCTGCTCTGTCCGTCCAAATCCACCTTGATGCCACCGCAGAGATAATGGGCGGCGGGGGCTACCGGTATGTATTCCTTTGTAATGTCTATACCGATGCTGAGGCATTTCTTGTATATGTTAGGGAAGTGCTTCTTGGTTTCTTCGGGGTCTTTGTGGGTGACGTCCAGATACACATGGTCCTCACCGCGCTGTTTCATTTCGTTGTCGATGGCACGCGCCACGATGTCACGCGGGGCCAGCGAGAGTCGCGGGTCGTACTTCTGCATGAATTCTTTTCCGTCTTTGGTACGCAGCACGCCGCCATAACCGCGCATGGCTTCGGTGATGAGGAACGAGGGGCGGTCTCCCGGATGGAAAAGAGCTGTGGGATGGAATTGGATGAATTCCATGTCTTTCACTGCTCCCTTGGCACGGTAGACCATGGCAATGCCGTCTCCCGTGGCCACCAGCGGGTTGGTGGTATGGCGGTAAACGGCTTCGCAACCGCCCGTTGCCATGATGGTGACTTTGGAAAGGAAGGTATCCACCTCGCCCGTCGCTTCGTTCAGCACATAGGCACCGTAGCACTTGATGCCGGGGGTGTGGCGGGTAACGATGATTCCCTGGTGATGCTGGGTAATGATTTCCACAGCGTAATGGTCGGTCAGTACGGTGATGTTGGGGTGTTGCTTCACAGCTTCAATGAGGCTGGTCTGTATCTCTGCACCCGTATTGTCCTTATGGTGGAGGATGCGGAATTCGGAGTGGCCGCCTTCTTTGTGCAGGTCAAACTCTCCGTCCTCCTTTTTGTCGAAGTTCACTCCCCATTTGATAAGCTCCTTGATTTGTTCGGGGGCATTGCGCACCACCTTCTCTACGGCTTCACGGTCGCTTATCCAGTCACCCGCAATCATGGTATCTTCGATATGCTTTTCAAAATTGTCTACGGCCAGATTGGTGACAGAGGCGATACCTCCTTGTGCAAAATAAGTGTTTGCCTCTTCCAAACCTGCCTTACAAATGAGGGCTACTGTTCCTTTATGCGCTACTTTCAGCGCAAAACTCATACCGGCAAGTCCGGAGCCGATAACGAGAAAATCGAACTTTCTTACCATAGGTTTTGTGTATTAAACGCCGCAAAGATAGTGTAAACCAAACGTAGAGCAAAATAAGCGGGCTTATTTTTATTTGTTATGTAAGGTATTGTTTCAATACTTCATCCAGGGATTTTTCTTTGGGCAATTCCATGTTCTTGCGCATGCGCGAACGGACCACGTTTACACTATTCCGGTTGATTCCCATGATAAGGGCTATTTCGTCGGTACTTTGGTTCATGCAGATGAGCATGGCCAGCAATTCTTCGTTGCGGGTCAGTTGAGGATAACTTTCGCGGAGCTTGGGCAGATAAGAAGGATGTATGGTGGCAAACGACCGGCGGAATGTGTTCTCATCTTCCCTGCTGAGCAGGCTTTGCACGGTGAGCTGGCGAATGGAGTTGAGGTTATTGGTAGCCATGGCCCGTTCTATTTCTTCCGTCAGTTGTTCGTTGCGGCGGTTCAGGTCTTGCTGCCGGGTAATGAGGGTCTGTATTTCCCGTTTGTTGTTTTCTATAAGCTGGTGGTTGGCCTTCCTTCGGATGATGAAATAGGCTGTAGTGGTGATAAGTAGCAACAGTAATGTAATGGAGATGCAGATGTTGTAGAACAACTGCTGTTGCTGCCATTGCACTTGTGCCGAGAGCAGTTTGTTTTCTTTCTCTTTTTGGTTGGCATCAAACCGGATGTTGGCTGCTGCCACAGCACGTTTCTTTTCGTTATTGTCCAGAGAATCGGCAAACTGTCGGTTACGGATGTAGCAACGAGCAAAATCGTCGTTCATGCCTTTGGCCAGATAGTAATCCATTAATATCTCGTTGGCATCGCGGCCTTCCATGAACTTCATGTTGATGAGGTCTTGTGCAGCCCGGTCTATCAGGTGTATGCCGTTTTGCTCCTTCCCGGTTTGCAGTAAGGCCCGGCCTAGGTGGAGGTTGAGTTGGTATTTGGCCCATTGGGGCATCCGCACGGTATCGGGACAGATGCTAAGGGCAAGTTGCAGTGCTTTTTCCAAAGAGTCGGGATAGTCCAGATAACTGTTTACCGTTTCTACTTTGTTTACGAATACGCCCTTAAAGCTGTTTTGTATCATTGACAACTTTTCTCCCAGCCTGAGGTAGTGGAATACAGAGTCCTTTTGATTCATGTTACGAAAGATCTGGGCACGGTAGCGGTACAAGTCTCCCAGTCCGAAGCTGTCTTTCAGCATGGAGTAGTATTGGGCTTTTTTGTTCATTTCCAGGGCCTGGTCGTACATACCCAGTTCGGCGTAGAGATTAGCTTGTTCTCCGTAGGCAATCACTACATTTCCAGGTGCTATGCTGTCGTTGTAAGTGGCTATGGCTTCTTGGTTAGTGGCTATAGCTTTCTCGTATTCGCCACTGAGGTGGTAATAGATGCCCAACCGTGACATTATTCGCAGCATGTTCGGGAAGTTTCCACCTTTCCGGTAGACATCTATTGCTTTTTCCAAAATTTGGATAGCTTTGGGTAGATTGTTTCCGGAGTACATGTAGACACCGCTTATGATTTCTGCCTGCCGGATAAAGTCATTGGCACTGGTACAGACCGGTAACTGGAGGTAGTCTTCTGCCAGTCGGACAGCTTCCGGGTTATTGCCATACAGTTGGTTCAGTCCGGCCTTGAAGCTCAGCAGTTCGTGCGGGCAATGTTCGCGGATGAGGGGATGGTTCCCAATGCTGTCCATATAGTCGATGCCGTCTTTGTATTGTTTGGTGTTTATGTAATTGTTCCCGCAGGCATTAAATATCTTGCGGGCATGGTAAATCAGGGTATCTGTAGTTCCGTTTTTTTCTGCCGATTCCAGGATTTCGGGCAAGGTCTGTTTGGCAAGATCCAACGTTTGTCGCGCTTTGTTTTCGAGTAGTAAGGCATTGATTTGTTGAAGGACATTGTTCCAATGCCTCATTTCGTCTTGTTCCGAAGAGGTGGAGCGGTTGGTGCAGGCTACAGCTACGAGAATCAGAAGTAAAAATGAAAGTTTTTTGGCATTCATATTTTGTGGACTGTTTGTTTTGTAAGGCAAAGATATAATTTCTTAATTTAAAATTTACAACAATGGACTTGTTTTTTGTTTCTTGTTAATTATTTGATAATAAATATAATATGAAATTGTATATCAGATTGTATATCGTATTCTTATGGTTAGGTTGTGCATATTTTGCAAATTTGTATCAAAACGATTGTAAATATGTATAATGGTGAAATAAGATACAATGAAAACAAAGAAAACAGTGACACCTTTTAATATGCAGGAGATTGCCAGAGCTTTGCGCGAAATGATTTCGGAAGATTCTCCCAATGCTTCGGAGGCTTTGTTGTCCGGAACTCGTGAGGCTGTATTCCGTGAAATCTTTATTTTTCATTATCCTTCTTTTTTAGAGAAACTTTATCAGTCTATTCCGGAGGTGGATAAGGATGAAGAACTGATATGTATGCTGGTAGCTCTTGGACAGTCTGTAAAGGAGATTGCAGAACTGATTTATTTTTCGCCGGAACGGGTAGAATTGTTATGTGCTTCGGTCTGCCGCAAGCTGAATGTGACGGAAGTTCGAGAAATGGAGATACTAATGAAGAAGTTGTTATCATAAAAATACGTACCTTAGCGGCAAAAATCAGATAAAATGAATCGAATCTTTCATGCGCGCATTGCTATGGGGCAGTATCTGTTTCTCATCCTGATAGGTATTCTCGCCGTCTATATGCTTTGGTACAAGTCTCCGTTCCTGGCTGCTATTTTCATGCTTTGGCTGGTGGTTATTATCGAGAAGCTGATTCATACCACCTATACCGTAACGCCCGACGGGAAGTTGGTGCTGTCCTTCGGCCGTTTCTCCCGGAGTAAGGAAATTCTGATGAAAGACATCACTTCTGTGGAGCGTGCTTCTTCCATGCAGGTAGGGCGGTTTGCGGTGATGCGCTATGTGCTCGTGAAATATGGCGAGGGCAAGTGTGCAGTGCTTCTTCCCGTCAAGGAGGAGGAGTTTATCCGGTTACTGGAGGAACGGAGAGGGTGAGCAATAGGGTGTGCCCACGTATGCGATTCCGTTTTAATCTGCCGTTATCGGTTCCATGGTAATGTCTCCTGTGTAGCTTTCCGGAGTTGTTTGTATGAACTTTCCCTTTATCTGTTTTTCCGTTTTTGTATATTCACCTGCGAATGTCAGCGTATAGGTAGCTACAAGCTTGCTGTAGTGTAGTGTTCCTTTTATGATGAGCCGACAGTGAGGTTGTATGCTGATGGTGGAAGTACTGCTGTTTGGACCTTTGGCTTTTGTTGTTTCGCTGCCATATTTTATGGTTGCCCCACTTAACAATAGTTCATCTCCAAACATGTAAGGGGTATTGACGAACACATCTTCTTCCCCCATCCATACAAATGCTTCGGGGTCGTTGCTCTGAAAGGTGGTTTCCTGCCATGTGTCTTCGAAGGGGGAGTTTGTGGTGGTGATACTATTGTTTAAATTGTTTTCCATGATGAAGGGCAGGAGCTCTACATCATACGTACTGAATCCATCCCCTTCTTCAAAAGAGTATTGAATATCTTTGAACAGATATTTTTCAGCATCTTTAATTTCGTCTTTATCATAACAGCCGGTCGTGCAGACAATCAGCATGGCGGACAATACGAGGTGGAATAGTTTCTGTTGTTTCATAGCCTTTACTTTTTGTGGGGATGTACATGCAAAGATAAGTTTATTTTTTGAAACTGTTCATAATAAGCACTTTATTTTCCTGATAATATAGTCTTTCCGTAGAGGCAGATTGTTTTTGAATCATAAATAAAGCTTAATTTTAGCTCTTCTGTTTGCAGTTTTTTGGATGTGGCAGCGTCCATTATGTAAAAAAGAAACGGATATGAACTTGAATTGTGCCATTTTGCATGCGGACCCGGAGATTGCCGGAAGATTGGAAGAGTATATCGGCAAAGTTCCTTTTCTCTCTTTGCACGGAAAGTACGGCAATCCTCTTGAAGCGCTGAAGGATTATTATGAGACAAAAGTGGAAGTTTATTTTGTCGGCATCTATCCGGTGGAAGAAGGTGAAATCAACGGAATGGATTTTTGCAGGCTCTTGTCCTCGTCCACTCGTGTCATTTTCATTACAGACACCGACCGCTATGCTGCCGAATGTTTCCGTCTGGATGCGTTGGACTATCTGATGGACGGGCTCAATTTCTCCACGTTTTTCCAGTCTGTCAGCAAAGCGGCACGCTGGTTCTCTTTGCAGGATGCAGGTACGTCCGCCCCCAAGCAAAGGCAAGGTCCGGAAGAGGTTCCGAAGGTGATTTACATGCGGTGTGACAACCGCATCATGCGGCTCGACCTGGAACGGATAAACTATATAGAAGGTATGGGCGATTATGTGAAGATTTTCTGTAAAGATTCCCCTAAGCCTATCTTGAGCTTGTGTAGCATGAAGTATATGGAAGAAAAACTTCCGGCCGATGAATTTATCCGCGTACACCGTTCTTTTATTGTCCGCATGGACTGCATCAGCGCCATCGGGCGCAGCACATTGCTCATCGAGCAGAAGGATGTCCCCATTGGCGATGCTTACCGCGAAAGGGTGAAAGGGTATGTGTCCAGGCTGGCAGTGTTGTAATACCCCGTTTTCAGATACTATATACTTTGTTTGTTGGATCTATAGTTCCAGCGTGCTGCATCTATATATGCAACGCGTTGCATATATAGATCCAACAAATGATAATCATTCGGTGTAAAATCCGTGTAATCTGTGGTGAACCGGAACCTTGTATTACTTTAGTTTTGCTCTCGAAATCCTTTCCCCGAACGTCAAGTTCAGATTCAGGCTGAATCGGCTTTCCTGCATCAGATTGCTGCGTGTGTTCAGTTGTTTCCGCCAGGTGGCGCCCAGCGAAAGATAGGAGTACCGGATGGGGAAGCTCGCCCCTACACTGGCTTCCAGATACTGCATCTTCCCGCCTTTCAGGTTGATATAGGAGTTGCCGAAACCTATTCCACCCATCAGCTCGGTGGAACGTGCCAGACGTGGCTTGGTAATGTAGCTGCCTCCCAGGTTCACTTTGTGCTGGTTCTCGTATTTCATGGAAGTGTAGGAGGAGGAGTTGCGGCTCCAGTCCAGGTAGTTGTAGTCGGCGGTCAGCACCCAGCGTTCGGTGGTTATGCTGAGGCCGGTGCCGAGGTGCATGGGCAGATATTGTGTACGGCTGTGGTATCCTTTATCGAGGTTCTCGCTGGTAGATGAGTTGCTGTAAGTCAGTGTATTGTCGTGGCTGATGGGAAGGGAGGGAGCAAATACCAGCCCTGCCGCCCACTTCCGTTGTCCGGTCGCACCCCATTCGTAATGTATGCCGAAGTCCGCATAAAAGGTCCGTTTAGAAGATTCGTACTTTACGACGGCGCTTTCCTGCGTTTCGCTTTGCGTCACTGTGCCCGCTATCATCCCCAGGTTGATGCCGACCGACAGTTGCCTGCTCAGTGCAAAGGCATTGGTGACGTAGCACCGGTATAGTCCGCCCGTACCCTCAAAGAGCGAGTAGGTGTAGTTGCCGGGCATTCCCTCTATCTCTTCTTCGGTCTGGATGACATAGCCCACACTGCTGTATGGTGCTGCACCTACAAGGGCATACCAGCGCGGCAGGACACGGAAGCCCATGCTGATGCGGTTGGGGTTGCCGGTGAAGTTGGAGCTGTGTTCGCTCAGAAAGGAGTAGCGGGCATATGAGGCAGATGCACCCACATCGAACGTGAAGCAGGCGGTGTCCATGCGGGTGATGGCTGCGGGGTTCAGCGTGTTCAGAAATCCGGTACGGTTCAGGGCGATGCCCGTGTTGCCCATGCCGGCATAACGTCCGCCGTCACCGGCACTCAGTTCGCCCACTCCGTACATGGAGGTGGGCAGGTTGGTGGTGTTCTGGGCCACGGCGGTGAGGCTTGCCGTACACAGACTGCACAGCAGAAGGGGAATCCGGTAATGGCGTTTCATTGCTCGTTGTATATTTTGAATCTTACGTCTAATCTGCATTGTCTCTCTTGTTCGGGGTCGTTGGTGAAGATGACCTGGTTGAAGGTGGTGGTGCTTTCTTCGTCTGTCAGACTCATCAGCAGTTTCTGCCGCTTGATGCCCGAAGTGCCGTAATTGTTGCGGATGAATTCGGTGAGGTCGAAGGAGTAGTAGATCTCTTTCCCGTACATCTCGTCGATGGTCAGGTCGCCGGTCTGTACGGTTACGCCGTCACTGCCGTATACGTAGTCCTCCAGCACATTGTTCTCGTCCGTGATATAAAGGCGGATGTCATTGGGAAGCTGGCTCACTTCGTTGTAGCTCCGGGCCAGAGGATAGAGGTAGAGTGTGGCGCTCTCTATGGAGACTATCTGTCCGGCACTTCCGAGGCTGTTGAGGTAGGGGAATTCCAGTTGGTTGTAGTAACCCGTCAATCCCTGCATATAGGCCAGGCAACCCATGTCGTTGGAGTGGACGAGGTTCTCTATTCCGCTTTTCAGGGAAGCAAGGTGGGTGCCGGTGGGGTCGTGCCGGATACCGGTATAGGCATAGTCGGTGTTTACGTTGAAAGTCAGCACTTGTCCGGTACGTTGGTTGGAGACTTCCTGATAGTGGAGGTTGATGCTCATGGCAGAGTCGTTCACCATGAATCCGGTGATACACTGCCCGTCGTTTTCGGGAACAAAGACCAGTCCGGGGAATTTCTTCTTGAACTTGTCTTGGGTATCGAAGTAGTCGTCCTGGGCCACGAGGTCATTCAGCAGTTGTTGTCCCCATGAGTCGGGCAGGCGGACGCTTACTTCCTTCTTCCGCCCCGGGCAGGGGGTGAAGGTAAAGCTGAAGAGCGGGGCATCTTCCGTCGGGAGTACGGTGCTGTTGTAAAGGTCCTCGTCGTTGTCCAGCACGATAGGTTTTTTCAGCCGGTAGATGGAGATGCGCTGTTGCGTCAGGGTATCTCCCCAGAAATGGCCCGAAGGTATCATTCGCAGTACGAGGGAGTCGAGGGTATAGGTATAGTCTGTGTTGGGGGTGAAGTCGGACGTGGAGTATTCGGCATAGTAGGTGGCGGATACTTCTCCCCAGGCGCTGCTCCGGTAATGTCCTAGCTGGCAGATGCTGTCGCCCCGGGTCTCTATGGAGTCTAGCAGGATGGTGCTGATGTCTACCGAGCAGGTGTCTGCGTATACATTATAGAAGGAGCTTTCCACGAGGCTCTTTCCAAGCTGCGAGTTCTCGTCCTGGCAGGCGCAGAAGATAGCGAGGACTGCGAATAAGCTGTACAATGACTTCTTCATTTCTGTTCTTTTAGTTGGCGGCAAAGGAAAGGCAAAACTTTTATATCTTCCTACAAAAATCGGCGTTCGGACGGTTTTTATCGGTAAAGGCGTTTAACGGGAATTTCGGACTGTTCGTCGGTTATTTTTGTCGGTGTGGTTGCGGTGGTTTACTTTTGCGGACAGACAAAAAGGACCTCCCGCAGCTTCTTGTTTTGGAAAGTGGGAAGTATAAAGCTTAATCATTAAAAAAACAATAAACAATGAACAGACTATTGGTAGGAATAATGTTGCTGGCCATCGTGTGCATTGCCGGCAGTTGTACGGACGAGGATGAATACACTCAGGGGCAGTGGATGAAGAAAGCCAGCTATAACGGTGTGTACCGCGCTTATGCCTCCGGCTTCACCATCGGCAATTATGGATATTTGTGTGGCGGCTTCTACGGAGCGAACAAGGATTACCTGAACGACCTTTGGGAGTATGACATGAGCCGGAACAGCTGGACGCAGTGTGCCGACATGCCCGTTGCCGGGCGCAAGGCTGCCGTGGGCTTTGCCGTGAATGGCAAGGGATACATTACGACCGGTTCCGTAAAGGACGGCTCCTCGTCCTACTGTGTAGCAGATACCTGGGAGTATGACCCTGCCACGGATACCTGGACACGGAAAGACGACTTCAAAGGTGGAGTACGCGATGGTGCCCTGGCTTTCAGTATAGGCGGATATGGCTATGTCGGTACGGGCTGCAACAGCGACGCTACCGGCAGCGAGAGTGCCTACAAGATGGACTTCTACCGTTTCAACCCCAATGGCGCCGAAGGTTCGCAATGGGAAGCGGTGAGCGGGTATGGAGGCGAGAAGCGCTACTTCGGTACGGCATTCGTCATCGATGAGGTGGCCTACATCTGTTGCGGGCGAAACAACAGTACCGATCTGGTGGATTTCTGGAAGTTCGACGGAAGCAACTGGACCCAGTTGCGTGACATTGCCGATACGGACTCCGACAATGACTATGACGATGACTACGCCATCACACGGTCCGAAGCCGTATCCTTCGTCATCGGTGGAAGGGGATTTGTGGCTACGGGAATACGTAACAGCACTTCCTTGAGCAGCGACTACTGGCTGTACGACCCTGACAAGGACTTATGGTACGGCGATTCCGATGACGACTTTACCCCCATTACAGATGTACATAATTATCCTTCCGGTGCTTCTTCGCGCAGGGCTGCCGTTGGTTTCTCTACCGGCGAACGTGGTTTTGTGCTGACGGGAACAAGTGGTACCAGCTACTTTGATGATGTGTACGAACTTCTACCCGATGAGGAAGAGGAAGTCTGATTCGCCCCATAATTGAACGGAACTTATGAAGCTGATGTTTATTATGATAAAGATAGGTGTACCGGCTGTGATGGCGGTATGCCTTTCTTGCTGTTCGGGTCATACTGCCGGCGGTGGCAATGAGTTGAAATGCCGGGTGATGGAGGTGGAAGGCGGTTACGGCTACGTGGTGCTGCATGGAGCCGATACCCTGATATATCAACCTTTTATACCTGCTTTGAGCGGTCGCCTGCCATTTGCAACAAAGGTGGAAGCGCTGGCGGCCGGTCGGTTGGTATGCCGCAAGCTTGCCGATGGGCAAACTCCGGCATTGAGCAGGGAGGAGGTGGAGTCTTGTCTGACAGACACCGGACTCTAATCTTCTAAAGAATCCTTTACTTCGTGATGTATTTCCGAGCAGTCATAAGGGTATCTCTGCATGAATTTACCCTTGAGTACCTTCTTTGTATCGCTATCGGGACGTGAAAGGGTGGCGGTGAATGTCACTTGAAGCCGTTTGTAGTAGATGGTTGAAGTGTATATGTTCCATTTCATGCCCACTATGTCTACTTCAAAATGTTTATATCTCAGTTCGTCTTCTTTGTAATACTTGCCTTGGTTGATGAAGAATAACAGTTGTTGTCCCATGATTATTTTTCCGTCTTCTATGTGGTTGGGCAGATAGATGCTACGTTTCTCCGGGTCTATGCTTTTGAAGGTTTCATCAGAGTGCCCATCGGGTATGAATGCGTATTCTGTCCATTTATTGATGAATGGATAGTAGTCATGCTTGTCGGTTGTGTTTCCCAGATTTTCATTTTTATAGGTACTCTTATCAGGTCCTGTTCCGGCTTCTTTCACTCCGTCACCTTCTTCCACGCTGTATTCGATGGACTCTATCTGATAGAAGTTAGTGCACGGTTCTTGGTGTATGATGATTTGTTCCTTGTAGAGTCCCGTTTTCATCTCAAGGTTGATGATGAGGCTACGGGATTCACCTAAGTCAAAGTTGTCTTTAAAGTGCAGGATGAGATGGCTGTCGGTGTCCCGTTCCAAGTCCCACCATTTATAATGCAGGCTTCCCGTACCTTCCAGTTGTGGGAGCTTGTTGCCATCCATCATGAGGTCTCCCCATGGGGTGGTGATGGAGGTTATGCGCCAGTCGCCGCGTGTTAGGTCTATCTGCAGGGTAGAGGCTTCGCCCTTCACGGTAGTTTCCTGAAAGGGCGAGAGGCGGATTTCATCGCTATCATTGCAAGCCGTCAAGCCGCAAAGAAAAAGAGCGAACAGAAGGATGGGTTGGAATAAGTCAGTCGTTTTCATGTTGGTTATTATTTGATTTATGTCCATTGGACGTGGCATTCTTTGTAAATGCTGCACGACAAAGATAATTATTTCCTCTTTACGCTGTATTCTCCGAAAGAAAGAAGTGTTCTTTTTTGTCGGATAATACGGGTTTTATTAACTTGCGCACAAATTATCGCTAATCATTAACCACTAACCATTAATTCCATGAAATACCAAGTTGCCATTATCGGTGGAGGTCCTGCGGGATATACTGCTGCCGAAGCTGCCGGAAAAGTAGGATTGAGTGTCGTACTATTTGAGAAGCAGAGTCTCGGTGGAGTGTGCCTGAATGAAGGGTGTATCCCTACCAAGACCTTGTTGTATTCGGCCAAGACCTATGACGGAGCCCGCCATGCTGCAAAGTATGCGGTCAGTGTGCCCGAAGTATCGTTTGATTTGCCCAAGATTATTGCCCGCAAGCAGAAGGTAGTGCGCAAGCTGGTATTGGGAGTCAAAGGAAAGCTGACTGCCCATGGTGTGACGATTGTCAGCGGAGAGGCCACAGTGACGGACAAGAATCATGTGGAGTGCGGCGGAGAAACCTACGAATGCGAGAACCTGCTGCTCTGCACCGGTTCCGAAACCTTTGTCCCTGCCATTCCCGGCATAGACAAGGTGCCTTACTGGACCCATCGTGACGCGCTGGACAACAAGGAACTGCCCGCTTCGCTTGCCATCATCGGCGGCGGTGTCATCGGTATGGAGTTCGCTTCTTTCTTCAACAGCCTGGGAGTGCAGGTAACCGTCGTCGAGATGCTGGACGAGATACTGGGAGGCGGTATGGACCGAGAGCTGGCGGGTATGCTCCGTGCAGAGTACGCCAAGCGGGGAATCAAGTTCATGCTGAGTGCAAAAGTAGTGTCTGTCATGCCGGATACTGCCGAAGCTTCTTCCCTTATCCAGGTGAATTATGAAACAGCCGACGGTCCCGGTTCCGTCGTTGCCGAACGGCTTCTGATGAGTGTCGGGCGCCGTCCGGTAATGAAAGGCTTCGGATTGGAGAATCTGGGCTTGGAAAGAACGGAGCGCGGAAATGTCTTTGTCAACGGACAGATGCAGACTTCAGTTCCCGGAGTATATGCTTGCGGCGACTTGACGGGATATTCCTTGCTGGCGCATACAGCCGTCCGCGAGGCAGAAGTAGCCATACATTCCATCATTGGCAAGAAGGATGCCATGAGCTACCGTGCCATCCCCGGCGTGGTATATACCAATCCCGAAATAGCCGGTGTGGGCGAGACAGAAGAATCCCTGCAGAAGAGAGGCGTTGCCTATCGTGCCGTGAAGCTGCCGATGGCGTACAGTGGTCGCTTTGTAGCAGAGAATGAAGGAGTGAATGGCGTCTGCAAGTTACTGTTGGGCAGTGACGATACCGTATTGGGGGCACATGTCTTGGGTAATCCCGCTTCGGAAATCATCACGCTGGCAGGCATGGCTATTGAACTGAAACTTACTGCCGATGAATGGAAGAAGATTGTCTTTCCGCACCCCACGGTGGGAGAGATATTCAAGGAGGCATTGTAGAACCCATGACTATTGTTTCATATAAACATAAAAGATGAAAACCGTAAAGCTAATCACCTGCGACGATGCCTTTCAGGCACATGTTATTCAGGGTGCCTTGAAGAATGAGGGCATTGCGTCTGTTTTGCATAATGAAAACATGTCTTCCGTGATGCGCGGATATGTCCGTGATGTCACGGGAGTGGATATATTTGTCTATGAGGACGAATATGACAATGCCCTCCGTCTGCTTGAACGGAACCAGATGATTCCGGAACAGTTGAGGTACTGCCCCCATTGCGGTTCGGATGAGATTAAGTTTGTGCTGAAGAAGAGCCATCGGGTGCGTGCTGTGGTGGCTGCTGTTATTGCGGCATTGTCGGCCGCACCTCCGGGCACTGAGCATTGGGAGTATGTATGCAGGAAGTGCGGCACTCATTTTGAGAAGCCGGTGGCGAAAGGAACAATTGAAGAATAATCAGGTGTTTATTCTTTTAACCGCTTTTCAATCCAGTCCCGCATTTGAAATATTAAATCTAGAACAATCAGTTTAAATAGCAAAACGATGAAGTTTAAACTAAACTAAACTGATTATTAAATACTTATATTAAAATATAAAAGTGATTCAATTTAATTGGATTGAAACAAATTTGGGATAAGCGGGAACAATTTGGGAACAATTCACTATCTTTGCAGTGTTCAATCCAGAAATAGAATCGAAGCTTATGAAAGTGACTGCATTCATACGAAAAACGGCAAAGAAGAATGATTTGGAGACCAAAGCCACCATCTATTTCCGCCTGCGTGACGGAAAGAAAGACATCAAGGCGGCAAGTGAGCTTTCCATTAGCCCCAACCATTGGAGCCCAGAAAAGCAGGGATATAAAGACCGTGTGGCTTTGGTGCCGGAAGATGAAAAGATAGACTTGAACCATAAGGTACAGGCATTGACCCGAATGATTGAAAGGGAATATAGGGATGATGCCGACAGCAGATGGTTAGGAGAAGTGATAGACAGATTCCATCATCCGGACAAATACAAGACGGAAGAAGAACTGGCCGCTGAAAATCCGCCAACTTTTGCCGAACTGTTTGATGAGTTTTTGGAAAAGCATAGTCTGTCGGAAGTGAGGAAAAAGAATTTCCGTGTGGTAAAAAGAGCACTCATGCGCTATGAGCTGTTCATCAGAGAAACAAGAAAAGGAATGAAAGACTTTTCGCTGGACATAAATACAGTTACTAAAGATACGCTTGCAGACATTTGGGATTTTATGGAGAATGAACATGCTTATGCCGAAGAATATCCTGAGATTTACGCTACTATTCCCGAGAAGCGTACTCCACAACCCAGAGGAAAGAATACGCTCATTGATTGCTTCTCGCGTATACGTACCTTTTTTATATGGTGCTATAATCAAGGTAAGACCATAAACCGCCCATTTGACAAATTCCCGATTGAAGAATGTCTTTACGGAACTCCTATTTATATGACTTTGCAGGAACGTAACCAGCTTTTCGAAGCGGACTTATCCATGCGTCCGCAACTGGCCGTGCAACGTGACATTTTTGTATTCCAAAGTGTGGTGGGTTGTCGTGTAGGCGATTTTTATAAGCTCACGAAGAAAAACCTCGTGAATGGTGCATTAGAGTACATTCAAGGAAAGACACGCAATCATAATCCAAGAACGGTGAGAGTGCCATTGAACGACATCGCCAAAACCATTCTTGAACGCTACAAAGACTATGATGGAGAAACTTTGCTTCCATTCATATCGGAGCAGAAATACAATCAGGCCATTAAGGAAGCTTTCAAACTTGCCGGACTGAACAGAATCGTTACGGTGCTTAATCCTTTGACCCGTAAGCCTGAGCAGAAATATCTGTATGAGATTGCCACCACACATACGGCTCGAAAGACTTTTATCGGCAATATGTATAAAAAGGTGAAAGACCCTGATTTGGTTTCATCGGTATCTGGACATAAGGAAGGCAGCAAGGCTTTTCGCCGTTATAGAGAGATAGACGATGAAATGAAGCAAGAACTCGTAAATTTGTTGGACTAAACGACAGCGGACTATGGCTCGACAGGATTTTGAAAGATTCAAGCAGGAAATCAAGGAATGGCTTGACGGTCACCCGGAAGAATACGACCGCTTTGTTGCGGAAGTCAATGACAAATCGGCTATCGGACTATACAAGGTTTTTAATGTGGGCATGAGACTTGCGCCCAAACTGATGCGCAGGTATCGGGCGGAATGTCACGGTGACCTTGCCGATGAACGGAAGATTCAAGATTATGCAGCAGATGCAGATACCGCTAAATTATTGGTAGATGAATTTCACAGCATAGATAAAGGGTCAATCGTTCCGGCTATGCTGGCATGGCTGTATTATGGCAAATGCTATGAAACGATGGTCAACCAGCTGGAAGCGGAAGCGAACAATCCGAGGAACAATTTCATAGAACAGAAAATCGCTGCAATCATGATTCGGGTTGTCATTAAGAGTAGCATCCGCAACAAGATGCGGACGAAAGAGGATTGGGAAAGTTTCAGGCGTGAGAAGAGAGCCATTGAAGAAGGGAATGTAATGGAATCATGTATTGAGGAATTAGAACCTATGAATGAAGTGATAACGGAAATGCCAACAAATACGGAACAGTCACTTTGCTTACGGGATTATCTGCTTGGCGACAAAGAAGCACTCATGGAAAGAATAAAGCTAAGAGTTTCTACACAGCACACTGGCACCGATTTGGCAAGGCTGTATTTTGCATTGCAGGAAGAACAGCTTTTAAGCCATTGCGATGTGACTACATTCCATAAGTTACTTGGCAATGAATTACCCAACTGCGACCTGAAAAGCGTGCGTAACCTGCAGATAGCCACCAAGAAATTGAACGACAGCACGAATAAAGGGAAAATAAAAGACTACGGTATGGAACGGACGTACATCAATGAATGGCGAAGTTATCTTATCAAAACAGATTAAAGAAAATACAAACATAATAGCTTACGAATATGGATAAAGACATTATCGCAGAAGAAGTCAATGCCGAATATCTAAAAGGGTTTATATACTACGTCCGAGGAGTTCGCGTAATGCTTGACATGGATTTGGCCAAAATCTACGGATATAGCACCAAAGATTTTAACCGTCAGGTCAAGAACAATATTGAGAAGTTTGAGCAAGACTTCATGTTTCAGTTGACTAATGAAGAGTGCGAAACCTTGAGGTGCAAAAATTCCACCTCAAGTTGGGGCGGTCGCAGATACAACCCTTACGCCTTTACGGAACAAGGGATATATATGCTTATGACCGTCTTGAAAGGCGAATTGGCAACCAAGCAGAGCAAAGCCTTGATTCGCATCTTCAAGCAGATGAAGGACTACATTGTTGACAACCAGCCGTTGTTGGGACAGAGGGAATATCTCCAGCTTTCTTTGCAGACAACCCAGAATACACAAGATTTGCTTGATTTGCGTAAATCCTTATCGGCTGTTGACGACAAGGTCGCCAGCATTATAGATACGTTGGGGAACGTTGTAACAAAGTCGGAACTGGCAAATGTCATGCTTGATTTTAGTAATCCTACCGTCAGGAGAGGATGGCTGATACTCAACGGCCAGCCTGTGGAATCCGATTTGGCTTACAAACAGATTTATGCCACAGCCAAGAAAACCATATTTGTAGTGGACAATTATGTCGGGTTAAAGACATTGGTTCTTTTAAAAGACGTTCCTTCCGGTGTGAAGATTACGATATTCTCGGACAATATCGGCAGCCGATTACATCAGGCAGAGTTCAATGACTTTTGCCGGGAATATCCCAATGTTTCTGTTTCACTGCAAATATCTGGTGGTATATTTCATGACAGGTATATTGTCATTGACTACCAAACGGCAGATGAGCAAATTTTCCATTGCGGTGCTTCATCCAAAGATGGAGGAAATAAAGTTACGACCATTACTGCTGTGACTGATGGAGCCATCTATCATCCGGTGATAGACCAACTTCTGAATAATCCTGTATTAGTGCTGCGGTAAAGTCTTGCCAAAATGAGATTTTAAGCATAGCGATAAACGAGATTCATTCAATATTCATTTCGTTTCTTTCGTTTCCAATTTCGCCGAAATAAGCGAAACGCAAATCATTGAATTTTAGCGAAATCCATTTATACTTTTGCACCATCGTTCTGATACGGGAGCGGTGGTGCAATCGTTTATCATGCTGCCGAAACGATTGCGCCAAACAATCCGGCGGCATTGATTTTTATTATGACAGACTTGATGCAAATTATCTCCAATGGTGCGGCAAACATCAAACTGGAAATTACAGGCGAGGATTTGCGCGTATTCTCGGACGAGCTTATCAATCGCGCAATAAACGAAGTGGCATTGGCTTTCCGTGCTGCCGATGAGGAACGGTTACTAAGCCGGGAAGAAGTAAAGGATATGTGCGGAGTGTGCGATGCTACCTTATGGCATTGGAACAAACGGAACTATCTGAAAGCTGTCAAAGTAGGCAGTAAGGTTAGATACCGATTGTCTGATGTAAAACGCATATTGGGTGGAACTAATAAAACGGTTGACAATGGAAGTAAATGAAAATACCGTTCCACAAAAAGGGAAAGTGGAAGACGAATATGTGCGCATCGGCACTACACTATTTCGGATATTGAACCAACCGATGATGAACGGTTCGTTTCGCAAAATGCGTGTGGAGTGGAAGATGAGTGTGTTCCGACAAGACCATAGCAAAGATGAAGTGGCACAGATACCCAAATATGACGGTTTTTGCACCATGCCCAGCCATACGGACTACCGCCATAACGTGAACAACTTTTATAATCTCTATGAGCCGATAACCCATATACCAGCAGAAGGGAATTTCCAACATATCTGTTCTTTGGTGGAACATATCTTCGGTGAACAGTATGAGTTGGGAATGGATTACCTTCAACTGTTATATCTGAAACCGACACAGAAATTGCCGATACTTCTGTTGGTATCAGAAGAACGTAATACAGGAAAGAGTACATTTCTGAACTTTCTGAAAGCAATGTTTCAGGAAAATGTCACGTTCAATACCAACGAAGATTTCCGCAGTCAGTTCAATGCGGATTGGGCGGGCAAACTGATGATTGTTGTGGACGAAGTGTTGCTCAATCGCCGTGAGGATAGCGAACGGTTGAAGAACCTGAGTACAGCACATTCCTACAAGATGGAAGCCAAAGGCAAAGACCGTTATGAAGTGCAGTTCTTCGCCAAGTTCGTGCTGTGTTCCAATAACGAGAACTTCCCCGTTTACATTGAGCCGGAGGAAACACGCTATTGGGTGAGGAAGGTCAGCCGGTTGGAAAAAGATGACACATCATTCTTGCAGAAATTGAAAGATGAGATTCCGGCTTTCCTATACCACCTGCAACATCGGAACTTGACCACCAAAGAAGAAAGCCGCATGTGGTTTGCACCGTCACTTATCCGCACGGAAGCACTGGAGAAAATCATCCGTTGTAACCGTAGCCGCATTGAGCTTGATATGGCAGAACTGTTGCTTGACATCATGGACACCATGCAGGTGGATGTAGTGGATTTCTGTATCAACGACCTATTGGCATTGTTCAACTATTCGATGGTGAGAGTGGAACGTCATCAAGCAAGAAACGTCCTGCAACAATGTTGGAAACTGGAGCCGGCACCCAATGCTCTCTCTTATTCTACTTACCAAATATCTGTGTTGCCGGGGCAGAAGTATTCCGCATCACCCAAGAAGGTGGGACGTTTTTATACCGTAACCCGTGAAAAACTGAAAGATTATCGTTGAATTTGTTGAATATGATGAAATACAGAAAATAACGTGCGTATATGGCTTATATAATTCAACAATACTCTCAACAAATTTCAACGGAAAGCCTTGCCTTCCAAAAGAGAAAAGTGGTTGCTGGCAACTCCGTCCGATGCGGAGCATCCTCTTTCTTCTTCCCTTTTTTCGTGTTCCGCTCAACAGACTCAACAAAATCAACGGTGGAATCAGTTTCAGACATCACGACCATAATAACGAATGGTGTGACAGAAACAGCAATAATGTATGGAGGGGTGGCAAGCGGTACCAAGATACGTATCATACGCATCTGTGGTGCGAAGTCCGCTGCCACCCCTCCTAACCAAAACAGAAACATTGAATGATAACCAAAGTAAGATATAGTAAGAATCCGGGCAAGACCATCGACTATATACTCAATCCCAAGAAAGTGGCGCACGTAGTCATTGCCCGTGGAGTGAGCAGCCTTACCGATATGAGAATACTCACCGAAGACTTTAACCGTCAGTGTGCCTTGCGCCCGTCACTCAAAGTGAAAGCTGTGCATATTCCTATATCCTTTCACATTAACGATACTGCCACGCTTGAAGTCCATGCGGAAGAAATAATCAGAGATTGGATAAAGCATATGGAACGGCATGGCTATCGCTTTGACCAGTTCATTGTCGGTCGACATCACGATAAGGACGACAAGAATCCGCACTTCCACTTTTTGGCAAACGTGGTGTTGGATGACGGCACACGTGCCAATCTTGCCAACATCGGAAAGGCGGCAAAGGAAGCATCCATTTCCGTGACGGAGCGATGGAAATTGATACCAGCCAATCATCGGAAGAGAGTGCAAGCGGACGACAAGAAGGCCACCAATAAAAATGAAAATCAGATAGCAGAGACACATAATCACAGACACCAGAATCCTATCGAATGGGGCTGCAAGCCTGCATCCAATGAGGACACCAATGTTGATGTTGCAGCAAATAACAATGGAGAAATAGAAACGACATCTATTAGCAGCAATCTGATGGAAGGTATAACCGAACTTATCATTCAACCGACTGTTACCCGAATAGGTACAGGCAGCGGAAGCAGCGATAACACGCTTAACCATGACAAGGACAAGAACAAGCAACGAAAAGGAGGACGCAGAAGATGAAAACGGAAAACGAAAACAAGCGCACCAAACGCAAGGAAATACAATTCAGTGAAGCAGAATATGCCGTAGTTGAGAAGAAAGCCAATGCTGCTCGGCTTTCTGTGGCAGCGTTCATCCGCGAAGCTGCATTAGGTAAAGAACTATCAGCCGCACTCACCATAGAGGAAAGCGAGCGGATGAAACGCACGGCTAACATCAGCTATAGGATGCAAGTCAACCTCAATCAGATTGCAAGGTTGGCTAACATACACGGCCTACCTTTTGTAAAGGATGTCATCCGTGAATACATCAACCGTACCAACGACTATTTCAAGACTGGTACATGGCATGAAATGGATTTGTCGGCTTATGAAACCGAACAGAAACAGCGAGAACAACTTGTTGCAAAAGTACGTGAGCTTCAAGAGAAGAATATGGAATTACAGAAAGTGGCGACTAACTATTATCTTTATACCGCCGAGGGTGAACGCCTTTTCTGCGAGCGGCATAACTGCCGTATTTATCCCGACAACCGAGGCATCTACTGGCATTTCAAGGTTGCCGACTATCCGGCTTATATACTTCCGACTGAAATCAGTCGGGCATATCTAAGTCATGAGATTTCGATACGGGATGTGTATGTGCATTGGCATAAGAATGACCGATGATAAATTGGTAAAAAATGATAGGCCTTAGATGAAAGATGAATGGGTAATCTATCGGCCTATTATTTTATCAAAAGTTAGGGATATTCAGTAAATGTCCCCCAAAAATAAAATGGCATATGAAGTGATTATGGTCTATCATTTTCATATGCCATTTTTATTGTCATTTTTTCGTGTATTCTCACATAATTCTATCCGACAGGACATAACACTCCTGAAGAAGCCAAATGACCTCTTCTTATTCTGTCAGTAAAATCATATCATGCCGCTTTAACTGTCCTGTTCCTGATCCTGTCAATCATCAGTACGGCATTTGCCGTATGTATTCCGAAGAAAATCCACAGGATTTCCGTCTTCCTGTTCCGTGCCCTTATCCTCGAGAGCGAGTAATGCTGCTTCTGTGTGCCGAAGCTGCCTTCAAGCCGGGTGGCCCTCTCCCTTGAAAGTTCACTTCTGAGAACCTTCCTCAAGAATTCATCCCTGGCCGCCCTTCCCTTGCGTACGAAGGAAGTGGAGATTCCGTATTTCGTACAGAACTTCCTGTTGGCGTTATTGGCATAGATGGAATCGGCTGCCACGCATCTTACCCTCACGTTCATGAGCTTCTGCTGCATGCGGATGCAGTCCTTCAGGCGTATGCCCTCGTTGAAAGCCTTGAACGAGAGGTGTTCGATGAACGATATGCCGTCTATCTGTATATTGTTGACCTTCGCACCGAACTCGACGGATTTCGTTTCCTTGCCTCTTACGATGGGACGTACATAATGACGGTCAATGCTGACGATACGGTCACTGACTTTCCGTCCTTCAAACATTTCCTTTTCCTGTACAAGAACCTTTCTGATGATGGAAAGCCGCTTCCGGTAATCCTGAGTATACCGGAGTGAGCCCCCATGCTCCCTGTGAATTCCATCCCACTGCATGAGAAGTTTTTCAAGAAGCCTGATCATACGACGCTTGAGCATCCTTGTCCTTGATGCCTTTCTCTTTCTTTTCTTACAGTAGGACAGATAAGCCTTGGCAACATCATCATATTTGTTGCGCGGACGTCTTATGCCCAGATTCCTGCAATGACGACACATATGCCTGTAGAGCCATGAGAGGCTTTCCCAAAGGAGTTTCATGTCTGTGGGAAAACGCATGTGGCTTTCGTAGCATGTGGCATCGGTCATGCACACGTGAAGGTTCTCAAGATAAGGCTTCCAGTGTGAGGCCAGCACTTCCTGGAGGGATTCAATGTCAAGACGGGATGCCATCTCATTGCGGATGGCACTGACTATCTTGTAGTTGGTTATGGGAAAGGACGGGTCTATCATGATTCCGCAGAACATCTGGTAGTGTATGTTACCGTTCAGATGTTCCACCAGCTGTCTGTCGGAGAATCCGGTGTATGCCTTCAGGACCATGAGGGCAATCTTTGCCGCAGGGCTGAAGATGTTCCTGCGTCCCAGTCGCTGTTCCGACAGGCCCAGGGCTTTTGCCATACGCTCAAACGGAAACACCGAGTGAAGCCTGCCAAGCTCACTCTCGTTAAAACTCTTGCGGTATTTTTCCAGAATATCAAATTCTGTAAAGCCCAAAGTAGGGTGAATTTCTGAAATATTTTGTACTTTTGCCATATCTTGGTTGGAGTATTTCCCCCGTTTTGGCTGCCAAACCTCATTTTCGGGGGAATACCTAAAGATACAAAAAAGCCAGCTAATTCGCAACACTTTGTGTATGAATTAGTTGGCTAATTTTATATTATTTACTGAATGTCCCAAGTTATTGAATATCTTATTTCTGTATAATCGCTTTATGAGCTTTTATTAATGTCTTAGGAGATTCCTTTTCAACAGCAAGAAATAGTTTGATCTTTTCTGCCAAACTCATGCTGATTTGATTTGTGTGTTTTCGCCACCACTTGTAAAATTTGACAGGTACATCGCTATATGGGACTGAAGCCTGTACGAGATTGGGATAACCAGGAAATTCTATCAAAACCTTAAGTCTCATAAAATCTCTATAATATGCAAAGTGTTGTAGCCTCAACTTATTTGTAAGGACTTTGTAGTCATCCTTCTCTATGGTTATCTCATATTCCACAATAGTCCTATGTAATGCAACCGGATCATCAACAAGCCATCTTTTTACTTGCTTTGTTTGATGACCTATTGTGAGCATATTATCCCTATTATAAAACTCCTGCTTTCGCGGTAGGAATAATGTTGCGTGGTGTCCGTTTCCCGAGTGTACTGATTCTGCAAATTCTGGCACAACAGATTGGTTATCTTTCAAATATCTTAGAATATCAATATGATTCACCATTCTACCCGGATATTTTTCAAACAACTCATCGTTCGACATGCCCAAGAAGAAATCTTCTATCATATTCCAACGATTTTCATTACTGAAATAATTAGTAAAGAAATGTTCAAATAATGTGCAACTTACTTTATGTTTATTTTTAACAGACTCAAGGATAAAGTTACTATATTTATCGCTCGTAGAATCTTTCTCTATTCTTCGAGGATCATTGAGGCGTAAGAAGATTTTTGGATCATCTCCTCCTGTTGTTTCAAAAGCACCAAGTTCCATGATTTCCAATAAAGACCCCAATCTGATATGGTTCTTCAAGGGAATGTCATTAATTGACAAATATCTGTCCACTGATTGATACTCTTTGCCGTCAAAAAGGTGAGAAAGGATTCTCAATAACTGCGTAATTTTAGCTTCATAATTAGTACTGAACACTTGATACTGCATTGTTGTACCTTGATGCCGCTGCTGTAAGAAAGAATCTCCTTCAAGCACATGGTTGTTCTGTAAATACCCCGAATAAGTACCTAAAATAAAGGACACTATTTTTTCAATATTATATTTTGTATTCAGATGTTTAGCCAATACCTCTACAAAGTCTTTATAAGTAAAGAATGTACCTCTTAATCTGAGTAGAGCGAATGATGTATTGATGGCATTTAAAACCCCTTTCACCTCTGGCAAAACTTCTCTATAAGTCTTGTCGATTTTGATAGTGACCTTTATCTGAGGTGTTAGCTCAATGCCTTCTTCTGCCAAGAATTTCTGTCGATAAAACTCACTCTTTATTTGTGGGAAACTACGGTCGGAGAAATGTTTAGACCAAATTTGGTCAAGATTCAATTCTAAAGTATGGTATGTGCCTGATAAATATAGTATTTCCTTGAAACACTTTCCGTATTTCTCTGTCAATCTATCCAAACCAATTTGATTAGTCCGTGCATATACTTTAGTAAACAATTTCTTCGGACGGGCTATGAGGACATTGAATCGTGTTTTTATCAGATAGTCCTTTTCTATCATCATTAGAGCTGTCGCCACTTTTTGGTCAACTTCATCTGCAAAATCAAATATGTAAGCAAAATCATTGGCTGCTACAAGTAAATTCCTCTTTTTACCATTAGCATTAAAACAACGGATAATTTTACTTAATACCTCTTTTAGTTGGAACGTTTTTAAAGAAGATATGCCAAAAAGTTGTTTACTATAACGCAAATCAGACTTAGAAAATGTAAGTGCAGCAAATCCTTGGATTTCTTTCTTTCGAGCAGCACGACCGATTTCTTGAATATAATCGGGGAGCAAGCCTGATGGAGCATGATGGTATACCACCTGTATGTCGGGAATATCCACGCCCATACCAAAGGCTTTCGTTGCAATCATTATTTTACAACGATTACTTTTAAATGATTGGTAAGCAAATTTTTGTTGATCTGCTAACATGCCGCCATGAAAGGCAACAGTCATTTCTGGATCAATTTGATCACATTTTTCCTTTAATCTGTTAATGTGTCTTGTATATGGTGCATATACAATTCCTTTCATGCCTAATTCATGAATACCTTTTACAAAGTTTACGGTTTCTGTTTCTTTGTTTTGATCATAGCCTCCAGTAGAATATTCTTCATGAGTGTCAATGACAAATTCAATATTTTCACGACGCACATTACCAATAAATTTATGAGGATCGTGCATATTTAGACTGTTGATACTGTCGAATACCATGTCATTCACTCCGCCATATACTGCTGTTGCTGTTAATGCGACAAGTGGAAACATATAGTTATTGAATTTGCGTACTTTATTGATATGATTACCCAAAAACCAGTAATCTACACGGAAATCACGTCCCCATGTAGTGATTAGATGGGCTTCGTCAACAATAAGTAACCCTAACTTTCTTTCACCAATAAAATAATGTATATCGTAAGATAGAAGCAATTCGGGCGAGAGATACAAGATATCAACATCCCCTCGCTTACATCCATCAATAATCTTGTCCCTATCTATCAATGTCAAATCGCTATTTATAAACTCCACCCTGTTATATTGCCGTTCCGAACGCAACGCTTCAACTTGATCTGTCATTAGTGCTTTCAATGGTGAAACAACTATTGTTACATCCCCTTTCGATGCTGCGTAGAAAGCTGGTAACTGGAAAATCAGCGATTTGCCTGCACCAGTTGGAGCAGTAATGAATATGTCGCGTGGTTGGATACCCTCACAGCCATTTTTGTATTCTTTGATGATTGTATCTACCAGTAAACCTTGTGATACAGGTATGATGTCATTACTTAGTTCTGGATTTTCGTAAACCAAAATATTCCTAAATTCAGCAGCCTTTCCCCAATATTTCTTCAACAAGGCGACAGATTCGTTTGTAGGCATATAAGTTTTCGGTACAGCCTCGTCTCTTTGAATGTAAATGCCTCCTGCAAAGCGCGACAGTAAGTGATTAAATTCTTGAAGAATTTTCGAGGTAGCTTTGTTTAAAATATTCTTGTCCGAAATCTTAACGAACACTTGTTTTTGAAAATTGTCTTCTTCAAGACATTCATTTACCAGTACATCTATTCCATATGGATCTGAAATAACATCAAGGAAGCATATGTCACTATTGGTAGTCATTTGAGTATAAGAAAGTTCTTTCTTCATACTAAAAAAGGGCTCTTTCTTCAAATTGTCATTGAAGTGCTTTATAGAATAGAAGTAATGATTGCCCACTTTCATTTGTTCAGCTTGATAAACGGGCATCTTGTCTGGACGCTTTTCAGTTCCGGTGCTATCGGCTTTTTCTATGTAGTTTTCCTTTGCTATTGGGTATAGAGTGCGCAGATTGTCATATACTACAACAATCCTATCTTTGAAAAAATCTTCATTCAAGTATTCGTTGATGCTTGCATATTGCTGGTGTGACAATATCTGAAAAGAGGTTGCAGACATGAGCTTAGGGAATATAGTCCCAAACCATGCTGCAGAAAACAAATCAAGATACCCTTCTTTATCGAATGTGTCTTTGTCTGTGACATGGTCGTTGAACTTCTCCATGTATATGTAAGGAGTGATTCCGCACAATACAAATATGGAGTTTGTATTAGTTACCGTATGCTTCTTGATTATCTTCTCAAAAACATACGTATATATGTCCTTTAACTTATTGCCCATTATGAACCGTATTTAATCATGTCCAATCCAATTTAAGGTGTCTGCCATCAAGTCCTCTATGGGAACAAAACGGGAACATTCTTAAAAGAATAAAAGGATAAGTTGTTTATTACAAACTACTTATCCTTTTTACCTCGTACCCAGACCCGGGGTCGAACCGGGATGGAAGTGAATCCACTGGTGTTTGAGACCAGCGCGTCTACCGATTCCGCCATCTGGGCATCTCTTGAAACATTGTTTGTTTCTCGATTGCGGTTGCAAAGGTACGACTTTTTTTCATACCTACAAACTTTTCGGCATTTTTTTTCAAAAAAAGATAAATATACTACGATTTATGGGATAACGGACAATGGTTTTCTAAAAATAAGCCCTATATTAGCGGAAACTTTAAAACGATTTTATATCATGACAAACAGCAATAATTATTGTGTCATCATGGGGGGAGGTATAGGTAGTCGGTTCTGGCCATATAGCCGCAAAAACCTTCCTAAACAATTCCTTGATTTCTTCGGGACCGGACGTTCTCTAATACAGCAAACGTTTGATCGTTATAAAAAAATAGTCCCTATAGAAAACATTTTTATTACAACCAATGTATTGTATAAAGAACTGATCCAAGAACAACTCCCAGAATTGGACAAATCACAAATTTTATTGGAACCCACTCGCAGAAGCACTGCTCCATGTATAGCTTGGGCTTCCTATCATATAAAAAAACTCAATCCAAATGCCAATGTCATTGTCGCACCGTCCGACCACCTGATTTTAAAAGAAGATGAGTTCAAAGCTGCAATTTTGAAAGGTCTGGAATTTGTTTCAAACTCTCCTCAATTACTAACATTAGGTATCAAACCTAACAGACCGGAAACCGGTTATGGCTATATTCAGATTGAGGAAGAAAAACAAGGAGAATTCTTTAAAGTAAAAACATTCATTGAAAAGCCCCAATTGGAATTTGCCAAAGTATTCGTAGAAAGTGGAGAATTCTATTGGAACTCAGGAATATTCTTATGGAATATCAATACAATTTTAAAAGCCTTCAATGAGATTATGCCCGAAGTTTGTACCAAACTGACTAACGGAGAAGAAGATTTTGCCTCCTGTCCCAATATCTCCATTGACTATGGAATCATGGAGAAAGCCAACAATGTTTTCGTCCAATTGTGCGACTTCGGATGGGCAGATTTAGGTACATGGGACTCCTTGTATGATATATCATCCAAGGACCAAGAAGGTAACGTCGTAGTAAACGGAAACTCCTTATTATATAACAGCTATAATAATGTAATAGTAGTGCCAGAAGGGAAATTAGCCGTAATACAGGATCTAGAAGGTTATTTAGTAGCCGCAAGAGACAATGTATTACTCATATGCAAAAAAGATGACGAAAGCGCTATCCGAAAATTCGTAAATGACGTACAAATCAAACTAGGAGATCAGTTTGTATAAAAACAGGTAACCGGAGTTTAATCATAAGGAAAGCGGGAAACAGAATATCCGTTTCCCGCTCTTTATATTTACTAAGAAAGAAAAAGATTACTTGTCACCACCTTCCCAGGCTTGATTGATTGCTGTCGCCACCTCCACAAATTCTTCATTTGTCAGTTTCAACTTCGGATTAGAAAAAATCATATCCGACTCTTTCTGAATAGGAATCAGATGAATATGTGCATGAGGGACCTCTAATCCGATTACCGCCTCACCTACTTTCTTACACGGAAAAACTTTTTGAATGGCAAGTGCCACGCTCTTTGCAAAAACATGCATAGCAGCCAGTTCATTATCCTCCAAATCAAAGATATAGTCCACCTCACATTTCGGAACAACCAACGTATGCCCTTTGGCTAACGGATTGATATCCAGAAAAGCATAGAACTGGTCATTTTCAGCCACTTTATAGCTAGGAATCTCACCTGTAATAATTCTACTAAATATTGTTGCCATATCTATAAGTATTAAATAAGGCAGCCCCGCATAGCGGACCTGCCTTATATATTAAAATGAAATATTCACAACTTCTAAGCTGATTTTACCTTGCGGAATAGTGATTTCAGCCACATCACCCACTTTTTTTCCTAACAAACCCTGTGCTATCGGAGTATTTACCGAAATCTTGCCCAATTTTAAATTCGCTTCGCTTTCGGCTACGATAGTATAAACCATCTTCATTCCGGTCTTGGCATTCTTCAATTCTACTTTCGTCAAAATTTGCACTGTATCTGCATTCATTTTTGAAGTATCAATAATTTTAGCATCACCAATAGTTGATTTCAGCTGGCTGATCTTCATCTCCAATAGACCTTGCGCCTCTTTGGCAGCATCATATTCGGCATTTTCTGACAAGTCTCCCTTATCACGCGCTTCGGCAATAGCCGACACAATTTTAGGACGTTCTACTGATTCCAGATATTTCAGTTCCTCAATCAGTTGCTTGTAACCTTCTTCTGACATATAAGCCATAATGTTTTCCTCCTTTTAAATTATATAATTATTCATTGTTCCAGTTATGCCTATAAAAACAAAAAGAATTCCGACATGGAAATGTCGGAACCCTCTTTGGTATTTCAAGTCTTGCAAAGATAGACTTTTATCTAATACGAGTCAAGTTTATAAGGATGCTATGTAACATGTTTAAACAAATTCAACTCATAATTAGCTTTTTACAAGAGTTTTTTAATGGCTTCATCCAAATCTTTAATATTCTCACCACGGGCGCTTAATTCATTATTACGATTTACCAAAAATACCGAAGGCAGATTAGTTACATTATATAATGAAATGTATGAAGAATAAGCGCCATTAGCGTCACGTACACAGACCCAAGGCAGATTATCTGCAGATGTTTTCCAAAAGTGTTCATCACCATCCAGTGAAATCTGGTAAATCTCGAACCCTTGAGAAGCATACTTATTATAAAGTTCACGTAACGCCAAATTATGTGCAGCAGACATTGCATTGTTATATACAGTAAAATCGATCAGCACCACTTTACCCTTCAAATCGGTCAGACTGCGTGTATTGCCTTTCAAGTCTTTCAGCTGAATATCAATAATGCTGGCTTCCTTGATTTTATCTTCAGGAATTTCCATGGTCTGCTGACGGGGAGTACGGGTATTCTTCATTCCTTTTATAACCATATTATACAGGTTACGTGAACGGTCTGCATGTGGATAAGCATTATTCAGACTCGTAGCCACCGCAGCGAAACACTTCACATCCTCCTTATTTGTCAAAGGATCAAAAATCATATACCCATTCAACGACTGGAATAAAGCGAAATAAGCATATGGCATATTTGGAGCCGCAAAAATATATTCTCGTTTCACTTTATTCTTGTAATTGTTTACCATAGCCAAAAGGCTGTCTTGTGCGATGCCCGCAGGGATATTACGGTTCTGACCGAGTTTGTCCACATTCTTCTGCAAATCAGCTTGCAGCAACACCAATTCCTTTATTTTCAAATTGTTTTCCGAACCTTCAATACGATAGGCAGTCGCAAAATCATTTATCTCAGCCTTAACTGATACTGTTTCCGTAGAGTCTACAGCAAAGTTTATCACTTTATTATCTAAACGCAAACGATAGAATTCAGGAGATTCCGGGCGCTTCTGTGCAAAACTAAAACTTCCGCTACTGCCCAATTTTGCCGAATCAAGCGCTACTATGCCATCCAATCCCGACGCTTCCAAATAAAGCATCTTATCTTCAGCACCATTAATTTCACCTTGAACTTTGAACTTCGGTTCATTGTCGCAGGCGCTCAACCCTATCAACAGAAGTGCGAGCAAAAAATATACATTCTTTTTCATCGCTAAAATTAATATAAATGTGTGTTCTCTTAATAATTTTGGATGCAAAGATACGTCTTTTCGTGGTTTGTCAAAGCATTTATCCACCTTCTTACACATTAAAATGAAAAAAAACAGTAATCATAGTAACTTTTTATCTCATTCTCACCAAATTAGAAGAATAAATGCCTATCTTTGCACGAATTTTAGACGAAAAATATATTAAAACATTTTTTATGATCAATCCTATTGTTAAGACGATCGAGCTGAATGATGGAAGAACCATCACACTCGAAACGGGAAAGCTGGCAAAACAGGCAGATGGTGCTGTTATGCTACGCATGGGTAATACCATGTTGCTGGCTACTGTTTGTGCAGCA
>OLRV01000054.1_pt1 | contig 95366 bp, 97 predicted proteins | sample 1672421 | NCBI WGS metagenome assembly OLRV01 (sample SAMEA3136684, study PRJEB25190) | human gut metagenome | biome: human gut; feature: human-associated habitat; material: faeces | place: Austria | collected 2013
AGACAACATTATTTAACGCACTTACAGGTTCAAACCAGTATGTAGGTAACTGGCCTGGTGTTACAGTAGAGAAAAAAGAAGGAAAATTAAAGGGTCACAAAGATATTATCATCACTGACCTTCCCGGTATTTATTCACTTTCTCCATATACATTAGAGGAAGTTGTTGCCAGAAATTATCTGATCAAGGAATATCCGGATGCGATCATCAATATTATTGATGGTACGAACATCGAAAGAAACCTGTACTTATCAACACAGTTGATCGAGCTGGGAATCCCGGTTATCATGGCAGTTAACATGATGGATCTTGTAAAGAAGAATGGTGACAAGATCGATATCAAGAACCTGAGCAATGCACTTGGATGCGAGGTTGTAGAGATCTCTGCATTAAAGGGTACAGGAATTGATGAAGTAAAAGAAAAAGCAGTTGCGGCAGCACAGAAGAAAGTACAGAATAAGCGTGTACATAGCTTCGATCAGGCTGTTGAAGACGCAATCGACAGCGTAAGTGCAAAGCTTACAGTTGAAGAAAGAAAGAAGAGATTCTTTGCGATCAAGCTTCTTGAAAAAGACACAAAGATTGCAGAGCAGATGGACAGTGTTCCGGATTGTAAAGATGAGATCAAAGCACTGGAAGACAAATTTGATGATGATACAGAGAGTATTATCACCAGTGAGAGATATGCATATATCTCATCTATCATCGGAAAATGTGTGAAGAAGAATACAAAGGGCGAAAAGCTTACAACCTCAGATAAGATTGATAAGATCGTTACAAACCGTATCCTTGCACTTCCGATTTTCATCATTGTAATGTGGCTGGTTTATTATATTGCGATGTCAACAGTCGGTGCATGGTGCACAGACTGGACAAATGATAATCTGTTTGGTGATGGTTTCCATTTATTTGGTATCGGAACCAAAGATTATGAAGAGGCATCCGGTGATTACGATGCAGCTACAAATGCACTTGATGCATATGGCGTACTTGTAGCAGATGATGAAGATGCAATAGATGTTGACGCAACAAAGGCAGCTATCGAAGCAAATACAAATACAGAAGCAAGTGTTAAGTATCAGATGGAAGATGAAGAAACTCTTGATACTTACGATATCGATGTATATTATTCAGAAGTACCTGCCGGTGCAAAAAAAGATAAGACAAATGCTATGTCTTATTTAGATGCAGTAGAATACTTCAACAAGACAGAAATGGCAGAGATCGATCCTGCTGATTATGGTGTGTTCGTTCCGTCTATTCCTGATCTTGCGGAAAGAGGTCTTGACAAGATCGGATGTGCAGACTGGTTAAAGGGACTGATCCTTGACGGTATTATCGCCGGTGTTGGTGCTGTACTTGGTTTTGTACCTCAGATGCTTGTATTGTTCATCTTACTTGCAATTCTTGAGTACTGTGGCTATATGGCACGTATCGCATTCATCATGGACCGTATCTTCAGAAAATTCGGCCTTTCGGGAAAGTCCTTCATTCCTATTCTTGTAGGTGTAGGTTGTGGTGTTCCTGGTATCATGGCATCCCGTACAATTGAAAATGAAAAAGATCGTCGTATGACAGTTATGACAACAACATTTATTCCTTGTGGTGCTAAGGTTCCGTTTATCGCTATGATCGCGGGTGCGATCTTCGGTGGATCTTCACTGGTTGCTACAAGTGCTTACTTTATCGGTATTGCAGCAATTATCTGTTCCGGTATTATCTTAAAGAAGACAAAGATGTTCGCAGGAGATCCTGCTCCATTCGTTATGGAGTTACCCCCTTACCATATCCCGACAATCGGTTCTGTATTAAGAAGTATGTGGGAGCGTGGCTGGTCATTCATTAAGAAGGCCGGTACCATCATCCTCCTCTCAACAATCCTTGTATGGTTCACAACATACTTCGGTATTCTGGATGGTAAATTCCAGATGCTTTCAGAAGATCAGATCGACCACAGTATCTTAGCTAAGATCGGTGGAGCAATCTGCTGGATCTTTAAGCCACAGGGATGGGGCGACTGGCAGGCAACTGTTGCATCTATTACAGGCCTTGTTGCTAAGGAAAACATCGTTGGTACTATGGGTATCCTTTATGGTGGTGGGGAAGGCACTGTATACAGCGAGCTTGCAAAAGCATTCACAACAGCAAGTGGTTTCTCATTCCTCGTATTCAACTTACTCTGTGCTCCATGTTTCGCAGCAATGGGTGCTATTAAGAGAGAGATGAACAGTGCAAAATGGTTCTGGTTTGCAATCGGATATCAGTGTGGTTTCGCATACCTTGTATCCCTTGTTGTTTACAGAATTGCAGGACTCTTCACAGGTGCATGCTCATTCGGTATCGGCACTGTTGTAGCAATCCTGATCATCGTTGCTTTCTTCTTCCTGTTATTCCGTCCGGATCCAAACAAGAAGGTCAAGACAAGCAAAGAATTCTTAAATGCATAATTATAAAGGCTAACATATAATACACATACAATACGATGCGCGCTTCCCTTTGTGGCAGCGCGCATTTTGTGTATCGGTTATTATACAGAAATCAGATTTATATAAATTCCTGTCTGCCGGCTGGCGTTCATAGAATTGACAGACAAGATGACAAATGTAGATATTTATTAAAACTCCGTGAAATGAGTTGACAAATAAATGTATGATAGAGGAAAATGAATGTATACTATAATACAAGAACACTTACTTGTCAGAAATGTTTTTTGAAAGTACAGATGTAAGATGATTGAGATGTCTGTATAATTAACGAATGACGAATTGGAGGTTTTTACTATGGCAGTTATACATTTAAATGAAAAAGAATATGAAGATCAGGTTTTAAAGGCAAAGGGACTTACGCTGGTTGATTTCTGGGCCACCTGGTGCGGACCATGTAGAATGGTTGCACCGATCGTTGAAGAATTGGCTGACGAATTTCCTGAGGTAAAGGTATACAAGGTGGATGTAGATGAGAATCAGGAACTTGCACTTGCAAACAAAGTTGCATCGATTCCGACATTTTTATTATATAAAGATGGAGAAGTCATAAAGAAAATTGTGGGAGCAGTTTCAAAATCCGAGCTGATTCAGGCAATCCGCCAGTTTCAGTAGATAAGAATGCAGTCCAAAACGCTTGCAAAAGAAAGCATATTATTATAAGATGAAAGACAGCGACCAGATAAATGGGTACATGAATTGACTAATTTACTAAACGGAGGTTTACAAATGAAAATGTTATCATTATCAGAGGAACTTAAGGGTAATTCTTATCCCGGCAGAGGAATCGTGATCGGACGTTCGGAAGACGGAACAAAGGCAGTTACCGCATACTTTATCATGGGTAGAAGTGTGAATTCCAGAAATCGTGTATTTGTTACAGAGGGCGAAGGAATCCGTACAGAAGCATTTGATCCATCCAAGCTTGAGGATCCAAGCCTTATCATTTACGCACCGGTTCGGGTTCTTGGCAATCGGACGATCGTAACAAATGGTGATCAGACCGATACGATCTATGATGGAATGGATAAAGAGCTTACATTTGAACAGTCACTCAGATGCCGCGAGTTTGAACCGGACGGTCCAAACTATACACCGAGAATTTCCGGAGTTATGCATATCGAAGGCGGACAGTATGACTATGCAATGTCTATCTTAAAGAGCAATAACGGAGATCCGTCGGCATGCAACCGATATACATTTTCATATGAGAATCCCGCAAACGGAGAAGGACATTTTATTCATACATATATGCATGATGACAATCCACTTCCAAGCTTTGAGGGAGAACCGAAGTTAGTTGGTATATCAGGTGATATCGATACATTTGCAAATATGGTATGGGAAAGCCTGAATGAAGACAATAAGGTATCCCTGTTTGTCAGATATATCGATATCGCAACAGGAAAGTATGAGACAAGAATCATCAATAAGAACAAGTAATTATCACGAATCGGGAGGAAATACAGAATGAACGAAATTCAATTAAAATACGGATGCAATCCAAATCAGAAGCCATCAAGAATCTATATGGAGGATGGAAGTGATCTTCCGGTTACCGTATTAAATGGTAAGCCGGGCTACATAAATTTTCTGGATGCATTTAATGGCTGGCAGCTTGTAAAAGAATTAAAGGCAGCAACCGGACTTCCGGCAGCTACATCTTTTAAGCATGTGTCACCGGCAGGTGCAGCAGTAGGACTTCCTCTTACAGATACACTTGCAAAGATCTACTGGGTAGATGATCTGGGCGAACTGTCACCACTTGCATGCGCATATGCAAGAGCCAGAGGTGCAGACCGTATGTCATCCTTTGGTGATTTCATTGCATTGTCAGATGTCTGTGATGCAGATACAGCCCGTCTCATTAAGCGTGAGGTATCCGATGGTGTGATCGCTCCCGGATATACAGACGAAGCTATGGAGCTTCTGATGCAGAAGAAGAAAGGTAATTATAATATTATCCGGATTGATGAGAACTATGTTCCTGCTGAGATCGAACGCAAACAGGTATTCGGAATTACATTTGAACAAGGAAGAAATGAACTGAATATTGATAAGGATCTTTTATCCAATATTGTAACAGAAAAGAAGGATATACCGGAAGAAGCTCTTATTGATATGAAGATCGCACTGATCACATTAAAATACACACAGTCTAATTCTGTATGCTATGTAAAGGGCGGGCAGGCAATCGGTATCGGGGCCGGTCAGCAGTCCAGAATCCACTGTACAAGACTTGCCGGTCAGAAGGCAGATAACTGGTGGCTTCGTCAGTCTCCACAGGTTATGGGACTTCAGTTTGTTGATGGACTTGGACGTGCAGACAGAGATAATGCGATCGATGTATATATGGGTGATGAATATGAGGATGTTCTCCGTGATGGCGAATGGCAGAAGCGTTTCAAGGTAAAGCCGGAAGTATTCACAGCAGAAGAAAAGAAAGCATGGCTTGCCGGAAATCAGAATGTTACACTTGGTTCTGATGCATTCTTCCCATTCTCAGATAACATTGAACGTGCGAAGAAGAGTGGTGTTGCGTACATTGCTCAGCCGGGTGGATCTGTCAGAGATGATCTTGTGATCGAAGCATGTGATAAATATGGAATGGTAATGGTATTTACAGGTATCCGTTTATTCCATCACTAATCAGGAGCGACAGATATGGCAAGAAGAAACAGAAGACGACGCAGAAAGAAAAGATCCAATATTGATTTTGGAAAAGTATTTATATTTTTGCTTGCATGTGCGATCATTATTTTTGCTGCTGTTGTGATTCTTTCAAAATTAATATCACATAAAGATCGGTATTTTGATGAAGGACTTACATATTATCAGAATTCGGAATATGACAAAGCTCTTGATAAATTCACAGAAGCTCTTTCGGAAAAACAGATTTTTTCTCAAAACAAGGATAAGAATACCAGACTTTATATTGCAGATATCTATATGAAAACTGCAGATTATAAAAAAGCGGTAGATGAATACGATACGATCCTTCAGAAGACATCAGCGGATAAGAAGGATGTGAAGAAGATGCAGGAAATTGCTCAGGCGTTATCGGATTTCTCAGATTCGAATTATGCCGGAGCACTTCCGGTTCTGGAACAGTATGTTAAAGATTATCCGGAATTATATCTTTATATCGGAACCTGTTATGCTTCCATGGATGATTCCGAGCATATGTTTGAAAATTATGAGAAGTATATAAAAAAATATGGATATAATTCTTATCTGTATGCACAATATGCGGCATATTATATCAGTATTGGCGAACTGGATAACGCATACGGCTATATCAATAATGGCCTGGCCAGTGATAACACATTCCAAAAGGAACTCCGTTTACAGGAGATCACATATTATGAGAAGATACAGGATTATGATAAAGCATATGAGCTTGCAAAAGAATTATATAATCTGTATCCCGATTATCAGGCGGGTGCAGATGAATATAATTTCCTTTACACCAGAGTATCCCATGATGATGAATAGATAGAATTGGCAGGAGGCATTTTATTCATGGAAATACAATTATGGAAGGAGATCTTATCTCCATATGAGCAGGCAGTAGATGAACTGCTTCTGAAATTTAAGCATATCATAAAAGATTACCGCAGTCAGGGAATGTATTCTCCGATCGAGAATGTGACCGGACGTGTGAAAAGAATTTCAAGTATTTTGGATAAGATGCAGAAGAAACATATTCCGATGGATCATATCGTGGAAGAAATGGATGATATCGCAGGAATCCGTATTATGTGCCAGTTTGAAGAGGATATCTACAAGGTTGTAGAGATCATAAGAAATCGCAAGGATATGTCAATCCGAGAAGAGAAAGACTATATTACAAATGTAAAGGCAAGCGGATACAGAAGTTATCATATTATACTGAATTATGATGTTTATACGATCAAGGGACTGCAGACAATCCAGGCAGAGATCCAGATACGTACAATGGCAATGGATTTCTGGGCGACGATCGAACATTCTCTTCAGTATAAATATCGTCACAATATGCCGGAGCATATCCGGGAGAAACTGTTAAATGCAGCAAATGCAACCGTTGCACTGGATAAAGAGATGTCATCTGTCCGTGGCGAGATTATGGATGCACAGAATTCATTTAATTATAAGGCATCTGTAGTAGCAGATATACTGACTAATATACAAAATCTGTATTATGTCGGTAATCAGCGAGAGGTTGTAAAGATACAGAATGAATTTTATGATATTTACCAGAAGGATGATCTGGAAAAGCTGGAGGATTTTTCCAAACAGCTTGATATTATCGCAGAAGGATACAAAGCACAGGGGTTATAGATTATGAACTTACCGGAGTCATTTACAAACAGGATAAAGACACAATTAGGAGACGAATATGAAGCATATATGAATTGTCTGGATCAGGGCATGCATCATGGACTTCGTGTGAATACAAATAAAATCAGTGTGGAAGATTTCTTAAAGATCTCTCCATTTGAATTAAAGCCTGTACCATGGACAACAAATGGTTTTTATTATGATGATAAAGCATGTACACCATCCAAACATCCATATTATTATGCAGGGCTTTATTATATTCAGGAACCGAGTGCGATGGCACCGGCGAGTATTCTTCCTGTTGAAGACGGGGATGTGGTTCTTGATATCTGTGCAGCACCGGGAGGTAAATCAACCGAGCTTGCAGCAAAACTTCATGGAACCGGGTTCCTGATCTCAAATGATATCAGTAATTCCAGAGCCAAGGCATTGCTAAAGAATCTGGAATTATTTGGAATCGGTAATATGTGTGTGGTAAGTGAAGCTCCGAATAAGCTGAGCACAAAATTCTATCAGACCTTTGATAAAATTTTGATTGATGCGCCTTGCTCCGGTGAAGGAATGTTCCGTAAATCCCAGTCAATGGTAACAGCGTGGGAGAACAATGGCGTTGAGTTATTTGCCGGTTTACAGCGAGGAATTTTAAATGAAGTTGTAAAAATGTTAAAGCCGGGCGGAACCATGCTGTATTCGACCTGTACGTTTTCTCCGGAAGAAAATGAACAGTCAATCGAATATCTTTTATCACTGGATGATACATTAGAATTAATCGAAGTTCCGAAGTATCCGGGCTTTTGCAATGGAAATCCGGCATGGGGAAAGACCGAAAATGCAGAGCTTGAGAAATGTGCAAGATTATGGCCGCATCATATCGAAGGGGAAGGCCATTTCGTTGCACTTATCCATAAAAAAGAGGCAGAGCAGACACAGGTGTTTCAGTCATGGATACACAGAGGCTGTAAGCCGGATAAAAATGCAGAAGAATTTTTTACACATATTTCGGCTGATGCAGGAATTAAGTCTGCATATATTGAGGAAAATAACGGAAGACTGTATTACATGGCAGAATGTATGCCGGATGTATCTGGGCTTCGGATGTTAAGACAGGGCTTGTTCCTTGGCGAGATCAAGAAGAACCGGTTTGAACCGAGTCAGTCACTTGCCATGTATCTGCGGCAGGGACAGTTTGATAATGAAGTAAATCTGATTTCTTCAGATGACCGTGTTTTTAGATATCTGAAAGGCGAGACGATTGAAGCATCGGATCAGAAAATTAAAAATGGATATGTGCTTGTTCTGGTGGACGGATATCCGCTTGGATGGGCAAAAAATACAAACGGAACGTTAAAAAATAAGTATTTATCTGGATGGAGGATGATGTCATGAGTAAAATAGCAGTCGTTACCGGAGCTTCTTCCGGACTGGGCAGAGAGTTTGTTGTTCAGATCAGTGAAAAATATAAGACGATAGATGAAATATGGGTGATTGCCAGACGTACAGAACGCTTGTATGCCTTAGAAAGAGAGATTGAAGGCAAGAAGGTTATTGTTCTTCCGCTGGATGTAACAAAGCAGGATGATCTTGAATCCTATAAGAAGATGCTTGCAAAGGAGCATCCATGGGTGCGTGTTCTGGTAAACGCAGCCGGTTATGGCATTATGGGACATGTAGAGGATGTTGTATGCGAGGAACTTACAGGAATGATCGATGTTAACTGTAAGGCTTTAGTTGCCATGACGAAGATTACTCTGCCATATATGAAAGAACAGAGCAATATCATTAATATTGCATCATCTGCGGCATATCTGCCACAGCCATCCTTCGCTGTATATGCAGCAACAAAATCAATGGTAAGAAGCTTTTCCAAGGCATTAAATAAAGAATTGGAGGACAGAGGCATTACAGTGACAGCAGTATGTCCTGGACCGGTTAATACTGAGTTTTTTGATGTAGCCGAGAAATATTCCCATACAAAGGCATTTAAAAGATTGTTCCGTGTAGAAGCAAAAAATGTAGTAAAACGTGCCTTATTTGATGCATATTATCTGAAGACAGAATCTACCTACAGCATAACGATGAAAGCGTTCAAGGTCGTAACAAAGCTGCTGCCGAATGACTGGATCGTTTCCATGATCAAATAGAGACAGATATCCGGTTAATACAAAGATTTACCGGGGATTTGAAGAACATTATAATAAAAACAGAACAGGACAAAAACAATGGAAAAAGGACAGTATGGATATATAAAAAAACATAAGAAAAAAATCATAACCAGTATTATTATACTTGGTGTTATGATCCTTACAGGAGTAATTCTTTCGCTTGTCATGTTTAAAACAACAAAAACCTTGATCATCATACTTCCGATATTGATCAGCCTGCCATTTGCCAAACAGATCGTAGCACTTATCATGTGCTCCAAATTCAAGCCTTTAACAGAGAAAGAACACAAGAAAATAGAAAAAGGGATCCATTATGAGAACCGGGACGGCATCCTGTATGATATCTCAATCAGTCGATACGAGGGAATGATGTTTTTCCCTGCCGTGATCGTACGGGATGGCAGAATGTTGTTCTTGTATCAGGAAGCATTTGATAAGAAGATTCCTGATGTGGAATTCCTGAAAAAAGAAATTGCACGTTCCTTTGAAATGATAAAGAAACCGTATGTCATTATTACAGCGTTAACCGTAGATGAATTTATAAAAAAGGCAGAGACGATCAAAGAACCGGATGAAGATTACGTAGTAAAGGATCAGTCTATGCGTGAAAAAATATTTGAACTTGGTGTATAGGAGCCGGACATGAAAGAGATCATTATATCGCAGAATGAAGCAGGACAGCGTGTAAATAAATTTCTTTTGAAATATCTGAATAAGGCACCGTCAAGCTTTGTTTATAAGATGATGCGAAAGAAAAACATCAAATTGAACAATAAGAAAATTGAAGGAAACGAATACATCTATATCGGAGATACGATCCAGATCTATATGTCCGATGAAACGATCGCCAATTTCCGGGAAAATGTCAGCGGGACAGACAGCACTTCCTCTAAAAAGAAGATTCCGGTCGAGATCATCTATTCGGATGAAAATATTCTGATCGCAGATAAGCCGGCCGGCGTTTTGTCACAGAAAGCATCAAAAGATGACTACTCCTTTAATGAAGCATTGATCGACTATCTGCTCGACAGTGGTCATATCACAACTGAAGAATTAAGAACATATCGTCCGTCTGTATGCAACCGTTTAGACCGCAATACATCCGGACTCATTCTTTGTGGGGTGAGTCTTACCGGAAGTCAGGAATTATCCAGAATTATAAGAGAACATCTATTACATAAATATTATTATACACTTGTACGGGGACGCCTGACGCAGAAGCTTGACAGTACCTGTTATCTACAGAAGGATAATGCAAAAAATAAAGTTCGGATATCGGATCGCCCATGGGAACATGGCAAGAGTGAAGAAATCCATTCAATCTTTTATCCGGTTAAAAAAAATGATGATTATACGTTGGTAAAGGTTGAGCTTATCACAGGTAAGTCTCATCAGATCCGTGCGCAATTAAAGCATCTGGGATACCCGGTAGTCGGTGATACAAAGTATGGCATACCTGAAGTGAACCGGTATTTTTCAGATTCTTATCATGTAAAGCATCAGCTTCTTCATTGCGGAAACATTATATTTAAAGAAACAGACGGTCCGCTTTCTTATCTGGGCGGGAAAGAGTATTCGGCATTTCTTCCGGAACCGTTTCGGACGATCGAAAAAGATTTATTTGGGTAATTTGGATAATAACTTTAGTAAGATCAGAATCAGATAAAAGATAAAGAGGCAGAATCGGATGGCAACTTGGAATTCCAGAGGACTTCGTGGTTCCTCACTTGAGGAACTGATTAATTATACAAATGAATATTATCGGGAAAAGAAGCTGGCAGTTGTCCAGAAGATCCCGACTCCGATCAAACCGATCCGTATGGATAAAGACAGCAGCCAGATCACACTGGCGTATTTTGAAAAAGATTCTACGGTCGATTACATCGGTGTCGTACAGGGCATTCCGATATGCTTCGATGCGAAGGAATGTGCGGTTGATACGTTTTCCTTACAGAATATACATGAGCATCAGTATCATTTTATGAAAGAGTATGAGGAACAGCAGGGAGTCAGCTTCCTGATCATATTTTTTACGCATAGAAACAAATATTACTATTTACGTTTTTCGGAATTAAAGACTTATATGGATCGCGTGAATGAGGGACATGCAAAGAATTTCAAATATGAAGAACTGAATCCGGATTTCTTTATTCATGCAAAAAACGGTGCATTGGTTCATTATCTTGAGCTTCTCGATAAAGATTTGCAGTTAAGAGCATAAGGGTTCAGGAAAAAATCTTGACAAATATCGACTGCTCCCCTATAATTAGCACGTTGTTAAAATAACTAATTACCATGTTATCACTTCAATGTAGTAAAGTGATATGTGGATACAAGGAGGAAAAAAGATGCAGGACAAACTGTTGCAGACTCCGGATGGAGTAAGAGACACTTATGATGTAGAATGTAAAAAGAAAAGAAAGATTATTGAAAAACTGCATCATACTCTGGAGTTATACAGCTATCATGATATAGAGACACCTACATTTGAATATTTTGATATATTTAACCGTGATAAGGGATCTGCACCGTCAAATGAAATGTACAAATTCTTTGATCGTGATAATAATACACTGGTATTACGCCCCGATATCACACCGAGTATTGCAAGATGTGTAGCAAAATATTATAAGGACGAACAGTTACCGATCCGTCTGTGTTATACTGGTAATACTTATTCAAACCCAAGAAAATTACAGGGTAAATTAAAGGAAGTAACACAGATCGGTGCCGAGCTTATAAATGATGATTCATCTGCGGCAGATGCAGAGATCATTGCAACCGTTGTTGATTCTTTTAAGGCACTTGGAATCGATGAGTTCCAGATCGAGATCGGACAGATCGATTACTTTAAGGGAATCGTCGCAGAAGCCGGAATTACAGAAGCTGAGGAGCTTCAGATCAAAGAATATATCAATATCAAGAACTTCTTTGGTTTGGAGGAATATTTAAAGAAGCTGGATATGAGCCCTGTTTTAAAGAAAGCCTTTCTTGCGTTTGACTCTTTATTCGGTGGAGAATCCATGTTAGAGGAAGCAGAGAAGCTGGTTACGAATCCGGTATCACTTGCAGCCGTTCACAGATTACAGAGAATCCATAAAGCGTTATGCTGTTATGGATATGACAAATATATCGGCTTTGATCTCAGTATGTTAAATGGTTATAACTATTATACCGGCGTGATCTTCCGCGGATACACCTACGGAACCGGAGATGCAGTTGTAAAAGGTGGACGATATAATAACCTGTTAAAGCAGTTCGGCAAAGATGCACCGTCTATTGGTTTTGCATTTACCGTAGAAGAACTGATCATGGCACTGTCCAGACAGAATATCGAGGTTTCGGTTGAATATTCGAATACGATCATTCTCTATGATATCGAGAATCAGGAGCCTGCGATCAGCCTTGGTAAGTCTATGCGCCAGAATGATAAGAAGATTGAATTGATACGCAAATCTGTCAGAAAGTCAGTGGACGATTATCTGGAATATGCAAAAAGAGAGCATTTCTCCGGACTGTTTTATTTTGAAAACAGTGATACGGTCAAGGTATTTGATCTTGTGTCCGGTGATGAGAACGAGGTGGCAATCGCATCCCTGAAATAAGCGGACAAAAGCAGAAAGAAATTCAAAATTAGAATTTGATCGATGGATAGATTGGAGAGATAAATCAATGAGATATTTAACATTTGCGCTTGCAAAGGGCAGACTTGCAAAGAAAACCCTTGCATTGCTTGAACAGATAGGAATTACCTGCGATGAGATGAAAGACCCGGATACCAGAAAGCTGATTTTTATAAATGAAGAACTGAAGCTGAAGTTCTTCCTTTCAAAGGCAACAGATGTACCAACCTATGTAGAATACGGTGCAGCAGATATTGGTGTAGTTGGTAAGGATACGATATTAGAAGAAGGCAGAAACCTGTACGAGGTAATGGATCTCGGATTCGGCAAATGCCGGATGTGTGTCTGCGGTCCTCATAAAGCAAAAGAATTATTGAAGAAAAATGAGATCATCCGTGTTGCCAGCAAATATCCGAATATTGCAAAAGATTATTTTAATAATCAGAAGAACCAGACGGTTGAGATCATCAAATTAAACGGTTCGGTCGAGCTTGCGCCGATCGTTGGCTTATCGGAGGTGATCGTTGATATCGTCGAGACCGGAAGCACCCTTCGCGAAAACGGACTGGAAGTTTTAGAAGAAGTTTGTCCGTTATCTGCAAGAATGGTTGTAAATCAGGTAAGCTTAAAGATGGAAAATGAGAGAATTAGAAAGCTGCTTGCTGATCTGAATTCGTTAATTAATAAGGAGGCATAAAAATGAGAATTGTAAATCTGACGGAAGAAACCAGAAAGAACATTTTAAAAGATCTGTTAAAAAGAAGCCCAAGCAATTTTGGATCTTATGCAGATACAGTAGAGAAGATCGTAAATGATGTCAGAGATCGTGGAGACGAGGCGTTATTTGGATATACAAAGCAGTTTGATAAAGCAGATATCAATGCCGGAAATGTTCTGGTTACAAAAGAAGAGATTGAATATGCTTATACACAGGTTGATGAGAAGCTGATCGAGGTTATCAGAAAAGCAAAAGAAAACATTCGTACCTATCACGAAAAACAGCGTCAGTACAGCTGGTTTGATTCTGATCCGAAAGGTATCATGCTTGGCCAGAAGGTAACAGCATTGGAATCTGTCGGAGTATATGTACCGGGCGGAAAAGCTGTGTATCCATCTTCCGTATTGATGAACATTATGCCTGCAAAGGTAGCAGGTGTTAAAAATATTATAATGACCACTCCTTGTAACAGCGAGGGTGAAGTATATGCGACTACACTGGTTGCAGCAAATGAAGCCGGTGCGACTGCTATCTACAAGGCAGGCGGCGCACAGGCAATCGCGGCTCTTGCATATGGAACGGAATCCATTCCAAAGGTTGATAAGATCGTAGGACCCGGAAATATCTTCGTTGCACTTGCAAAACGTGCGGTATACGGACATGTCAGCATCGATTCGATCGCAGGTCCATCCGAGATCCTTGTAATTGCAGATGAGACTGCAAATCCAAGATATGTTGCTGCCGATCTGTTATCGCAGGCCGAACATGATGAGATGGCATCCGCCATTCTGATCACAACTTCAAAAGAACTTGCCGAAAAGGTATCAGCACAGGTTGATGAATTTATAGAAGTATTATCCAGAAAAGAGATCATACGGAAATCTATTGATACATACGGCTACATCTTATTAGCCGATAATATGGCAGATGCGGTTGAAACAGCAAATGCAATTGCCTCCGAACATCTGGAGATTGTAACTGCAAATCCATTTGATGTCATGACAAGGATCAAGAATGCCGGTGCGATCTTCATCGGTGAATATTCATCTGAACCATTGGGTGATTATTTTGCCGGACCGAACCATGTACTTCCAACAAACGGAACAGCGAAGTTCTTCTCCCCGTTAAGTGTGGATGATTTCATTAAGAAATCCAGTATCATCTATTATTCCAGAGAAGCTCTTGAAGAGGTACATGAGGACATTGAAAGCTTTGCAAAATCAGAGCAGCTTACAGCACATGCTAATTCTATTGCAGTAAGATTTGAATAGTGGTATAATATGAAACCAAGATTGCACAGGCGTCTGTATTATCAGTCCGCCTGTGCTTGTAGTTGCCAAAGTATCGGAAGAAAAATGTATAAAAACAAGGGAGAAAAGATATGGCGGATAGAGCAGTAAAATGCACAAGAAAAACCAGCGAGACAGATATTGTTCTGGAATTAAATCTGGATGGAAAGGGAAATGCAAAGATCGATACCGGTATCGGATTTTTCGATCATATGCTGACAAGCTTTGCCAAACACGGATTCTTTGATCTGAATCTGACTGTAAAAGGTGATCTGTATGTGGATTGTCATCATACGATCGAGGATACGGGAATTGTTCTCGGAAAAGCGATCAAGGGTGCGCTTGGAGATAAGAAATCCATTAAGCGTTTCGGTAATTTCTTTCTTCCTATGGATGAAACGCTTGTTATGTGTGCGATCGACCTTTCCGGAAGACCATACCTTGTTTATGATCTGAACCTGACAACAGAGCGGGTTGGATATTTTGATACACAGATGGTAAAGGAATTCTTCTATGCAGTATCCTATGGAGCAGAGATGAACCTGAATCTGAAGCAGTTCTCCGGTTCCAATGACCATCATATCATCGAAGCAGCTTTTAAGGCATTTGCAAAAGCTTTAGATGAAGCAACTTCTATAGACGACAGATTAAATGGTAAAGTGTTATCTACCAAAGGTTCACTTTAAGGAGGTACTATGAGTTATAAGAAAATTATTCCATGTCTGGATCTTGAGAATGCACTCGAAATGGCAAAGTTCTATAACGATGCCGGTGCAGATGAGATTGCATATTTTGACAGTAAAGCAACAAAGGAAGGCAGAGAAGCGAATATTGCAGTTATCAAAGAGATCTGCAAGAATGTCGATATTCCATTGATCGCATGTGGTGGAGTAAGAAGACTGGAAGATATCAAGAAGATGTTATACGCAGGTGCTTCCAAGGTTTGTATGAAATCAGCAGCATTAAATACACCGGAGCTTGTAACGGAAGCCGCTGACCGTTTTGGTTCAGAACGTATCATCGTAACGATCGACCTGAGCGAATGTAAAGAGCCTGTAGCCTATGCAGAGCAGCTTAAGGAACTCGGAGCAGGTGAGCTCCTGTTATTACATAATAATATGGTTCCGGAATATATGGATATCGTAAATGAGATCAAAAATCGTGTAGCACTTCCTGTTATTGTTTCTACCTATTCAACAAATGGGGAAGCAATCTGTGAGATGCTTGAAAAGACAAATGCTGAATCCATTTCTTTATATAATCTGAAACAAATGGATATAATGGAGATAAAGCAGGAATGCAGAAAAGAAGGCATTCCGGTTAATACATTTGAAAGTGCAGTATCCTTTGATGAATTCAAGCTGAATTCTGACGGGCTGATTCCATGTATCACACAGCATTATAAGACTGGGGAAGTTCTTATGATGGCATACATGAATAAGGAATCCTTTGAAAAGACGATCGCAACCGGCAGAATGACATATTACAGCAGAAGCAGACAGGAGCTTTGGACAAAGGGAGAGACATCCGGTCATTTCCAGTTCTTAAAATCATTAAAATTAGACTGTGATAAAGATACCCTGCTTGCAGAGGTTTCCCAGATTGGTGCAGCATGCCACACCGGCAGCCCGACCTGCTTCTTTACTGATCTGGTTAAGAAGGAATACGATAATACCAATCCGTTAAAGGTATTTGAAGAAGAATACGATATTATCGTTGACAGAAGAAATCATCCAAAGGAAGGTTCCTATACAAATTATCTGTTTGACAAAGGAATTGACAAAATACTGAAAAAGGTTGGCGAAGAGGCAACAGAGATTGTAATTGCTGCCAAGAATCCTGATTCAGATGAAATAAAATATGAGATATCAGATTTCCTGTATCACCTTATGGTTCTTATGGTTGAAAGAGGTGTCAGTTGGACTGATATTACCAAAGAACTGGCTGATAGAAGGTAGGAGGAGAAAACAGTGGAAAAATATGGCGTAAATCAGTTAAGAAAAATGTTTCTGGAATTTTTTGAGAGCAAGGGACATCTGAAGATGAACAGTTTCTCACTGATTCCACATAATGATAATAGTTTGTTATTAATCAACTCAGGTATGGCACCATTAAAGCCTTACTTTACAGGACAGGAGATCCCGCCAAGAAGACGTGTGACCACCTGCCAGAAGTGTATCCGTACCGGAGATATCGAAAATGTAGGTAAGACTGCAAGACATGGTACATTCTTTGAGATGTTAGGTAACTTCTCATTCGGCGATTACTTCAAGCATGAAGCAATTTCATGGTCATGGGAGTTCCTGACCAAGGTTGTAGGCTTAGATGAAAATCGTTTATATCCATCTATCTACGAGGATGATGACGAAGCATTTGATATCTGGAATAAAGAGATTGGAATTGCACCGGAGAGAATCTTCCGTTTTGGGAAAGAAGATAACTTCTGGGAGCATGGAGCAGGTCCTTGTGGTCCATGTTCCGAAATCTATTATGACAGAGGCGAAAAGTACGGATGCGGTAAGCCTGGCTGTACAGTAGGTTGTGACTGTGACCGTTACATGGAAGTATGGAACAACGTATTTACCCAGTTTGAAAATGACGGCCATAATAACTATACAGAACTGGTTCAGAAGAATATCGATACCGGTATGGGACTGGAGCGTCTGGCTGTTGTTGTTCAGGATGTAGATTCCATCTTTGACGTTGATACGATCAAAGCATTACGTGATAAAGTATGTGAGATGGCTGGCGTAAAGTACATGGAAGATGAGAAGACAGATGTCTCGATCCGTGTTATTACCGACCATATCCGTTCCGTTACATTTATGGCGTCTGATGGTATCCTTCCATCAAATGAAGGACGAGGCTATGTATTAAGACGTCTTCTCCGTCGTGCAGCAAGACATGGCAGATTACTTGGTATCGAAGGCAGATTCCTTGCAGAGCTTTCAAAGACAGTGATCGAGGTTTCTAAGGATGCATATCCGGAGTTGGAAGAAAAGAAAGCACATATCTTTACCTGTATCAATACAGAAGAAGAAAACTTCAATAAGACGATCGATCAGGGCTTATCAATCCTGAACGGCTTCGTTGAGGAGTTAAATAACAGCGGCAAAAAAGTATTAAATGGCGAAAATGCATTTAAGTTATATGATACCTATGGTTTTCCTCTTGATCTTACAAAAGAGATTCTGGAAGAAAAGGGCATCGAGGTTGATACGGAAGGCTTTAATAAGGCTATGGACAAGCAGAGAGAGACTGCTCGTAAATCAAGAAAAGTATCAAACTACATGGGAGCAGATTCAACTATTTATGAAGATATCGACACAGCTCTTACAAGTAAATTCATTGGTTATGACAAGGTAGAAGCATCTTCCAATATCATTGCCATAACAGCAGAATATAAAGAGGGCGATCAGGTAACATCCGAACTGGTTGATGTTATTTCCGAAGGCACAAACGGTTCGATCATCACAGCAGAGACACCATTTTATGCTACTATGGGTGGTCAGATCGGTGATGCCGGTGTGATTGAGACAGAGAGCGGACGTTTCATCGTTAAAGATACGATCAAGGTTGCCGGTGATAAGATCGCACATCTTGGCTATGTTGAATCCGGTGAATTAAAGAATGGAAGCACAGCGAAGCTTTCTGTAACAGCAGACAGACGTGCACTGATATGTAAGAATCATTCCGCTACACATCTGCTCCAGAAAGCCTTAAAGATGGTCCTTGGTGATCATGTAGAACAGGCTGGTTCTTATGTATCCGAAGACCGTTTAAGATTCGACTTTACACATTTCCAGGCTATGACTCCTGAGGAAATCGCCAAGGTTGAAGCAATCGTAAATGAACAGATTGATAAAGACCTTAAGGTTAAGACAGAGGTTATGAGTATTGAAGATGCCAAGAAGACAGGTGCTATGGCATTGTTTGGTGACAAGTACGGCGAGAATGTTCGTGTTGTATCTATGGATGACTTCTCCGTTGAATTCTGTGGTGGTACTCATGTTCCGAATACCGGTGTGATCGGTACATTTAAGATCATCTCTGAAATGGGTGTTGCTGCCGGTGTCAGAAGAATTGAAGCACTGACTTCTGTTGGCGCATTTAATTATTATAAAGAGATGGAAGACGAGTTGAAAGCAGCAGCAAAGGCAGCAAAAGCTGAACCTGCAAAGCTGGCTGAAAAGATCGAGACAATGCTCGCTGAGATCAAAGCTCTGACATCTGAAAATTCCAAGCTGAAGGATAAGCTGGCAAAGAATTCTGCCGGAGATGCACTTGCAGATGCAATAGATATAAATGGCGTAAAGGTTCTTGCTACCAGCGTAGAAGATACCGATATGAACGCACTTCGTAATCTGGGTGATGATTTCAAGAACAAGCTTGGTACATCGGTTATCATTCTTGCTTCCGCAAAGGATGGCAAGGTAAATCTGATCGCTATGGCAACAGACGATGCTGTAAAGAAGGGAGCACATGCAGGAAATATTATCAAAGCGTCTACAGCACTTGTAGGCGGTGGCGGCGGTGGTCGTCCAAACATGGCTCAGGCCGGGGGAAAGAATCCTGCCGGTATTGCAGATGCACTTGCAAAAGCAGTTGAAACAGCCAAAGAACAGTTAAATGCCTAAAAATAGAAAAATAGAAAATAATAAAATTTTTTGTTGACGTTTTAATAATATATGTTATAATTGACTTCGTGCTTAAATAATACCCAAACAGTTGTTATTTTATTAGCATAGTACACAACTGGAGGGAGGTCAGGTGAGAGAATGTCAAATGTAATAGTTAAAGAAAACGAAACATTAGATAGCGCTCTTCGCAGATTCAAGAGAAATTGTGCGAAGGCTGGTATCCAGCAGGAGATTCGTAAGAGAGAACATTACGAAAAGCCAAGCGTTAGACGTAAAAAGAAATCAGAGGCAGCTAGAAAGCGCAAATATAAATAATCTATAGTTTGGATTAGTAAATATGATTTTTTTGAGTACCGAGCAATCGGTACTCTTTTTTTACGCGAGCAACGAGCCAAAGTCCGTGCTTGCACGAGACCTTGGCGACTGCCGCGATACCTGATAGGATTTTCCTATCAGGTGCGTAAAACTGTTTACACGAAAATCTGTATTTGGCTCACTTACGCAAAAAAGATTGTCGCAAAGCATATCTGTCCTGATTCCCACATAGTATAGATATAAAGTCAGTTGGGTATCAGATCATGCAGCTTCCATTTAATCATAACAGTCTATATGATGTGCCGGATGTCACACCGGACATTAAAAAAAGTTCGTCTAAAATCACAATTCATGATAACCACATTATCTATATTGAAAACTATAAATGTATTATATCCTGTTCAGATACTCAGATCCTTGTTAAAACTAAAAAGAATACCATATCGATAAATGGAATTTGCTTGAAAATTGAATATTACTGCCCGGAAGAACTGAAGATATCAGGCAATATTCTATATATCAATTATGAATGATAATGTTGTGTACATAGAAGGGAGAAACCGGATGTTTGATATTATATTAAGGTATCTGTATGGCTTTGCAAAAATTCATCTTCGCGGCATTCATATCAACCGTTTTGTTAATCTATGCAAAGCGAGAGATATTAAACTTTGGGATCTGGAGCAGAAAGAGAATGAAATCTTCTTTTTTGTTGCCTCTAAGGATATAGCGCACTTAAAAGAGCCGGCACTCAAAACCGGAAGTGAAGTCGAAATTCTGAAAGAATATGGTATCCGACAGTTTATACGAAAAAATAAAAAAAGAATTCCGTTTGTGATTGGGTTTATCTTGTTTACAATTCTGGTCTATATACAATCGTTATTTATATGGGAAATTTCCGTTTCCGGTGAATCAGATTATACATCGGATGAGATACTACAGCATATCAATGAATTTTATGTGCAGACAGGAACTCCGAAATCAAAAGTAGATTGCGCCGAGCTTGAAAAGAACCTCCGAAAAGATTTTGAAGATATCGCATGGATATCATGTGCGCTTACGGGAACAAAGTTGTCTGTAGAGATTACGGAAACATTGAATGTATGTACGGACACCTCCATGAAAGGGCCATGCAACATCGTTGCATCAAAGAACTGTACGATCGCGGAGATCGTAACCGCTTCCGGTACACCGGTGGTTAAATCAGGGGATGACGTAAAAAAAGGGGATGTCCTGATATCCGGAGCTGTCTATCTGTATGATGATAATAACGAAGTGATGGATACAAATTATGTGTCGGCAGAAGGAGAGGTTTATGGCATCTGTGTGTATCATTATGATGAAAGTATACCAAGAACAAATTATGTGAAAGAGTATACCGGAAACGAGAAAAAATATTATTCCTTTGGATTGTTAAAGTATGATTTTACCCCTTATGTACCGAAATGTCCTTATGATACATTCGACCGATTAAGTGATGATAAGAGATTACATATAGGAAAAAATCTTTATCTGCCATTTGAGATAAAAAAGACTACAGTCAAAGAATACACATTGACGATAAAAAAATTGTCCGAAAAAGATGCTACAGATAAAATGCAGGAAAAATTAAATCACTATATTGGCAATTTGCAAGAAAAAGGGGTGCAAATAATAGAAAAAAATGTTAAAATAACATGTAGCGAGGACGCATGCCATGCAGTTGGAGATATCACTGTAAAACAGCTGATCGGTGTCCCGCATGAATTACAGATAATAAGTGAGGAGCAGACACTTGAGTGAATTCAGCAAATCAATTACTGTTATGTCCGAATACGTTCAAAATGTATTTGGACAATTTGATGTACATGCAAAAAAAATTGAAAAAGCATTTCATGTTTCTATGATCCTGCGCGATGATAAGCTGAAGATTTCAGGAGAAGAAAAAGACGTGGAGCAGGCGGTTCATGTACTGATCCAGTTATTTGCAGTTGCAGCCAGAGGTACTGCGATTGATGAACAGAAGGTCGATTATACGATAGCCATGTCTAAGGATCATCCTCAGGAAACACAGGAAAATATCGCTGAGTTGGATCGGGATATCATTTGTCATACGATCAACGGCAAACCGATCAAACCAAAAACACACGGACAGAAGGCATATGTAAATGCAATCGATAAATCCATGATCGTATTCGGTGTAGGTCCTGCCGGAACCGGTAAGACATATCTGGCAATGGCGAAAGCGATCACTGCATTCAAAAACGGTGAAGTGAATCGTATTATATTGACACGTCCGGCGATCGAAGCAGGTGAGAAATTAGGTTTTCTGCCCGGCGATCTGCAAAGTAAGGTCGATCCTTATTTAAGACCGCTTTATGATGCGCTCTATGAGATCATGGGACCGGAATCTTTCGCTAAAAATATGGAAAAAGGATTGATAGAGGTTGCTCCGCTTGCGTATATGCGAGGCCGGACTCTGGATAATGCGTACATCGTGCTTGATGAGGCACAGAATACAACTCCTGCACAGATGAAAATGTTCTTAACCCGTATCGGATTTGGATCAAAAGCCATCATTACTGGAGACCTTTCCCAGAAAGATCTTCCGTTTGAGACAAGATCCGGACTTGAAGTTGCACTGATGGTTATTAAAAACATCGAAGAAATCAGTGTTTGTCATCTGACAAGTCTTGATGTTGTGAGACATCCGCTTGTACAGAAGATTGTCAATGCCTACGAAGTGTATGAGGAAAAGCAGAACAGACAGAAGAAAAGATCCGACCAGACAAAGCATGAGATAAGTGACAGCAAGCGTTACGGAGATAACCGCAATAATAAGAGAAAAAGGTAAGGATGTACAATGTCTTTAAATATTGAAAATGAATTCGGAGAGATCCGTGTGCCTGATTATGAACATGTAATAGAGACTGTGATCGGACAGGCGCTGGATTTTATCAAATGCCCATATGAATGTGAGATTTATGTATTACTCACAGACAATTCGGGCATACAGACTATCAATAATTGTCAGAGAAATATCGATGCACCTACAGATGTGCTGTCATTTCCTCTGATTGATTATAAAGAACCCGGAGATTTTAGTGTTGTAGACGGGGATACCTGTGATTATTTCAATCCGGAATCAGGAGAACTGATGCTTGGAGATATTATTATTTCCATGGATCGAGTATATGAACAGGCAAAAAGTTACAATCACTCGAACACCAGAGAACTGGCATTTCTGGTTGCACACAGTATGCTTCATTTATTTGGTTATGATCATATAGATGAAGAAGAACGCAAACAGATGGAAGATCTTCAGGAACAAATACTTAATGAGAAAGGATACACAAGGGATTATGAAGAAAACTAAATATGCAATTGCATTAGCAGCATTAGGAGTTTTATCACTTGGTGTTATGGGATGTGGAAAGAAAGAGACATCAACAGAAGGAACCACAGAAACCACAACGACAGAAGCAACAACAGAAGCAACTACAGAGGCAACAACAGAAGCTCAGCATGAGGGCGTGTACAACGACCTGACCGGAGAATGGGTTACAGACCGTACAGAAGAATATGGACGCCCGATCGCGGTTATGTTAAATAACATTTCTGACGCAATGCCGCAGTGTGATATAGGAAAGGCAGATATTGTTTATGAGATGAAGGTAGAAGGTGGAATCACACGTTTGCTTGGAATCTTCAATGATTATTCCAATCTTGAAAAACTGGGTTCAATCAGAAGCTGCCGTCCATATTATGTAACAGTTGCTATGGAATATGATGCTATCTACATGCATTATGGTCAGTCTCCACAGGGAGAAGATAAGCTTGCAAGCTCAGGGATCAATAATCTGAGTGGCTTAAGCTCAGAAGGTGGCGTAACATACTACAGAGCATCTGACCGGGTATCTCCACATAATGTATTCACAGATACCGAGAAGATCAAAGCCGGAATCGAACAGAAGGGCTATGAAACAAAACACAGCGACAGCTTTGAAAGTGTATTTTCATTCAATGATGAGATCACAACACCTGCCGGTGGGGAAACCGCTAACGAGATCAAGACACCAATCAGCAACTATACATCACCTTGGTTTGAATATCATGCTGATGATGGTCTCTATTACAGATTCCAGTATGGCGGAGAACAGACCGATGGAAATACAGGCGAACAGCTTAAGTATGAAAACGTCCTGATCCAGTTTGCTCATTATACAAGCATTGACGATCACGACAGACAGCAGCTTGATCTGGTCGGTGAAGGCACAGGCCTTTACGCATCAAATGGTGTGATCATTCCTGTAACATGGAAAAAATCTTCTGAAAATGCTATAACAAAGTACTACACAGAAGACGGCAATGAATTAAAACTGAATCCGGGAAAAACATGGGTAACTGTTTTTGAAAAAGATAAAGCAGACAGTGTAACCTGGAACTAAAATTTAATCAGACTTTTAAGATGTCTGTCATATCGGTTATGATATGGCAGGCATCTTTTTGTATATTTAGCCGTAAAATGCAGATAATCACTGATAAGAGGTGATTATTATGAAAAAAGTGCTTTTTTTGATCGGTGGAGCGGTGTTACTTTTTTTATTTTCATTTTACTGTTCATATTCGATCTATAAGAATTCTCGTGGATGCAATGATACAACGAAAGGACAGTCTAATATCGAAGAATATATCTGGACGATTGACAGAACAGATTCAGAAGAAACCACGGATGCGGTTGACAGGGTAGAGACGGTTGAAACCATATCAAAAAAAGAAAACTCCGAAACAGAAGAAGCTGCAGAAAAAGACTATCATTTTCTGGTCAGTGATCTGAATGGTTATGTTGCGGTTTTTACAGAAAAGGGAAGCTTATATGAATTTACCGACATTCGGATGGATCAATTGGAAAATAATATGAAAAAACGAATAGAAAATGGAATAAAATTTCAAAAAGCGAAAGAATTATTTACTTTCCTTGAATCATGTTCCAGTTAATGCTAGAATATGGGATGATTTAAAAGGAGAGAACAAATGATATATGATATGATCGTTATCGGTGCGGGAGCATCCGGCATGACAGCGGCTGCCTGTGCAGCAGATCCGAATATGATTTCAGATAAAAAGACTGATCCGGCATCGAAAAAACAACTTAAAATTCTGCTACTTGAAAAAAATAAAAAGATCGGGAAGAAGATTTATGCGACAGGAAACGGAAAGTGTAATATCGCAAATCAGGCATTTGATATAAACTGTTATTTCAGTAACAATGAGTTTTTCCCTTATAAGGTAATCGCTGCGGATGATTATAAAAAAGTAATTTCATTTTTTGAACAGGTGGGTGTATTGGTATCAGATGAAAATGGATATTATTACCCGATGTCCAGACAGGCTTCGACTGTTGTATGGGCATTTAATGATGTTCTGAAAAAGAATGAAATCGAGATCCATACCGGAGAACAGGTTGCAGAGATATCCATAAACAAGGATCATATCTATGAGATAAAAACAGATCATGCCGTGTATCATACAAAAAATGTTGTTCTTTCATGTGGCGGATCAGCAGCCCCGGCTCTTGGAGGAACAGATGCCGGTTTAGATCTGCTGGAACAGTTAGGCGTTCCTGTTTATCAGTTCCATCCGGCATTATGTAAGGTGAAATGCACAGAAGATATATCTGAATTATCAGGTGTTCGATGCAAAGCAGGCGTTTATGTTGAATGTGGAGAAAATTCGACTTCTGATCACGAGAAAGAATTTGGCGAGGTACAGTTTACTGATACCTGTATCTCCGGCATTGTCGTATTCAACCAGAGCCATATCATCGGTGAAGCCTTAGAAGCCGGCGAACATGTCAGGCTCCACATATCACCGATACCGACGATGAATAAAGAAGATGTATTAAAGTATCTGAGAACATTTGTAAAGAACAATCCTGAGCGGAATATTCAGGCCTGTCTGAACGGACTGGTGCATGAAAAGCTCGGAGCCTATATAATAAAAAAATGCGGCACAGAGAAAAAGAGTGTGCAGCAATTATCAGAAAAAGAACTGGTAGAGCTGGCAGGTATACTCTTTGATCTACGGTTTGAGATCACGGACACAGCAGAGATTACAGAGGCACAGGTAGCACGCGGAGGAGCAGACACAAGATTTGTAAATCCTGAAACAATGGGATTAAAGATGGTTCCCGGATGTTATGTTACAGGAGAACTATTAGATGTAGATGGAAAATGCGGCGGATACAATCTTATGTGGGCAGTTATCACAGGAATGAAAGCAGGAAAGAGTATATATGATTCGTATAAATAATATCAAATTGAAAATCGGCTATACGGCAGATGATATAGAGGCTGTAATTAAGAAAAATCTGAAGCTTTCGTATGTGCCTGCATATAAAATTGCCAAATTATCGATTGACAGCCGTAAAAAAGATCAGATCCATTATGTGGCAGCTGTAGATGTAATTTGTGACAATGAAGAAAAGATATTGCGAAAAGTTCACAATAACAATATTATGTTAACAAAAGAAACAATATACCTGATACCGGAGCCGGGAACTACGCCGATGCAGTATCGACCGGTTATTATCGGAAGCGGCCCGGCAGGTTTGTTTGCAGGACTTTTTCTCGCAAGAGAGGGCTATCGACCGATTATTCTGGAACGTGGTATGGCGGTTGATGAACGAACAGCCTGTGTAAATGGATACTGGAAAAAGGAACATCCGTTAAATCCAAACTGCAATGTTCAGTTTGGGGAAGGCGGAGCCGGAACATTTTCTGACGGTAAATTGAATACCGTAATTAAGGATAAATCAGGAAGAAGGACTGCGGTTCTTAAGACATTTGTCGAATTTGGTGCAGATCCGTCAATCCTATATGTGAATAAGCCTCATATCGGTACAGATGTGTTATTGACTGTAGTCAAGAATATCAGAAATGAGATTATAAGGCTGGGTGGAGAGGTGCGATTTGAGCAGCTTGTAACAGATATAGAAGTGATAGATTCTGAGACAACGCTCTTACAGATAAAGAAGCTTTTGAAACCGGAAGACACATATGAATTAAAAAGCAATGCGGTGATACTTGCAATCGGTCACAGTGCAAGAGATACCTTTGAAATGCTCTATAAGCGTGGAATTCCGATGGAACAGAAGCCGTTTGCAATGGGACTCCGGATCGAACATCCAAGAACCTTTATCAATGAAGCACAATATGGATATCATCCCGATTATGAAGATTTACTGCCGACAGCAGATTATAAGCTGGTGCATCAGGCAGCAAACGGACGGGCGGTCTACTCCTTCTGTATGTGTCCCGGTGGTTACGTTGTAAATGCATCCTCAGAATCCGGAAGGATATGTGTCAATGGTATGAGCTACAGTGACCGAAAAGCGGATAATTCAAACAGTGCGATCGTTGTGAATGTTACGCCGGAAGATTATCCGGGAGATCATCCGCTTGCCGGTATGTATTTTCAGAGAGAGCTTGAAGAAAAGGCGTATCAGGCAGGAAAAGGAGCAGTTCCGGTACAACGTTTCGGTGATTTTAGAATGAACAGAATGTCTGAAATAGCCGGCAAGATCAAGCCTTGCATAAAGGGGGCGTATACGTTTTCCAACCTGAATTGTTGTTTGCCAGAGTATATCAGAGATGCTATAATAGATGGTGTTTTGTCATTTGACCGGGTGATATCCGGTTTTGCAGATGATGATGCAATATTAAGCGGCGTGGAAGCAAGAACATCTTCGCCGATAAAGATACTACGCGATGCAGATCTGACATCTGCACATACTTGTATTTATCCCTGTGGAGAAGGTGCAGGTTACGCGGGAGGTATAACATCCGCAGCCGTTGACGGAATAAAAGTTTTTGAGGCGGTTATGTCGAAATTTATGATACCGGAAGCATCAACCGGAAATCAGAGAATGTGAGGTTTCAGATATAAAATGGAAGATCGTTTATACTTAAAAAATAAAAAAAGAATCGTGATCAAGATCGGCTCATCTTCATTGATCCATGAGGAGACGGGTGGGCTTGATTACATAAAACTTGAAAAACTGGTACGGATCATCAGTGATCTGAAAAATCAGGATAAGGATGTTGTATTGGTATCCTCCGGTGCGATCGGTGTTGGTTCGAAGTCGTTAGGGCTTCAGAAAAAACCAAAGACAACATCACTCAGACAGGCATGTGCAGCAGTTGGACAAGGACAGCTCATGATGGTATACCAGCGCCTGTTCTATGAATATCACCAGATTGCAGCACAGGTTCTTCTGACATTTGATGTAATCACATCTCAGGAAAGAAGACATAACGCTGTAAATACTTTTAATGAATTATTACAAATGGATGTTATTCCTGTAGTTAATGAGAATGATACAGTTGCAATTGAAGAAGTGGATATAAACTTTGGAGATAATGATACCCTTTCCGCTATCGTAGCCAACATGATCAATGCCGACCTTTTATTATTATTGACAGATATTGATGGCTTGTACACGGACGATCCGAGAAATAATCCGGATGCAACATTGATCCCTGTCGTAGAACGTATCGACGATAAGATCAAAGCAATGGCAAAGGGTGCCGGCTCTGGATATGGAACCGGTGGTATGACGACAAAAATCTCTGCAGCGAAGATTGCTGCAAATTCAGGAGCAGATATGCTTATTTTATCAGGAGATGATATAGGGAATCTCGGTCGGGCATTAAATGGCGAATCTGTCGGAACCTTATTTAAAGCATATAAAGAGCCAAATTTTGATGTCGTAAGATACATTACACATAAGGAATATCTGCAGTAGTAATGGATATAGTGTGTACCACACGTATCATATATAAGATGGTATCTGATCAAACAGAAGCAGTATACGATTCAGAAATAACAGTAATGAACAGGTGAATAAGAATGGACGAAAAAAAGATTGCAAGAATCAATGAATTATATAAGAAATCCAAGACTCCGGCAGGACTTACGCCGGCTGAAAAGGAAGAACAGAAAAATCTCAGACAGGAATATATTTTTGCCATGAAGCAGAATCTGAGAAGTGTATTAAATAACATTGATATCAAAGAACCGGATGGTAGTATTACCAGACTGGAAGATATCGATCCAACAAAAAAAGTATGATGGAACAGACAAAAGCAGAACTAAGAAAACAATATAAACAAAAGCGGCGTGCCTTAACACCGGAGCAGGTGACCGCTGCTTCAGCACAGATCAGGAAGCGATTTATGAATTCAGATGAATATAAAGACTGCAATCATCTGCTGATCTATGTCAGTCAGGATAATGAAGTGGATACGATCGAGATTATAAAGCAGGCACTTACAGATGACAAAATCGTTGCTGTGCCAAAGGTATACGGAGATCATATGCATTTTCATCGGATTCATGGAATGAGCGATCTAAAGGTAGGTGCATATGGCATCTTAGAGCCTGCCGGCTGTGATATACTTCATCCGGCGGAAGGAATTCTGATCGTTCCGGGAATTGTATTTGATAAAAACGGACATCGGATCGGATATGGTGGAGGATATTATGACCGTTATATGAAGCTTCATCCGGAACTTACTGCGATTGCATTTGCCTATGATTATCAGGTGTTGCCGGAGATTTCATGCGAATCATTTGACGAAAGACCGGACCAGCTTCTGACTCCGTCAGAGATATACAGCTTTATGGAGAAGAATATTGGTTAATAAACTTATCAGAATAACGAAAACGAATTTATACGGAAACTCAACAAGAACATTAAACACATACCGGAGAACAATATGATTAATGAAATTGATAAAAAAATAGATACAATCGATATAACAGAACCTTGTCCTGCCGAAGAACCATTTCGGCAATATTATTTTATAAAAAAAGCAAGGGGGTATTACCGGGAGCTTGCGAAAAAAGCAGGAAGAAACCTGACCTGTTCAATCCAGACCTATGGATGTCAGATGAATGTAAGAGACTCCGAGAAGCTGACCGGTATTCTGGAAGAAATCGGATATACAAGCAGTGATTCTGAGGATGCAGACCTTGTTATATATAATACCTGCACAGTCCGTGAGAATGCGAATCGAAAAGTCTACGGACATCTTGGAATCATGAAACATGACAAAGAGACACATCCAGATAAGATGATCGGGCTTTGCGGATGTATGATGCAGGAACCGGATGTTGTAGCTACAATTCAAAAGAAATATCGATTTGTAGATATGGTATTTGGCACGCATAATGTATTTAAACTGGCTGAAATCTACTGCAACCGTATCGAAGCCGGCGGACAGGTAGTGGATATCTGGAAGGATACCAATCTTGTTGTGGAAGATCTTCCGGTTAAGAAAGAATTCCCATTTAAGTCCGGTGTCAATATTATGTTCGGATGTAATAATTTCTGTACATATTGTATCGTGCCATATGTCAGAGGCAGAGAACGCAGCAGACAACCGGAGGACATCATAAGAGAGGTTAAGCGGCTTTCAGAGGAGGGTGTAAAAGAGATCATGCTCCTTGGTCAGAATGTGAATTCTTATGGAAAGACGTTAGAGAAACCGATGACATTTGCCGAATTATTGCAGAAGGTGACAGAAGTTGATGGAATTGAACGTGTTCGTTTTATGACCTCCCATCCAAAGGATCTATCCGACGAACTGATCGATGTGATCGCGGCAAATGAAAAAATCTGCCGTCACATCCATCTTCCGATGCAGTCCGGCTCATCCAGGATATTAAATCAGATGAATCGTCGCTATACAAAAGAATCTTATCTGGAATTAGTAGACAAGATCCGCAGACAGATTCCTGAAATATCACTTACAACCGATATTATTGTCGGTTTTCCCGGAGAAACAGAAGAAGATTTCTTAGAGACAATGGATGTAGTGAATCGGGTAAGGTTTGATACAGCATTTACATTTATATATTCCAAGCGCACCGGAACACCGGCGGCAACATTTGAGGATCACGCAACAAAGGAAGAGATCCAGAACCGTTTTGACCGTCTGATCAAGCGAGTATCAGAGATCAGCGGTGAGGAGATCTGCCGTTATAAAGGTCAGGTCATGCCTGTACTGATTGAAAGCGTCAGCGAACAGAATCCGGAACTCTTAACCGGTCGTCTGTCAAATAATATTCTGGTACATTTTAAAGGTGATCCGTCTATGATCGGCGAGATCCGGGATGTTTCGCTGGATGAATGTAAAGGCTTTTATTATATGGGAAATCTTGTATAAACCGAATTTATAGAATAGGGGTAAAAAACAGTGGCAGCTTTAACACCAATGATGCAGCAGTATATGGAAGTGAAGAATCAGTACAAGGACTGTATATTATTTTACAGACTTGGTGATTTCTATGAAATGTTTTTTGATGATGCCCTGACCGCATCCAAGGTTCTTGAGATCACTTTGACCGGAAGGGACTGCGGACAGCCGGAACGTGCACCGATGTGTGGCGTTCCATATCATGCCTGTGATGTCTACCTAAATAAGCTGATCGAGAATGGTTTTAAGGTAGCAATCTGTGAACAGGTTGAAGATCCAAAGCTTGCAAAAGGCATAGTAAAACGTGAGGTTATCCGGGTGGTAACACCGGGTACAAATATGTCAAATGCAATTCTTGATGAAACAAGAAATAATTATCTGATGAGTATTTTTGAAAACGATGGTGCATTCGGAATCTCACTGGTAGATATCACGACCGGTGAGTTTAAGACAGCGAGAGTTCCATCCTTATCAAAGCTTACGGATGAGATCAACAAATATTCTCCTGCCGAGATCATCGGCAATCATTCTTTCATGAATTGTGATCTGGATTTCGTTTATCTGAGGGAGAAAATGAAAATTTCCATTTCTGAAGCGCCGGAGCATTATTTCAATCAAATGCTATGTGAAGATGCAATTATGAGGCAGTTCGGCGTTAATAATATGGACGGGCTTGGACTGAAGGATTTCCCTGACTGTATCTTATCCTCCGGAGTCCTGCTTCAGTATCTGCATGAGACACAGAAGAATTTCCTTGCACATATCAATCATATCGTGCTGTATTCCATCGACGATTTCATGATTCTTGATTCCGCAACCAGAAGAAATCTGGAGCTTTGTGAGACACTTCGTGACAAGCAGAAACGAGGTTCTTTGTTATGGGTATTGGATAAAACCAAGACAGCAATGGGTGCGAGAATGCTTCGAAGCATGATCGAGCAGCCTTTGATATATAAAAAGGATATCGAAGCAAGACTTGATGCAGTAGAACAGTTAAATAATGATATGATCAATCGTGATGAGATGCGGGAATATCTGAACCCGATCTATGATCTGGAGCGACTGATGACAAGGATTTCCCTACGATCCGCAAATCCACGCGATATGATTGCATTTAAGACATCCCTTTCATATCTGCCGTATATCAGACAGCTTTTACAGATCTATCCGGATGGGCTTCTTGCAGATATTTATGAGAAAATGGATGAATTACAGGATATTTATGACCTGTTAGAGCGTTCGATCAACGACGATCCTCCGATACTGATCCGTGAAGGCGGTATTTTCAAGGATGGTTATCTGGAAGAAATTGATACTTTAAAATCGGCAAAGACAGATGGCAAGACATGGCTTGCAGAATTGGAGGAACGGGAAAAGCAGAAGACAGGAATAAAGAATCTTCGCATCAAGTTCAATAAAGTATTTGGCTATTATTTTGAGGTGACTAATTCCTATAAGGATCTGGTACCTGAATATTTTATAAGAAAACAGACACTTGCAAATTCAGAACGATATACAACAGAAGAACTGGACAATCTTGCAGGTTCGATTCTTGGTTCTGAAGATAAATTATATGCACTGGAATATGAAACCTATATTGCGCTCAGAGATAAGATTGCGGGTGAGATCCTGCGTGTGCAGAATACAGCAAGACAGATTGCTTTATTAGACTGTCTCTGTTCGCTGTCATATGTGGCATCTGCCAATCAGTTTGTTCGTCCGGAGATAAACGAAGATGGTGTAATTGATATCAAAGAAGGTCGCCATCCTGTCGTTGAGAAAATGATGAACAACGGTATGTTCATATCAAATGACACCTATCTGAATAATTTTGAGAGCAGGATATCGATCATAACCGGACCGAATATGGCTGGTAAATCCACCTATATGCGTCAGACAGCACTGATCGTTTTAATGGCGCAGATCGGAAGCTTTGTTCCTGCTGCTTCAGCAAATATCGGTATCTGTGATCGTATCTTCACCAGAGTAGGGGCATCCGATGATCTTGCAAGCGGGCAAAGCACTTTCATGGTAGAGATGAGTGAGGTTGCAAATATTCTTCGAAATGCAACGAAGAACAGTCTGCTGATCTTAGATGAGATCGGACGAGGAACCAGTACATATGACGGACTTAGTATTGCATGGGCAGTTGTGGAATATATCAGTAACAGTGAACTGCTTGGAGCAAAAACGTTATTTGCCACCCACTATCATGAGCTGACAGAATTAGAGGGTAAGTTATCCTCTGTAAATAACTACTGTATTGCAGTAAAAGAAGACGGTGATGATATCGTATTCTTACGAAAGATCGTAAAAGGCGGAGCGGATCGAAGCTATGGTATTCAGGTAGCTAAGCTTGCCGGAGTACCGGATATCGTGATCAATCGTGCAAATGAGATCTGCAACCAGCTTATCGATACGGATATAACGACGAAATTAAAAGATATCAAGATAACAAATGATTTTCATAAAAGTGCTTCCGATACCCAGATGTCATTTCTGGCAAATCCGGAAGAAAGTGCTATTTTAGAGGAGATCAAGAATGCGGATCTATCCAACATGACACCGATGAAAGCATTGTTATACCTGAATGAATTACAGGAGCGAATCCGTTAAGGAGAACCTATGATTAAATTACTGGATCAATATACAATTGATAAGATCGCAGCCGGTGAAGTGATCGAGCGTCCCGGCTCGGTTATAAAAGAATTAGTGGAGAATTCCATCGATGCGGGTGCAACCGCGATCACCATCGAGATCAAGGAAGGCGGAATGAGTTTTATCCGTATCACAGACAATGGATGCGGTATCTCAAAAGAAGAAGTCCCGGTTGCCTTCCTTCGCCATGCAACCAGCAAGCTTCAGACGGCGGATGATCTGTTAAAGATCGCATCCTTAGGCTTCCGTGGCGAGGCGTTATCTAGTATAGCCGCAGTTGCCCAGGTAGAGCTGATCACCAAGCAGGAAGATGCGCTTACCGGAACCAGATATCAGATCCATGGTGGAAAAGAGATCTCAAATGAGGAAATCGGCGCACCGCTTGGTACAACGATCGTTGTAAGAAATCTGTTCTATAATACACCTGCCAGAAAGAAATTCATGAAGACGCCTGCAACAGAGGGCTCGTATATTTACGATCTTGTCTGCCGTATGGCAATGTCACATCCGGATGTTTCATTTAAGTTCATTATGAATGGAACAGATAAGCTATTTACATCCGGCAACGGCAGACTAAAAGAGATCATCTATCATATATATGGTAGAGATATTACGAATAACCTTCTGGAGATCAATGCAGCAAATGATCAGGTAAAGATCACAGGATATCTTGCAAAACCGAGTATATCCAGAGGTAACCGTTCATTCGAGGATTATTATGTGAACCAAAGGTATATAAAGAGCAATATATTAACAAAGGCAATCGAAGATGCATATCGTACCTTTGTTATGGTTCATAAATTTCCATTTACAGTTATCAATTTTGAGATTGATCCATCTCTGATCGATGTGAATATCCATCCTGCAAAACGGGAATTGAAGTTCATAAATGAACCGGATATGTATGATTTTACTTATATTAGCGTTAGAAAGGCCCTGTTATTTAAAGAGCTGATCCCGACTGTTACACCGGGAAAGGATATGCGGCCTGAGACACTGGCAGAACGCAAGGTGGAGAAACGCCCGGAGCCATTCGAAGTTAACAGGAGAGTCGCAGAGCTTCCTCCGCAGCCGGCAAGGCCAGCGCAGCAGAAAAAGCCAAGCATGCCAATGCAACCGGCAAATTCAGGTATATCTGCTCAACCAACGCCGACAATGACAAGTGGTGCATTAGGTCAGACAGCATCTTCCATTATGCAGTCAACGCCTGAACTTGCTGATGTTCAGTCAAAGCCGGATAGAGCAGACCAAACAGATGTTTCAAATATACAGGCGAAGTCAGAGCAGCCGACACCATCTGTTACGATGGAAAACAGAAGTAGCTCGCCGGTTGAAATCCAATATTTGAAAGAAGATAAACAGTCTGGTAAAAATATCACAAATAATATGGTCGCTGAAAATATTGTTCCGTATTTGACACAACCGACAAAGACAGCATCAAATCCTGCTGAAGCGGGTGTACAGACTAACGAAACATCAGAACAGAAGGAACAGGAACCGATCACCCCGGAAGCTAAGGTCAAATATGAGCAGATGGATATGTTTGAAGATAAGTTTCTGACACCGGAAGCTAAGAAAAAGCACAGGATCATCGGACAGTTATTTAAGACATACTGGCTGATCGAGTATGAAGACAAGTTCTTTATCATGGATCAGCATGCCGCACATGAAAAGGTAAAATTTGAGGAATTAATGGCAAACTATAAGAATAAGACAGCCATTCCACAGTACCTGATGCCGCCTGCGATCGTATCCTTGAGCGGAACAGAATCAGAGTTCTTACGGGAAAATCTGGAATTTTTCCAAAATCTGGGATTTCAGATCGAGAGCTTCGGAGGAAAGGAATATAAACTGTCAGCCGTTCCGGCAAATCTGTTCGGATTAGACGGCAGGGAACTGTTTCTGGAATTTATCGGAGAGTTATCCGAAAACGGACAGAAACAGACGATCGACACCTTTATCAGCAAACTTTCCACAATGGCGTGTAAAGCTGCGATAAAAGGGAATACTTCCATTAGCTTTAAGGAGGCAGACACCCTGATCGACCAGTTGATGAAGCTTGAAAATCCATATACCTGTCCGCATGGCAGACCAACCCTGATCTCCATGACAGAGACAGAACTAGAAAAGAAATTCAAACGAATTGTTTAGTAATTAAACTTATATAGAAACGGAGCAGCAAATGAAGCCTCTTGTTATATTAACCGGACCGACAGCCGTAGGTAAAACAAATCTGTCGATCGGTCTTGCAAAAAGAATAAATGGTGAGATCATTTCTGCAGATTCCATGCAGGTCTATCGAAAGATGGATATCGGAACTGCCAAGATCATGCCGGAGGAAATGGATGGAGTTCCCCATCATCTGATCGATGTATTAGATCCGAAGGAGCCGTTTAATGTTGTATTATTTAAAGAACTTGCAACAAAGGCGATGGATGATATCTATGCCAGAGGACGGATACCTGTCATTGTCGGCGGAACCGGCTTTTATATTCAGGCAGTTTTATACGATATTCATTTCGATGAAAATGACGATGATAAAAGCTACCGTACTTATCTGGAACAGCTTGCGGAAAAACATGGAAATCTCTGCCTTCATCAGATGCTTGAAAAAGTGGATCCGGCGTCAGCCGCAGCCATTCATTATAACAACCGCAAACGTGTGATCCGGGCATTGGAATTCTATAAAGAGACAGGAATCCCAATCTCCGAACATAACGAGAAAGAATCCAAACGGATTTCTCCATATAATTTTGAATATTTTGTGTTAAATGATGCAAGATCAAAATTATATGATAGAATAGACAGGCGAATTGACATCATGGTAGAACAGGGATTGATCGAAGAGGTAAAGGCATTAAAGGATCAGGGATATACAAAAGATCTGATATCCATGCAGGGGCTTGGATATAAAGAGATCCTCGATTATCTGGATGGTGTAACATCTCTGGATGAAGCCCTCTATATCTTAAAACGTGATACCAGACATTTCGCCAAGCGTCAGATCACATGGTTTAAGAGGGAAAAAGAAGTCACCTGGGTGGATAAGAGTGAATTCACATCAGAAGATACCATTATGGATTTCATGCTTGAACAGTTGCGGTCAAAGGGAATTATTTCATAAAATAAAATGGAGCAGATAAAATGAACACATTATTAAAAGATTATTATACATCCTTACACATTGATGAACGGGTATTTGATTACTGTCAGAAGATTGAAGACAGCTTAAAGAGCCGTTTTGCAGCGATCGATGCCATTTGTGAGATCAACCAGATGAAGGTCATCAAAGCCATGCAGGATAATCGTCTGGCAGAAGCGCATTTTGCAGGTTCCTCCGGATATGGTTATACCGATGACGGACGAGATGCACTCGAACGGATCTATGCAGATGTATTCCATACGGAAGATGCGCTGGTCCGTTCTCAGATCACCTGTGGAACACATGCGATCTGTACGGCGTTATTTGGTAACTTAAGACCGGGAGATGAACTGCTTGCAATTTCAGGAAAACCATATGATACGATGGATGAGATCATCGGACTTCGCCCCTCACCGGGTTCTTTGGCAGAATATGGTGTTACATACGCCCAGGTAGATCTGACACCGGAAGGAGAGTTTGATTTTGACGGAATCCGAAATGCGATCAATGAACACACAAAGCTTGTAGAGATCCAGCGTTCCAAGGGTTATGCCGTACGTCCGACTTTATCCTGTGAGAAGATCGGAGAAGCAATCGCATTTGTAAAGAGTATCCGTCCGGACATCATCTGTATGGTAGATAACTGTTATGGCGAATTTGTGCAAGATAAAGAACCAACAGACTATGGCGCAGATCTGATCGCAGGTTCCCTGATCAAGAATCCGGGTGGCGGACTGGCTCCGATCGGTGGTTATATCTGTGGTAAGAAGGAATATGTGGAAAATGCCGCATACCGTCTTACAACTCCGGGACTTGGCAAAGAGGTTGGTGCATCTTTAAATAATACAAAGGCTTTTGCACAGGGCTTATTCATGGCTCCATCGGTTACGGCAAGTGCTTTAAAAGGTGCGATCTTTGCTGCAAATGTATATGAAAATCTTGGTTTTAAGACAGTTCCGAATAAGACAGAGGATCGTTTTGATATCATACAGGCAGTTGAACTTCAGACACCGGAACGTGTAGTTGCTTTCTGTGAAGGGATTCAGGCGGCTGCACCGGTTGACAGCTATGTAAAGCCTGTACCATGGGATATGCCGGGATATGATTCTCCTGTCATCATGGCGGCCGGTGCATTTGTATCCGGTTCTTCAATTGAACTTAGTGCGGATGCCCCTATGAGAGAACCGTATGCTGTATATTTTCAGGGAGGACTTACCTATCAGCATGCAAAATTTGGAATTGTAATGACATTGCAAAAAATGGTAGAAAATAACCTTATAGTGTGGTAGATTATTTTAGAACAAAAGCCGAAAAGAAAAAACGGTAAATACTCCTTACCGATTCGTGGAGAGACGGAGACGAAGGAGGAAAAATGAGATCAGAATTTACAATGAAAGATATGGCGGAATGTGAACGCCCATATGAGAAATGTCTGTCGGAAGGTGCAGCCGTCTTATCAGATGCGGAACTTCTGGCAGTCATACTTCGATGTGGAAGCAGACATGGGAATGCTTTGTTGACTGCGCAGAAAATATTAGCTGCACACCCGGTTCATAAAGGGATCATCGGATTGAATTATCTGTCGGTTGATGATCTTATGAATGTTGATGGTATCGGAAAAGTAAAAGCAATTCAGATGCAGTGTATCGCTGAGTTGTCCAGAAGAATGGCAAGATCAGAACACCGGTCAGGAGTTACCTTTGGTAATCCGAAAAGTATTGCAGACTATTATATGGAGCGCACCAAATATTTGTGCAAAGAACAGGTATATGTATTAATGTTTGATTCGAGCCATCATTTGTTAAAAGAGTGTCGACTGTCAGAGGGAACGGTCGATCATGCAGTTGTATCGCCGAGGGATATTTTTATTGATGCATTAAAATATCAGGCTGTATATATCGTACTATTGCATAATCATCCCTCAGGGAATCCGGAACCCAGCAACCCGGATATTCTTCTGACCAAGCGTGTGGAGGAAGCGGGAAAAACACTGGGGATACGTTTATCGGATCATATTATATTAGGGAATAATTGTTTTGTCAGCCTGGCAGAAAGAGGAATCATAGAATGAGACGACGTAATCGTAAAAGAATAGAAATTACACCAAAATATTTTTTGCTGGCCCTTACAATCTTGTGTGTGGTGCTGATGGTTACTTCTTTATTTTTTGACGGAATGATGTCATCCGTCAGAAATGTAACTAATACTTTTATTGTACCGATGCAAAAGGGAGTTAATACAGTAGGTACATGGGTTGAATCCAAGGTAGAAGCCTTCCACAATTACGAGAGTGTAGTAACTGAAAATGAACAGCTTAAGGAGAAGATATCTTCCTACGAAACAAAGCTTGCGCAGTATCAGCAGGATTCCTATGAGCTTGACCGACTTCAGAAATTATATGAATTAGATGCTCTTTATACAGATTATGAAAAGACCGGAGCCCGCGTAATCTCAAAGGATACCGGCAACTGGTTTGATGTCTTTTATATCGATAAAGGTACAAAGGATGGCTTATCTGTTGGATGTAATGTCCTGTATGGTAACGGACTCTGTGGTATCATAACAGAAATCGGTGAATCCTATGCAAAAGTTCGTACGATTATTGATGATACATCAAATGTTAATGCCATGATCCTTCCAAGCAGATCCATCTGTAATGTGTCAGGAAGTCTGACGAATTACGCAGACGGATATATGATTGCTGAAAATATTGATAAAGATGCCGAAATATCGGAAGGAGATCAGGTTGTAACATCCTATGTCTCAAACAAATATCTTTCAGGTATTAATATTGGTTATGTGTCAAAGGTTGAGAGTGATTCCAACAATCTGACGAAGACTGCCTATATTATACCTGCTGCCGACTTCTCAAACATCGAAGAAGTACTCGTAATTTTACAGACTAAGAAAAATATCACGGATTAACAGAAAGAAGTGTAACATTGAAAAGAGTAATAATACTTGGAATATTAATAACAATATGTTTTGTTTTGCAGACTGCCCTTTTCCCGTTTCTTGAAATAGCAGGTATTGCACCGGATCTTATGCTGATCCTTACTGTTTCCTTCGGACTGATGCGGGGAAGAAAAGAAGGTATGCTGGTTGGGTTTTTCTGTGGTTTTTTATATGATGTATATTTTGGATATGCCATCGGACCATTTATGATCTTATATATGATTCTTGGCTATTGTAATGGTTTTTTCCACAGACTTTATCTGGTAGAAGATGTTCTTCTTCCAATAATTATAATCTTAGTTGATGATCTTATTTTTAATTTTGCAACCTATGTAATTTTCTTCCTTATGCGGAACAGACTGGAGTTCGCAACTTATTTAAAAGATATCATATTACCCGAAATGATCTACACAGCACTTATCACGTTGATCGTATTCAAGTTTTTTGCATTTGTAAATAAGACATTGAAAAAAATGGAAAAAGCAAGTGAATGATCCGACAATTGTCTGATTATATGATCGTGAAAGGAACGTAAGAATGTTTAAAGAATTTTTCAGTTTGATAAAAGAATCAATAATTGAACATGTCAAGCATCGTCTGTTTGTTGTAACGGTCTTGTTTCTGGTTCTATTTGGAATACTTATATATCGTTTGTTCGATCTGCAGATCGTAAATGGCGAAAAATATCAGGAGAGTTTTACTTATAAATCCGTAAAGACAGTAGCGGTAAAAGCGACCAGGGGAAATATATACGATTGTAACGGAAAGCTTCTGGCTTATAACGAAGCATCCTATACTTTATCTTATATAAGTGGAACGGACCTGACGGAAGCGGCTGCCGCAAAGGAAACGACTTCGAATGAATTGCGTAATGACATAGTATATAAAACTATTCTGATCCTTGAACAAAACGGAGATAAGATGTCAGTGAGTCTTCCTCTGAAGTTAACCTCGAAGGGCTTTGAATTTACTGTATCCGGAAATACGTTAAATACTTTTTTAATGAATGTATATGGTGCAAGCTCTGTCGACAGTCTGACAGAAGAGCAGGCGTCTTCAACTGCCGATGATATATTTAAATATATGCGTGGAAAAGATTTATTCAATATCTCCGAAACATATTCCGATGAGGCGGCATTAAAGATCCTCGCGGTACGATATGAGATATGGCTGAATCGTTACCAGCAGTATATGTCTGTTCAGCTTGCTGATGGTATCAGTGAAGAAAGCTATGCAGCAATCAAAGAAAATTCGGATGAACTTCTCGGCATGGAGGTAAGTGTTGAATCACATCGTGTATATAATGATTCTGTATATTTTGCTCAGATCATAGGTTACATCGGAAATATCTCCAATGAGGAACTGGAAAAATATAATGAAACTCTGGATGATTCAGAAAAATACAGTGCAAATGATATGGTCGGTAAAATGGGACTTGAAAGTGAGTTTGAATCTTATCTGCGCGGCAAAGATGGATATCAGAAGATGTATGTCGATAATATGGGTAAGGTAATAGAAGTGATCGATTCCAAAGATCCTGTCGCAGGTAATGATATCTATTTGACAATTGATTCCGATCTGCAAAAATATTGTTATAATGCGCTTGAAACAGAAATTGCATCCATTCTTCTTGCCCATATAAAGAATGTAACAACATCCACGGATAAGGATGATATTCCGATCACCGATGTATATTTTGCTTTATTTGATAATAATGTTATAAGCATTGATGACCTTGCGGCAAAAGATGCATCTGAACTGGAACAGTCCGTTAATTCTTACTTCCAGTCCGCAAAACAAAATACACTTTCAAGACTGGATGATATATTAAACGTCAGTCATACTCCATTACATGATCTGACATTACAGTATCAGGATTATATGGAATTTATCTGTGAACAGTTAAGTGAGATGGGAATTTACAACCCGAGCAAGATTGACAAATCTGATGCTGCTTATGTTTCGTATATAAACAACAGTATTTCGCTGTGCGAATATCTGAAATATGCGATCAGCCAGGGCGCCATCGACATCTCCGGCATATCAACAAAGAGCGATTATTATGATACAGATGAGATTTACAACGTACTGACAGAATATATCTTAAAAGAATTTGAAAATAATACCAGTTTCGACAAACTTGTTTTTAAATATATGATAATATCAGGAGAACTTACAGGAAGTCAGGTAATTAACCTGTTATATGACCAGGGTATCCTTAATATGGCAACAGACGCAGATTATTCCGATTATAAAGCCGGTGTTATGGGAAGCTATGACTTCATATGTAAAAAAATTAAAAATCTTGAGATTACTCCGGCAATGCTGGCACTTGATCCTTGCTCCGGTTCAATTGTCGTTACGAATCCGAATAATGGGACAGTTAAAGCAATGACAAGTTATCCAAGCTATGATAATAATCGTCTTACCAATATGATTGATGCAGATTATTATTCGAAAATTACGACAGACAAAACAACACCAATGTACAGTAGGGCAACTATGCAGCAGACAGCGCCCGGTTCTACATTCAAAATGATCACCGCATTTGCCGGTATGAATGAGGGCGTTATCGGGGTCAACGATGTGATCCAGACCAAAGGATACTTTGATAAAACAGAGACACCTGCTAAATGTTGGATTTATCCGTCTGCACATGGAACAATCGGTATATCTAAGGCAATTGAGGAATCCTGTAACTATTTCTTCTATGAACTTGGATATCGGATGGCAACAAAAGATACAGGAACCTACAGCGATATCACCGGTGTGGAACGGCTTCAGAAATATGCAGGTATGTTTGGATTTGACAGCACATCAGGCATTGAACTGCCTGAAAGTAAACCTCAGATATCAGATGCGGATTCAATCCGTACTGCGATTGGACAGGGTACGAATAACTTCACTGCAACTCAGCTTGCCCGGTATGTTACAACCCTTGCAAACAGCGGCACATGTTATGACTTAAGCCTTGTTTCGGAAATAAAGGATATTGATGGCAATGTTGTATATAAAAATGAGCATAAGGTTCAAAACCAACTTGATTTTCCTGTAGAACAATGGAATGTTGTAAGACAGGGTATGCGACAGGTTGTTTCCGTTCATACAAGCAGCAGTGCACTGATCAATCAGATCAATGTCGCAGTAGCAGGCAAAACAGGTACTGCCCAGCAGAGCGAAGCCAGACCGAACCATGCGTTATTTGTATCATTTGCACCATATGAAAATCCTGAGGTAACGGTTACAAGTGTAATACCATTTGGATATTCTTCCGGTAATGCAGTCGAGCTTTCAGGTCTCGTATATGCATATTTGTATGATCCTGATGTTCTTGAGAATACAACTATTACCGGTAACAATGCACTTTCCGATTAAATTCCTGATTGAATATAACAATTTGGATATCAGATACACCAGATAAAAGAGCCTTGGTTTGCAGGCATTTTATTATGATGAGGGATTGAATATGAATACCGACGTTGTTATGAAGGCAAACAGCCATGGAATACGTATCATTCTGAATGAAGATAATTCAATGGAAAAGATTCTTTCTGATATCAGAGAGAAATTATACAGTCAGGAAGTATTTTTGAAAAAAAGCGGAAGAGTACCGGTTACATTTGAAGGGAGACTGTTATCCTCCGGAGAAGAGGAACAGATCCTATATGAATTGAATCATCTTCCAAATACCGAAGTGGAATTCTGTCTGGAAGCTTCCAAACAGGATCTGTGTAGTCAGATCGATATTCCACCTCACAGAGCAAAGAGTCCACCTGAAAAAAAACAAGTCAAAAAAAATGTTCAAAAGAAATTGTCTGACAAACAGTTTTCAACAATAGAAAAAAAAGCATTACCACCGGATATATTTAAGAATGATACGATTCAGTTTTTTTGCGGGAATTTACGAAAAGGTCAGACATTGGAGGTAAAAAAGAGTATAATCATACTCGGAAATATAGAGAAAAAAGCAACGATTATTTCGAATGGAAATGTCATTGTTCTCGGAAAACTTTCAGGAAACGTGATTGCCGGACAGGATCACTTAAAAAACAGATTTGTTCTGGCTCTTCAGATGGAGCCGGTTCATATAAAGATCGGTTCAGCTGTTTATAATAAAACAAAACAGAACCGAAAACAATTTCATACAGATGATGCGATGATGGCAAGCTGCGAAAATGGACAACTTCTTTTTCAGGCGCTGTCACAGACTTCACTTTAAGATAAAATTTCAAAGCATATTTTAAAACAGGAAAAGATATTGACGGAGGTGTTTTATGAGTGAAGTAATTGTTGTTACATCAGGAAAGGGAGGAGTTGGCAAGACAACTACATCAGCCAACATCGGAACCGGACTGGCAGGGTTGAAAAAGAGAGTCGTTATGATAGATACCGATATTGGTCTCAGAAATCTGGATATTGTCCTTGGACTGGAAAACCGGATTGTATATAACCTTGTTGATGTTGTAGAAGGAAACTGTCGGTATAAACAGGCTTTGATCAAGGATCGGAACAACCCGGATCTTTTTCTGATGCCATGCGCACAGACAAGAGACAAGACTGCAGTTTCACCGGAACAGATTATAAAGCTTGTCGACGAAATGCGGGCTGATTTTGATTATATTATTATCGACTGTCCGGCCGGAATCGAACAGGGATTTAAAAATGCTATTGCCGCAGCAGATCGTGCCATCGTAGTTACTACACCGGAGGTATCTGCAATTCGTGACGCGGATCGTGTTATAGGATTATTAGAAGCAAATGAAATAGACAAGATCGACCTTATCATAAATCGTATCCGTTATGATATGGTGAAAAAAGGTGATATGATGTCTGTAGATGATGTTGTCGATATCCTTGCAGTAAACTTGCTTGGGGTTATCCCGGATGATGAGCAGATTGTTATTTCAACGAATAAAGGAGAACCACTCGCGGGAAGTAATACCATATCAGGAAATGCTTATATCGATATTTGCAGACGGATACTTGGTGACAGCATTCCTCTTACAGATTTTAATGTTTTTAAACGAAAACCTTTTAAGCGTTTATTCAGAAAAAAACATGCATAAAGGGGTGAAGTTTAATATTATGAAAGAAAACAGAGCAGTATCGAATGTGATAAGCTATAATTCCGGGCATTATGCCAGAGAACGATTAAAAAATATATTAATGGCTGATCGAATAGGTTGTACTCCGGATGTCGTAACAAGAATTCGGGATGATATGCGAAAATGCATTGCGGCCTATGTTAATATCGATTCAGCAAATATGACAGTACAGCTTTCGGATTCATTTATCATTGCACGAATCCCGGTTGTAGGAATACATATGAAAAAGGACAAAGAAAAAGATGAAACACATGAAACAGATGGACATGTCAACGGAAAAAAAATACAGTCTGATCAACTATAATTTTAAGCTTGTATTATTTGTGATCGCAGCTATGATTATGGGAACAATCACAATCTGCAGCGTTCGACCGGATTTTCAGACGAAACAGTTGATCGGTGTAGGCGCATGTGTAATTGGAATGATCATTGTATCATTGATCGATTACAATTTTATATGCAAATATTATATGATCCTTTATGCGGGAAATATACTTTTGCTTCTGCTAGTTCTGTTGGTCGGTTCCGGAGGAGGAGATCAGGGCGTTCGCCGTTGGTTCTATATATCAGACTCTTTCACAATACAGCCATCAGAATTTGCTAAAATTATTTTGATCATTTGTACAGCAGTTTTTCTGGAAAAAAACTACGAAGATTTGAACACGCCAAAGGTACTTGCAAAGCTTGCGGTATTTTTGGCTGTTCCTGTTGGTCTGATCGTGGCAGAACCCGATTTGTCTACCTCGATCTGTATTATGGTCACACTATTTATTGTTATATTTGTAGCAGGACTCAGTTTGAAACTCATAGGTATTATGATCCTGATTCTTGTTCCATGTTTTGGTGGATTTATCTGGTATATCCAACAGGATAATCTGCCTCAGTTTTTGAAAACTTATCAGATTAATCGTATTCTGGGACATATATACGGAAGTGAATATGGTGCATCCTCCGATCAACAGGATAATTCAGTTATGGCGATCGGTTCCGGTCAGTTATCCGGTAAGGGTATTAATAACTCAACCGTAGCAACCGTTAAGGATACGAACCTGATATCTGAGCAGCAGACAGACTTTATCTTCTCGGCAGTAGGTGAAGAATTAGGTTTTATTGGAAGTGTGATTATTATTGCAATTTTATGCCTGATAGTGTTACAATGTATTCGGGTTGCTAGGCACGCAAAGGACAAAAAGGGTATGTATATAGCAGCGGGAATCGGTTCACTGGTTGCTTTTCAGACATTCATTAATATTGGAGTTGCAACTGCGTTATTACCGAATACAGGCCTTCCGCTTCCGTTTATCAGTTACGGACTTAGTTCTCTTGTAAGTATGAGTGCCGGTATTGGATTGGTATTAAATATAAATCTGCAAAAGAAGAAATACTAGGAGGAGAGTTATGAATATAGGGTTAATAGCACACGATGCGAAGAAAAAACTGATGCAGAACTTCTGTATTGCTTACAGAGGAATTTTAAGTAAAAATGATTTATATGCGACAGGAACAACGGGACGATTGATTGAGGAGGTTACCAATCTGAACGTTCATAAATATATTGCGGGACATTTGGGTGGTGAACAGCAGTTAGGTTCACAGATTGAAAATAATGATATTGATATGGTTATTTTTCTCCGGGATCCTTTGCATCCAAAGGCACATGAACCGGATATCAACAATATCTTTTTATTATGTGATATGCATAATATTCCGCTTGCAACAAATCTTGCAACTGCAGAGCTCCTGATCAAAGCTTTAGACCGAGGAGATCTCGACTGGCGGGAATTTTATAAATAATTTGGAGATATAAAGATGAAAAAATTGACAAAATGGATGGCAGTCATGCTGATTCCCATTCTTGTTTTATCCGGATGCACAAAAAGAAGTTATGATACAAGCAATCAACTTGCACTTGGAATATCTGAGAATCTGCCTTTATACAGCTCTGACAGCTTTGGTGACCAGTATACAGTCATACCCGATGGAGAGGCTCTTGCTGATGAGAACTACAGCGCGGTTAAGTCGGCAGTTTTGATAAATGACTCAACAAAAGAGGCTTTAGTTGTACATAACGCACATGATCGTATTTACCCTGCAAGCATGACTAAATTAATGACAGGTCTTCTTGTTATGGAAAGTATCGAAGACGGAACTTTATCTTTAGATGACACGATTACATTATCACATACTGTTACATTTCAGGAAGATAATGTAGGTGTGAGCGATCTTACAAAAGGATGCTCTGTAACAGTAAAGAATCTGTTATATGGCCTTTTGATTCGTTCATACAACGACTGCGGTGTTCTGCTTGCAGAAAAGATTGCAGGAAGTGAGGATGCATTTGTTGAGAAAATGAATGAAAAAGCATTTGAATTAGGTGCTACAAATACGCATTTTGTGAACTGCCATGGATTACATTCAGACGATCATTATACGACTGCATATGATCTCTATCTGATCTTTTCAGAATTCATAAAACATGACATGGCATATCTGATTGATTCACTCGATTCATATGATTTTACATATACAGATGAAACAGGTGCAGAGAAAAGTGTCACATTACAGGCAACAAATGGTTATATATCCGGTGAGTTTAAATTCCCAGAGGGGTATTCGTTAGGTTCCTGGAAATCCGGTACGACCACAGCAGCCGGCAACTGTCTGATCCTTGAATTTGTAAAAGATGATACAGGTGATAAATATGTTGCTGTTATTGCCGGAGCAGAAGACAGGGATACGTTATATAATGATATGACTATGTTAATTAATACTGCAAAATAAACAGCTATCTGAGTGGACATTTTGTCCACTCAAAATGTATAACTGTTTTAATATAATTCAGGAGGTTTTATTATGATTCAGATTATTACAGGTGATAAGGGTAAAGGAAAAACAAAGGTTCTGATTGACAAGGTTAACAATGAGGTAAAAGTTGTAACAGGTTCTGTTGTCTTTATTGATAATAATAACAAGCATTTATATGAGCTCAGTAATCGCGTCAGAATGATTAACTGTACAAACTACGAAGTGGATAATCTGGAAATGTTTGCAGGCTTTATTCTTGGTATTATTTCTCAGAATAAAGATATTGAAAAGATTTATATTGACAACTTTACATCTGTAACATATGTAAAGCCGGAGCAGATCAGCTATGCTCTTGATCTCATGAACAAGATCAGTGAAAAATATAACATCGGTATCGTTCTCTGTTTTGCAACAGACAGCTCCGAAGTTCCTGATACATATAAGGACAATATCATTGCCGCATTATAATAAAAATATACCTGCGAAGGGTACTGTGTCTCTGATTCAGGATCAGTACACAGACTAAAGGAGATATATATGACTTCCATAAAAAGAAAAGTCAGGAAACGACAGCCTGTCAAGATCAGTTTCGGGTTTATCATTTTTGCGATCATGTTTATATATATGCTGATCCGTATCATTATATCAATGAATGATCACGACCTGAGTGTATTTCAGGTAGAAGAAAGCAGCTATGATACTAACTTTACTGTTCCGGGGCTTGCTGTTCGAAAAGAGACATTGAACTACAGTTCAACCTCCGGCTATATCTGTTATTATATCCGGGATGGCGAAAAAGTAGCAAAAGGATCCAGTGTATATTCTGTTGATGAGACAGGTTCTATGTATGATGCACTTTATGAAGTACAGAACAGTAACAATACTTCATTATCAGCAAACGATTATAATGATCTGAGTAAACAGATACAGATTTTCAAAACTGGATTTTCGACTTCTGATTTTTCAGAAGTATATGAATTTAAAAATACAATTGATAATAAGGTTCTTGAAATGTATGAGGATATGGCTTTAGAACAGTTATCCTCAGACAAATCATTTGATTCGACATTTACAGCGGTTAAATCATCGGCCAGTGGAATTGTATCCTATTATATGGATGGTTACGAAGACTTTGATATCAACAATTTATCGGCTGATGATTTTGATAAAACCAAGTATTCAAAAGAATTGTTAAAAAAAAGCGATATTGTTGAATCCGGAAAACCTGTATATAAGATTATTGATGATGAGGACTGGAAGATTGCTGTCATGCTTACAAAAGAAGAATACAGCAAAGTAAAAAAAGATGAACATGTTCGATTTCGAATCAATGACTCAAGTAAAAAGATTTCAGCCAAATACGAGACAATTGAAAAAGATGGAAATTATTTTATTATCATTGACATGAGCAGATATCTTGCTGAATATGTTTCAGAACGTTATCTGAATCTTACATTTATCTTCTCCGAAACAAAAGGACTTAAGATCCCAAATTCAGCGATTGTTGAAAAAGATGTTCTTATGATACCGGTCGGATATCTGTCCGGCGGAAGCGGAACGACGGAAAAGAAATATTTTAACCAGATCGTATTAACAGAGGATGGCTCAACTTCGGTTGTACAGATATCCCCTACTATATATTTTACAGATGATCATTTCTGCTATGTTGATCCGGCAGATATCAAGGAAGATGCGGTTCTCGCCGCAAATGAATCGGATATCACCTTTAATGTATCAACAGCGGGAATCTATAAGCTAAAAGGTGTTTATTGTATCACACAGGGAACAGCGCTGTTCAAACAGATCGATATAACCGTAAATGGAGATGATTATTCAATAATCGATCCTAATACAGCATATGGAATATCAGCATATGATCGTATTGTACTGGATGGTACATCTGTAAAGGAAAACCAGATCATATATTAGGAGTGATAGAAAAATGTTAAAAGAAAACTATGAGTTAGTAGATCAGAAGATTACAGAAGCCTGCAAACGGGCAGGCAGAGACAGAAAAGATGTTACACTGATCGCAGTCAGCAAAACAAAGCCTTTAAGTGATATTGAAGAACTGCTTGCAGAGACAGACGCTATAGATTTTGGCGAGAACAAAGTACAGGAACTGGTTGATAAGTATGAAACCGTTTCCCGCAAAGTAAACTGGCACATGATCGGTCATTTACAGACAAATAAAGTAAAATACATCGTTGATAAGGTCTGTCTGATTCATTCTGTTGATTCGGTAAATCTAGCTAAAACGATTGAAAAAGAAGCTGCAAAACACGATGTTATAGTTAAGGTATTGATTGAGGTAAATGTCGCCGGAGAAGAGAGCAAATTCGGTGTTTCTGTTGAAGATACGGAAGATCTTATTATGCAGATCAAGGATTTTCCTCATATACAGATAGAAGGTCTGATGACGATCGCGCCGTTTGTTGATGATCCTGAGGATAATCGGGTTCATTTCCGACGCCTGAGAGAATTATTACTTGACATCAATTCTAAAAACATTGATAATGTCCATATGAATGTCCTCTCGATGGGCATGACAAATGACTATGAAGTTGCCGTTGAGGAGGGTGCCACTATGGTCAGAGTGGGTACAGGAATTTTTGGTGCAAGAAACTATAATATTTAAAGGAGAACCATTATGGCAAAGAATGGAAAAAAAAGCTTTCTGGATTATTTTAAAATAAATGACTCCAGCGATGAATATGAAGATGATTTATTTGATGATGATGAATATGATGACGATGAAGATGATTTTGATGAAGAATATGAGCCAAAGCCAAAGGCTGTAAATGGAAGATCATCTGCATCTACATATACAGCAGCTGCTACACAGAGTGCCGGCGCTGCTGCTAAAAAATCAAAATTTGTAAAACCGGCAAAGAATACAGCTACAGCTTCCAATAATACAAAGCTTGTTTCATTTAACAACAGAAGTCAGGGCGGTTCCCAGCAGGTATTTGTTATTAAACCGGATGAATTTGATGATGCACAGATGATTATTGATCATTTAAAAGGCGGACAGGCGATCGTGATCAATATGGAGGGAATGGAGCTGTCTACAGCACAGCGAATTATCGACTTTATTGCCGGTGCATGTTATTCCCTTGATGGATCGTTACAGGCAATTTCCGGTAATATCTTCATTGCAGCTCCGGCAGATATCTATGTATCCGGTGACCTCAGAGAAGAATTATTGAATGATGCATTTTTGTCTCCAGAATTAAGCAAGTACTAATAAATGACTAAATAATGATCTGCACTTGCAGATTCTGAAGGAATGTTAAGGGAGGATTACAAATGCTTACACCTGTTGATTTACAACAAAAGAAATTTCAGCATGGTATGGGGTATACCAAAAAAGATGTTGATTCATTTTTTGATATTGTTATTTTGAGTTATACAGAGTTGTATAAATCAAATGCTGAACTGACCAATCAGGTCAAGACACTTACAGATAGTCTGGTGCATTACAGGACTACAGAATCAAAGCTTCAGAAATCACTTATGCTTGCAGAGAAGAACGCAGAAGAAGCTACAAAGAATGCAAATGACAAGGCCAAGATTATTGAGAACGATGCAAAAATCAAGGCAAATAATATTGTTCATCAGGCAAGAGAAGAGTTGGAAAGAATTGAAGACAGTATTGAGGGCATTAAGCAACAATACAGAGATTACACGATGGCATTTAAGAATCTGATGGATTCACATCTTCAATTTCTTGCAACGAATCCGATCAACGAAGAATTAGGTGTTGATTTTGACGAAATTATGAAGGATGCCAAGTATTTTAATGGAAATGCTGCAGCATATGCTCCTGCAGGTTCTAATGGCGAGGGGGCAGGTTCAGGCAGTTTTTCTACTTTCAGTGGCGATCCGCAGGGACGTGAAGAATCTACACTTGGCGGAGGAGGAGGTTCCGGTATGGGAGATTCCACACTTGGCGGATCATCCGGAGGTAATCTTTCAAGTGATTCTTCAGTATATACAAAGAATCTTGGTGGCGGTTCTTTCGTAGATCCGTTCAAATATAAAAACCAGTAAATCTAAAATCAAATAACAAATAAAGATTCCCTGCCTGAATATTGTTTCAGACAGGGATTTTACTGATAAATGCAAAAAAATCATAGAAAGGAAATCAGAATGAAAAAAAACAGTATATTTGCAATCGTAAGTGTATTCTTACTGATTGGTCTGGATCAGCTTGTAAAATTCCTGATCACAAGCCATATGGCGTTATCCGATACAATACCAGTCATAAAAAATGTATTTCACATCACCTATATCCAGAATCGTGGAGCAGCATGGGGTAGTTTACAGGGAAAACGTATCTTGCTATTAGCTGTTACACTGCTTGTACTGATATTCCTCGTATACTTTTATATTAAAATGTTAAAGATGGATAAATATAAAGATCTCAGGATCCTGTTTTTATTTGTATTTTCGGGCGCAGTTGGCAATATGATCGATCGCATCCGCCTTGGTTACGTTATAGATATGTTTGATTTCCGTCTGATTAATTTTCCTGTCTTTAATGTTGCCGATATCTATGTAACTTGTAGTATGATCATTCTGCTTATCCTTATCTTGTTTAAATATAAGGATAATGAACTGGAAGATTTGTTTGGAAGGTCTAAAAAGGGCTCTGATCAAGAATAAATATATGGAAACTTATAATATAGAAGCAGATGAAAACTGGACAGATAAGCGAGTTGACAAGGCCTTAGCCGATTATTTTGACAATTATTCACGCTCTTTTCTGAAAAAGCTGTTAGATGATGGGAATATACTGGTGAATGATAAAAAAGCAAAACCAAGTCTGAAAATCGCGTCCGGTGACAGAATAGACATTACGATTCCGAGTATTGCATCCGTTGAGATTGAACCGGAGAATATTCCACTTGATATCGTATATGAAGATGAGGATATTATTATTGTAAATAAACCAAAGGGAATGGTTGTTCATCCGGCTCCCGGGCATTATTCCGGTACACTTGTGAATGGCTTAATGTATCATTTTAAAGATTCTCTGTCAGGGATCAACGGAGAACTTCGCCCCGGTATTGTCCATCGAATAGATATGGATACAACCGGGCTCCTTGTTGTCTGTAAAAATGATGCTGCTCATAATTTTCTGTCAGAACAGCTTGCTGTCCATTCAATCACAAGAAAATATTATGCAATCTGTTTTAATTATTTTACAGAAGATGAAGGTATCGTTGATCTGCCTATCGGAAGACATCCGACAGATCGAAAAAAAATGGCAGTCAACTATAAAAATGGTAGAAATGCAGTAACTCACTATAAAGTTCTGAAAAAACTAAAAAACAATTTCTGCCTAATTGAATGTCAGTTAGAGACAGGAAGAACGCATCAGATTCGTGTTCATATGTCATATATTAAGCATCCGTTGTTAGGAGATGCCATATATGGACCTAAAAATCAGCCATATCATCTGCAGGGACAGACACTTCATGCCGGTGTACTTGGTTTTATACATCCATCCACAAAAGAATATGTAGAATTTTCAAGTGAACTTCCTGAGTATTTCCAAAAGTTGTTAAAACAGTTGGAGCTTTAAATGTCTGAGGATTGTAAAATCTCATTTCTAAAAAGATATTCGTTTGAATATTCTTCCATTAATTTATTAAATTCGTTTTATATTATTTTTAGATATAAAACGAATTTTTTGATTTACATTTTTTTGTGGAAATGTTATAATTTTTATTATAAAAAATAAACAATTTTATGGTTTTTATACAGAAAATCGTAGTTTGTTTTTTACAGCAAATAAAAATCATACTTGCAAAGGGGGCTTTTATTATGGCTTGCAATAAAATTATAACAATAGGACGACAGTTTGGAAGCGGCGGAAGAGAAGTTGGACAGAAACTTGCTGAAAAACTTGGTATTCCGTTTTATGATAAGGAACTTTTAAAGATCGCAGCAAGAGACAGTGGTATCTGCGAAGAATTATTTGAGAACTTTGACGAGAAACCAACAAACAGTTTTCTCTATACATTAGTTATGGATCCATATTCATTAGGATTCGGAACATCCGGTGAATTGCCATTAAATCATAAAGTTTTTCTGGCTGCATTTGACACTATCAAATCTATTGCTGAAAAAGATGGTACCTGTGTATTTGTAGGTCGTTGTGCAGATTATGCCTTAAGAGATTATTCTAACGTTGTAAATGCATTTATATATGCAGATATTGATGATCGTATAAAACGTATTGCAAAGAAATACGAACTTACAGATGCGAAAGCAAAGGATTTGATTCGCAAAGAAGACAAATCAAGAGCATCCTATTACAATTATTACACGTCCAAGCGTTGGGGTGAGATGAAAGGCTATGACATCTGCCTGAATTCCAGCCAGTTTGGAATTGATAATTGTGTAGATATGTTATACGATGCCGTTACAAAGTATTAGACCATGATATAATGAACGCAAAATTATTTGCTCGCAAGGATGCTGATTTTGCGAAATGCATAGAATGTGCGAAGCACATGATATAATGATGAAAAATCGCTTGCTTGCAAGGGACGATTTTTCGAATGCATTGAGTGAGTTATGCTCACGATATTACATAATGAAAAAATGCGCTGAGAGATATTTCCCGGCGCATTTTTCATATCATATACTTAATATTATTCTTTTATTAATTTTCAAAGAATGTTCTTTATTCTAATAACGTTTATACTTTATTGCATAGGGGAGTTACAACTGATTTAATCATCACGTTTTTCTCGTAATTGAACACGATTCCTGGCACTTCGCCGCCTGTCCTCATCCATATCTGCATAATGTTTTCTTGTTGTATTTACATCGCTGTGACCAAGAACATCCGCAACCAGATAAATATCACCGGTTTCTCGGTACAATTCTGTGCCATAGGTACTTCTTAATTTATGCGGAGTAATATGCTTCAAAGGGATAACGCCTTCTGAATATTTTTTTACCAGCATTTCAACAGACCGAACAGACATTCGTTTTTTTTGGCTGGAGAGGAAGAGAGCATTTTCATATCCTGATACCGGCTCTATATGTTTGCGTTCCTCAAGATAATCTGTTAATGCGTCTGTAACTTCATCACCAAAATAAACATAAGATTCATAACCGCCTTTTCTGGTAACTTTTACGCGGCTGTTATTAAAATCCACATCTTTAAGATCGATTCCAACACATTCAGATACACGGATACCTGTTCCAAGCATGAGCGTCAAAATTGCAAGATCACGAACCTTTGTCTTTGCATGATATGCCTGTTGGTGTTTGGTTAAATGATCACCATATTCAACAGCATCTAAGAAATCTGCGACCTCATTTGTATCCAGTCTGGTTATTGTCTTACCATGAATCTTTGGCATATCCACTTTTTCAGCCGGATTTGACTTTATACGGTCGTTTTTATACAAATATGCATAGAATACCCTTAATGCAGATAATTTACGTTTAATAGCCCGTTCAGCGTTCGTATAGACCTTTCCATCCTTTTCATAATACTTAAGATATTCCAGATATTCTTCAATATCTTCAGCTTCGAGGGCTGATATATCCTCCAATGTGATATCAATCGGTTTTCGTCCTCGAAACTGTGGGCATTCGCTGCATAAAAAGTTATAAAATGTTTTTATATCTCTGGCATATCCAAGCCGTGTTCTGGATGAAGTTCGATTTTCAATCCCACGAAAAACAATCTTAACATATGAAGGAAGCTCTGCTAGAATATTTCGTAGAAGAATTGTATTTTTTATATTGATGTCATTTGTATATTCGTTTGCCATTTGGAATTACCTTTTTCCTTTCTACTAACAATATATTTATATATTATTTATTGATTCCGTGTATGTTTTTATATATAATATCTGTTAAATGTATATCAAAAATTGATGTAATTGCAGAATATCATTTAAATGTGGTGTATATTTAATTATGTTTTTTCGTAAAACCTGAGTTTTACGAAAAGTAGCATCTGGAATAACTAGACTATATCACTCACCACTTTTAATTGTCAACCTATTTTTCTACTTTTTTCCAATTTTCTTACAACTTTATCGTAAAACTATCATTTTGCTAAGTGTTGTCCTTGCATTATGCCTAGCTTTTTGACCTTTTATTTCAAATTCCCGGGTACACCTTTTTCTTTTACTGGCTATCCGGATTAAATTCTTCTTGATTCCACTGTTCAAAAGCAAGCGCAACATCCGGCGGTACATCCGGTTTGAATCCAAGATCTGAAAGACTTGCTTCTGTACCCGGTAAAAGCAAGCTGGCAACGAGTGCCTGACATTCTTCACTTGTCATGTCCGTTTTTTTGTACGTTTCTGCTATGGGATTTTTTAAAACGCTAACTTTTTGATATCTTCCGGACGCAGGCTGATAAACATAGGTTGTCATAGTTGTGCTGCTCATCTGTATCTTTAAAGTACAGCGTCGCTCCATCTGCTTCACAGATTCACCCTCTGACCCAAGAAGCAAATCAAAAAAGACCGGAATGTCATGTGATGTCGTAACAATCAAATACTGACATTCAAGCAACTTATTTTTGTATCGACTTTTAACAGTACTTTGCGTATTATTATCAAGGATTTTCAGAAAATCCGACAACAGGAAGTCACCCGGTCGAATATCGTCTAAAATCAAACAATCCTGTCCTTTGTATCCATCGAGCGGGTCATTACTACCGGAAGAAATGTAACAACTAAACCCCTTGTCAGTCGCCAGCTTTTTAGCGTAGCTGGTCTTTCCGGTACCAGAACCGCCATAGATATATATTACTGTCATGTGCCTGTCCAAGCTTTTTAAACTATCCCGGCGGTATGTAAAAGCGTTATCAATTACGCGCTTATATTTATCATACTCCAAAGCTGTTATATACTCCGTGTAATTGTACTCCCTGACAATTCCGGAACGTATCAGCTCTATGATCTCTTCCTTGCGTTGTGATACCTTTTTCTTCGACAGAGCCTTTTCCGCTTCAACAGCAAAATCAAAGTTGGAATGAACCTCTTCATCCATATACTGATGTTTATCCGGCTTATTTCTATGTGTCAAATAAGCAAGCGCATCACCAAACGAGCCTTTTATCTTTTCAATCTGATGCGGTTGTATACCAAACCATTTACATATAGATTCCGTTGGTACCGGATTCTTAAATCTAAGCAATATATGCCAATGGGATGCTACCGCCGTTCCATCGTCATGAGTACATTTATCATGTAATATAAATGCATCGTCTTTTATGGCTGCATGATCTAATCCGGTTTCAATATCCTCTAAGGACATATATTCAAGCTGCTGCACGATCTCACAAGATCGCCAACTTTTCGGTCCATTTTTTTCTCCCATGTTTTTCTCCCTCTTTCTCTCTTTTCTTTTTATCCCCTTTTATTTATACAATTTATACATTTTATACATTCTTATACACGCCGTAGGACAAGCCCCTACGGCATGTAGTAATTTCCTGAATTTCCTTACTTTTCCATCACCCTGGCTGATTGATTCTATACATTTATACATGTATTTCAGAATCTTATCAATTTTAAAGCCAAACGAACGACATTATTACATAACGACAACACTTGATTTAACAGGTATACTAATCTTTTCACTGTATCACTCCTTTACAATGTTATCGCACGGCACCGAACAAGTGCAATTAATATAATTAACACACTCTTCCCCATAGAAACATTGTTTCTTTCCATTTAAAGGACAATAACCAACCTCTGCGCAAGAACACGAACTATAAGGGCAAGCGTCACACATCCAAATATCTTTTACTATCATATAAACCTCCACACAAAATGGCACACGGAGCGGCGTTTCAAATGAGTGGCAGCGTCCAGATCTCCGGAGCTTACCCCTTGGTTAGCAAGAATCTGTTCATCTGGGAGCATATCCTCGTTTGATAGCCTTTCCACTCTCTCATCTGTATCATATGCTGCATAATCCTGATTGCTTACCCATTCATATGACACCTTCAAAGGCTTCAGCAATTCCTGATTGGTGCAGTTCTCAAAGTCGAATGGGTCATATTCCCTTTTCTTAATAATACGCCAGAACTTATTGACACAATACAGACTACCTGTAATCTGTCTTAATAACGCGTCACAGAACCGGAAACGCTGACTTGTTCCGACGATATATATCTTGTTCTTCCGAACCTGTAACAGGTTACGAAGCAACTCTGTAGATATATTCGTCTTGAAATCCCGGCTGTTCCATATAGCGCCTATCTCGTCCATAACAAAGATAGTTACGTCCTGTTTTGGCTGCTCTACGTTCATCAACTGCCTGGAAGTGATAAACGGTGTATAAGGGATATCTTTAAAGGTTACGTTTGAAACAATATGTATATGCTGCGTAACGAACCCCTGTAGATCTTCATCCCACACTGGAAGTCCTTCATAACGAGTGTAGATATCATGTACAGTCTTTGATATATCAAGCGTCTTTCCACTGCCAAACACCTTATTACGATACGCGCTTGTTATACTGATGCGTCCATAATAAGGGCATCGGTTATATTCCTTATGCTTAAAGTAGTAATAGCCGTCAATGGACGCATACTTTAAAATGTCAAATACATGTCTGATTAAGAACTTTGGAAAAGGAAATATAATAATGCATATGATCACAAATCCGGCAACTAATTCTTTTACCATAGCTTACAACCTCATCTTTCTAATAGCTCCTATCACCGTCGCAAGTAAAAACAAAGCAAGCATGTAAACCAGCACTTTAGTCAACATAAGATTCAGATTGCCATCTGAATAAAAATATCTTACCATTTCATCCAATACCATCACCCCTAACCTAAGTTGTAAAAAATAAATATAAAAGCCTTTGAAATGACATAAACCACCAACACCACAAGCACCCAGAATACAAGCAAATACACATCATCTATTGTCTTTGGCTGATCGTCATTCACTCCAGTAATACTGCTATACCATGCATCACCCGGTGTTGCTTTCTCTTCTTCTGTTGTTACCTCTGTTACTGCTTCGGTTGCTGCCGCAGTAGCTTCTCCGCCTGCAACAGCTTCGACTGCTGCACAAACATGCAGTGAATTAAAAAGGAGAAGTACTGGCATCATCAACAATATTTTGCAGATCTTCTTTTTTCGCTTTTTCATACTCGTGAAACATCCTTTCATCTCGTTTATAGTCCAGAATATAGTGGTATTCCCGGAAAATCTGAACCGCCCCGGCTATAAACACTATAAAATACAATAGATTCAGCATATACTCACCCCCTTAATCATCACCGAAAAAATGACGGATAACCGAGCAGATGATACCGACTACCGCTACAACGATGAACAGCTCTAAAGGTGTATATGTAATATCAAACACCGTAATTTTCATAGTCAAAAACTGCTTAACGATGCTAAACAACAATTTAATAGCTTTCAATATAAACACCCTCTTTCATTAAAAAAACTTCTTAACAACGCCCACAATTACATATGCTATGATACCAACCGAACAGATGCCCCACAGTGGCACAGGGATAGCTTTCAGCACAGCAATTATTCCGTTTTGCGTACCTTGTCCAATATCACCGATCTGATCACCAATAAAACCAAGCAGATCAGAAATTGTTTTAATCAAACTTTTTAAAATTTCCAGCGCCGCAGGTAGACCTTCCGTGACAAGTGTCTTGATAAACTTAATTAAACCAGAAGCAATATCCGACAGTGAGTCCCCTATCGAAGATCCAGACGATTCTTTTCTATTGCCGTCACTGTCATAATAATAGTTATTAATCGTTTGGTGTGTAGAATTATCATTTGTAACAACCTGCGACACAGTCCGATCTATCACCTTTCCGTTCTCGTCCTTCACATCATCAACTTTTACATCCGATTTTATCTCTTCTGGACTATCTAAAGATTCTAATGTTGTAGCATCGAACTTAAATGTACGTACATCGGAAGAAACCTTATCTTTTACGCTCAACCCATTACCGCCATCTATTGTGTGTACAAGCGTTACAGTTACATAAATATAAGCACTAAGTATTTCCGATTCCGAAAAATTAGTATCAACATACTTTTGCGCCGCAACTGTATCCAAGATTATTAAGAGAGCAGTTCCAAAAGATGTCTTTTGACTATATTGATTCAAAGTAACAGAATCTACCGCCGTCTTAACGCTAGCTTCCAATCCAAAAGAACTATGTTTTTCCGTAGCAAAATTATCATATGCTAATTGTGAACCAAAACGATAATTTATAACCTGCGAATAATCCGTATATACTGTATATTCTTCCGGATGTGCCACCATATCTGGCACGCTATAGGAATAATCATAAACAAAGTTATAAGCCTGTCCTTGCTGAGATATCCGGCACTTTAAAGAATCCCAATAAAACGCATCTGCTCCGACCTTTTCCGGTTCTGGCTCTTTTACCGGAGCTTTGTTATCAGCGGCAGGATCACGGATTTCATTTACATACAAGCCCGCATCTTCGACAGTTCGAAAAACAGGAATGTTGCTACATACAGCTTCTTGCTGATACAAGCCCGTTATAAAAGATTTATCCTCAAATTTGTAATAATAGGCTTCATCCTTTATATATGCATTCGGCGGAGTACATGTTGTGACAAAATTCACATCATCAGTGATTTCGTTATAGTACGCATCTATACGCCGATGAACATATACTATACTCATAGATGCATCATTGTTATTCAAACACGCAAACGATGATGATTTCGAATAAATGCCCCAAACACCTTCTCCATTATCAAATTGAGGACCCCAAGCATTTGTAATTGCTATACGCCGACCTTTTGGCACAAGATAATAATACATATCGAATATGCCAGAAACCCCTTGTCTACCGGTACAAGCATAATAATAAACATCATAATTAGCCAATGATAGATTATTTTTCTCAAAAAAAGAAGCTGTCGCCGTTTGCAAATATGACAAACTGAACATATCCCCATAACTCGACTTATCTCCTGTAAACATAGTCACAGGACTCTTATCATCGTATGTAGTCAAGTTAAAAGGTCGACAGAAATAATAATCCTGCATCGTAAACCCCATATCATATTCCTGCCGAACGTTAAATTTCAACGTCAAGTTATCAGATCGCACGCCCGTATATTCCAAATCAGCCGGATCTGTAAAATAAGCATTTGCCAGATCATACATAGGTGTATATTGTTCTGCATTATCCTCCATCGTAGTCTCCTCTGCCGAAACCGGAAGCACTATCGAACTTACCGCCAGCATTAAAACTAGCAAAAAAGATATAATTTTTTTTAATTTACTTGATATTTTCATACGCACCCCTTATTATTATTTTATAACTACGTGAAAGGAGATAAAATGTCCAGCATATCATCAATTATAAGCTGTATAATTTGCATAATAGCCGTGCCTATCATTATAGGCTTATCAATCGCTATATACGGCATCATCAAAGATAAGAAAAAAAATCAGGACAGGTTCTAACCTGTTCTTTTTCTTTTCTAATATTCTCCATCCTTTTCCGGTGTACCTGTTCTTCATATCTGGCTATCAGAAAAGCCACAACCAAATCAATCAGCAGCACAACACAACAAGCTACAATACACATTTCATAATACTCCATTTACTCACCTCTTAAAAAAAAGTGGCGGTTAAAACCAACCGCCACCCATACAAAAGGAGAAACAACATTATTTTGCTGTTTTGATAAGCTTCTTAAATATCTTACATCCAGCCACTACAACCGGAACAGCAAGGAACACCACTAAAAAGGCATTTCCAGCAATTGCTTCAATAACCGTTGTTACCACGCTCATGAGATTGGTAACCGCACCTGTTACACTGCTCCATTCCATAAGTCTACACCTCTCTTTCACCTTATTTATACTCACGTCTCACGACGTTAATATACCTATTCAATTTTTATTTGCCCGGTACAGATGTACCAACATCCATTACTCGATCTATATGTGTTACTTTAATCTTTGCATAACCCTTACTAAAGTCAGCCGTAAACTCCATATCATAGGATGTACCGAGCTTCGTCTCCATAAGTGGGTTGTTTTTGCCGCAGGTAATCGGTATAACCTTACAGCCGTTGGAAAGTGCAAATTCATAATATTTTGAAGCCTCTCCCGTGCTTCTATCTAATATTTCACGTTCCATTCTTGCCACTACTGTAAATCTTCCTGCAAACATTGATTCTACATTTTTCATTTTCATAATTCTTTTACCTCTTATCTTTCTTTTATATTTAGCGCGGATGCGCCGCCCTACAAATTACAACTACATTTATTCATATAATAAAAACTTCTTTTGTACTTGAGAAATAGCACAACTTCGCGCCATTCTTAAGCCATATATAATAATCTTTTTTCTCCGAATTAGAAACAGGATCCAATTCATAAGCCCATCTCTCAATCTCGTCATCATCAATAGTTAATACAATCCCTTTTTGTATTACAAGCTGCATAAAAAAAAACTCTCTTTCTCTCTTTCCCCCATATTTACGATGTGTTAACAACCCCATCCTACTCTTTAGAGAGAACCGGGACGGAACAACACGCCCCGGCTTTGAGGGGTTCAAATGCTTTTTTTATGGGTAAAAGGGGAAAATTTTAGACAACAAAAAAGCATCTGGAGTATTCCAGACGCTTGAAGCTTACAAGACTATATACGTGCAACACGTTCGCAAAACATCCTGAGTTTTGCGAAAAGTTATATCTGCTAAATTAGTTATATCACACTCTGCCTCTGAGTGCAATTCTTTCATCAATATTTTCTTGAAACCAATTCCTTTTATAAGTATAATATACACGGTTATGAAACAAATCTTATCATTTTGAGGTAATTACATGAAATTACAAAAGTTATTAAGTTATACAAGACGTGCCATCGATTCATATGAAATGATCGATAATGGTGATAAAATTGCAGTTGGTATTTCCGGTGGTAAGGACAGCCTGACTTTACTCTATGCTCTGGCTGAATTACGACGATTCTATCCAAAAAAATTTGATCTGATCGCTATTACAGTTAATCTCGGCTTTGATAATTTTGATACTGCAAAGATCGAACAATTATGTAAAGAACTGGATGTTCCTTATTATATTGTAGATACAGAAATATATGATATTGTATTCAATGTCCGAAAAGAGAAAAATCCATGTTCTTTATGCGCTAAAATGCGAAAAGGCGCATTAAATCAGAAATTAAATGATCTTGGATGTAACAAGATTGCTTATGCGCATCATAAGGATGATTTTATTGAAACCTTCCTTATGTCATTATTATATGAAGGCAGAATCCATACATTCTCACCTAAAACATATCTGGATAAAAGTGAATTGATGGTTATTCGCCCTCTTATGTATATAAACGAAGGTGAAATTATCTCTTTTAAGAATGATATGCAGCTTCCTGTTATCAAGAGCCCTTGTCCTGCCGATGGATATACGAAACGTGAATATGCAAAACAAACTCTGGCGAAGTTGGAAAAGGAAACTCCCGGCTGCAAGCAGCGGATTTTTTCCGCTATCGAACGGGGAACTCCGGATGGCTGGCCTGTAAAGATCGACAATCCAAGACTTTACAATAAAGATGCCAAATAAGCACATTCTATTATGTAATTCGATAATTATGATTCTTTATACCACGAATTCTGTGTATTATAAATATATATAGTAATATTTTGAATAAAAAAGTATCTGTTTTTATCCTCTTATAAGGCAAAATCTGTTTTAAACAGATAAACCATATAACATTTTATAACAGATACTTTTTATTATTTATTCGTAATCATTTACTTTATAATATGGAATCAGTAAATTAGTTCCATCTACGATGACATCTGTATTCAGATTATTCATCGCAAGCACTTCATCGATATAAGCCTGTGTGGAAGCATACTCTTCTGTCTTATATTCATTTGCGATATCCCAGAGGGTATCTCCTTCTTCTATGGTGATACATTTATAATATTTCTTACTTGCGTTCGATGCGTTGGTTGCCGGTGAATCCCTATGTGATATAAGGATATACAATACTGTAACCAGGATAATACCTGCTATAATGAAAATCTTCTTTGTACTGATAAATCTTACTACGTTATTCATGTTCTCTTCCTTCTTAGAATTCAAATCTATATGTAATATAATCTTCTGAACAAATGTTTGAATAAATTATATCGAACAGTTGTTCATTTGTCAATATATTTTCGAACATTTGTATGGATTGTTCGAAAATATATTCGTCATATCCCGATGACTCCTTTATAATACCAGTATGGATGGGTAAAAAAACGCACACAAGAAAGAGAACATTTGTTTGCAAAACGAACAATTATGTGCTACTATTATTCATATAAGTTTTTTAATACATTTAGGAGGATTTACATATGGGAAAAGAAAAGCTCACGGATAAGCAGACGCAGATCCTTGAATATATACGTCATGAGATTCTTGCAAAGGGGTATCCGCCATCAATCAGAGAGATCTGTCAGGCTGTTGATCTGAAGTCTACTTCTTCTGTACATGCTCAGTTATCATCATTAGAGGCAAAGGGCTATATCAGAAGGGATCTGACAAAGTCCCGTTCGATCGAGATCATAGACGATGATTTTTCACTTACCAAACGGGAACTGGTAAACATCCCTATCGTTGGAACGGTTTCCTGTGGTCAGCCTATCCTTGCTGAACAGAACATCGAAGACTATTTCCCTGTTCCACCGGAATATATTCATAATACGAATAACCAGACCTTTATGCTTCGTGTAAAGGGTGACAGTATGATCAATGTAGGTATTTATGAAAAGGATCTTGTAATTGTTGAGCAGTGCTCTTCTGCCAGAAATGGCGAGATCGTCGTTGCATTGATCGAGGATTCTGCAACAGTTAAGACCTTTTATAAAGAAAACGGTTATATTCGTTTACAGCCGGAAAATGATTATATGGATCCGATCCTTGTCGAACATTGCGAGATCCTAGGTCGTGTGATCGGTCTGTTCCGTAATTTTATCTGATCTGATTTAGATAAGTGCTTTCCGGATAAAAACGATTAGTACAAAAATATATTTTGCACATCAAAAATGCACCTCAATATGATCGGCATAATAAATGCCTGATCATTTCAGAGGTGCATTTTATTGATTTACAAACAGCTTCTTTGCATAATTATATAAGGCATTCTGCCATACTACCGTCTGATGACCGCCTGTGGTATCATAAAAGATATGTTCGATACCGCGTTTATTCATATAATCATCTAGCTGATAGGAATATTTACCGCATATCTCATCCGTTTTACCCGTAACGATCATAAGCAGGTTAAATGGTTCCGTATCTGTTGGCAGTTCCTGCATCAGGCATGGCATCCAGTCCGAACCATTTGCTGCTTCACATAGCCGTTTTGATTTTTTTGAATGCATTTTTATTCAGCAACCTTTTTCTGACTCAATCTTTTCTTAAATATATGATAATACACATTTAATTCAAAATTGTCTGTAGGAGCGTAATTTTTAGGAATTATGCTTAACAATTTTTCTTCGATATCCTTCGTTATTTCCGGATCCCTAATATCTGTTAAGCCGTTTACGCTCAGAAATTTGTCAATTTCAGATATTGCTTCCTGAATTTGCTGTAATTCAAGATAGTAATCAAAATTATATCTGGTCTGACTCTCCCATTCTGTTATTTGAATTGCATTTTTCTCCAGCCACTCTGTTATTATACATGCCGATCCGTTATCCTTTGACATACGAATCAGTTTATTTAGCTGATGAGTTTCCGGCACTGTTACACCTTTACATTCCAAAAAGGCTTTTAATGTAAATTCCACACACTGTTGAAGTTTATAAGCAGTATCATTAATAAATAGTTCATCCCAACTGAAACATTTTAATGCTTCTTTTGCTGATATAAAATGATGTCGTGCCATTCTGAAATATCGAATATCACACATACTATCCCCTCCTGTAAACTAATACACCGTGCTCCCACAAAATCTTTTTTAAACGTTCACCAATATCAAACAAAATATCGACGTCACTATTTATTTCAAAAAAATCATTCGGTACTTTTTTATAACCATCATTTCGTATAACTACCATGTCTATATCACTTTTTGAGTTACAACGAAATTCAACCGAACTACCAAATATAATTAACGCATCAAGTCCGTTATCCTCGGCACAGCTATTTACTAATTTCTGGATTTCTTTTTGCTTTAAAGGGTGAATCCGGTTACAATTCATAAAACTGACGCCATCCAGGATTTCAAAATCCCATAGATTAGGATTGTTCGCATTTATTAATTCTGCCAGATCTATATGATCATTCTGCATTTTATTCACCTCAAATTCACATCAGATATAATATTTAAACTATTCATATTATTTATAACAGAGATTCAGATATTTGCAAAAGGTCCAGACATTTATATAAGATTCAGACATTTATATTAATTCTAATAATGGCTTTCAAAAATGAATAATAGCTTCCGATAAAACTATTTAATTCTTAATATTTTTTCAATACATTCAAATTAGAATGGAATGCATCCGAATAATTCAAATAAATGCTTTCTATTTTATCAATATTCAGAAATACACCTTTATTGATATTTTTCTCCAGTATAATTACCATTTGCATCATAAATATTCCCATAATCATCAGTATAACATCTTATTTTACCACTTCCATCACGCACTGAATTATAAGCTCTTCCACTATTTAAAATATTATCTACAGGACCTGGAATATCATTGTTTTTTTTCGCAGGAGTAACTTTCGTTACATCTTTTTTACCATTGGTAAACTTATAGCGTTTACCATCGCTTAATGTTACATATCCGGTACACAGGGCATATTGCTTTTTAGATTTATTCCACTTCTTAACAGTCTTTTTATTTGAATCATATAAATAAGAAGCAGATTTTGAATTTTTATAAAAGAAATACTGCTGTCCTGATTTCTTATCTTTTTTCCATTTATTACTTTTTACAGAATATGCTGTTTTCTTACCTTTTTTAAAGTAATAATATTTACCATCACTTAGCTTACAGATACCATTATATTTTTTAAAACTACCGTTTTTCCACTGATAAAGAGTCTTATTCTCCCATTTATAAGACGCCGTCGTTTTATTCTTATTAAAATAATACTGCACACCTGACTTTTTATACCAGCCGGCTTTATGGTTTGTTTCCTTTGCAGTAACCTTTTGAGTTGTTTCATTAATTTTTATTTCCGAAATATCGCTGCCTTTTTTAACTGTAATTGCAGCAGCTTCAGCAGTATTCGTGTTCACAGAACAACATGTGATCATCACACATATAACAATTAATAAACTAACAATCCTTTTAAATCCTCTCATAAAGTCCCTCTCTCTCTTAATATACCTGTTTATCCGGCTGTCTCTCTGCGATCTCCTTGAATGCATCAAAGTTCTGCTTGAACAGCTCTACGACCTGCGGATCAAAATGTTTTCCGGACAGGCTTACAATCTCATTATACGTCTCTTCTACGGACCATCCACGCTTGTAGTACCGTTCAGAGGTAAGCGCATCAAAAACGTCACATACCGCCATTAAACGGCTGATATAGGCAATCTCCTCACCCTTCATACCTAGATATCCTGTTCCGTCCCAGCGTTCATGATGCTCCTTTGCAATCGTTCTTGCAATCTGCATGATCTCACCCGGACAATGCTCCAGAAGTGCATCACCATAGAGAACATGACTTTTCATGATCGCATATTCTTCATCTGTCAGTTTACCGGGCTTATCCAGGATCTCCTCACTGATCATAAGTTTTCCGATGTCATGCATCATGGCAGCCGTTGACAGCTTATCAACGTAATCATCATCAAAACCGGATGCCTTTCCGAGCACCCGCATGTAATCTGCTACACGCTTGATGTGTTCTCCTGTATATTTGGATTTACTCTCGGATAATTCAGCAAATGCAAATATCAGCTCTTTCTGATTGCTCTTTACTTCTTCTGCGTTATCAATTACAGAATTCAGCATCGTAGAGTTTCTGGATACGATGAAGTATGCAACGAGTGACAGGATCAGGATTGTGATCACACATGGAAATACCGACAAGACCATGCTGTCTGTATAGTCCATATAAATCGGTGCAACCATGAAATCACAGTATGTAAGATTGATAAAATCTGCAAGGATAACACCAACAGTAGACATCAGCGCGGTAAATACAACCAGCGTCTTATTATAATATAAAGATGTCAGCAGAATCGGGAAAATCCAGACAACTAATGCCATATGGGAAAATACAGAGCTCAATATCATACAGTTAAAAACTGCGATACATATAACTACATACTTGATCGCCTCATTCCTGTCATGCTTGAAAAAGTCAATAACAAGCGTCGGAATAAGCGAAAAAATACAGCAGAGAACCATACATATCGTAACCACCACAAGGTTACATTCTCTGCTGAAAAATGCGAATGCCCATAACGCAACTACCAGTGCAACAAAAAAACGCATACACTTCGCTGCTATATGATTGATCTTTATATAATTGTCTTTTAATAATCTGTTATCGTTCATACCTACCCCAAAAACATATCTATGAAAGTAAATCCTTTGTTACATCGGCTGCATCATTCCATGTACGTTCGATATCATAGAATCTGCGTGCCTCATCCGAAAAGATATGAACAATTATATCATAATAATCTAACAAAATCCATCCTCCCTGTGAATATCCTTCCACACTTTTTAAAGAATATCCGGCTTTGTGCATTTCTTCTTCCACACTGTCACACATCGCCTGTACCTGATTCTTGTTTGTTCCGTCTGCAATAACAAAATAATCAGCTACAGCAGAGATCTTTTTAATATCAAGGATCTTAATATCAAAGGCTTTTTTATCATCCAGGGCTTTATAAACAATTGCTGCCATTTCCTGTGCTGTATTCATATATGACGCTCCTCCTGCTCTGTATATTGGTTTTAATATTGTATCCCATTCGTTTATTTATTGTTGCCTGTTTAAATATCGACTTCTTTCAGCTTATCCACTACCGCCTGGTGAGCAACATAATAATTATAGGTATCGATTGACATCGGATCGGTATCATCCGTTGTGGTATCAAGATACGATAAAGTATTTTTCAGGATATGAACGATGCATTTGTCAATATCGGCAAATGCTTCCTTCCGGATCTCCTCGATCTCCTTTAATGGTTTCCGGTTCGGCTCTATATAATCTGCAACAAACAGGATCTTCTCAAGCATGTTCATTGCCGGTTTTCCTGTGGTATGACATGCGATCGCAGACAGGATATCAGGATCCTTTACGTCATATTTTTCCCTTGCATAAAATGCCCCAAGCTTGGCATGTAGGAGTTCAGGATTATTATATTCACATTCGCTGATTGGAAGATTATTCTTCGTACAACGCTCGATCTTTTCTTCTGGTGAAAGGCACTTTGCACAATCATGTAACAGTCCGGCAGTCAGTGCTTTTTCTACATTTACACCATGTACCATAGCCAGACAGCCAGATACATATTCTACCCCTAATGAATGTTCAAATCTTCGATCTGTCAGCTTCTTCTGAAGTTTCTCTCTCATTTCCTGTCTGTTCATTGTTCTGCCCCTTCTCCTGTAAACTATTCCTACACTATATTATACTGTTTTATCAATCTGCGTCAATTATTTGTCTGTTGATCAAGGATTTAATCAAGGTTTTCATCCGTCTGATATAGCCCATATTCCTTAATATAGCGGCATACTGCCATTGGTACGGTCTCTGATATATCCTGTCCGTTTTTTACTGCTTCCCGGATGCCGGACGATGACACATCTACCGGATGGATCTGCATCTGTCTGATATCTGCACCTGCATACTTTTCCTTTAAATAACGGATCTTATCAATGACATCTTCCACCTGGATCTGATCTCTCGTTGTAACGATCAATTTAGAGAGAGAAAGAATCCTGCCCGGCTCTCTCCAGGTATCAAATGCAAGGATTGAATCCCCACCCATGATAAAATACCATTCCGTATCCGGATACTGTTGATGCAGCTGTGCCAGTGTATCAACGGTATAGGTAACTCCGCCTCGCTGTAATTCCAGATCCGAACAACGAAGTCCGTCATGATCCTTTACTGCAAGTTCTACCATATGGAGTCTGTCTTCATTTGTAACCGATCTGTCCCACTTCTTATACGCCGGAACATGATTCGGCATCAGCCAGACCTGATCCAGCGCAAACTGCTCCAGAGCCTGCTTCGCAAGCTCCAGATGACCGTTATGAACCGGATTAAAGCTGCCGCCTAAAATACCAATCTTCATTTTCTGATTCTTCATATTATTTTGGAAGCTCGATCTTCTTATGCTCTTTGGATGGACGATAGAATACGATCTTACGGCCGATTACCTGAACGACTTCTGATTTAGTACGTTCTGCGATCATGGCAGCCATTTCTCTCGGATCATCCAGACAATTCTTTAATACTGAGATCTTAACCAGCTCTCTTGCCTCTAACGCTTCATTTACAGACTGTGTAAATTCCGGTGTCAGGGAACTCTTACCGATGTTTAAGATCGGATCGATATTCATTGCCAGTCCTTTTAAATATGCTCTCTGCTTACTTGTCATAGTATACTCCTAACTTATATCCTGTAACCGGCAAGGATCACCTGCCGGTTTGTTATCACATTTATCTTTATTTATAATAGTCAAATTCCAGTCCGTACATACGAACGGTATCGCCTTCACCGATTCCCAGTGCTTCCAGCCGGTCTAAGATACCATTTGTCTTTAAGAATTTCTGGAAGAACTCAAATCCTTTTTCTGATTCCAGATTCGTATATCCAAGCATACGTTCAATACGAGGTCCCTCGATCACATATACATCATCTTCTTCATTGTAGCTTACCTCAAATGGAAGATCCGGGTTATCGTGGAAGTCGAGATCAACCTCCGGTTCAAATTCAACTACATCGTCCGGTGCGTTCTTCACAAGATCGTTGACATACCACAAAAGCTCGGAAATACCCTTACCGGATACTGCTGAGATCGGGAATATCTTCACACCGTCTTTTTCAAATTCTTCCTTTAACATCTCGATCACGGTCTCATAACCGATCTCGTCTAAGGCATCGATCTTGTTTGCCGCTATAACAGTTGGACGGCTTTCGATATCTTTATTGTATTTTTTCAATTCTTCGTTAATGATCTTTACATCATTGACCGGATCTCTGCCGTCGACTGAAGCTGCATCGACAATATGGATGATAACCTTTGTACGTTCGATATGACGCAGGAATTCCAGACCAAGTCCGACACCCTCTGCTGCACCTTCAATGATTCCCGGAATATCTGCAATAACAAATCCGTTATGCTCTCCGAGATCTACTACGCCAAGATTCGGTGTCAGTGTCGTAAAATGGTATTCTGCGATCTTTGGTCTTGCATTTGTAACTCTTGCAAGAAATGTTGATTTTCCTACGCTTGGGAAACCAACAAGACCGACATCTGCGATACACTTAAGTTCCAGATCAACGATCAATTCTTTTGCCGGCTGTCCCGGCTGTGCATACTTTGGAGCCTGCATGGTTGACGTAACATAATTACGGTTACCTCGTCCGCCTCGTCCACCCTTTAACAGTACGACCGGCTCTTTCTTATCTGCCATATCAAGGATCACTTTCCCTGTCTCAGAATCCTTAATGACAGTTCCAGGTGGAACTTTTAATACAACATCTGCACCATTTGCGCCATGACAGTTTCTCTTACCGCCCGGTTCGCCATCCTGTGCTCTGTACTTTGTTATATGTCTGAAATCAGTCAGGGTGTTCAAACCTTCATCTACTACAAAGATCACGTCTCCACCTTTGCCGCCATCTCCGCCATCCGGACCTCCGTCCGGCACGTATTTCTCCCGACGGAAGGATACATGTCCGTCTCCGCCTTTTCCTGCTCTGATAAATATTCTGGCTCTGTCTGCAAACATTGCTTTCCTCCTTTATACATACATCCGTATGTAAAGAAAAAGCCGGAATAAACTATATTTACTCCGGCTAATAACATGCATAAACTAAGTAATATTACTCATTTACTACAGGGTAAATAGAAACCTGCTTCTTATCTCTACCCTTTCTCTCAAATCTAACGATACCATCAGCTGTAGCGAATAATGTATCATCTCCGCCGATACCAACGTTAAGACCTGGATGAATCTTTGTTCCACGCTGTCTGTAAAGGATGTTTCCAGCCTTAACGAACTGACCGTCAGCGCGCTTAGCTCCTAATCTCTTAGACTCGGAATCTCTGCCGTTCTTAGTAGAACCAACACCTTTTTTATGAGCAAAAAACTGAAGTTCCATCTTCATCATTTCAATTACACCTCCTTAAAGGTTATACAAACAAAATCACTATAGGATTCACTGATATCCGTAATACCTGTCTCAAACACTCCCATGATCAGTAAGGCATCATGTCCCGGCTGTTCATCAAACAGAAACTTCATATCTCCGTTTTTCTGATCGCTGTCTACATGAAATGCTTCCTCACAAAAGCTTTCAACAGAATTCACAACTGTGATCGCAAGTGCCGATACAGCACTGCATACGATATCAGATCCTGAATCTGCATATCCTGCATGACCGGATAAATAAAATCCCATCGTGTCTGAATTAGCATTTTTATAAATGGTTACCTTTATCATAACAGATTATGCGTTGATTGACTTGATCTCAACCTGTGTATAAGCCTGTCTGTGACCATTCTTCTTATGATAGCCAGTCTTTCTCTTGTACTTGTAAACAACTACCTTCTTAGCCTTGCCATCACCAATTACAGATGCTGTAACGGTTGCGTTTGCAACTGCATCACCACATTTAACGTCTGAATCAGTACTTACTAAAATAACGTCGTCAAATGTTACTTCGCTGCCAGCTTCTGCTCCAAGCTTCTCAACTCTGATTACGTCTCCTTCAGCTACCTTGTACTGCTTACCGCCTGTTGCTATAATTGCGTACATAGGGTTTACCTCCTTAATCAAACTCGCCAGTTGTGGTGTCGCATAAAAATATGCAAACTTATACCTCACTGTGCGGCACACTAGTACACTTTACCATTTTGGTTTTATTTTGTCAACTGTTCTTTCAACGATTTGCGAATTTTTTTTCGGGTCAGTTCCACCAGGGAAAGCTTAGTAACATCCACAAATGCTGCAGGAACAGAATCCTTTGCAAGCTCCTGTTCGAGAATATCTTTTATAACATCCATCGAGCCCGGCTGCTTCATATTTATAAAATCAACTACAATGATCCCCGACAGATTCCGCAATCTTAACTGTCTGCACACCTCTACTGCCGCTTCAGAATTGATACGGAGCAGATGCTCCTCAAAGGAATGTTTATCGACCGATTTACCGGTATTTACATCGATCACGACCATTGCCTCCGTCTGTTCGATCACCAGGTAGGCACCCGACTTCATCCATACCCTTTCCTTTTTCAGATTTTCCAGATCTCTTGGTAGATTATATAAAGTCAACAGATTACAGTTCTTATCATTATACATGGTAAGCTTCACATCCGTGATCTGTTTTTCCGACAGATACATTGCAAATTCATCAAATACCAGCTTCTGATCTGTTACGATCTCTTGAAGTCCGGCATTATGCTTTAATATAAAATAATCGAGATATTCTGCATCATTCTTATACAGACAGGAATAACAGGTTCTGGTCTTTGCTGTCTGTATGATCTGTTTTAATTGTTTGGATAGTTCATTCAAATCAGACAATATTGCTTCGTCCAGCAGTTCCTGACATACTGTCCGCAAGATACAGCCAAATCCATCCGGCAATACTCTCTTCGCCAGTTGGTGCAGATGATCTCTTGTCTCTTTCTTCCGGATCTTTCCGGATATACCGATCCTGCCTGATGTATTTACAAGCAGATTTTCTGTCTTTAACTCGATCTCTGATGTGGCGACCGGATTCTTTGTCTTGATCGCGTCCTTGCTCACCTGCACAAGGATCTCATCTCCAGCTTTTAACACAGAATCTTTTTTTGCATTTAAAAATATATGTTTATTATCACTGATGCTGTAATAGCATGGAAGCCCTGTGCCGATATCGACAAAAGCAGCGTCAATATTGGCCACGATATTTTCTACCTTGCCGACATAGATATTCGATAAAATGGACTGACGGTCAAATAACATCAGATCTGACAGTTTCCCATCCGAATAAACCGCTTCCAGTATATGATCTTCATAATTTGTTATTACAAGCTTATTCATCAGAATTCTTCACCTGCCATATAAAGCGGCTGTAATGAGCCATCTTTGTCATAATAAGTTTCCAGTCGGTGAATATAGATTCGGAAGAAATCATAGGTCTCACCACAAAGGTCATATAATGCCTTTACCACTAATTCCGGTTTCAGATTATAGACACTTCCTGTCTGTAACAGCATGTAGATACCGTCACCTCTCCGTTCCAGCTTTAAAATACCTGGACGGATATTTTCTTCTTTTTCATTCTTTTTTGTTTTCTTTAATACAATGATCTCGTCCTGTTTATTCAGTTCATCCACAGAAGCAAGCAGCTTTTCGCTTAGATCATTCTGCTCCCGAAATGTGATCTCATAATCCGATGCAGCAACAATCGACATAGCATTCTTTGCATCCTCCGGGATCTGCACACATTTCGTAACATGTATCTCATCAACGGATACCGCATTTAAAGCTTCAATCATCTCAGTCGAAGTTGTCACAGAATTAAATTCTGCGTCAAAATATTCACCATCCGATGTAATCCCAAGTGCAAGCGGAGCTGCAAATGAAATGATCTGATGCGGGGAATAACCTTTGGAATAACTGATATCCAGCTTCGCCCGACGGATCTCCTTCTGGAAATATCGCATGACATCCAGATGACCGATAAATTTCAGATTCCCAAGCTTGGAGTATTTAATTCTTATTTTCAAAACAAACACCTCCTCCAAACTTCGCTGCGCCACAGCCGGAACACTGCATCCGGCAGTTTGGTGTAACGACCTCTGCTTGTGCGCGCTCCCATTCCTTTTCCATAAACTTTCTTGTCACTCCGATATCTATGAAATCCCACGGAAGGATCTCATCTACACTTCTGTCACGATAGGTATAGAAGCCGATATCTATATGATTCTTTTCAAGCGCATTGTCCCAATTTGATTTATCAAAATATTCCGTCCACGCATCAAAGATCTGTCCTGACTGATAGACATCGTAGATTACCTGACAGAGTTTACGGTCACCTCTGGCAAGCAAACCTTCTAAGATCGTGATATCCGCTTCGTGGTATGCGAATTTCAGACTCTTGTGGTTCTTTGCTTCACGGAATTTATCTTTTACAAAATACGCACGCTTCTGGAATTCCTCCGGTGTTATCATCGGCGCCCACTGGAATGGTGTAAATGGTTTTGGTACGAAATAAGATGCGGAAGCTGATACCATGACACGGCCATCCCGTTTTTCTTTTGGTATATTTGCAAAATACAGTTCACTGATCTCCTCTGAGAGGTCTGCAATACCTGTAATATCATCATAAGTCTCTGTCGGAAGTCCCATCATAAAGTACAGCTTGACCTTATTCCAGCCACCAAGGAACGCCTGTAACGAACCGTTTAATATATTCTCTTTCGTCAGACCTTTATTTATAACATCTCTTAATCGCTGTGTTCCGGCTTCCGGTGCAAATGTCAGGGAATTCTTCTTGATATCCTGAATCTTCTGCATAACATCAAGGGAAAATGCATCGATTCTGAGAGATGGCAGGGAGATATTGACATGATTGTTGTCCATCTTCTCGATCAGACAGTCCGTAAGCTCAGGAAGTGACTGATAATCACTGGAACTAAGCGAACTGAAGGTAATCTCCTCCTGACCGGTATTGTCTAACATAGCCTCTGCATAATGCTTCAGTACGTTTACATCCTTCGGTCTGGTCGGACGATAGATCATACCCGCCTGACAGAACCGACATCCACGGATACAGCCACGCATGATCTCTAATACAACACGGTCCTGTGTAACCTTCATATAAGAAACAACCGGCTTCTCCGGATAGACAGCAGATGACATATCCGTAACTACCTGCTTCAGAATCGTCTTTGGAACGCCTTCATATTTTGGCCCAAAGGATGCGATCGTTCCATCCTCATGATAAGTGACATCATAAAGAGCCGGCACATAAAGCCCCGGAATCTGTGACACCTTGATCATGAATTCTTCTCTTGTCATATCGGAATGTTTATAGATCTTATATAATTCGATCAGATCTCCGTATACCGTCTCGCCCTCTCCGATATAGAAAATATCAAAGAAATCAGCGATCGGTTCCGGATTATAAGAACAGGGACCTCCTCCGATCACGATCGGATCACCCTTTTTCCGATCCTTCGACCAGATCGGAATCTCTGCCAGATCAAGCACCTGTAAGATATTCGTATAACACATCTCATACTGAAGAGTGATTCCAAGAAAATCAAACTCTTTTAAAGGATCCTGAGACTCCAGTGCAAATAACGGAATGTGCTGTTCTTTCATAACTTTATGCAGATCCGGCCACGGAGAATAGACACGTTCACACCAGGTATCTTCTCTCCGGTTGAACATGTCATATAAAATCTGGATGCCGAGATGGGACATTCCGATCTCATACACATCCGGGAAACACATGCAAAATCTGACATCGACCTGCTCCTTGTCCTTCATGACACTGTTATATTCCCCTCCGATATATCTGGCAGGTTTTTCGATACTCATTAAAATCTCATCTGATAATGCAAGCTTTCTCATTTTGTTCTCCGTTATATATATTAGTTCTTGAAACTGTGGATAGGTGCAGGGATTCTGCCTCCACGGTTAATAAATTTTTCACATGAAAACCGGTTGACCGGCATGATCGGCGCATAGCCAAGCAGTCCACCAAATTCAGCCTGATCACCAACACCCTTACCGATAACAGGGATCAGACGTACAGCCGTTGTCTTCTGATTGATCATACCGAGTGCCATCTCATCTGCAATGATACCGGAAATGGTAGCTGCTGATGTATCACCGGGAATTGCGATCATATCAAGTCCAACTGAACATACGCAGGTCATTGCCTCTAATTTCTCAAGGGAAAGTGCACCTGCTGATACAGCATCGATCATACGCTGATCTTCACTGACAGGGATAAATGCACCACTTAAACCACCAACATAAGAAGAAGCCATAACGCCGCCCTTCTTTACCTGATCATTTAATAAGGCAAGTGCTGCTGTAGTTCCCGGAGCACCGGCATATTCCAGACCGATCTCCTCAAGGATCTCACCGACACTGTCTCCGATTGCAGGTGTAGGTGCAAGTGACAGATCTACGATACCAAACGGAACACCGAGACGCTCGGATGCTTCCTTTGCAACAAGCTGTCCAACTCTTGTAACTTTAAATGCTGTCTTCTTGATCGTCTCACAAAGAACCTCAAAATTCTCACCACGAACTTCTTCCAATGCGCTCTTAACAACACCGGGACCGCTGACGCCGACATTGATAACGCAATCGCCCTCAGTAACGCCGTGGAATGCACCAGCCATAAACGGGTTATCATCCGGTGCATTACAGAATACTACGAACTTGCAGCATCCAAGGGAATCTTCCTCTTTTGTAAGCTCTGCTGTCTCTTTTACCATTTCACCGATCAGTTTTACAGCATCCATATCGATACCGGTCTTTGTAGAACCAACATTTACAGAACTGCATACCTTACCGGTACATGCAAGTGCTTCCGGAATGGAACGGATCAGAAGTTCATCGGATGGAGTCATGCCCTTACATACAAGAGCGGAATAACCACCGATAAAGTTTACGCCTACGGCATCTGCAGCCTTATCCAAGGTCTTTGCAATCGTTACATAATCATCTGTTGACTTGCAAACAGAGCTTCCGATCAATGCGATTGGTGTGATCGAGATTCTTTTATTTACGATCGGAATACCATATTTTCTTCCGATATCATTTCCGATAAATACAAGATCCTTTGCCTTTGTTGTGATCTTGGTGTAGATCTTCTCACAGGTTTCTCCTACATCCGCACCAACGCAGTCTAACAGGCTGATACCCATTGTGATCGTTCTGACATCCAGATTCATCTTGCTGATCATGGCATTGGTTTCAATTACTTCATTTATACTAATCATAGTGTGACCTCTTTTCGCCTATTTCTATTCTAAATCTTAGATTCTGTGCATGGTTTCAAAGATCTTCTCATGCTGCACCTTAATCTGTACACCAATCTCATCGCCGATCTCTTTCAGTTCATTTGCGATAATTTCTGTTGACTTTGAAGATTCCTGTATATCAACGACCATCATCATATTGAAGTACCCGCCTACAATTGTCTGTGCAATATCAAGGATATTGACACTGTTCTCTGCAAGGTATACACAGACCTTTGCTGTGATTCCGATGCTGTCTTTACCAACTACTGTAATAATTCTTTTTTTCATGATGTATGTATCCTCCTATATATCACCATTTACTGGGTTTTATAATTAATTCTTTTGATATGCAAAAGAATCTTCTTCAAATAGTATTTTTTGACTGAAGAACAATTCATTATTATTAATTTCCGACTGTGAGCAAAGCACCGGGCCGGTCGCGCCTCGCTACCTCTAGACCGAATTCCCTGACATCCGACGCATATTCATTATCTGAAAGCTCAAGCTTTACCGTTTCATATGCCAGCTCTTCAAAATTATTTTCCTTACTCAGGTGTCCAAGCAGGATTGCTTTGATATGGCTGTTTAACAATGCCTTTATCAACTGCCCGGAACGCTCGTTGGACAGATGTCCGCGGTTTCCCAAAATACGTTGCTTCAGATAATACGGATACGGTCCCGCCTGAAGCATCCGTATATCATGATTTGCTTCGATCACCATGATATCGGAATTCTTTAATTTATTTACAACATATTCATCATAATTCCCCATATCTGTTGCAATGGAAAATTTACTTTTTCCGTCACTGATACTGTAACATACCGGATCAGCAGCATCGTGCCAGATCGCTGATGCATCGATCGACAGATCGTTGATAAAGAATGGTTCATCCGGTTCGATCTCGTGGAACAAGCTGTCATCAATCGTTCCAACGGATGACATTTTCTTAATCTCAGAGATCGTTCCCCCAGTTGTATAGATCGGTATGCCATGCTTTCTCGCCATAACGCCCAGTCCTTTCACATGATCGATATGCTCATGTGTCACAAGGATTCCATTCAGATCCGAAGGCTTTCGGTCGATCTCATTTAACGCTGATTCAATTTTCTTACCACTCACACCTGCATCTACAAGCAGATGTGTCTCTTCGCTGCCTACATAATAGCAGTTTCCGCTGCTACCGCTGGCGATACTCAGTAAATCCATATTCTATGCCTCAACTCTACATCTCCAAAATGTATGAAAAAGCTTCCAGGATATCAGCTTACTCTATCTTCCATACATATTCCGGTCTAATATGTCCGAAACGGCAGATGCTCGATATATATTGTATTAAAATCCGAACGATTACTCAGATCCACATAACGGATCTTCTCTTTAAACCTGTTTATTGTATCAATAAAACCCGGTTCAATCAAGGACAAATATGCACCCTCAAGTGAAGTATTACCAAGAACCTTCATTTTTCCCTGAAAGCTCTGCGGAAATAGTCCCAGTGTAACTGCATTTGTCAGATTCAGATGAAATCCAAAACCTCCCGCAATACAGACTTCAGCGATATCGGAAAATTCAATACCGATCTCTCTTACAAGCATCAGGATTCCTGAAAGGATCGCTGATTTTCCAAGCTGAAATGCCCGGATCGTCTCCATGTCGATCTTCATATTGTTACCCATCGAGATACCGGATTCAAAATATGGTTCCGCAAGCACTCCATCTGCATCCATCTGTCCCCGTTTTAACAGTAATGCCAGCATGTCAAATATATTCGATCCGAATATATTTGCTGTTCGAAAACATCCTTCAAACGCCGAACCACAAGCTGCAGAGGCTGCCACTCCATGCTCTTTATTGCAGAGAAGGATCTCCCCATTTGTTCCAAGATCGATCAGCATACGATACGAGGAATCCCTATCAAGCTCTGCGGCTACTGCACCTGCTGCAATATCTGCGCCGGAAAATGCCGCAATATTCGGCAGACAGATAACATCCGAAGCTGCATTCTCAAAAGATGGAGAAGCGATAAAGTCATTTTGTTCTATCCCCCAGGCATCCGGATTCTTAAGTGTAAACGGATAACCAAACAGATTCTCTGTCGTAAGCCCTTCTGCGATAGAAAGCATCGTTGCATTTCCGGCCAGAACATATCTGCGGATATGATCTACAGCTTCCGGCGTATTTATAAGCATATGGTCAACACCCTTTTGAATATCCGAAAACAAAAGTGACCGCAGATGCTCCAGACCTTCCTTTGTATCTGCCGCCTGAATCCTCGCTACGACATCAGCACCTGTCGCGATTTGTGAGTTAAGCGTACTGAATGAGCATTTAACCGCTTTCTCGTTCAGATCCACAAGCTCCATACCGATCGTAGTCGTACCGATGTCAATGGCAATGCCATATGCGGAAGTAACAGGCTTCTTTCTCTGTTCGATTAGCAGATTCATCTTATGCCCTGTGATACCGGTAAGCTGTTCTTCCTCCAGCCGTATCGAGATATCCCTATCTACAATGTACTGGCAGCTTTTTACAAAACTGCCAGTATCCTGATTCCATACCAGACACCGGTTACAGCGTCCTTTCATGCCGCAGTTTCCTGCAAAGACATGTCCTGCCGCAGTCAATACCTGATACAGATTATCTCCTTTATTACATTTGATCTGTTCTGTTCCGTTTACAGTTACATTTATCATTAATTATAAATTCCTGTTGTCATTTTTTCCTTTGGTCTGTAACCATGTTCTGCAAGCGTATTAATGATCAGCTGCTTATGTTCCGGACCAAATGCTTCCAGTGTGATCACAAGTTCAACTGCCGAATTACGGTTGATCGATACGAACTGGTTATGCTCCAGTTTGATGATATTTCCCTGTAAATCTGCAATGATCTTGGAAATATTCATCAATGCGCCCGGCTTATCCGGAAGCAAGGTTGAAACTGTGAAGATACGGCTTCTGGCAATCAATCCGTGCTGTACTAAGGATGCAAATGTGATCATATCCATATTACCGCCACTTAAGATGCTGACAACCTTCTGTCCTTTCACATTCAGATGCTTTAAGGCCGCAACGGTAAGCAGGCCGGAGTTCTCAACCAACATCTTATGATTTTCAAGCATATCAAGGAAGCAGACGATCAGCTCATTATCCTCTACGGTAATGATGCCATCCAGATTCTTCTGAATGTATGGGAAGATCTTTGATCCCGGAGTCTTAACTGCCGTACCATCTGCGATCGTGTCTACCATTGGAAGTGTCGTTACTTTCTTATTTTTCAAAGAAACCTGCATACAATTTGCACCTGCGGGTTCTACACCGATCACTTTGATATTCGGATTCATCATCTTGGCAAGTGTAGATACACCGGTAGCCAGTCCGCCACCACCGATCGGAACAAGAATATAATCTACAAACGGAAGCTCCTTGATGATCTCCATTGCAACAGAGCCCTGTCCGGTCGCAACATCCAGATCATCGAATGGATGAATAAAGGTATAACCCTTATCTTCTGCAAGCTCTAATGCATATGCGCAGGATTCATCGTATACATCTCCATATAAGATAACCTCTGCTCCATATGATTTGGTTCGGTTTACTTTGATTAGAGGAGTTGACGATGGCATAACGATTGTTGCTTTTACCCCATATGCTTTTGCTGCATATGCAACACCCTGTGCATGATTTCCGGCTGATGCAGTGATCAGACCCTTCTGCCTTTCTTCGTCTGTCAGCGTACTGATCTTGTAATATGCTCCACGGATTTTATATGCTCCGGTAAGCTGCATATTTTCCGGTTTAAAAAATACTTTATTTCCTGTCAGGTTGCTGTAATATTCGCTCTCTACCAGCTTTGTTGGTAAAACAACTTTTTTAATTATATTATATGCCTCTTCAAATTTCTCTAATGTAAGTTCTTCTGCCATTGTCAGTCTCCTTTTTCTGTATTTCATATTCAGACAGTTATCATCCACCATTGTCATATCTTTTTTATTTCCAAACAGCTACTATAATAAACTGCACTATTTTCATAATTATAGATCAGCTCCATCCATAAGAATGTCAAGCTCGCTTCGGTCTTCGTCAAAGCCTGAGAACAGTGCTTCCACATATGCGGACGGATCAAAACGCTGTAAGTCGTCAATCTTCTCACCGATTCCGATAAATTTAACCGGAACATTCAATTCTGCCTGAATTGCAATCGCGATACCACCCTTGGCTGTACCGTCTAACTTTGTGATCACGATACCATCAATCTCCGTTACATTGCTGAACTGTCTTGCCTGCTCTAATGCATTCTGTCCGGTCGTTCCATCTAACACGATCAGGGATTCTACATTTGCATCCGGATAATCTCTGGAAATGATGCGGCGCATCTTAGCCAGCTCATCCATCAGGTTCTTTTTATTATGAAGTCTTCCGGCTGTATCGATCAATAAGATATCGGTATTTCTTGCCTTTGCAGCAGATACCGCATCGTATACAACTGCCGCAGGATCTGCACCCTCATTATGAGAGATCATCTCTACACCTGCACGATCCGCCCAGGTCTTTAACTGATCGATCGCGGCTGCACGGAATGTATCAGCAGCTGCGATCAGAACCTTTTTACCGCTCTTCTTATACTGGGCCGCCAGCTTACCGATCGTAGTTGTCTTACCGACACCATTTACACCGATCACAAGTATAACTGATTTTTTCTTTTCAAAATCATATGCACTTTCATCCACCATCATCTGATCTCTTATGATATTGATGATCAGTTCCTTGCATGCCGCAGGTTCTTTGATCCTGGCCTCCTTGACACGTTCTTTCAGGTTCTCAATCACCTTTTCCGTTGTCTCATATCCCATATCAGCCATGATGAATGTCTCTTCCAGTTCTTCATAAAAATCATCATCAATATGGGATGCTCCGAACACGGAAGAAAAACTGTCTACGATACTATTTCTTGTCTTACTGAGTCCTTCTTTTAATCGTTTGAAAAATCCCTTCTTTTCCTCAGCCATAGCTTGTACCTCCTTATTTGTCCAGATCGTTCTCGATCAGATTTACGGATACCAGAGTGGATACACCCTTTTCCTGCATCGTAATACCATACAGGATATCGGCTGCTTCCATGGTTCCCTTTCTATGTGAAATGACAATAAACTGTGTGTCCTTTGTCAGTCGGTTCAGATACTGTGCAAATCGTCTTACATTTGAATCATCCAGTGCTGCTTCGATCTCGTCCAGCAGACAGAATGGTGATGGTTTCAGACTCTGGATCGCAAATAACAGTGCAATCGCAGTCAGTGACTTTTCACCACCGGAAAGCTGCATCATGTTCTGTAATTTTTTTCCCGGCGGCTGTGCAATGATACGGATACCGGTCTCTAACAGATTGGTATCGTCGACCAGTTCCAGTGCGCCTCGTCCACCACCGAACAGCTCTTTAAAGACCTTGTCGAACATAACCTGGATCTCTTTGAACTTCGTATTGAACTGTTCCTGCATGGATACATTCAATTTCTCGATCACATCTAACAGATTCTTCTCTGCAAGAACGATATCATCATGCTGTCCCTTTAAGAACTCATATCGTTCTGATACTTCTTTATAGTCCTCGATCGCATTGACATTGACATCACCAAGTGATTTGATCTTTGCTTTTACTGCAGTAATCTCTTTCTTTAAGGATGAAAGATCGTTTAATTCCTCATCCCGGAACTCTGCCGCCATATTTAATGTCAATTCATATTCTGCCCACATATAATTCGACAGTTCATCCGACTTCTCTGTATTCTTCTCAATCGCTGAATCAAGCTTGAATACTGCCTTTTCCAGACCTGCGATCTTCTCGGATAATTCTTCCCGGATCGCAAAGAATTCTTTATGACTGGCTGTCATATCATCCCGTTCTTTATGATATGCTACCAGTTGTTCTTCCTGATCAGATACTTCATCGGAATCTTCCTCGATCGTCTTACGGATCGCCTCTGCCTGTTCTTCTAACTTCGTGATATCTGTGCCTGTCGCCTGTACCTGTGTTATATAGGATGCCAGTTCTTCCTGTAATTTCTCATCATCCTGCCGGATACGTCTTATATTCTCCTGAATAAAGTCATCCTTCTGTTTTACCGAGTTATATTCGATCAACAATTCAGAAACCTTTGTATTTGCTGCTGCAAGCTTACTCTGTGCTTCGATAGACTTGGTTTCCAGTTCCTTGATCATTTCTTCACACTGAACCTTGGCAGCTTCATGCTTCTTATTATTATCAGCAAGCTGATCTTTATTTGTATTGATCTCCGCTATCTGACTGTTCAACTCATTGATTTCTTTCTGGATCGAAGCAAATGCTTTCTCGGATTCTGCAAGCTTGGATGCTACCTGCTCCATATTTAAAGACAATGTATTCTTCTCAAGATATGCCTGCTGAAGTCTTGTATTTAAGGTCTCAATCTGCGCACGAAGTGCATCTCTTGATGTCTTTAATTCTTCATCCAGTCCGGCTGCATCCTTTGCGATCAGATTTAACTCATCGATCTTTTCCCTGATCTCATCCAATTCTCTCTTTCGTCCAAGAAGATTACTGGAATTACGGAACGCACCACCTGTCATTGATCCGCCCGGATTGATCAGTTCACCTTCGATCGTAACCAGTCTCAGAGACTGATTGTATTTTCTCGCAACTGCAAGTGCATGATCGATATTATCTACAACCACGATCCTGCCAAGCAGGTTCTTAACAAGACGGTCAAACTTCGCATCAGCCTTTACCAGAGAAGATGCGATACCGATCACACCCTGTTCTGACAGAACTTCATTTCGAACCTGACCACGGTCTGTGATCGTATTCAACGGAAGGAATGTTGCACGACCATATTTGTTCTGTTTTAAGAACTGAATGATCTTCTTTGCCGTGCTGTCATCCTCCGTAACAATATTCTGAATACTTCCGCCAAGTGCTGTCTCGACAGCAACCTCAAACTTCTTATCGACATCGATTATATCAGCAACAACTCCGATAATGCCCGGATTGTTCTTTTTCTGCTCCATAACACGACGGATGCTGTTGCCATAGCCATCATAGCGTTCTGTAATATTCCGGAGTGCTTCCATCTTGGATCTGGTCGCTGATAATTCTTCGTTTGTATTATGTATCCGCTCACGATTGACTTTATTTCTGCTCTGATTTTCTTCCAGATCCTTTTCTGCAGTTTCGAGTTCCTTGATAATGCCGGATACATTCTGATCCAATACAGATAGCTTTGCCTGTAACTCATCATGTTCCTTCCGGTCGTTATTATCATCACTTTTAAATTGCAGATATCTCTGGTTTAACTGGGTCTTACGGAAGTTGATATTCTCAAGCATCGCATCATATCTTCCGACCTTCGCTTGAAGATTTCCACTCTCATGGATATATTCGATGATGTCGGATTTACATTCTTCGATCTTATCCTGACATTCATGGATATAGGCATCCAAGCGGTTGCTTTCTCCTTTTGCAGTATCCAGAGAACCGGAAATGGTTGAAACCTGATCTCCAAGGGCATCCTTTTGTCCTTGATAATTTTCCATCTCTTTCCGGTCAGTTTCCCGCTGACGGTTGATCCTGTCTATCTGTTCCTGTATATTCTTATCATTCTGTCGGGAGTTCAAGATCTGCTGGTTGATAACATTGATCTCACCTTCCAAACGTTCATTCTTTAACCGGAGCTCATGCACCTGATTCTTGGATGCATCGATTGCCTGATTGATCTCCTCTAACGCCTGCTCAATACGCTCATATTCTTCCTTTGTATGCTCCAGTTCTTCTTTATTCTGCGTGAGATCATTATTTAAGATTTCCCGATTCTCTGTATCTTTATCAAGAATCTCTTTTAAATGCTCCATTTCAAGGAAAAAAGCATTGATGTCCAGTTTCTTCAGTTCGTCCTTAAACAACAGATATTTTCTCGCTGTTTCTGACTGCTTCTGTAATGGACCGACCTGCTTTTCCAACTCATATAAAATATCATTGACACGACTTAGATTGTCGCGCTCTGCTTCTAATGATTTCTCGGCTGCCGCTTTGTTCTTTTTAAATTTTACGATTCCTGCCGCTTCATCGAACAGTTCCCGTCGTTCCTCCGGTTTACCATTTAAGATCTTCTCAATCTGACCCTGTCCGATAATGGAATATCCCTCTTTACCGATACCGGTATCAAAGAACAGCGAATTTACATCCTTTAAACGACTGACTGTACCATTAATAAGATATTCACTTTCCCCCGAACGATACACACGTCTGGCAACCGTTACTTCATTATAATCAATCGGCAGATGATGATCACTGTTATCTAACGTGATTGCTACATAAGCAGAACCCTGTGGCTTACGAAGCTGTGTACCGGAGAAGATTACATCCTCCATCTTAGAGCCTCGGAGACTCTTTGCGCTCTGTTCACCAAGTACCCAGCGGACAGCATCCGCCACGTTACTCTTTCCCGAACCATTCGGTCCAACGATACAGGTTATTCCATGATTGAATTTGAATACGATTTTATTTGCAAATGATTTGAAGCCGTTTACTTCAATACTTTTTAAATACATATATTAACCCTGCTTTTTCTTTATTTGTAACAGTGCATTATATGCTGCCGTCTGCTCCGAAGCCTTTCTGGATGCTCCTTCACCTGTCGCAACATGCTCCCCGTTAATGCACACCTCGGATACATAAGATTTATTATGATCCGGCCCCTTTTCCTCTAACAAGGCATAAGTAAGGGTTTTTTCTTCTTTCTGCGCAAGCTCCTGCAAGGTTGACTTGGCATCATAAAACAGTGAATGAGTCTCTACATCATCAAGTAGAAACCGGTGAACAAATTTCTTTGCTTCATCTAATCCGCCATCCAAATAGATCGCACCGAGAACCGCCTCAAACAGATCACACATGATCGAGTTCCGATTTCTCCCTCCAGTCAGATCTTCTCCCTTGCTGAGCAGAACATAATGTCCAAACTTTAGTTTCTTGGATATCTGGGATAAGGTAAATTCACATACCAGACTTGCTCGAAGCTTCGTTAATTTTCCTTCCGGATATTCCGGATAATTCTGATAAAGATATTCACTGACAACGAATTCCAGGATCGCATCTCCAAGGAATTCCGATCGTTCATAGGATTCTACCTTATTGATCTTGCGTTCATTTGCATATGACTTATGTGTTAATGCCGTTACAAGCAGATCCAGATCACGAAAGGTATACCCAATGATATCTTCTATATTATGAAATCGTTCTGTATTCATAATTACTTCGCCACTTCTTTTCCAATATTCTCGGCAATTTTTTCATTTACACCATTTTCCTTGAAATCGATACACTGGAAAATAGCGCTCTTAACCTCTTCGTTATGAGAATTACCATGGATCTTTACAACAAGGCCCTTTAAGCCAAGCAAAGGTGCGCCACCTTTGTTCTTTGCATTAAAACGCTCTTTTAAGCCATTTAATGAACTCTTGATCAGAAGGCCTCCGATCTTGGTCTTAAGTGATGACATGATCGTATTCTTAATCTCACCTAGGAGCATCTTTGCAAGACCTTCATATAATTTTAAGATAACATTTCCGACAAAGGCTTCACAGACAATGACATCCGCTGCACCATTTGGAATCTCTCTTGCCTCGATACTGCCGACAAAATTAATGTCCTTGCATTCTTTTAATAATGGATATGTCTCTTTTACTAGAGCATTTCCCTTTTCTTCTTCATCACCGATATTTACGATCGCAACTCTTGGATTCTTTACATGCTCAATATTCTCCATATAGATAGAACCCATCTTGGCAAACTGTAGCAGATGCTCCGGTCTCGCATCGACATTCGCTCCACAGTCGATCAGAAGGGAATAACCCTTTGATGTAGGAAGTAATGGAGCAAGCGGTGAACGTTTTACACCTTTGGAACGTCCGACTACTAACTGACCTCCTGCAAGGATCGCACCTGAGCTTCCGGCTGAAATGATCGCATCAGCTTCTCCGTTCTTTACCATATTCAGACCAACCACCAGTGAAGAATCCTTCTTGCTTCTGACAGCCTGTACCGGGGCTTCATGACAGGTGATCTCCTCTGTTGCATTTACAACCTCGATCTTTGACTGATCGTAAGTATATTTTGCAAGTTCCTTTTTTATTACATCTTCTTTACCGGTCAGTATTACCTGTGCCTTTGCGCCTTCATTGATTGCTTCTACGGCACCTCTTATGATCCACTCCGGTGCGTAATCTCCACCCATGGCATCTACGACTACTCTTGTTACTTCGCTCATCTTATTCCTGTTTCCTTTCTATACCGGAACTTTTCCGGTGTTTCCATATTTCTTATTATACGAATCGGAGTCCAGACTCCTACGCAGACCAACCCCAGGGTTTGTCAGAATAGGACTCTGCTCTGACCGTATAAATACACAAAGCTATTATATATTTTGCCTTTCTTAAAGTCAACAGGGGATATCGGTGCAAAAAAATAAAGCCTTCCGATTGCTCGGAAAGCTCTATTTATAATTACTCACCTACTGAGATAATCTCTTTCTTGTTGTATGAACCACAATTCTTACATACTCTATGTGGAACCATTAATTCGCCACACTTGCTGCACTTTACTAATGCAGGAGCAGTCATCTTCCAGTTAGCTCTACGCTTATCTCTTCTGGCCTTTGAACTCTTATTCTTTGGACAAATTGACATTAATCACACCTCCTCAACCTTTCAAGATGTTTGCAAAAACTGATAATCTTGGATCCGGAACAAAATCATCACAATCACATGTTTCATGATTCAGATTTGCTCCACACACTTTGCACAGACCTTTGCAATCATCTTTGCATAATATCTGCATCGGGACTAAAGTCATTAGTTCCTTCTGTAAAAGCATGTCCATATTAATAATGTGATCTTCCAGATAATCTAATTCCTCGATCTCATCAACTTTATCTGTTTCAAAGATAGCCATATCGATCATCTCGTCTATGTCCACTTCAAAATCTTCTGTAATTTCATCCAGACAACGGTCACATAACATCTTAAGTGTAACAACACAGCCACCCTTAAGACTTGCTTTTCTCTTTCCTTCATTACTGGCGGTAAGATGAAAATCCTTTACATTATCGACTACATATACATTTCCGTTGAAAGAAAATTCCTTCAATTCAGATGTAACATCGTAGTCTTTTACCTGTCCTTCTGCCGATAAAATCTCTGATAAATCAATTAACATAATATCTCCTAAAAATCGCACATTGGTTATTATACATATTTGAACACTCTTTGTCAACGATAAAATCACATATTTTTTGCCATATTTTTCTTTTTCGTTACACTAAAGCAACAGTCTCTCTGGCAATCGCAAGCTCCTCATTTGTAGGAACTACGAATACCTTTACTTTTGAATCCGGTGTAGAGATCAGCTTTTCATCTCCCATAACCTTATTTGCTTCCTGATCGATCGTAATACCCATGTATTCCATATCTGTCATTGCAAGATTTCTGACATATGGATTGTTCTCACCGATACCGGCTGTAAATGCAATCGCATCTACGCCACCCATGGCTGCGGCATATGCACCGATATACTTCTTGACACCATATGCAAATACATCAAGCGCAAGGCGACATCTGTCATTTCCTTCTTCCATACCCTTGCCGAGATCTCTGAAATCACTGAATCCGCCGGACAGACCATAAACACCGGACTTTTTATTTAAGATCGAATTGATCTCTTCGATATTCTTTCCTGTCTTGTTTGCAAGGAATTCGATAATGGCAGGATCGATATCGCCGGATCTTGTTCCCATGATCACACCTGCAAGCGGTGTCAGACCCATGGTCGTATCTACTGATTTTCCACCCTTAACCGCTGTAATACTGGAACCATTGCCAAGATGACACACGATAATCTTTGTATCTTCGATATTTTTTCCAAGAAGCTCTGCTGTTCTCTTTGATACGAAGCTGTGGCTTGTGCCGTGGAAACCATATCTTCTGATCTTATAGTCTGTATAATATTCATAAGGAATACCATAAATATATGCTTTATCCGGCATTGTCTGATGAAACGCTGTATCAAATACACCGACATTCGGAACACCCGGCATCAGCTTCCGGCATGCACGAATACCAATCAGGTTTGCCGGATTATGTAATGGCGCAAGATCGTTACATTCTTCAATCGCAGCAATTACTTCATCTGTAATCACAACAGACTGGGCAAATTTCTCACCACCATGTACGATTCTGTGACCTACCGCATCGATCTCGGACAGATCAGCGATCGCGCCTGTCTCTTTATCTGTTAATGCTTCTAATACATAGCTGACTGCTGCATTATGATCCGGCATAGGAAGATCCTTTGTATATTTCTCTTTTCCTGTCGTTGTATGGGTAAGTCTTCCATCTACAGCGATACGTTCACATAAGCCCTTTGCAAGAAGTTCTTCTGTATCAGAATCGATCAACTGATACTTCAATGATGAACTGCCACAGTTAATAACTAAAACCTTCATATTAAATATCCTCACTTTATATATTTTGTTCTGACTGGCACAAAGCCTGTCGAATATAACATAATTTATTTATACAGTTATCTGCTTTATTCTTTGACCTTTAATTTTCGATTTCTTTTCTTCAAGACTTAAACTTTATTTCTCAGACAACACTTTATATTCTACATTCATCTAATATGTGCTTCAAGTCTTTTTTCGTATTTTCAAGTGACCCGGAATTATCAATCTTATAGTCGCAGGCTTCCAGATAAAAAGCTTCCGACTCCTGTGAATCGATAACCGCCTGTGCTCGTTCTCTGGTAAAGCCACGATATTCGCAGAGTCTGGATATCCGGACATCCAAGTCTGCATAGACATAGCACATCTTATCGCAGATACTCTTATATCCATCCTGAATCAGCAAAGCAGCTTCAATCACGAACAGCTTTTTTCCGACATTCTTCTGTTCCTCAATCCGGCGCAGGATTTCTTCTTTCACTAACGGATGTGAGATACTGTTCAGCAAAGCCAGTTTATCTTTATCGTGGAATACGATATCTCCAAGCTTCTTTCTGTCAATCGAGCGGTTAACTGTTGATTGATCGTTGTCTGTCGCTACATTTTCTTCGGCAGATACAGATGTATCTATGTCAGTATCTATCAAAATCTCCGTACCAAATGCATCCACAATTCCCTGATAAACCGTTCTTCCTGGATTCATCAGCTCATGTGCCAGATGGTCTGCTTCTATTATATATGCATCATATTCTTCCTTTAATATCGTAAGAACTGCTGTCTTTCCGGAACCGATGCCTCCGGTCAGTCCAAGGATCAGCATGTCGTCTTTATTTTGCATCATACCAATTATCTCCTTCACTGATACCGATCTCAAGCGGTACTGCCATATCGGCTGCACCCATCATTTCCTTTTCCATGATCTCTTTTACAATATCAACCTCATCCTTTGCGGTCTCTACCAGAAGTTCATCATGGATCTGTAAGATCAGGCGGGATTTCAGTCCTCGTTTTTTCAGTTCCATATTCACACGAAACATAGCAATCTTAATAATATCTGCCGCCGTTCCCTGAATCGGCGAATTCATTGCAACACGTTCACCAAAGCTTCTGGTCATGAAGTTTGAAGACCGAAGCTCCGGTACAGGACGGATACGACCGAACATCGTCCTTACAACACCATCTGCTTTTGCTTCTTCCACCTGACGGTCAAGGAATAACTTTATATTCTTATAGGTTGCAAAATATTTCTCAATATAATCAGCCGCTTCTTTTCTGGATATTCCAAGATCCTCCGACAAGCCAAATGCACTGATTCCATAAACAATACCGAAGTTAACTGCCTTTGCATTTCTTCTCTGCAAGGATGTTACCTGATCGATCGGAACATCGAACACCTCGGAAGCTGTCGTTGCATGAATATCTACATGATTCAAAAAGGCATTCTGCATGACCTGATCTTCGGACAAATGAGCAAGTACACGAAGTTCAATCTGAGAATAATCAGCATCCACAAATACATATCCATCCTCCGGAATAAATGCCTTTCGAATCAGTCTGCCAAGTTCCAACTTCATCGGAATATTCTGGAGGTTCGGATCAGTCGAACTGATACGACCGGTCGCTGTGATCGTCTGGTTAAAGGTTCCGTGAATTCTGCCATCTTCTGATATATATGCCGTCAAGCCCTGCGCATAAGTGGAATTCAGCTTTGTAAGCTGACGATATTCCAGTATCGCAGGTATGATCGGATGGTCATTCTTTATCTTTTCCAGTACATCAACGCTGGTGCTGTATCCGGTCTTGGTCTTCTTGCCACCGGAAAGTCCCATATCTTCAAATAAAATAACGCCTAACTGTTTCGGTGAATTGATATTAAACTCTTTTCCTGCATAACCGATGATCTCGGTATGCAGTTCGTCAATCCTGCTCTGCAGCTTTACGCTGTAATCATCCAAGGCTTTTCGGTCAACCCGGATTCCCCGATGCTCCATATCATAAAGCGTATATACCGTCGGCATCTCGATCTCATTATAGAGAGTGAACATCTCCTGTTTTTCCAGACGTTCCATTAGAAGATCACCTGCAAGATATGGGATCAACGCCTTATATGCAAATAATTTCCGGAAGGTCTCATTTGTAAAAGAGAACAGATTCAGTTCATCTTTTCCAACCAATTCTTTTTCGGATGGCAGTGTTGCGCCAAGATAATCTCTTGCGATCGCATCATAGGAATATACATCCTCCATCGGATTTAAGAGATATGCCGCTACACCGATATCATGCACCTTTGTATCACTCTCATCAAACGGAAAGACTGACAATGCTTCCTTTAAATCCAGAATATCAATCTGCATACCATCCCTGGTGACTGACACTATATTCTCTGTCAGTCTGTCATGCTCCATTCCATTCAGATTCGACAAAATAAAGACATCTTTATCGGATATGGCGGCAGCCAGCCCGAATAAGGTTCCATCCTTTCGGATCGGATATAAACCGATCTTATGTGTATTTTTCATCTTATCAGCAAAGAATCCGTCTATCTGCTCTGTTGTTTCAAGCAAGGTGATAACCGGATCGATCTCCGCCGCCTCTGTCACTGTGTCAAACTTTTTTAACAGACTGTTAAAGCCTAATCTTTTAAAAATCTTATATGAATCTTCATTAAATAATGATTCGATCGTCATTTCATCCAGAGAGACATCCAGCTTGCAGTCCAGTTTGATCGTTGCAAGATCCTTTGACATAACTGCAAGATCCATATTCTCTGTCAGATTCTTCTGAACACGCGGAGGCTTTACCGTATCCAGATGATCCAGAATATTCTCCATGCTTCCGTATTCGATCATCAGCTTTGCCGCTGTCTTTTCTCCTATTCCCGGAACTCCCGGAATATTATCTGAAGTATCTCCCATAAGTCCCTTCATATCTATAAACTGAACCGGTGTAACGCCATATGCCTCAACAACATCCTTTGCATAATAATTTTCTATCGTTGTTCCGGTTGCTTTTGTCTTTGGGATACGCACAAGTATTGTATCCGTTGCAAGCTGTAGAAGATCTCTGTCACCCGATACAATAACAGTTGCATAACCATCCCGTTCTGCCATTCTTGATATCGTACCGATAATATCATCTGCCTCATATCCGCCTTTTTCCACGATCGTGACATGCATGGCTGTAAGCACTTCTTTCATAAGCGGAACCTGTTCCCGAAGCTCCTCCGGCATTGGTTTTCTGGTTCCTTTATAAGCACTGTATTTCAGATGGCGGAATGTCGGTTCATGCACATCAAATGCTACGCACATATGATCCGGCTTTTCTTCGTCCATGATCTTAAATATAATGTTAAGAAAACCAAGAACTGCATTTGTATGCAGTCCTTCATAGTTTGTAAGATCCGGCAGACCATAGAATGCACGGTTTAATATACTGTGTCCATCAATTAATAATATTTTATTCATTTTCTATATCGTCCTTCTCTGCCGTTTCCTCGGCGACTTCCAGATAATTTTTATGTGTCTGGTTATATTTCTTTATTTTATCCATAAACTGTACATTCTTATCACTGTTTCCCGGAAGATCCTCATCTTTATATAAAATATTTTCCAGATATTCAATCATATACTTATTACCGAATAACAGCTTTTCGCCGAATGTATCGCTGTAATAATATTCTGTCTGTGATTTCTGCTTGGAATTCTGTTCATAATGATAAACCTTTTCAAGTACGCCACTGTATACCCACAAAAGCCCTGTGATAATAGCCGCAAGAACGAGAACAATCGTAGATGTTGCAATTCGTTTTACAGCTGTCATACGTGTCATTTCTTCATTCAGCTTATCATCCAGTTCCTTTTTAAAGTTAGTTGAAAGATTCTCTTCATTATCCAACTCTTTCATCCCAACGATCAGGGTGTAATAGATTTCCAGTTCCTCTGAACAATTATCACAGTTTTTGACATGCTTAATAAACTCCTTTAACTCGTCATCCGGGAGCTTATTCTCTATAAATGCCATGATCTTCGATTGTGCTTCCAAACATGTCATCTGACTGTCACCTTCTTCATCCTGTCCGTATTTTTTATCGTCTATCGAATATGATCCCGGGATTCATCGGTTGTCTTAACAATCTCCCGTATCACAATATGAAACGGGTCCCCCTTTCCCGGAACCACCTCTACACGGTCACCGACTTTATGTCCAAGTAATGCTTTCCCCATTGGAGATATATTACTGATAATGCCGTTTAATACATCTTCACGTACTGTCGTCACAATACGATAAGTATCTTCTTCTTCATCCTCTTCAAAATAAACACGAACGGTATTATTCAAGCCAACTTCATCATCTGCTGATTCATCCTTTATGATCTCAGCAGTTCTTACCATACGATCCAGATAACGGATTCTCTTTTCATTCGCATTCTTATCCTTCTTCGCAGCATAATATTCAAAATTCTCACTCAGATCTCCCTGTGCTCTTGCTTCCTTCACAGCTTCCAACTTTTCTTTACGAACTACGACTTTTCTATATTCGATTTCTTCTTCCATCTTCTTGATGTCAGATTCTGTTAACTGATTAAACATTAAACCAACCACCCTGTTCACATTTTTGCTAACAGTATAGCACAAAACATTTTTGGATACAACAAAAGCAGATCTTACGTCCGAAAACATAAAATCTGCTCCTGTTATTATATGAAATAAAATATATTTACTTCAGATTAGTTGTTGATGAGCTTGTCTTCACCATTCCAGCTATACAGCTTTCTGATGCTTTCACCAACGATCTCTGATGGATGCTCAGCAGCTTTCTTTCTCATAGCCTTGAAGTGAACCTGACGTCCTGCAGGTGACATATCAAGTAAGAATTCCTTAGCAAATGTACCATCCTGAATATCAGAAAGGACTTTCTTCATAGCCTTCTTTGTATCTTCTGTAATGATCTTAGGGCCTGTTACATAATCACCATACTCAGCAGTATTTGAGATAGAATATCTCATTCCCTTGAAGCCTGACTGGTAGATCAGATCTACGATCAGCTTCATCTCATGGATACATTCAAAGTATGCATTTCTTGGATCGTAACCAGCTTCGCAAAGTGTCTCGAAACCAGCCTGCATAAGTGCACATACAC
>OLRV01000059.1_pt1 | contig 92210 bp, 97 predicted proteins | sample 1672421 | NCBI WGS metagenome assembly OLRV01 (sample SAMEA3136684, study PRJEB25190) | human gut metagenome | biome: human gut; feature: human-associated habitat; material: faeces | place: Austria | collected 2013
GTATATTATTTTGCAGGGAATGCAACAGATAACTGGGTAAAGTTTGGAAAGAATGAAAATAATCAAGATTTATACTGGAGAATAATAAGAACAAACTCTGATGGAAGTGTAAGACTTTTGTATCACAGCACAAGTACAACAGCAACAGATGCATATATAGGAGAATCAGCATTTAATAGTAGTTATAATAATATAGCATCTGTAAGTTATATGTACGGAAGTTTAGGAGGTATACCAAACGCAAGAGAAAATACAACTAACAGTACAATAAAAACAATAATAGATAACTGGTATAAAGATAATTTGAATACAAATTATGGTAAATACCTAAGTACAACAGCAGTATATTGTAACGATAGAAGTACATCAGATAATTATGAATTTGGTGCATACACAAGACTAGATACAAATAAAACACCAACATATGACTGTGCAACAACAGAAGACAAATTCACAGTAGACACAAGTACAGGTAATGGGAAACTAACATATCCAATAGCATTAATGACAGCAGATGAAGTAGCTTTTGCAGGTGGAGTAGATGCTACAAACGCTGAAACATGGTATTATTATAATAGTGCAAATAAAAGTTCAACAGGCTCAACCTGGTGGTGGCTGTTGTCTCCTCACTTTTGGGATGACAGAGACGCTTTCGTGTTCGGAGTGGACGGTTCGTCCAGCCCTGGTCACTTGGACAGCTATAGGGTTGGTAGCACTTACGGGGTGCGTCCGGCCATTTCTCTCAAATCTTGTGTCAAGACAAGTGGAGGAGATGGCTCAGCAAGCGCACCATACACAATAGAAGAAACAACAAGTACAAGTGGGTGCTAATATTATACAAGAAGTTTACTATATAATGTAGAAACTTCTTGTTTTTTTTAGTATAATAATATGTAGGAGATAGAGAGTATGAAAGAAAAAGTTTTAAATATATTTAAGAGAAATGGTAATAAGAAGTTAGATCCTATTGAGATAGTTAAGTATTTGAGTAAAGACTATGATGTTAAGGATATTAAGGAAGTAATGGACGTGCTTTATGAACTAGTGAATGATGGAAGCATTGTTAGTTGTAAAAAAGGTATGTTTAAACTAACTGGGGACGAGTATATTAAAGGTAAAGTTGAGAAGGTAGCCAGTGGTAATGGGTACTTACTTCAAAGTGATGGGGACATCTATATAGATAAAAAGAACATGAATACAGCTTTAGATGGAGATTTTTGTTTATGTGAAGTATTTAAGAGATTTGGTAAAGTTGAAGCTAAAGTTAAAAGAGTGCTTGATAGAAATTTACCACTTGGAGAAATTGTAGAAGATAGTGGTATTATTTATGTTAAACCTTTAAAAGAGTATCCTTACGAATTAGAACTACACTATAATAAAGATATTAGTTTAGTTGATGGAGAAATAGTTAAGTTAAAGTGTGTTGAAGAAACTAATAAAGTTTTAAAAGTTAAAGTAATAGAAAAAATTGGACACAAGAATAGTCCTGATATTGATACACTTAAAGTAATGGCTGAACTTGGTGTCCCAGCTGGCTTTAGTATAGAGACTATGAACGAAGTTAAGACTCTTCCTACTGAAGTGTTAGAAAGTGACTATAAAGGAAGAACTGATATAAGTAGTGAATTGATTTTTACAATAGATGGGAAAGACACAAAAGACATTGATGACGCGGTTGGACTAAAAATACTTGATAATGGGCATTATTTACTTAATGTTAGTATAGCAGATGTTACAAATTATGTTAAATGGAATAGTAGTATATTTAATGATGCTTATAATAAAGGTAACTCTACATATATGGCTGATAGAGTAGAACCTATGTTACCAGTAGAACTATCAAACGGTATATGCAGTTTAAACTCTAATGTTTTAAGGTGTGCAGTTACTACTGAAATAGAGTTTGATAATAATGCTAATGTTGTTAATAAAAGAATGTATCCTAGTATTATTATGTCTAAAAAGAAAATGAATTATGACGATGTTAACACTATTTTAAAAGGTGGACATGTAAGTGGATATGAAGAGTTTGAGAGTACTTTACTTAATATGCTTGAGTTATCTAAGAAGCTAAAGAAAAAGAAAATTGAACGTGGAGAAATTGAGTTTCCATCTGATGAAATTAAGTTAATAGTAGACGAAAATGGTAAAGTAACAGACATTAAAAAAAGAGTACAAGATGATGGGGAAAACTTGATAGAAGAATTTATGATAGCAAGTAATGAAGCTAGTATTGACTTGCTTACTAGAGAGTGCCCATATGGAATATATAGAGTGCATGCTAAACCTACTCCTAAAAAGATAGAAGATTTTGTTAGATTTATGAGTAGTTTAGGATATACTACAAAGGGAAAATTTAATTATAGTGATATAAGTAATAAAAATATTCAAGATATAATGAGTACTATTAAAGGTACAAAGGATGAAGAAATTCTATCCAGTAAGTTACTTAGAAGTATGCAAAAAGCAATTTATAGTACAGATAACATTGGACACTTTGGTCTTGGTAGTAAAAAGTATACTCATGAAACTAGCCCAATTAGAAGATTTAGTGATCTACTTCTTCATTATATGATTAAGATAGTTTTGTTTAAATGGAATATGGGTGTATCAATAAATGAAATAGGACGTGGACTTATTGAAGCGTGCGACCATATAAGTATGACTGAAAGAAGAAGTGACGAGTGCGAGTATGCTGTAGAAGACATGAAGATAGCTGAGTATATGGAGAGTCATATTGGAGAAGAATATGAAGCGGTGGTAGATACTTTACTTAAAAATGGATTCTTTGTAGAGACTAGTAATTATGTTGAAGGTTTTGTTAGTCTAGATACAATAAACGACTACTATACAATAAATGACAATATGACTTATTACTATGATAGAAAGAAGAGAATAGCTTTAAGGCTTGGAGACAAAATTAGAGTTAAGTGTATAGCTGCTAATAAAGAGACTAGACATATTGATTTTGTACTTGTGAAAGGAGAATAGTTATGAATGCTAAAATTATAAAAGAGGCTTTGATTAAACAAAAAAATATGAATTTAAGTGGTAATTTATATTATAAAACTCAAATTGACTTTGCTTACAATACTAATCATATGGAAGGCTCTACAATAACAGCTGACGAAACAGAAAGCATTTATGACACTGGTACTATTTTAGCAAATGAAGAAAAAGTAATAGTTATTAAAGATGTAACAGAAACTAAAAATCATTTTACGCTATTTAAGTATATGCTTGATAATGTTGACGAAGAGTTATCAATAGATATGATTAAGAAATTTCATTATATTTTAAAAGACGGAACTTTGACAGAAAGTGAAAAGTCTTGGTTTAATGTTGGAGAGTATAAAAAATTAAAAAATTATGTAGGAAATATAGAAACTAGTTTACCTGAAAATGTTTCAAGTGATATGGAAGAACTATTTTTGTGGTATCATAGTTTAACTAATATAACTCTAGAAGATATCATAGAATTCCATGTTAGATTTGAAAAAATACATCCTTTTCAGGATGGCAATGGAAGAGTTGGAAGAATGATTATGTTTAAGGAGTGCTTACATAACAATATAATTCCGTTTTATATAGAAGATAGAAATAAGGCTTTTTATGTAAGAGGTTTAAAAGAATACCAGACTAGAAATTATAAAGGTTATTTAATTGATACTTGTTTAAATAGTCAGGATAATTATACAGAAATGGCTACATATTTTTTAGAAGAGTAACTAGTAGAAATACTAGTTATTTTACCCCGACATCATGTTGATTTTGTCTCTTTATCATGTTATAATTGACTAGTAAACTTATTCTAATAAATGGGGTGAAATTATATGGAGATATTAAATAGAAAAGCTAGATTTAATTATTTTATAATAGATGAAATAGAAGCTGGTATTGAACTTAAGGGTACTGAAATAAAGAGTATTAGAAATGGTAAAGCTAGTATAGAAGACGCTTATGCTAGAATAAAAAATAGAGAAGTGTTTCTTACAAATATGTTTATTGCCAAATATGAAGAAGGTAATAGATTTAATCATGATGAAAGAAGAGAAAGAAAGTTATTGCTTCATAAGAGTGAAATTATTAAGTTAAGTAAGAAACTTGAGTTAGATAACTATACATTAGTCCCTTTAAAGCTTTATTTTAAAAAGAACCATGCCAAAATATTACTTGGACTTTGTAAAGGTAAAAAACTTTATGATAAAAGAGAAACTATTAAGAAAAGAGATTTAGAAAGAGAAAACAGATATTAGTTTTCTTTTTTAATGCACAAAAAAAGAGTAATTACTTACTCAATTGATTAAATTTTTTAGTTAAGTTACTTTTATATCTAGCAGCAGTATTTTTCTTAATAACACCTTTACTACAAGCCTTATCAATAGCTTTAATAGCAATATTTAACTTAGTCATAACAGTTTCTTTATCTTCATTTAAAGATTTTTCAAACTTCTTAATAGCAGTTTTCATTGCTTGTTTAACATCGTTATTTAATACAGTTGCTTTTCTATTTGTAATAATTCTTTTCTTTTGACTTTTGATGTTAGCCATAAATTGCACCTCCATTTCGTGAATACATTTAAATTTTACCAAAAATATGTATAAAATGCAAGCAAATACTTCATTTTAATATTAGGTGATGTAAAATGTTTAAAGATAATGTGTTTATTGATGCAAGTAGTTTGTTAATTAATTCTAGTAGTATTAAAAAAGACGAAAGTGTTACAGATTATATTAAAGTGAATGATATTGAATTAAATTCTAAAGATGCAAAAGTGATTAATAGGAATAAAGGAAAATATATTACTATAACATTTGAAAAAGAAAATATCTCTAATGAACTTGAAATTCTTTTAGACCTAATAGTAAATTCTATAAAAGATATGTTAAAGTATTTGAAAGTAAATAAGAGCTCTAGGGTTCTTTTTGTAGGACTAGGAAATAAAGATTTTGCCTGTGATGCATTTGGTTATAAGGTAATTGAAAAACTAAATATAAGTAATAATACTTTTAAAATGTATAAGGATGTAATGGGAAAAACTAATATTAAGAGTACTTCATTTATAAGAAACTTAGCTAATTTAATTGATAGTGACTTAGTTATAGTGTTTGATAGTTTAAAAGCAAATGACATTAGTAGACTAGGCTCTACCATTCAAATAGCTACAACTGGGTTGTGTCCCGGAAGCGCTTACATAGATACTAAAGTAGTAATAGACAAAAGTACTATTAAAAGACCAGTTATAAATATTGGTATACCTACAATTATCAATTTAAAAAGTATAGAAAAAGACATGCCTAGTTTAATTGTAAGCACAAATAATGTAGATGAGTTAGTAGATGATACTTCAACTATTATATCTATCGCGTTAAATAGACTGTTTTAAGTTCTAATTCGACATAATCTTCATATCATTTGTATTAGAATAATTACAGGTGATATTATGTTTAGAAATAGAAAGATTATTTTTTATTTAATTATTTTTGTCATACCTTTTATTTTAACGTTTATCTTTATAACTACAGATAAAAGTTCTTTTGCAAGTGGCCTTATTTCTAATATAACTAGGAAAGGGAAGATACTTGATTTTAGTAATCTTGTTAGTCCTAAAGAAATAATTTATAAAATGCTTAACAAAAACGTTGAAAAAACAAGCTTGACTGCATTTAAAAGTATGTATGATGAGTTTGACTATGAAAAAAGTACAAGTGAATATGTAGTTGATCCTACACCAGAAGAAAATAAAACAGACCCATTAGTATATTTATATAATACGCATCAAACTGAAGAGTATGATAAAAATAGTTTATTTGATTATTCAGTTAAACCTAATGTTATGATAGCCTCATATATATTAAGAGAAAAACTAAATAATCTTGGAGTTAATACTATTGTTGAAACTAATAATATGAAAGATTTTTTAGTTAAGAACAACTACAAATATAATATGAGTTATCATGCTAGCGAGTATTTTGCAAGACTTAAGACAACTGAATTTCCATCAATTAGGTATTTAATTGATATTCATAGAGATAGCATGGGTAAAAACGGTACCTTACTTGTTACAAATGATAAGTCTTATGCGAGAGTTTTGTTTGTAGTAGGGCTAGAACACACGAAAAGTGAAAATAATGTAGGGTTTGCTGAAAAATTAAATTCGGTAATGGAAAGTATGTACCCAGGTTTATCTAGGGGAGTAAGTTATAAAACAGGTTCACCAATACACGGGGTGTATAACGCTAACTTAGAAGGTAAAAGTGTACTACTTGAAATTGGTGGAGTAGAAAATAAAATAGAAGAAGTAAATAATACTATGGAAGCGTTGTCTAACGTGATACATGAAGTAATAAGGAGTGACATAGATGCCTAAAAAGAAAAAGAAACCTATAGTATTTATTATATTCACTATATTATTTGCTATCTATTTAGCCTTATATTATGCATTTTTAGGTGGATATTATGAATACAAAGCTTATGCTAAAACTAGTCTTACTGAAGAAAAAATGAAAGAATTTGAAAACGATATAAAAGAAGGAAAAAATATTGATATAAATAACTATATAACAGAGAGTAAAGATTATACCAATAACGTAAGTAAACTAGGCGTTAAAGTAGGTGAGTTATCTACTAAGTTTATAACTAAAGGTTTAGGCAGTTTCTTTAAAGTGCTCTCTAAACTAGTTACCAATTAAAAAAGTAATAAGACCAAGCGCGCTTTAACTATAATCCTATAATTAATTAGTCTTATTACTAATATATTTTATGCAAAAGTGTACTCATTTGTTCTTAATTAACAAACAAGCACATTTAGAATATGTTCTAGTAAGTAATCCTCTACCTAAAAGAGTACCACCAAAGTATCTTACAACTACTATTAAAGTATTGTCTAAATTATTTCTTTTAATTACTTCTAAAATAGGAAGTCCTGCAGTATTAGAAGGCTCTTTGTCTTCGTTTTTTCTTTCAATTACCCCAATTTTGTAGGCATAACATATATGTCTTGCTTTTTTGTGTTCACTTTTTAATTTATTTAAGATTACACTTACTTCATTTTCATTTTCTAACTCGTACATGAAACCATAAAACTTACTTTTCTTTTCAATTATTAAACTATCACTTATCTTCTTCATGAATATATTTTCTCAAATAATCTAAAAATAATCAATCATTAATTTAAAATTTTCTTCATATATTTACTAGGTGACATTATGAAAGTAGAAGATTTTTTAAGAATTAATAATAAAACTAGAAAAAACTTTTTAATTAGTCTATTGAAAAGAATATTAATAACTATAATTATTGTTCTAAGTGTCCTAATACTGGCTAAACATAATACAAAATTTAAGAGTATAGTAGATAAATATGCTTTTAATACGAATTATAATTTTGCAAAGATAAATAGTATTTATAAGAAATACTTACTTAGTTTTAAAAAGGGTAAAGAAAACATTAGCAAGGTTAATAAAGATAATATTTTAGAATATAAGAGTAAGAAAGATTATAAAGATGGGGTAATATTAGAAGTGGATGATGTTTATAATGTTAAAATGTTAGAAAGTGGGCTTGTAGTTTTTGTGGGAGAAAAGGACGGAATAAGAAACACTATAATCGTGCAGCAAAGTAATGGAATTGATATAGTGTACGGGTTTATTAATAATACTGATGTTAAAGTGTATGATTATGTAGAAAAGGGTACTATTATAGGTACAGCTAATAAGGAATTATATTTAGCATTTCAAAAAGAAGGAGAAAGCATTAGTTACGAACCATATATTGAGTAAGATAAGAGTAGATATTTCTACTTATGTAATAGTGCTTCTTTCTTTTTTAGCTGGGTATTTTGAATATACTTTTCTTACGATAATTATAATAATTGTTCATGAGATGGGACACTTTTTAACTGGGTACTTTCTTAAACTTAAAGTAAAAGAAATTAGTTTGTTCATGTTTGGCGGAGTTACTATATTTGATGAAGATTTAAATTTAAATATATTTAAAGAACTTCTAGTAGTAGTGATGGGACCAGTAGTGCAAATGTTATTTTATATGCTTGTGTACTACTTTTATACTAAAGGGTTTGTAAGCGTGAATACTATGAAGAAAGTAAGTACAATAAACTTAATTCTTCTAGAGTTTAATTTACTTCCAATACTTCCTTTAGATGGCGGGAAAATACTAAATAATATTCTAGACTTAATACTTTCTTATGATTTAGCGCATAAAGTTAGTTTAGCTGTTTCATTTTTAGCTTTGCCTTTGGTATTCCTTTTTGATAATAAATTAATTATAATTTTAGTAGTTATTAGTTTATTATTGAGATTATTTGAAGAGATAAACTGGCACAAGTTTAGAATAAATAAGTTACTACTTGAAAGAAAGTTAAAAGGTATTAAATTTAAGAAGATAAGGGAATTTGAAAGTTTAACTAAAGTAAAAAGAAATGTTACTTACTATAGATTTATTAACGGCATTAAAACTTATGATTACCAATATAATTTTAGTACAAAATAAAGTACTTGATTTAATTAGTAAAATTTGTTATAATTAAATTGTCTTTAAGGGCATATAATATTAATGGACAAACAAAAAGAGTAATACCTAGCTTTTGGCTGTTAGGGGTTCCTCAGTCCATATTGTTGACTAAAGAACACCGTCTCAATATTTGTGCGGTGTTCGTTTTATTTAATTTTCTGAAAAGCTTATGATATAATTCATAAGCAGTTTTATGACAACATATTACAAAAAAATGTTGTTTATTTTATACTTTTAGAGTATAATTAAATAGGAATTTAGGTGAAGCTAAAATGAATGAAGAATTTAATGATATTATAAATAGTTTAATAAACAATGAAAAAGTAAAAGAAATGAAAAATTATAGACAACACTGTAATACTAGTTGTTATGATCACTCATACAGTGTTGCGTATTTAACTTATAAAATGAGTAAGAAACTTAATTTAGATTATGTATCAGCAACAAGAGGTGCCATGCTACATGATTTGTTCTTGTATGATTGGAGAAAGAGTAAAAGGTTTAATTTTCACGCATTTAAACACGGTAAGATAGCTTATTTGAATGCTAAAAAAGAGTTTGATTTAAATGATATAGAAAGTGATATGATAATTAAACATATGTGGCCTATAACAATTAAACCACCAAAATATAAAGAAGGTTTTGTTCTTACAATTGCTGATAAAGTATGTGCCTCTAAGGAGATATTAAATTCATTAGTAGTATTTCTTAACGATAACCCTGTTGTAAGATATGCTTATTTGTTTTATGTTTTTGTTTTTAAGAATATTTAATTGAAGTAGGAGTGTAGTTATGAAAAAAATAGTTATTGTGTTAGTAGCGTTACTTTTGTGTGGCTGTGATAAAGTAAGTGTGATGTATTGTGACGATATGGACGTGATGAAAGACAAAGTCTGTTATAAAGAAACTTTAACGGATGCAAAGTTTAGGTACTACTGCCCAAATGGAATGGGACAATTAGTGGGTACTTCATGCATGTTGAACGACGAGTTAACAGGAAGTGCTTTAAAAGAGTATTACTGTGAAAAAGGGAAACTAAATAGTGAAAACTCTTGTGTTGTTACTACTACGTATAACGCTAAAACTAAGAAAGTCAGTAGTAAGTATGCTAAAAAGTATGAAGAAAAATATAATACGACAAAAGAAGAAGATAACAAAGAAGATAATCAAACAAGTGAAAAAACAATAAGAGAAATAGAAGGTATAGTATACGATGAAAACAAAGTTAATATCTATGAGTTTTACGGTCAAGAATGTCCACACTGTATTAAATTAAATAGTTTCTTTGAAAAAATAGAAAGTGAGTATGGTAATTATTATACATTAAATAAGTTTGAGACTTGGCATAATAGTGAAAATTTAGAAATATATAAAGAATTTGCTAGTGTTTTAGGCTATCAAGCAAAAGGCGTTCCTTTTATTGTAATTGGTAATAAAGTCATAAGAGGTTTTAGTGAAAGCAAGGAACAAGAAATTATAGATGCTATAACAAGTCAGTATAAAAATAGTTATGATGTTTATTTTGATGCGAGAAAGTAGCTTAATTGTTACTTTTTTTCTTGCATTAGTGAGTGTCTTATTGTATAATAATGACTTATTAGGAGGAAAATTATGGATAAAGGAATTGAAGTAAATGATTTTAGTAAAATGTTTTTATATACTCTATGTATGAATAGTAAGATAGTGAGAAGTGATAAAGAACAAAATAAGTTTGTATATGATATAAGTTTACCTTATAGATTTAAAGATGCAATTATGTGTATATTATCGGCTAACCCTGGATGGATGAAAAAATATTCAAAACTAATTGATATAGAAGAATATTTTAACTTTGGATGGGATTATAGTTTTTCATATTCTTTTAAAAATTTAATTGATAAGTATGCTGAAAGTATGGAGTATGATTTAGTTTTTGATAATATTAATATTAAAGTACCTACTAAGTATTCTAAAGAATTATATAATGCTAAATATTCAAACGAGTTATATGAAATAATGAAAGATTTAATTGAATTAATAAAATCATATATTTATTCAAGAAGATGTATGTTTGGTGCTGGGCCTTATTGTTATGCTAGAGGAGTGGAAGACTTTAGAAATATTCAAAAAAGTGATGTTGACCCACTTGAATATGTAACTCAAAAAGAATTGGGCGAAAATGTTAAGAAGAAAAAATTATAGTATCAATTATATACTAATGTAACTATATAAAAGGAAGTATTAAAATGAATGATTATTTAATGGAGTTATTTAAATATACTATTGGTAAAGGAAATAAGGGCTTAATTTATCCGCTTGTAAAAGAAGGAATTGTTAGTGAAAAAAGCATTGTTAAAACCATAAATGATGCTGATATTGAAAGTAAAGAGAAGAGTAAGTATGCTCTTGAGCTAGCAAAGGAATTAAAGGATGTTCCTATTAAGGGGCTTGAAGATATTGTTGTAAATGCTAATGATGTTAAAGATATTTATGAGTTTGCTAAATACGTTAAATGGGCAGACGTTAATAGACTATCTAAAGCTGTAGTTGAAAGCAAAGATGCTTATCAAGTAACTGCTTTTGCAAGAGAAGTTAAAGGTGTTTCTATTAATGATTTAGCTAAGGAGGTCATTAATTTACACGATGGGCGTGCTATATATACTTTTGCTTATAGTGTAAAAGGTGCACCTATTAAAGAACTTGAAAAATCTATGTGCGACCCTGAAACTTATAATACAAATTTTGCTTATGATTTTGCTAAAAATGTAAGTGCTAATGACGTAGAAGGCTTAACTAATGCAGTTATAAAAGGCGAGTCTATACAAGAGATGATTGCATTCGCAAGAGATATAAAAGGGGCTAATATAAGAAAAATAGAAAATGCCATAATTAAAAATGGTAATGCTAGAAATATTTATGAGTTTACTAAAGAAGTACCAAGAGCTAATAAGAAAAAATTAACTAAAGCTTTTATTAACTCAGTATATTTTGAAGAAGAGAGTTTATTATGTAATTTTGCTTTACTTCCTAAAGTAGACTTAGATGTAATTAATGATACATTGTTAAAGAAATGTTTAGATAAAGACATTCCCGTTAGTGTTGTTACTAATTACGTTAATTCTTTACAATATCATAAGAATTTACCAATTGATAAATTTACTCTAGCAGTTATAAAACGTGGTAGACCATGGGATATCGTTGATTTTGCAAGAAATACTGAAAATGTTCAAGTGGATGAACTTGCTGATGCGTTAATCCAAATGGAATGTAGAGAGAAAAAATATTGGTTATATGAATTTATGTTAAAAGTTAAAAATGCACCAATTAGTAAGTTGTATGAAGCTTTTAAAAAAGAAAGTAAAAAGTCTATGCTTAAAGTTCAATATAGTGAAGAGTATTTAAAGATTTTAGAATTAGTAAGAAATAAAGATATTGAAGGTTTAAGAAAATATAAAAGTTTATTAAATGAAGACAAGTTAACAAAGAAACTAAAATAAGCAGGTCTAGGGACTTGCTTTTTGAAATTTTTGTTTTTTAATTTGGTGGTAAAAAGTGGTGGTAATAAATTAAAAAAGCCCTTATTATAAGGACTTGTTAACATTATTGGTGGTTCCTTAGGGATTCGAACCCTAGACCCACCGATTAAGAGTCGGTTGCTCTACCAGCTGAGCTAAGGAACCACAACGACTAAATTATATCATAATATTTCTATTTTTGTAAACCCCTTACTTGTAAAAAGTGTAAAAAAATGATAAAATGTTAATGTCTTGGAGGTGTATTATGAACGAGACTATTGTTATTGACACAGATTGTATTAAAAACGAAGACATTAAAAGTACTTTAAAAGATATAATAAATGACATGAATGATGCAGGGTATAATGCGTATAAACAAATAACTGAGTACTTAATCACTGGAGAAGTAGGATATATCACTAGTTATAAGGAATGCAGAAGTAGAATAGAAAAAATAAATAGACGTGACTTAGTAGAGTTTATGTTAAAGGAGTATGCAAAGTGAGAGTAATAGGGCTAGATTATGGAAGTGTAACATGTGGTGTTGCAATAAGCGATGAAACTCTTTTAATTGCAAGTCCAGTAGAGACTATTAGATATAAAACTATGGAAGAATTGCTAACTAAGCTTGACATTTATTTTAATGAATATAAGATAGATAAAATAGTGCTAGGTAACCCAATTAACTTAGATGGGTCTATTAGTACTAGAAGTGAGTTAACTCTTTTGTTTAAGGATGAACTTATTAAAAGATACAACAAAGAAGTAATAATGATGGATGAAAGACTCACTTCAGTTATAGTAAACAACATGTTAATAATGGGTAACACTAGTAGAGAAAATAGAAAGAAAGTAGTAGATAAATTAGCTGCCTCAGTTATTTTACAAAGCTATTTAGATAGGAGTAATAATGGAAAATAATGAGATTATTCTTTTAGAAAATGATAAAGAAGTAAAATATAAAGTAATACTTGATTTAGAAGACGTTGATGGAAAAAACTTTATAGTTTATACTAAAGATGATACAAATTGTTTTGTAAGTATGTACACATATACTAAGACTGGTAAATTAAAGCTAAGTCCTGTTAAGAATGAGAAAGACTATGATTTTATAGAAGAAGTATTAAATAGTTTACAAAGTAAAGGAGAATAAAAATGGTAAAGAAGAAATTAAATAAGAAAAGATTAATAATAAGTATAGTTATGCTTTTAATGATTATAATATTTATATTTATAGGAGTGTTTTTTAGTAAATTTGCTAAGGTATCTAAAGATAGCACAGTAGTGGAATATATTGTGGAAAACGGCCTTGGAATGTATCAAGTGTTTGACGACTTAGAAAGTAAGGGTTTAATTAAAAGTGCATTTGCATTAAAAGTTTATAGTAAAATAAAAGGTGGAGACATTAGTTTAGGAACATATAGTTTAAGTAAAAACATGAATGCTATAGAAGTATATGACGTGTTAACTGAAAAAAGAAATGCTAAAGGTAACGAAGTTAAGTTTACTTTTAGAGAAGGAAGAAACGTAAGACAATTAATAAGTGACCTAACTAGTATTAGTGATATAACTGAAGAAGAAATATTAACTACTCTAAGTGATACTACTTATTTAAAGAATTTAATTAATGAATACTGGTTTTTAACAGACGATATATTAAATAAAGATATTTATTATAGTTTAGAAGGATATCTATATCCAAATACTTATATGATTTATAAAAACTCAAGTTTTAAAAGTGTTGTTAAAAAAATGCTAGATGAGATGGATAATAAGTTAACTCCTTATAAAGACAAAATAGAAAGCAGTAATTATACTGTACATGAACTTTTGACTCTTGCAAGTATAGTTGAACAAGAAGGTCCATCAGGAACTGACAGATATGGAATTGCTGGAGTGTTTACAAATAGACTTAATGATGGTTGGAGTTTAGGAAGCTGTGTAACAACATATTATGCTGCTAAAGTAAATCTAGGGGAAGCACTTTACCAAAAAGATATAGATGACTGTACTAACAAATATAACACAAGATGCATGACTTATATAGGTTTGCCCGTCGGACCTATATGTAACCCAAGTATTGATAGTATAGTATCTAGTTTAAATCCAACTAAACATAATTATTATTACTTTGAGGCTGATAAAAACAATAAAACATATTTTAATGAAACATATGCTGGACACTTAGAAACAATTAAGAGACTTGAGAAAGAAGGCTTATGGAATGAAATTCAATGATTTAATAAGTGATATGGAACGTTTTGCTAAAAAAGAAAACGTTCCTATTATGCAAAAAGAAAGTCTTGATTATTTAATTAGTTTTATAAAACAGCACAATATAAAAAGCGTTTTAGAAGTTGGAACTGCTATTGGTTATTCTACAATATTAATTAAAGAGGTGGTTAACAATATTACATCTATTGAAAGAGATGAAGAAAGATATAATATTGCAGTTAAAAATGTAGAATTATCAAACCTAAACAACATTACTCTTATTAAAGCAGATGCTTTAGATATAACTATAACTGATAAGTTTGATCTTATTTTTATAGATGCAGCTAAAGGCAAAAACAAAGAATTTTTAGATAAATTTAAGAGTAACTTAAATGAAAACGGATACATCATTATTGATAACATGGATTTTCATGGATTAGTTGGGAAAAGTATGACCATAGAAAAAAGAAGATTAAGAAGTTTAGTTAAAAAAATAGAAAATTTTATTAAATATATGGAAGAACAAACTGAGTTTAAAGTAACAAAAATAGATAAAGGAGACGGCTTATATCTATTAGAAAGGATTTAGTATGAATGAGTTTTATGTAATACCTAATAATAAAATGATACTTGATTATAATTTGATTTTACCGCTTGAAAGCTATAGCATCGGCTTTGATGTTTATTATAGTGTAAGTGAGATTAATAATTTAGCAACTACTCATAATGTAAGCGTGATCATTAATAAATTTCTTCATAAGAGTGATATTAATAATATAATGAATGTTATAAAAGCGTTAAAAAATGTAAAATACTATTTTGTAGAAGACTTAGGTCTAGTTAGTATTCTACCTAAAAGTCAAGTAGTAGTTAGCCAAAATCATATAATAAATAATTATGACAGTATAAACTATTTTAAAAGTTTAGGATATGATAAAGTACTTATTAATAACGATTTAACTATAAGTGAGATTAAAGATATAATAAAGAATACGTCTAGTCATATATTCATGTACTATATAAGCAAGAATAACTTAATGTATAGTAAAAGACATTTAATTAGTAGTTTTAATGAGTATAAAAAAGATAATTTAGAAATGATTGGTACTATTAATGAGAAAGTAAGTAATCATGAACTCATTATAAAAGAAGAAAACTGTGGAACTTGCATATTTAATTCACGCATTTTTTCTGCTAATAAGTATATTGATGAGTTAGATACTATTGGTAAAATAGTTAACTTAAGTAATATGAGTATAGATGAAACTAATATTATATTGGATAATTTATGTAATAAAGAAATATCTAAACTTATTAAAGTAGATGACTACTTTTTAGATAATAAAATTGCTTATAAGGTAGGTGATTTAAAGTGACAGAAGTATTAAGTCCAGCAGGAGATTTAGAACGCCTTAAATGGGCACTTATGTACGGGGCTGACGCAGTTTATATTGGAGGATACAACTATAGTTTAAGAGCAAATGCAAATAACTTTAGTATTCAAGATATCACTGAAGGTGTAGAATTTGCCCATTCATTAGGTAAAAAAGTATATGTTACAGTAAATATTTTATTTCATAATGAAGACTTAGAAGGTTTAACAGAATACTTAACTACACTTAGTGATATTGGGGTAGACGCGTTTATAGTAAGTGACTTAGCTGTTATTAAAAGAATAAAAGAACTTAACTTAAAACCTGAAATACATATAAGCACACAAGAGTCTAGTGTAAACAAGTTTGCTGTTAAATTTTGGGAAAGTGTTGGCGCTACTAGGGTTGTTCTTGCTAGAGAATGTTCAAAAATAGATATCCTTGATATAAAAAATAACACAGATGCTGAATTAGAAGTATTCATTCACGGAGCGATGTGTACTAGTTATAGTGGAAGATGCGTGTTATCAAACTACGTTACAAAGCGTGACTCAAACCGTGGAGGATGTAGTCAAGTATGTAGGTTTATCTTTAAGACTAAAAAGTACGACGACTTTCAAATAGCTAGCAAAGACCTTTCTATGATAGACCATATTCCTGAGTTAGTCGATATGGGTGTTTCTTCTTTGAAAATAGAAGGAAGAATGAGAAGTATGTACTATATTGCAACTGTAGTAAATACTTATAAAAATGTTGTTACTTTATATAAAGAAGGAAAGTTAACTAACGAGTTAATGGAATATTATAAAAGAGTTTTAAATAGACTATCTAATAGAGAAAACAAAAGTCAGTTTTTTACTGGGGACGTAAACAGAAGTGACCAATACTATACTGGCAGAAAAGAAGTGTCTAACCAAGACTTCTTAGGTGTAGTATTAGACTATTCTGACGGAGTTATGAAGATTGAACAAAGAAACAACTTTAAAGTAGGAGACACTATAGAAGTTTTTGGGCCTAATACTTTAGCTACTAAAATAAAAGTAGACAGTATAATAAATGAAGAAAATGAAAGTGTTAGTGTAGCTAGTCATCCACAAGAAGTACTTTATGTAAAAGTGCCATTTAAAGTAGAAAAAAATGATATATTAAGGGTACCTATTAGTTGACAAATGTGCTAATTTTTGGTATCATTATAAACTGTTAAGGAGAAAAAGATAAAAATGAAACAAAAAGAATTTTTTTTAACAAGTGAAGGTTATTTAGAACTAGAAACTGAGTTAAATTATTTAAAAACTGATAAAAGAAATGAAGTATTAAATTCTTTAAAAGAAGCAAGAGCGTTAGGTGATTTAAGTGAAAACGCAGAATACGATAGTGCTCGTGAAGAACAAGGTAAACTTGAAGCTAGAATTAAAGAAGTTGAATATATACTAGAACACGCTACTATCATAGATGATGCTCAAACTGAAAAAGATAAAGTAACTATTGGTTCAACAGTATCACTTCAATATGACGGGGATGATGAAGTTGAAGAATATAGAATAGTAGGAAGTCAAGAAGCTGATCCATTCAACAATAAGATTAGTAATGAAAGTCCTATTGCAATGGCTATACTAGGTAAGAAAGTTGGAGATATGGCTGAAGTTGATAGTCCTAACGGAACATATAAAGTTAAAATTGTTAAAGTAGCTTAATAAGGAGGAAAAAGTTATGAAAAAAGATTATAGTGTTAAAATGGAAAAAGAAGCATGGGGCGAGTTAATACATCACTGTTTTGAACATAAAAAGAACGAAGTAAACGTTGACGGGTTTAGAAAAGGACAAGTTCCGTTTGATGTTTATGTTAAAAAGTTTGGTGTAGAAAGTTTATATATGGATGCAGTTGATCATGCATTACCAGAATTATATGACAAATTATTAGAAGAAAACGAAGGCCTATCACTTAACATGGCATGTCGTCCAGAAGTAAATGTAAAAACTATAAGTGAAGACGGATTAGAAGTAGTGTTCACTGTTACAATGAAGCCTGAAGTTAAACTAGGAAAATATAAAGATTTAGGTATTAAAAAAGAAGAAGTAACTGTAACAGAAGAAGAAATAAATGACGAGTTAGAGCATTTAAGAGGACATTATGCTGAATATAAAGAAAAAGATGGAACTGTAGAAAACACAGATGAGGCTAACATTAATTTTGAAGGTTTTAAAGACGGAGTAGCTTTTGCTGGTGGAAAAGGAGAAAACTATCCATTAGTTATAGGAAGTAATAGTTTTATTCCTGGATTTGAAGAAGCACTTATTGGAATGAAAAAAGGAGAAACTAAGAGTATTAATTTAACATTCCCAGAAAACTACCATAGTGAAGAATTAAAAGGTAAAGATGTTGTATTTAATGTAACTATTAATAGCATTAAACAAAGAGTATTACCAGAATACAATGAAGACTTCTTTAAAGATTTAAATATGGGTGGAGTAACTGACTTAGACTCTTTAAAAGAAAATATTAAATCTCATATTTTAGGACATAAGACTCAAGAAGTAGAAGATAAATACTTTGATGAAGTTTTAACTAAGATAAGTGAAAATGCTAGTGTTGAAATTCCAAGTGAAATGATTAGTGAAGAAATTGATAGAATGGTTGAACAATTTAATCAAAACTTACAATATCAAGGAATGAATTTAGATACTTATTTAAAAATGCTTAATATGGATTTAGATAAATTTAAAGAGAACTTTAAACCTGAAGCAGAAAAGAGAGTTAAATATAGATTAGTTCTTGAACAAATAGTAAAAGAAGAAAATATTACAGTAGAAGATAAAGAACTTGAAGAATATTCTAAAGATATGGCTAAAAAATATAATGTAACTGAAGAAGTTTTCTTAAAAGAAATTGGCGGGATTGATTTCTTAAAATATGATTTAGAAGTTAGAAAAGCTCTTGAAATTGTTACTGGAAAATAGTTATATAGTAGAGCATAAAAACTTATGCTCTATTTTGTGTTAAAAGAAAGGAATTATTATGAAAGAAAAAGTAGAACCAAAAACATTACCTGGTTTTATGGAATTAATGCCACAAGACCAAATATTGTTTGACAAAATGAAAAATACAATTGAAAGTGTGTACTCTAGTTATGGATTTTATCCACTAGATACACCAATTATAGAATTATCTAGTGTACTTTTAGCCAAAGCTGGAGGAGAAACTGAAAAACAAATTTATAGATTTAATAAAGGAGATAACGATTTATCTTTAAGGTTTGATCTTACTGTACCACTTGCAAAGTATGTAGCAAATAGAAGTAATGAGTTAATATTCCCATTTAAAAGATATCAAATAGGTAAAGTATATCGTGGAGAAAGGCCACAAAAAGGAAGATTTAGAGAGTTTTATCAATGTGATATAGATGTAATAGGTAATGAAACATTATCAATACTATACGATGCTGAAATACCTAGTATTATATATGACTTATTTAAGAAGTTAAATATTGGAGACTTTACAATAAGAATAAATAATAGAAAAATACTTACTGGTTTCTTTAATTCATTAGAGTTAAACAGTAAAGTAACAGATATACTAAGAATAATAGATAAGATAGAAAAAATAGGCGAAGATGAAGTAAAAAGTGAGTTATCATTGTTAGATATAGATAGCGATAAAGTAAGTAAGATAATAGACTTTATTAGAATAAGTGGGGACGCATTTACTAAAATAGAAAGACTAAAGAACTTAGGTATTACTGACGAAGTATATAATGAAGGAGTAAACGAGTTAGAAACAGTAATAAATAATATTAAAGCTAGAGGACTAGATAGTAACTTCTATGATGTAGACCTTACTATTGCAAGAGGGCTTGACTACTATACTGGAACTGTGTATGAAACAATACTAAAAGATTACCCTTCAATTGGAAGTGTATGTTCTGGTGGAAGATATGAAAACTTAGCTACATACTATACAGATAAAAAACTACCTGGCGTAGGAATATCAATTGGACTTACTAGACTATTCTACCAATTAAAAGAAGCAGGTGTTATTAAAACTACTGATAGCAGTGTAGCAGATATTACAATACTTCCTATGACAGAAAACTATGAATACGTATACAAATTCAGTAACTTACTAAAAAGGTTTGGTGTAAGAGTAGATACAGCATTCCTTGGCAAATTTAAACAACTAATGAGATATGCAGACAAACAAAAAACTCCTTATGTTCTTATAATAGGAGATGACGAAATAAGTAAAGGTGTTGCTGTATTAAAAGATATGTTTACTGGTCTTCAAACAGAAGTAACACTAGAAAACATTATAGAAATATATAATAGATTACTTAAATAAAAAAACACTTGAAAAATAGTGTTTTTTTTGATAAGATTATCTTGTAATAAAGATAGGAAGTGAAATACATGAAAATTAACTCTTTAGTACAAAATATAGTACAAATGGGGGGGGTTATTTAAATAGTATAAATAACTATAGTTTTTCATGTGCAATTATATGGATAGAATAAGTCTACCCATTTTTTCGTGTCTTTAAAAAGAAAGGAGAGCATTAATATGCAACGAAAACAATTAACACTTGTAATAGTAAGCTTACTTGTAGTAGTACTAAGTGTATCACTAGCTTACTTTACAGCACAAATAATAGGAAAGGGAAAAGATGTAAGTGTAACAAGTGCAAACTTACAAATAGTATTTACAGATAGTGATGGAGCTTTAACAGAAACTGATATAGAACCAGGTTGGAGTGCAACTAAAACATTTACTATTAAAAATGATACTAAGACAGAATACAAATATAATATAGTAATAAAAGACTTATTAAATACTTTTGTAACTAATGGATACTTAAAGTACAAGATAACTAGTACAAATAACGGATATAATATGACTGAGTTTAAAGACATACCAAAGTCTAGTGCACCTAAAGATACAATACTAGCTTATAGTGTTAGCATTCCAATAGGAGTAACACAAAGTTATACAATTGAATTTAAGTATGCAAACGATGAAAATGTAGACCAAAGTGATGATATGGGTAAACAACTAAGTGGAACACTATTTATAACTGAAGGAACAGAAGATCCAAACAAAACACTATATAATCAATTACTTGTAGACAAATCAACAGTATTAACAAGAACAAACTTTAGTAAAGTTTTAACAGATAATAATACAAATACATTATATACTTCTACTGAAGACAGTAAAACAGTATACTATTTTGCTGGGAATGCAACAGATAACTGGGTAAAGTTTGGAAAGAATGCAAGTAATCAAGACTTATACTGGAGAATAATAAGAACAAACTCTGATGGTAGTGTAAGACTTTTATACCATGGAACAAGTACTACAGCAACAGATGCATATATAAGAACATCAGCATTCAATAGTAGTCATACTGATATAGCATATGTAAGTTATATGTATGGTAGCCTAGGAAGTATACCAAATGCTAGAACTAACCAAACAAACTCTAGTACAATAAAAGGAGTAATAGATAACTGGTATACAAGCAACTTAGAAGCAAAAGGTTATACAAAATACTTAAGTACAACAGCAGTATATTGTAATGATAGAAGTACATCAGATAATGAATCTTTTGGAGCATACACAAGATTAAAGACAAATAAAACACCAAGTTATGACTGTGCAACAACAGAAGACAAATTCACAGTAGATAGTAGTACAGGAAACGGAAAACTAACATATCCAATAGCATTAATGACAGCCGACGAAGTATCATTTGCAGGCGGGCTATTATATACAAAAGCACCAACATGGTATTATTATAATAGTGCAAACGGTAGTTCAACAGGTGACACTTGGTGGTGGTTGTTGTCTCCTTACAATTGGGATGGCCGCGCTCGCGTGTTCAACGTGTACGGTTCGTCCAACCCTGGCTACTTGGACCGCAACATCGTCGACGGCACTTACGGTGTTCGCCCGGCCATTTCTCTCAAATCTTGTATCAAATATAGTACAGGAGATGGCTCAGCAAGCGTACCATACACAATAGAAGAAAGTACAAGTGGATGCTAAACGGATCCCATTAACTTAACTGTGTCTAACGATTAATTTACTAATATAATTACTATAAAGTAATCTAAGGGTTAATTGATAGTGCATATAATATGATATATGAGTAAAAAAGTCAACAAAAAAAGAAATACTTTAGTAAAAAAAGCTGAAGTATTTTTTTATGGCATACTAAAGAAACTAAAAAACTTATGCCGAGAAAACTTTTGACACTGTGTCTAATCTTTGGGGTGCAAATGCACTCTTTTTTCTTGATTTAAAGGGTAAAAGTATGTATAATAATTACTAAGGAGTGATGGTATGCTACAAAAACCGAAGGGAACACTAGATATATACGGCGAAGATGGTAAGATATTTGATTATATTAGTAATTATACAAGTGCTTTTATGTCTTTATATAATTACGAATTTATTAAACTTCCTACATTTGAGAGTACCGAACTATTTTATAGAGGTGTAGGAGATACTACTGATATAGTAAATAAAGAGACTTATGATTTTCTAGATAAGAGTAATAGAAAGATGACTTTAAGACCAGAAATGACAGCTGGAACAGCAAGATGTTTAATTGAAGATAAATTGTATGCTGAAGGTGTTAAGAAATTCTATTATTTAGGAAGTTGTTTTAGATATGAAAGACCTCAAAGTGGAAGATTAAGAGAGTTTACACAGTTTGGAATAGAATGCTTTAACGTGAGTAATCCTAAAGTGGACGCAGAAGTTATATCTTTAGCTTATAGATATTTATCAGGTTTAGGGCTAACTAATTTAGTAGTTAAGTTAAATAGTTTAGGCAACAAAGAAAGTAGAAAAGAGTATAACGAAGTAATAAAAGAATATCTTAGTAAAGATTATGATAATTTATGTGATACTTGTAAAGAGAGATTATCTAAAAACCCACTTAGAATATTAGATTGTAAGTATGACGGTGAAAGAGAATATATTAAGAATACTCCTAAAACACTTGATTATTTAAATGAAGAGAGTAAAAGCTATTTTGAAGAAGTTAAAAGTTCTTTGGAGAGTTTAGGAATACCTTTTGTTGAAGACTCTACTTTAGTAAGGGGACTAGACTATTATAGTCATACTGTGTTTGAAATAATTAGTAATATACCTGAGCTCGGAAAAGCAAATACTTTGTGTGGTGGTGGAAGATATGACGGGCTTATTGAACTTTTAGGTGGACCTTCTACACCTGGAATAGGCTTTGCAATGGGTATTGAAAGAATTATAATACTTCTTAAAGAACTTGAGTGTTATGTTCCTGATAGAGAATTGGATGTGTTTGTAATGAATTTAGATAACACTAACTATGCCTTTCAAATAATAGACGATCTAAGACTAAGTGAGTTTTCTGTTGAAACTGATTACACTGGTAAAAACATGAAGGGTATGTGGAAATTAGTAGACAAATTAAATCCTAAGTTTGTACTAATAATTGGAGAAGATGAAAGGGTTAATGACTACATTACAGTAAAAGATAATATTACTAAAGAAGAAACTAAGGTTAAAACAAGTGATCTTATAGATTACTTGAATACAAATATTTAGATTATTGATGGGGGATTTATGAAGAGAGATAAATTATATTTAACACTTTTATTAGAGGCAATAGACGATGAAAGGCTACCTATGCCATTTTATGTATCACGAAGTGCTGCGATTGGTTATGTAGACGAAGAAAATATGATATTTACTGATATACTAACTAGTCAGAAATATGTAAATGTTATAAAAGCTAACGAAATTGGGCTAGTTGATGGGTATACTAATCCTATACCAATTAGTAACTTTAAAACCGGACTATTTTTATCTAAAGAAAAACTAAGTGAATATTTTAATTTTATGGACCATATGGTATTTCTAATAATGGAAGATAATTCAGTTACTATAATGCCTACTAGTAAGTTTGAAGAAGAACTTGGTGTCAAGTTAAACTTAAGTTATATAGAAGAAACTAACGACTTATTAGAAACTTTAGTAAGTGGTAAACTTAATGTTACAGATTATTTAAAAAGTACGGAAGATAGTTTAAATAATAATACAGATAAGTCTAAAGAAATAGAAAAAGTTATTAAAGAAAAATTAGATAAACCAATAAGTGAAGTTATTACTAAAGTTAAAGAAAGCATAATTAATCAAGATGAGGCTGTTAAACAAGTTATAACTGCAGTATATAAATATGCAATATTTGGAAGTAAGTTTAAGAGTAATATCTTAATATATGGTCCAAGTGGATGTGGTAAAACTGCTCTTATTAAAGAGGTCAGTAAAATACTAGGTATGCCTATTCATATTGAAGATATGACTAAATTTACCGTAAGTGGTTATAAAGGAGCTTCAGTAGAAGATATATTAGTTAGCTTATATAAAGAAAATAATGGGGATTTAGACGCTGCTGAGCACAGTATTTTGTTCTTAGACGAGATAGATAAGAAAGCAAAAACTGAAAGTGATAATGAAGTAACGTCTTCCGGTGTATTAAAAAGCTTACTTAAGATAGTTGAAGGAGACACTATAGAAGTTGAAATAAACCCAACAACTGGAGAAACAATAAGCTTTGATACAAGTAAACTTTTGGTAATTGCAGGTGGTGCTTTTACTGACTTATATAACCAAAAAGCTGAAGAAAAAAAGAATACTGTAGGCTTTGGAAGTGAAGTATCTAGTATAAACAAAGAAATTCAATATGGAACAGAACTTACTATAAAAGATTTTGAAAAGTTTGGTATGCCACTTGAATTTATGGGAAGATTTAAGACAATTATTAGAATGAATAAATTGAAATTTGAAGACTTAGTGAATATTCTTAAAACTAGTAATCTTAGTGAAATGAAAAGTTATGTTGATTTACTAGAAAGTAAAGGTATTAAATTAGATATTCCAGAACAGTTATATGAAAAAATAGCTGAGCTAGCTTACTCATATGGTACAGGCGCTAGAGGGTTAAACATAGTAGTGGATAATATATTTGATAATATCTTATATGAGTTATTTGAAGGAATAGACAAAGTAGAAAGTATTACTCTTGGAGAAGATATAGTAAAAGATAAGAATAACTTTACATTAAAGAAAGTGATGTAAATGGAAGCAAAAGAAATAGAAAGAAGTATAATAAAAAGATTTAGAAAAGAGATATATAGACCATTTGTAAAAGCAGTAGAAGAGTTTAATCTTATTAATGAAGGAGATAAAATTGCTGTATGTATAAGTGGAGGGAAAGACTCGTTTTTGCTTGCTAAATGTTTAGAAGAATTAAAACGACATGGCAAAGTTAAATTTGATTTAGAGTTTATCTTAATGGATCCAGGATATAAAGATGAAAACTTAGATTTAATACACTATAATAAAGAAAAACTAAATCTTAATATTAAAGAGTTTCAATATAATATATTTGATCAAGTAGATGGAGAAAAGAATCCTTGTTACTTGTGTGCTAGAAAAAGAAGAGGAGCACTGTACAATAAAGCACAAGAGCTAGGTTGTAACAAAATAGCTTTAGGACATCACTTTGATGATGTAATTGAAACTATATTGATGAGTTTGATATTTAATGGAGAATTTAAAACAATGATGCCTAAACTTAAAAGCACTAACTTTAAGAAAATGGAGTTAATTAGACCATTATATTTTGTAAGAGAAAAGGATATAATAAGTTTCTGTAAATATAATGACTTACATTTTATAGACTGTGCTTGCAGTGTTACTAAAAAAGGAATAGGTATGAGAAAAAAGATGAAAGATTTAATTAATACCTTAAATGAGTATTATAGGGGTGCTGATAAAAATATAATGAATGCTACTTATAATATAAACTTGAATACTATTATAAGTTACATAAAGAAAGAGGAGGATTTGGAAAATGAAGAGTAAAGATTTTACTAAAGAGTTAGATATAACTAACTTAAATGGTAGTATTTTATCTACTGAAGATAAAATATTACTTACACTACTTACAGAGAAAGGATGCACTAAAGGTGAACTATCTAAACACACTAATATAGTTTATAGTGAAGTTAAGCGTGTAATAGAAGAAATGGAAGTTAAAGGGTATGTTGTTCAAAGACAAGTAAATGAAACAATATTTTTATACTATTTAACTATGCCAGGAGCTTATGAAGTACAAGATAGACTTAATACTGACACAGTAAAAATGTATAGAAATTATTTAGTTAGTGTGGGATTTTCTTATGACAATGTAATTAAGTTCTTAAAAAGAAAGTTTTATGACTTTTATATTGCTGGAGTATGGAACCCAACTGACTTAGAAGACCAATATAAAGTTTGGTGTGACTCAAATAACTTAGAGTATGTAAATAGTGATGATTATACCTTGAAATTATATTAATTATATGATAGAATGAAATTATCCAAGATGAAGTTAGTTAATAAACCGACAAATAAGTAATTTGGAGACCTAATTAGTAGCTGGTGTTGAAAACTTATCTTAAATTAAGGATCCTAAAAGCTATTATGTGGACTACCACCTCGCATGATGAGCGAGTTTTATTAGACACTTTGTTTTGGTTTTTTCTTTGGAGGAATTTATGAATTTAGAAAGATTAGAAAGTTTAGTAGGACTAGACGTTTTAGAAAGAATTAAAAATTTAAATATTCTTATTGTAGGCATAGGTGGTGTTGGTGGATACACTCTTGAGAGTTTAGTTAGATGTGGAGTAGAGAATATTACTATAATTGATTATGACAGGGTAGATAGTTCTAACTTAAATAGACAGATTATTAGTAATTTAAATAATATCGGACAGTTAAAAGTCGACGTTGCTAGAAAGAGATACACTAATATAAATGATAAACTTAACTTAAAAACCATGAGTATATTTCTTGATAAAGATAATATTGACAGTATTAATATATGTCAGTTTGATTATGTGGTGGATGCTTGTGATAGTGTAGAAACTAAGGCACTTTTAATGGGTGTGTGTGTGAGTAAAAACATTAAAATAATAAGTAGTATGGGTACTGCTAAAAAGATGGATGCAACAAAACTAAGTATAACCACTCTTGATAAGACTAATTATGACAAACTCGCTAAAAAGTTAAGGAGTGTTGTACCTAAGAACATACAAAGGAAGATTAAAGTGGTATCTAGTACTGAACAAGTCAAAGATATAAATGTACTAGGAAGTAATAGTTTTGTACCTGCTACTAGTGGTTTACTTATAACGAATTATATTATAAATGACGTTGCAAATAGTTAACGCCTATGGTATAATTAGTACCAGTAAGGTGATGGAACTATGATAGACTTTACAAATTGTGAAAAGAATAAATTTAAAGCTTATGGTGGAAGAAATGGAAACAAGTTTGCTATTAAATATAATGGTGAAGACTATATGTTAAAGTTTCCAAGTAAAAATGAATTAGATACATCATATACTAATGGAGTGTATTCTGAATATTTAGCGTGTAAGATTATTAAAAGTATGGGGTTAAATGTTCAAGATGTAATACTAGGTAAATACTTTATAAATGGAGAATACAAAGTTTGTGTTGCATGTAAAGATTTTACTGATAATGATACGGTTTTAAAAGAGTTTAGTTTCTTTAAAAATAAAGAATTTGGTACTTCTGGATATTCAACAGATTTAGACGAAGTATTACAGGCTATTAGAAATCAAGATATTTATGATAGAGATAAGTTAAACACATATTTTTGGGATTTGTTTGTAGTGGATGCTTTTTTAGGAAACTTTGATAGACATAATGGTAACTGGGGTTTCTTAATTAATAATAGAGAACAAACAGCCAGTATTGCACCTATATATGACTGTGGTTCTTGTTTGTATCCAGGGTTAACAGACGATTTAGTTAAGAAAGTAATACATATTCCTTCTGAAATGGATAAGAGAGTTATAGTATTTCCTAATTCTGCATTAAAGGCAAATGATAAAAAGATAAACTATTATAATTTGATTAAGTCTAGAAAGTATGCTGACTTAAATAAAGCTGTTTTAAGAATTTATCCTAAAATTAATTTAGATAAAATATTTAGAATTATAGATAGTGTTGAGAGCTTAGACATTGATAGAAAACTTTTTTATAAAGGAATACTTTTTGCTAGATATGAAATGATATTAAGTCCTGCTTATGAAGCGTTAATAAAGCGTGAGGATAGAAAAGCGTCGGCTATCGCGGACCCTTATGGGTCTCAAGTGTAGAAGATTATTAATCTTTGATGAGATGTTGGAAGTGATGCCCAACCACGCCTAACATAAAAAAAGATTAAAGTTCACCTTTAATCTTTTTATTATATTCAAATATTGCTTGCTCGTATTTGTTGTCTCCTGGGTGGTAATACTTGCTTGTTTTTATATTGTCTGGTAAGTACTGCTGTTTAACGTAATGATTTTTATAATTGTGTGGGTATTTATAGTTAGGGGAAGTAGTTCTAATGTGTTCAGGAACTCTACCAACATTGTTTCTTTTTAAATCGTTTATTGCTGCATTATAAGTTGCTTCAATTGTATTACTTTTAGGACTAAGAGACATTTCAATAACTGCTTGAGTAAGTGGCTTATATAATTCAGGTAAACCTAATCTTTCTGCACTTTCAATTGCGGTTAATACTTTAGTTTGTAAAGTAGGGTTAGCAAGTCCAATATCTTCATAAGCAATAACTAGCATTCTTCTATATAGTATATCAAAGTCTCCTGCATCTATTAATCTAACGAGATAATGTATAGCTGCATCCACGTCACTTCCTCTTATACTTTTTTGAAAAGCACTTATAACGTCATAATACCCATCTTCGTTTTTGTCATAATATAAGTTAGTTCTAGGACTTACTTCATTAATATTTTCTATTGTAAATTTAGGTCCAAAACTATTATAACAAAATTCAACCAAATTATATGCAAACCTTAAGTCTCCACCAGATAAATGTGCAATATGCTTTTTTATGTCTAGAGTTAGTTCAATATCAGGGTAGACTTCTATTACTCTATCTAAAGCATTCTCTATATCACTTTCAGTTAACTCGTGAAGTTCAATAAGCTGACATCTACTTCTAATAGCAGGATTAATTGAGTGATAAGGGTTAGAACTAGTAAGTCCAATAAGAGTTAGTTTACCACTTTCAATAAAAGAGAGTAGTAAGTCTTGTTTATCTTTGTTCATTCTATGAATTTCATCTACTATTAAAACTAAGTTATCTATTATTTTACTTTCTTCAAATACAACTTCAAAGTCTTTCTTACTATTAATAGTTGCATTTAATAATCTATAAGGACACTTTAATTCATTCATTAGTGTAAGAGCAATAGTAGTTTTACCAATTCCACTTTTACCATAGAATATCGTATTAAATATCTTTTTATTTTTAACTAAGTTATTAAGTATTTTATTTTCTCCAACTATATGAGTTTGCCCAACTATTTTGTCTAGTGTATTTGGTCTTAATTTACTTGCTAAGTTTTCCATATATTAATCACCTAGACATTATTTTATCATATTTTTCACTCTTTTTGTATGGATTTTTATTATTTGTTCTACAAAGAATATAATCTATGCTAGTGTTATAGTAGTCTGATAGTTTGAGAAGTATATCTGTAGGTATATCTATTTTTTCACATTCATATTTAGAATATCCTGCTTGACCGATACCTAATGCTTTTGCTACCTTTTCTTGAGTTAGATTTCTTTCTTCTCTTAAATCTCTTAATCTATTCATATACATACCTCCGAGAATAAGATAACATAATCTAAATTGGAATATTGACTTTTATTCCAAAATGGAATATAATTTTTGTATAAGGTAGTTAAAGATATTACAAAATATATAATATAAAGGAGTTGTTTTTATGAATAAAAAAAGTATAACAATATTAGTAGTGTGTTTAATAGTGAGTGTGTTGTCAGTCAGTTTAGCATACTATAGTGCTAGAATAATAGGAAACGGTAAAAATGTAAGCGTGAATGCAAAAGAGCTTACAATAAACTTTGATAACAACAACGAAATAGCAAGTGGCATAATAGAGCCAGGGTGGAGTAGTACAAACACTTTTAGTGTTGAAAATAAAAGTAAGACAACGTTTACTTATGATATAGTATTAAAAAATTATAAGAATACTACTAAGACAAATGGATACTTAATTTATAAAATAACTAGTACAAATGGTTATAATATGACTGAATATAAAGATATGCCAAAAGATGGAGAAAATACATATGATTTAGTTATAGCAAGAGGTATTACTATAGAACCAGGAAGTAGTAATAAACAAAGTTATACTTTAGAAATAAAATACCTAGATAGCACTGAAGACCAAAGTATAGATATGGGCTCAACTGTAACAGGTAGCTTATATATAGTAGAGAGTACAGCAAACGAAAATAACCCATATACTAAAGGTACTTTAGGTTATCAAATAATGGAAGATAATACTAATATAAAAGAAAGAACTGATTTTAGTAAAGCTTATACAGATACAAATATTGGAACAATGTATAAAGCAAAAGAAGAAAATACTGATGTGTATTACTTTGCAGGGGATGCTAGAAATAATTGGGTTAAGTTTGGAACATTTAATACTGATAAAACTATTTATAAAGGTTGGGGAACTTTTGAGAATAACTATACTTATCATGTTTATGACTCAATGTCAGAGTGTACAAATGCAAGTTCATTTAATAGTAATTGTGAAGCATTCACGTTATGGAAGAAAGGTGACCCAATGTACTGGAGGATAATAAGAACTGATAAAGATGGTGGTGTAAAACTGTTATATCACGGTAATAGTTATGAAAGTGAAAACACTTACATAGCTGGGAATGAAAGCTATTCGGTTAATTGTACAACAAATGGTATTAATTGTATTGATTATAATAATTCTAATGCTAAAATAAAAATAGATAAGTGGTTTAATGAAAATTTAATTAATTATTTAAAATATATTAATTCAGAAGCAAGTTATTGTAATGATAAAAGTATATATAATAGTGATGATACATGGACATATTTTTCTGGGAATTATAGAATTCGTCAAACCAAAAATCCAACATTAAATTGTAACTCAAAAGATGTAATAAAAACAAATATAGCTTTAATTACTGCTGATGAAGTAGCTTTTGCAGGAGGTGTATCTGGAATGAAAAATGACAAAGTGTGGTACTATTTAAACAACAAAAATAATTCTTCAATAAATCACATTGGTGAATGGTGGACTATGACAGGAGACGCTTACAATGATACATATAGTATAATGATGGATGTTAAACAAGCGGAAAATGATTGGGAAGGATATATTAGCGGCCATTCTGTTTTATATAATGCTAAATCATTTCGCCCAGTTATAACATTAAACGGTGAAAACCTTTGGAAAAGTGGGGATGGAAGTGCATCTAACCCTTATGAAATACAAGATTTACCAGAAACACTATCTGAAAGACTATTATCAGATAAATCAACACGACCTGGAGAGAGAACAGACTTTAGTACTGTACTAACAACAGATAATACCAAAACATTATATACAGGAACAGAAGACGGAACAACAGTGTATTACTTTGCTGGAAATGCTACAGACAACTGGGTAAAATTCGGTGGATACTACTGGAGAATAATAAGAACGAACGCTGATGGAAGTACAAGAATGTTATATCATGGAACAAGTACAACAGCAACGGATGCATATATAGGAACATCAACATTCAATTCAACATATAATGACCCAATGTACGTAGGATATATATATGGAACAAGTAATTCTACAGCAATAGATAGGTCAAATACAAATAATAGCACAATAAAAGAAGTAATAGATGTATGGTATAAAAACAACTTGAATACAAATTATGGAAAATATATAAGCACAACAGCAGCATATTGTAATGATAGAAATGTCATTGATGGAACATATAATACCTCATCATTTAGTTATGCTGGGAGAACAAGATTATATTCAAATAAAGCACCTACATATAACTGTTTAACTACTGAAGACAAATTTACAATAACTGGTAATATAGGTAATGGAAAACTAACATATCCAATAGCATTGATGACAGCAGATGAAATAAGTTATGCGGGTGGAGTATATGATAAAAATTCACTTACATGGTACTATTATAACAGTGTAAAAAGTAGCTCAACTGGCTCAATAAATTGGTGGTTAATAAGCCCTTTTAATTGGTATGGCAACACTGCTTATACATTTCTTGTATATGGTTCTACCCATTCTGGCGTCTTAGGCAACAGTTATGTTAATAACACTTTAGGCGTGCGTCCTGTTATATCGCTTAAGGCAGATGTAGTCTATAAATCAGGAGATGGAACAGCGTCAAGCCCATACGAAATAATAACTGATTAAAATTTATGTAAAAAAGAGAATATTAGTATTTTCTTTTTTTTAATTATTTGGTACAATTATAATAGTGAAGGTATATGAAGTATGTAGAAGATTATTTATTGTTTTTAAAAACTGAAAAGAAGTTAGGAGATAATACTATTAACTCTTATATGCTTGATTTAGAGGACTTTTTTAAGACTTTTAATGGCAGTATAGAGTCTTGTACTAAAAAAGATATTTTGACTTATATAAGCTCTATAAATGGGCTTGAAGTGAGTACTGTTAATAGACATATTTCTTCACTTAAAAGTTTCTTTAATTATTTAGTGGACGAAAGTATAATAAAAGTAAGTCCAATGGAGGAAGTTAGTTCTTTAAAGAAAGCTAAGAAGTTACCTAAGTATTTGAGTATATCTGAAGTAAATAAACTACTTAATATTCCATTAAATAGTGAGTTTGACTATAGAAATAAGGCTATGCTTGAACTTATGTATGCAACAGGACTTAGAGTAAGTGAACTTGTTAGTATTGAATACTCTAACATTGATTTTGAAAATAGTATAATTAGAATTAATGGTAAAGGGAAAAAGGAAAGAATTATTCCACTAGGGGAAGTTGCTAGTTATTACTTGAAAGTCTATTTAAGTGATTATAGAAGTAAGTTATTAAAAAGAAATACATATAATCAAGTTTTTCTTAATAATCATGGTAAGCCTATTACTAGGCAAGGGTTTAACTATATTCTTGAAAATATTAGAGAGTTAACTGGCATTACAAAAGAAATAACTCCACACGTATTAAGGCACTCATTTGCAACACATTTACTTGAAGGCGGAGCTGATATAAGGAGTATTCAAGAAATGCTAGGGCATGAAAATATAAGTACAACTAATATTTATACGGAAGTAGTAAATGATGTATTAAGAAGTAACTATGAAATGTATCATAATAGAAGTCATAAGGAGTGAGGAAAATGTTTAAAAGGGTATTTTTAATTGTAACAGATAGTTTAGGAGTAGGACAGGCGAAAGACGCGGACAAGTTTAATGATATAGGTGCCAATACTTTAGGGCATATCCTAGAAGGTGATAACTACCACTTGCCTGTGTTTGAAAAACTAGGACTTACCGATATAGTAAAGAATGATGGAAAGTACAAATTTGGTTATCATGGTAAACTAGAACCAGCTAATAAAGCTAAAGACACATTAAACGGGCATTATGAAATGATGGGTATAGTCTATGATAAACCATTTATGACTTATCCTGATGGGTTTCCAATTTATTTGATTAGTGAAATTCAAAGAGTTACTGGTAGACAAGTAATAGGTAATTGTGCGATCTCCGGAACAGAGATTATCAAAGAACTTGGGGAAATGCATATGAAAACTGGTGCAATTATAGTTTATACTAGTGCTGACAGTGTTTTACAAGTAGCCGCGCATGAAGATATTATTCCATTAGAAGAGTTGTATAGTATTTGTGAAAAGATTAGTAAACTTGTATTTAATGAAGAATATAAAGTTGGTAGAATTATTGCTAGACCATTCATTGGTAAACCTGGAGACTTTACAAGAACTCCTAATAGAAAAGATTTTACACAAGTTCCACCTAAAAATGTGATGACTATGTTATATGATAAAGGGTATGACGTATTAGCGCTTGGAAAGATTAAAGATATTTTTGCTGATACAGGCATTACTCACGGGCTTAAGACTAAAAATAATATAGATGGACTTATTAAGTTAAGTGATTTTGCTAGAAGTGATTTTAATGGGCTACTATTTTTAAACTTAAACGACTTTGATAGCAAGTATGGACACAGAAGAGATAAAGACGGATACTTGAAATGCCTAGAAGAGTTAGATGAGTATTTACCAGTATTTTTAAACAAACTAAAAGAAGACGACTTAGTAATATTTACAGCCGACCATGGAAATGACCCAACTTATGTAGGAACAGACCACACTAGAGAAAACGTACCTGTCATATTCTTCAGTAAAAGCTTTAAATATCGTGGCACTTTAGAAACAAGAGACACATTTGCTTGTATAGGCGCTACTATACTGGATAACTTTGGTATTGAAAATACTTTAGGATTAGGAACTAGTTATTTAGATGAATTAAAATAAGGAAGACTTGCTTAACCGTCTTCCTTTTAATATTATTTACATCTAGCTTGATTTCTGCTAGTATTTCTAGCGCTGTTTCTACTAGAATTTCTACTAGTATTACGTGCATTATTTCTTGCACTGTTTCTGCTAGTATTTCTAGCATTATTTTTCATGTTAGCCATCTTATCACCACCTACTAGTATTATGTAACGTTTATTTTATTTAATTCATTAAAAGGCATTATTTTATTGGTAATATTTGACTAAAAAAATTATTTGCTGTATAATACTACTTACTCGGAGGAAATATGAAAAAAGAAACAAAAGCGTCACTTCTTGCTGTTTTAATTGCGCTTGAAGGTGTAGCTGTTATAGATATAACTTGCAAGATAATTACTATAAATAAGGTAAATGATTATAAAAAGTGTTTAGTTTCATTAACAGAGATGGAATACTTTAATGACTTTGTTACTCTAGGCATTAATAATAATTACTTTTTAGTTAGTTTTACTAAAGGAGAAGAAAGTTATTTTAAAGTAGTTAATAAAGAACATGAATTAGTTACATTACCTGAAATAAAAGGATATACTGTAGTAAGAGAAGATACTGTTATATTGGAAACTGGAGAAAAGGACAACAAGGTGTTTTACTATTTTAATCTTGTGAGTGGAGAATATAAGATGGTCAATGCTAATTCTATTATTTTGTTTAATGATTATTTATTAGTTGAAAAACAAGAACTAATAGAGAACAATAGTAGTAAAGATGGGATAGTGTATAAAAACAAAATAATTACTTCAAATTATCTGTTATATGATTTAAAGTTAGATAAAGTAATGGATGAAAAGTTCTCTATTTACTGTTTTGACAAGAATACTAATACACTACTTTTAAGTGATAAACTAAATAATTATATTGTTAATACTACTAATAATGAGTTATTATATTTTTATGGACAAGTTAAGCATATGGTAAATAATTATATAGTTATTAAGGAAGAAAACTATCAATATTTAATTTATTATAATTCTAAATACAATGCAATTGATAATATGAATGTGGCTGATAAGATGGTTGACGTTATAGCGCTTGATAATGAGAATGTGCTTATTTTAAGAAATAATGGACAGTATTCTAACGTGTATTCTACGTTAACTAATGAGTATATTGATAATTTAATGAATAAAAAGATTATACATACTTATGAAAATAATTCTATACTAGTAAGTAGTATGGAAAACACTATTTTAGAGTTATATAGTATAGACGGGAAAACCCTTTTGCTTAGTGTAAAAGGAGTTAACTTCTCTTCAATATATACAAGTAATTTATCTTGTTATTGTATAATTGTTTCTAATGGTAGTGATGGTGTAGCGTTTGATATGTATGGTAATGTTTTAGTTAAGGGTAACTACACTATAGAACAAATGAGTGAGATAGTAAAAAATATGACTTCTTATGAAAGAGACATTATTATAAAAGAAAATAAAAGTTTAGTTTTAAAAGTGTAAAAAAGACATATTATTGTAGTAGGGTGGTGTATACTATTAATAATAATGTCTTTTTTTCTTTACTAGTTTCTTTACTAGCTGGAGTTAGTACTTTTTTAGGTGGGCTTGTTGTTTTTCTTAGGTTTAAAGATAAGGATAAATTTATATGTTTTTGTCTAAGTTTTAGTTTAAGTGTTATGATTTCTATAAGTGTATTTGAGCTAATACCAGATAGTACTTTAGTATTATATAATAATTTTGGAATATTTTGGACATTTATTATAGGTAGTGTGATGTTTCTTTTAGGAAAAGCTTTAGTTACTAAGATAAATAAAAAAATCACTCTACTATCTAGTAATGATTTGTATAGGGTAGGGGTTCTTAGTATGATAGCTTTGATGGTACATAATTTTCCAGAAGGTATTGCTACATTTATGGCTAGTTATAACGATTTAAGTACAGGAATTAGTTTAGGTATTGCTATAATGCTACATAATATACCAGAAGGAATAAGTATTGCAGTACCAGTCTACTACGCTACTAATAAAAGAAGTAGGGGACTTATACTTTCGTTAATATCAGGCTTAGCGGAGCCTTTGGGGGCAATTTTAGCTTATGTACTACTTAAGGATTATATTAATGAAACGCTAGTAAGTATCGTGTTAATGTTTGTAGCTGGTATAATGACAACGTTAGCAATTAATGAAATGATACCTGAAGTTAATAAATATAATAATAAACGATTAAGTATAATTGGTATGATTATAGGCGCAATATTGGTGTTAGTTAATCTAATATTATTCTAAATAATATGTATTTTTTATTAAATAATACAAGTTCCGATAATATATATTATGTTAAGTTCTATTTTTAAGAAAGATTTAGTATAAAAGATTATTAGTTATTAATTTAGAATGGTCTATTCTTATTATATATTTCTTCTTTATCCCATTTATATCTTTTATCAATACTATTAATTTTCTTTGTGTAACCAGGAATGTTTTCTAAAGATATTGTTTCTTGAAAATATTTGTTCCAATATTTCTCTCCAAAATAATCAATTCCCCATAATAAGCTACTATTATATACGTATATGTTACTAGTGTTCATCATATGTTTTACCACACATTCTAATAATAATTCTCTATTATATCTCTTTAGATAATCACTGTAGTTCTTAATTTTTGTTTTAGTTATGTATATATATTTTTCAATATTATGCATGATAATTGTATTAAATATGTCACTTGTTATATCATTTGTATGTTTAATTACTGATATGTTGTTAATTAGTTTTTTGTATGATTTACATTCTGAAATTGGTATTTCATATTTATAGTAGTCTTTATCCGGTATACATCTAAAATGTTTGTAAGACTCTAGCATTGGATAATTTACATATAATAAGCCATTTTCTGTTTCGTTATTAAAATATTCTAGCATTTCTTTTATTTTATTTATGCTATATTGTGGTGCCTGCGGGTCAAAATCAAAGATTAGATATATCTGTGCAAAACCACCACTAGCTAGCTTATTATATGTATTTGTATCCCCTATCCTACTCGCTCTTTCTTTAATAAGTTCTACAATATCTAAACCGTAGTTATTTTTCATTTCATCATATAAACCATATATATTTGTTTTAAATGCTATAAATTCTTTGGGAATGTTTTTATTAAATTCACTTTTAAGCATATTCATTAATAATCTACAATATTTCTTTTCCTGTACTGCACCTTCATAGATAAAAAGAATTTTATTCAGTGAAAACACCTTCCCTATACAGTTTTTCTATATTATGAGCTTCTCTTAATTCTTTATCCGTACAGGAAGATAAATTCTTAATAGATGTTGGAGTTATGATAAATGTACAGTCTGGTCTTGAAAGTTTATTAGTCATTAAGTATGTGTTATGGCTAGTTAAGATGGTTTGAAAGTTTTTTTGTTTATTTAGTTTATCAACTATTTTTGCAGCTAATTCAAAATGATAAGTTGCGTCAAATTCATCAATAAATAAGAATTTAACTTTATCAAAATAAATTTCCCAACAGTAGTAAAGCCATAGTGCTTTTGTTCCTGAAGATATTATTGTATCAAAAGGCGCTACTTTATTATTCTTTTTAACAGTTAGTATCTTACCCATCGGAGTCTGTGCTTCACCAAGGTTGTAGTCTATTCCACATTCTGTTAAGAAGTCATTAAAGTCTGTTGTTTTATGATTGTCTATTATTATATTGTTTAATAATTCTGAAGTACTTCTTAAACCAATAAAGCCATTAAAGTCTACACTTCTAAACCAAAGCATACCATTAACAAAGTCAAATAATTTATTAATTACATTATCCTTATTTAGTACTGTATTATTATAGATATACTTTAATACAGATAAGTCTTCATTATCTATTTTCCAGTTAAGAGTTTTTGCTTCTTCAATATTTATAATTCTATTCTTTTTGTTGTTAAAGTCATACTTAATTAGTAATTCATTATTTAAATATAATTCTTCATATAATAGTTTATCTAAATCTTCTTTTTTATATAAATACTTTAGTATGTCTTTACCAAATGTAAATTCGTAATAGAATTCAACATAGTTTTCGTTATTATCCATATTGATATAGTTATCATTAATTTTTTCTCTCATGTTTTTATTATTGTCTGTTAGATGAAACACTATATCAAATAAAGCAAAACCTAAATTTGATTTACCACTTCCATTTTTACCATAAACTATAGCCTTATTGATGATGTTGTTCTTGATTAGTTCTTTATTAAATTGATAATCATTATGATTTGTTAAATCTAAAACTATCTCATTAGTAAATCCTTTATAACCTTTCACTTTAAATTTATTTAACATATTTTTCCCTCTTTTCTATATATATTATATACTAAATTTATTAGTACGTCAACATTTGCCGTAAAAAAAATACGGATACATTATTATTGTATTCATATTTCTTTGAGTTATTCTGATTATTTATTTTTTATGTTTAAGTGTGTAAGATGTATTTATATTACTTTCAATGTATTTAAGAAATGACTGATAGTCTTCTTTTAAGTTCTCCCCTCCTATACCCATGTCACTTGGGAAAGAGATGTAAATTGAGTTTTTATTAAGACATTTATCTTCTTCAGTTGGAAAATACACTAAACCATATGAACTTTCCCAAGCAGGGTTGATTACAGAATGGCATTCAGTGTTTCTAAAAAGTAGTCTTCTTAGAAAATCAGGGTTAACTAATGGAAAATATAATTTTTTGAGATTAAGTAATTCTCTTTCCTTCTTTACTGTTATTACTGTGTAAATCATTTCGTTTCTATAATCTGATGTGTAGGTTACTGCAAAGATATTTAGTTTTACGTTATAAGTTTTCTCTAACTCTTTAATTAAACAAATCAAGCATACTCCCCTGTTGATGATGGCTTCTTTCCTTTCGGTTTCTGGATAACTCAGTGTAAAATTTATTACAATTGTTCTTACTGGTTTTACTTGATAAGTTGTGTTAATCATATTTCTTGGGTTATTTTTTAGAAATGCTGGTATATTTGGATAGTACCCACTGATTTTTAACTCTTTTGATTTAGTGTAGTCATTAATTATTTGAGTTTCTAAGTTAATTATTTTTTCTTTAAAACTCTCAAACTCATAGTCCCAACCATAGTAGCAAGCATCCCATGCTTCTTTAAATGTTTGAAAATAATGGAAATATTCATAATAGGCATTACTTTGTGTTTTATGAAATACAGAGCGATTTATGGGCATAGTGATTATTAGTTTTAAGAATTCTTCTAAACTGGTGAACTCTCTATAAAAGAGTTTATAGTTGTCTGTATTTATTAATAAATTCTTTTTATCTGGTGTTGTAATCATTGTTAGAAACCTCCATAATACTCTCTTTTATAGCTATAATCTTCTTCTGTACTTTCTTTGTACGCATTTTTACTTACTTCGTATTTACTGTTTAGGTAGTTTAAAAGTTCGTCAGAGTATCTTAGGTTTGATTTTAATTCTCTACTAATAGTGGCTAAACTAAATTTATCCAAACCTTGTATTATAGTCATGTCAAAGATGTCATATATGTTAAAAGCATTATTGTTTAATAAGTCTACTGCATTAATTATGTTTCTCGTTGATATAACGTGTCTGATATCATTTTTATTTATTATCTCTCTTATATTCCAAAATAATGGAAGTAATTCTGAATTATTTGTAAGTTTTTCTTCTATATTTTTGTCATAGTCTATTACTACTGGTAAGAAACGATTTAGACTTGCTCCATCTAGTGCTTGTCTACCACAATATATATTATCTGCTCCTGTACCAAATGTATTAGCGGCTGCAATTAATCTGAAGTTTGGGTGCGCTTGATAGAAGTTACCATCTGGAAAAGCCATGTAATTATTGTAACCTGTTCCAATAGTTGAGTTTATAGCTAGAAGTGCTGAAGGACTAGAGTTATCTATTTCATCTATAAACATTAGCCCACCTTCAGTGAATGCTTTAAAAAATTGTGTCTTCTGATAGTTACCATTCGCATCCATAAAACCTAGTATTTTAAATTCGTCTGTTACATCATTTATATAGTATAGCTGTAAATCAAGAGACTTAGCGACTTGCTCAACTATGACGTTTTTCCCACTCCAGCAGGGCCTTTTAGAAGTGTAGGTTTTTTCATATAAGCAAGGGATAAGACCTTTTCAAATTTCTCGTGAAACAAATCATTTGAAGTAAATTTCTTTTGGTAACCATCCATATTTATAATTATAGTTTTACATGGGTTTATTTCAATTATTTTTTCTGTGGCACTAGAAATGACTTCGTTAATGACACTCTTCTTTTTCTCTGATAGTTCTTCTAATATTTCTTTATGTTTTTTAGCTATATTTTGGTAGTCATCTTTTAAAGTTTTACTTAACTCTTGAGATTTATTAATATACGGAATTAACTCGTTTATCTCTCTATTTATAGTTTTTGCAAAGTGTTCTATAAACTCATTCTCTTTTTTATTTAGTACTTCTGTAGCTTTTGTTTCTATTATGTTATTTATATTTTTTAAAAGAAGATTTATTTCTGTAGTTTTGTCAGATAACATTTCTATTATTCTAGTTGCTTCATTTAAAACATCTTTACTTTTTTCAAGTGAAGAGTTAAGGTTTTCTTTCTTTTTAGTCATTTCTTTGTCAAAATTATTTAATATATTTTCTACTAAATTATATAGTTTTTCTTTGGTTTCATCTACTTTGACAACATACTCTTTTATGTAGCTATCTAGTTCAGCGTCTTTTTCTTTTAGTATGTCAGGGTTAAGCTTTAGAACAGTGCTTATTTTTTCTTGTTCACTCTTAGTTTCTGTTATATTTTTTTCTAATGATTTAATCATTTCACAAATAGTTCTCAATGCTTCTTTTAACCATTCTTCGTTAATCATTTATATTTCCCCCCCCTTTAGTTAATTCTAATACTTTTCTATTTTCAGCACCAAAACATTCATATAAAGACTTTCTTTTACTTCTTTTTATATTAAATAAGTTTTCTATTGTTTCGTCATTACACTCCCAATTACACTCCCAGTCTTCGTCTAGATATACATATGGATAATCTGGATAGCAAGAAAAGCCTCGCTTTTCTTTAATTTGTTTGAATAATTCAATAGTTTTCACAATTTCTCTACCATGCAATACATCCCTTGGGTTACCACGTTCATTATATCTTCTTATAAATTCAACGTGCATATTTAAGCTTGCATTGTTAGGTTGAACAAATAAAGATTTTAAGTCGTAAGATACTTCTGTTTCGTTGTTAAATAAAAGCATTATTTGACTATTACCTAAAATAAAAGCAGTAAGTAAGTATACACTTAATTCGTAGCCGTATATATCACTATAGAAAATGTCATAATTATTTAAGTAATGTAAGTTAAGTAAATATTTTAAGTAACTGGCTGTATTTAATTCTAGCCTGTCAAGTGAACACACTATGAACTCCATTATAGAACTACATGAGTTTTTACCTGGTAAGTTTGGATTTATTAACTCATAGATAAAACTAAATAACTTAGTGGTCTTTGTGAAGTTCAAACTCCCTATAAAAGCGTGTGAACATAATATATGAGTGAGGTATTCCCCATCTTTATTTGGTTTATATAAGTTTTCTCCAAAAAAGTTAATTAAGCTTTCTTTGTTTATGTCTTCTTCTTTAGTAATAGCAGCATATAAATATAAGTTTTCTAAGTTTACTTCGTGTATATTTATGTTAATGCTATTTAGTAATTCTTCCAATTTACCAATCATTTTCTTTCTCCTTTTCTTTTAAACAAGATATTTTTATAAGGCTTAAATAAATACTCGAGAAAATCACTTATTACATTATCTATAAAATTTATAATTTCTTTTTCTTTTAAGATATTAAGTTGGGTATCGGTTAGTCTTATGCTTTCGTTAATAAATTCTTCTGTTAAATTAATGACATTTACAACATTTGAGTAATCTACTTCTTCTATTCCTGGATTTATTAGTGTTTTAGAGTATTTGATAAACTTTTCTTTATTAAAGTTTGTGCCATAGTAATTTAGTAAGATTTTATTTATTTTAGTGTAATCGTTATATATACCTTTTGTGTTGTTTGAATTAAATATATTTTTGATATCAGTTTTCTTCTTCCCTTTAAGTGACGAAGTTATATAGTCTTTATAAAATATTCTATCTGTATACAAGTGAAATAAGTAACCTAATACGTCTATGTTATTAAATAAACTGCTATACTTTTTTATAAATAATTTAGTATCTGGGATTAATATGTTTAGTTTAGTTTTAGTATTCCTAAAATGAGTTGTGTTTTTTTCTAGTTGTAATGAAGTTTTGTATATACTATTTTCAACACTTACAGCATCAGGCATTAAGTTTCCTAATAGAAAGTGAGCTTTCTCTTCTTCTGATAAAATTGAATTGTATTTACATTCTATTTTTTTAAGTAATGTTTCCCCAGCAATGTTATGAATTATAAATGAAGCCATACTTTCCCTCCTTTGATAACTTAATTTTAACAGACACATTAAGGTGTGTAAAATATTGATTTGTCATGTTTTTCATAACTACTAGTTATAGATAAAATAAAATACTTTGTATTAGTTATTGAAAAGTTGTGTCTAGTTTGCTATAATACTTGCGTTAGGAAGTGAAAGAATGAATGTTAATTTGGAACTTTATAGAATGTTTTATAGTGTTACAGTAAATAAAAATATTACTAAGGCAGCTAGAGAGTTATGTATTAGTCAGCCTGCGATTAGTAAAAGTATTAAGAAACTTGAAAGCCAACTTAATTGTACTTTGTTTATTAGAAGTAAGAGTGGTGTTGTTTTAACTAATGAAGGAGAAATTTTATTTACTCAGATTAAAGACGTAATAGAAAATATTAATAGTGTTGAAGAAAAGATTAAAGAACTTAATAATCTAGAAGGTGGAAGTTTAAATATAGGTGTGTCTAATACTATTACACAGAATTATTTGTTAGCTTATATTAAAGAATATCATAAAAGATATTCTAAGATTAAAATTAATATTTTTACTGGCCCTACTAATAATTTGATTAATAAAGCTAGGACAGGTGTTATAGATATAATCATTTTGAATTTACCATATTCAGTGCCAGTTGACTTTAATACTGAGAAACTTCTTCAAATACATGATGGTTTTTTTGCAAGTAGTGAGTATTCATTTTTAAAGGGTAAAAGTATTAGTTTAAACGAGTTAAGAGAATACCCGTTGATACTTATTGCAAAGGGTTCTAATACAAGATATTATTTAGAAGAGTTTTGTTTAAATAATAGTGTTAATTTAACTCCAGAGATGGAACTCACTAGTCATTCTCTGGTAAAAGAATTTACTAAGCTTGGTTTTGGAATTGGGCTTATTACTAAAGAGTATATTACTAGTGAATTAGATAACGGAGAGTTATTTCAAATAGATGTTAGACCAAGTTTGCCTAGTAGATATATTGGGATGATATACTTAAAAGAAAGGAAACTTAGTAAATCTGCGAGTGCGTTTTTAAAATTGTTAAAAGAGCATCAGTAATTGATACTCTTTTATAGTGTCTTTGACAATGTTTTTGATTTTTCGTTTAACTCATGATATATGGTTTTACCTTCTACTATTTCATTAAATAAATCTCTATATAATGGGGTTATTTCAATTAAAAATACTTTTTTATCTTGATAGTGAATATCTAACACGGTAGCAATGCTATGTGTTTGATTTATTTTGCTAGTTGATGGAACACCTATATATATTGAATTATCAATAGTTTTAATGAAACCTTGATGTAAGTGACCTGATATGTTTACTTTGTATATTGGATTAAATAGTTTATAGTTTAAATTCATATTTGGAAAAGCTAGTCTATCTACATTATTAAGGTCTTTAATTTTATTTATTTTTAAATCGTTTACCATAAAATTATAGTATAATCTGTGGCTTATATGAAAATCTGTATCGTTAAAATTAATGATGTTACTGTTTTCTGGAAGCATATATAAGTCTTTTCTATACATTGATAATGAGCGGAAGTCATAATATCTTAATACTGTTTTTTGATTAAAATATTTTTTATATACTTCGTCATGGTTTCCTAATAAACTATAAGTCATAATATCTGTTTTTGGATAGTTATTTATAAATAGATTTATATTTCTAGAAAAATCAAAGTAACTACTTATACTTCTATCAAATAAATCTCCTAGATGTAGACAAGTTTTAATACCCATGTTTCTAGCATATATGTATAAGTTGTTTAGTAAAGTAAAATCTTCTATATTAGAGTTACCAATATGAGTGTCTGAAATTAAGAGTATTCTTTTGTCTATATCAGTTTTATCAATTAGACTATAGTAAGACCTTGAATAAGTAGAATTCCATAAATGTTCGTCTAAAAGTACATAGTCAGCCTCTTCATTAATAAAATCATTTCTTACAATGCATCCTTTACTAACAAATAAGTAGTCTATTACATTATAAAGTATCTTATCATTAAATATGATATTTTTGTTAAATAGTTCTCTATAGTAATCGTTATAGCTAAACAAGCTAAATTTATTCTCGTAATTAGTTAAGTCGTTATAGTTGGGGTTATATGTAAATCCATCTTTTATAAGCAACTCTTTAATAAAACTTATTTTTAATACGCTGTAAAATCTAAAGTAGTTTAGTATAGTATAAGACATTGCAAGAAATTTTCTTGATTTATTTCTATCATAATCAGTTCTATCATTAAATATAGTCACTTTACTCCCCCCCATTTCGTTGTACTTTATTTTACTACGAATTAACTATTAATGCAAGAAAAAAGACTGGAAATTCTAGTCTAATTTTGTTTTTCTCCTATTACTACTTTTCTACTCTGTATTTCAGCAATTTTATTAATTACTTCTTGAGCGTTTTCACTTGTTATTTTGTCATAACCAAGTTCTCTTAAAGCTTGTATTTTAACTGTAGTAAGTTGTTGTGTTCTACTTAATACTTCTTCTTTAGTGTTTTCTATTTCTTTAACAAATCTTTCATGAGAAGCAATTAATTTGCTTTTAGTAGCTCCACCATTATTATATAAGTTCATTGCAGTAAACACAATACTCTCAAGTATGAACTGCGCTGTTTCGTCAAACTTAAATTCCATTGGATCACTAAATCCAGTAGTTTTAGATAAATATGCTAGTATGTACTTAATTTCTGGAATTGAGTCAATACTTTGAAGTACGTGGTATAAATATAAGAATTCATAATAAGTATTCTTATTTTTTTCTTCAGTAAACTTTTCTTTTATTAAATTAATTAAGTCATTAACTAATACTTGTTCTTCTTTACTTAAATCTTTTAAATTAAAATATGACTCATCTGTTGTTTTTACATTTTGATTAAGTCTTGTTTCTACATCTTCTAAGTATTCAGCTGTTACTTTTATTTTGCCAATTGACTCATCACTTCCATCTTCAATGTTAAGTAATTTAAATAATAATAATTTCTTTTCTTTAGGCCATTTATTTAAGTTTTCTAGTTCTAAATAATTATATATCATTTGTCTAGATACTCCTAAATATTTGGCTAATTTTACCTTTGATATTCCTAACTCTTGTAATAATTCGTTTAAATTTTGCATTTTTGTTTTCACTCTCTTTCTACCTTATAAATACATTTTACAACAGTTTACAGTAGTATGTCAAGTGTAAAGTAAAAGAAAATTAAATGTATAACAAATACTAGATGATTCCTCCCCTATTGTTATGGGGAAAATTAAAAGAAAAGAGTAGTACTTTTTATTACTACCCTACTACAAATACCAAAGTTTATTTCCGTTTTTTCTAACTTCTTTTATGATGCCGCCACCAATCACTTCACTACCTAAATACACTACACAAGCTTGTCCTGGAGTTACAGCTTTAGCGCTTTCATATTTAACGATTATTTCGTTTTCACTCGTGTATTCTATATTGATTGGAATGTCTTCTCCACGATATCTAAATTTACAAGTTGCAAAGGTTGGTTTTAAATCACTTATATAATTCATATTCTCAATTACCGCTTCATCACTCATTAGATACTTGTTATCGTCCCCAAACGCTACATAAAGTATATTTTTTTCTGTATCTTTACCACATACGTAATGACGTTTTGCATCTCCTGACAAGCCTACATTTCTTCTTTGTCCGATAGTGTAGTTCATTAATCCCTTATGTCTTCCTATTACTTTTCTAGTATCTATATCAACTATATCTCCATCTTTTCCTTTTATATAGTTATTAACGAACTCTTGATAATGTCTTTCACCAATAAAACATATTCCAGTTGAGTCTTTTTTTTCTGCTACTGGAAGTCCTGCATTAAGTGCGATTTCTCTTACTTCAGGTTTTGTTAAATTACCAACTGGGAATAATACATCTTTAAATTCACTAGCTTTTACCTGACTTAAGAAGTATGTTTGGTCTTTATTGTTGTCTACTCCACGCAAAAGTCTACCTTTTTCTATTCTTGCATAGTGTCCTGTTGCAATTAAGTCTGCACCAAGTTTCTTTGCTTCTTTTTTAAATAAGTCAAACTTTATATATTTATTACACATAATGTCAGGGTTTGGTGTTCTTCCTTTTTTTAGTTCGTCTAAGAAGTAAGCAAATACTGTATCCCAATATTCCTTAATAAAATCTACTCTATATAAAGGAATTCCTAAATAGTCACACACACTTTTAGCATCTTTAAAGTCTTGCTCTTGTGGACAAATTCCATCTGTTATCCCTTCAGGGTCATTATTTATATTAGAGTCCCAGTTTTTCATAAATAAACCTATTACTTCATATCCTTCTTTATCAAGTAAATAAGCACTTACTGCTGAGTCTACTCCACCACTCATCCCTACTACTACTTTCATACTTTTTTCACTTCCTAATCAAGTAAATTATACCATATTAAGTACTATTTGTCTATTATTAGATTAACCAAGTATGAATTAAGATATATTTCTAATAATGAAGAGAATACGCATACAATAAAAGACATTATAAAAAGAATTATTATCTTTTTGATAAATAGGTTTAAATTAATATTTTCTTTGTTTAAAGTACCTTTAATTAGCTTTAGACTAATGTTAAACATAATACTAGAATATACTATAACTAACAAACACATAATGATGTGGTGTGGAAACAACATAACTAGTGTATAAAGTATTCCTTTTAATTTGTAAGTTAGAAATATACTAGAGACTAAAAATCCTATAAGTAAGCCTTTATAGTAGTTAATAAACAATACAAGCGGGCTAAACAAGTATAGTACACTTGAACAAGTGATTATTACAATGTAGACTAAGTTATATTTTAAGCTATTTAAAAAGCTAGATAATGTTATACTTTTAGCACTAAGTGAAGTGTACTCAAGTATTTCATTCTTGACTATCATTTTATCTAGACTACTTGTTAAAAAGAAGAATATTATTCCAGATATTAAGCCTAATCCTAGTAAAATGGTGGATACAATTATTATTTTTTTATTTATTAATTTTTTCATAGTAAAGTATATTATGGGTCTTTTAATTTTATTCAAAATATTGTATAATATTTAATGAGGTATTTAATTATGAAGAAGAAAACTAAAAAACTAATACTTCGTGTATTAGTTTGGATAGCCACTATTATTATACTACTATTCTTTGTAGGTGGTGGAATTATTACAATATTAGGTAGATAACAATCTATCTTTTATTTTTTAAAGTATACTCATTATCAAGATTAATTCTTTTATTAGTATCTAAAATTCCATTTTCAGTTTTTTCATATACAAATTGGTTTTTCAATTCATTACCATATTCAACGGTTTGAACTGCTAATTTTTTACTTATTTCAAATAATCTAATTTTAATATTCAAGTCAGGTATTTCAATACAAGCATAATTAGTTATTTTCCTAACTATAACACAAACTCGAAAATTACTATAATTAGATATCATTTTAAATTTATAATGATCAGTAAAATTATAATATGTATGTTTAACACTTGAAATTGGTATTTTAAAATATTCATCATCAATACTTAAATTAATGATATCAATTATAAATTTCAAATCATTTAATATATCATTTCCCATAGTTTCCTCCTTTTTTATTTAATTATATAATGATTATAACCAGAGTACATTCTAATACGAATTACATCACCTTTAATAAAGCAGTTTAATTTTTCAGTTTCTTTACCAATATGAATATCTAGATTAAATGTATTATCGTTTATTATTTTTAATAAATCTAAGTCTACTGAGTCTACTCTTAATAAATAATTTACAATCTTTTCAATATATTTATATCCATACATTTAGGGTCAAAATTATTCATATAAGCCTGATTTCTCTAGCTTCTTTTATATTTGTATAAAAAATCAATTACTTTCCATACGCTATTCTTTTTAGCATCTAGTTTAATTAAATGAATAAAGTAAGTTAGCTCTTTTTTTCTTCAACTCTTATATTTATTTTTTCCATTATTGTTTTTCTTTTTTACTTTGTAAGCTTTTTAGTTTTTGTTTCTTCTTTTTCTTTAAGTTTAGGAATAACACAGCGTTCCATTATTCCGTAACAATGGTTTTCTATTATCTCATAATTATCTATAAAATTACTTTCTTTAGTTAAATATGGTTTCATATCTTCCTCATAATGGTCAATACGTGTCGCAACACCATCATTAAATAATGCGTATATGTTTAACTGATAATAATTAAATCCTTTAAAATGTGCTGGATTTAATATTGTAGCATTACCATTTAAAAGAATGAAGTCTTTTAAATAATTACTTGTATATTCTTCTATAAATTTACTATATACATCTGTAATTTTAAAAATCTGAGAAGACATAAATGTTGTGATTTGAACTTTTTTATATACACCTTTTTCTTCTTTAATTATTGCAAATAAAGCCCACTCTTCTACGTATTCAATTTGTTTTCTATAATCAGGATATATGTATAAAACATTACCTAGGTTGTTTAAAATTTCTTTTATATTATTGCTTTTAAACTCATACATTTTTTTCATACATTCAAGAATAGCAAATGATGGAGTGTGTGCTTTACTGGGTCTTCTTTGAATAACATCTCTAGTAGTTTTTGGATAATCTACTGGTTTCATAAACCCTTTTTCATCATTGTTCCATGTTGTAAAACTCATAATACACACCTAATTCCTTTCTTAATTTTTTTGTTTCTTCTAAGCTTGTACTCCAAGACCAAGTATATTTTCTTTCTAAAATATTACACTTCTGTATTTTTATATTTTCAACTAAAGTATTTGCTAAGACAAAAATAGTGCTAACACTAGTAGCAAACAGCAGCAAAAACAAGTACACTTATAATAATACTTATTAATGTAGCAATACCAAATGCACCGCCTGCTAGTATATTTTTTGCTATGATATTTTTAGCTTTTCTTCGCATATCTTTAATTCTTCTTATATTTTCAGCCTGATAATTTATTTTATCTTCTAACCCTTATATTTTGTTAGATAACAATATAAGACTTTTTACATCTCCTTGATTTAATCCAGTTATTTTAATGCTTTCTCCTTTAAGCCACTTATAATTATAATAACTCTTAAAAATATACTTTATTAGATAAGTTTTTTTACTTTTGTTTCTTTACTTTCTTTAAGTTTTGAAATTTCATAAATATTATTATTTGCTTCATAATATTCTATTATTTCGTAATTGTCTTGAGTAGGTTCTAAACGTGTTCCTTTTTCAAGTTCTTTTTCTTTTATGCGTCTTACATAAGTTGCTGACCCATCTTTAAATAATGCACATATTCCTATGTTATAAATTTTATAGCCATTTAGTTTTATATAACCAAACTTTTCTAAATTAGTTTTATTTATTGCTAGATTGCTTTGTCTTAAAATTATAAAGTCTTTTATAAAACTATGGCCTGGACCTTCAAAAAACATGTTTAATGTCTCAAATGGAAAATTCCATTTAGACATTTCTTCAGTGATTTGTATTCTTCTATAAATACCTTCCTCTTCTTTGATTACAGCAAACAAAGCGCGTTTGCTATCTATATCATAAGGCCTTATATATAAAACATTTTTTAAATTTTTTCTTACTTCTTTTATGTTTTTATCAATAAAATATAACCACATATTTCATTTCTCCTTTTATAATATTCTTATTAATTAAAATTATCATCTTATTTATTTTTTTCCAACTTTAAAATATAGTCACATTCTACTGGCGTTAACCCATCAAGTAAACCGTAACCATTAATTCTATATAATTCGTTTTCAAATATTAATCCATTCATATAACTTATGTTTAATGCTATTTCATCACTTAATTTAATTGTATGATAATATGAATATATACCCGTTACTTTGTTCTTTACACATATTGAAATTTTTTCATCATTTAAAGATGCTTTTATTTCAGCTAGACCGGTTGATGTGTCTGCTTCAACCTTTATAAAATCGTCAAAAACTTTTAAAGTGTCTAAGTTATATTTTAATAAATCGGTTCTATCAGCAATTATGTTTAATTTATAAATAAGTTTCCCATCTATTTCTGTTAAATCTATTTTTATATATTTATCTTCCATTATTATCTTCCTTGCTATCTTAATTTTAAAGTTTTAACATTGTCATAATCTAGTGAAAAATCTGTTTCATTCTTTAATCCTTCTTTATAAGCTTTAACTAACTCTTCTTTTTTCTCATTTCTTTTCTCTTCAACTTTAATTTTAGTCATTAACTCACTAAGTTTTCTTTTTAGTTCTGCACTTCTTTCTAGGTTAGCACTCCAGTTTTCTTCTATTTTTCCAGCCGACATACTATATTTTTTTATGTCTTTAATATTTAAAGTAATTGATGTTAAACCTACAACTGATATAAGCCCAGTTGCTATTATAAAACCTATTGGAACTGCATATATAATAGAAACTGCAAAAAGTATAATACTAAGTATTGTGCCCGGTATTTCTTTATTTCTTGTTTCTTTAGTTTCTGCTATTTCATAATTTAAATTTTCCATTATTTTACTTTGATTTGTAATTTTATCATCTAATCCTTCAATTTTATTAGATAATAGTATAGCTTTTTTGATATCTCCTGTATTTAGCCCAGTTATTTTAATAATTTCTCCTCTATCGTTGATGGCTTCTATTTCTTTTTCATTTATTATACGGTAATCTACATACATAATGAAACCTCCCATGTATTTAATATTATAAACTAGTTTATATTTAATGTAAAGAAAAAACAAGTACTACTACTTATTCTTTCCAAAACGTCTATCTCTTTTTGTATACTCTTCTAATGCTTTATCAAACTCACTTTCTTTAAAGTCTGGGAAGTAAGTAAGAGGAAAATACATTTCTGCATAAGTTAGACTAAATAACATGAAGTTTGATACTCTTATTTCACCACTTGTTCTGATTAGAAAGTCCATTGGTGGTAAATCGTTATATAAGTTTTTCATAAATATTTCTGGTGTTATATCTTCAGTTTTAAGTTTGCCATCTAATACATCATTTATTAGTTTTTTAGTCGTGTCTACTATTTCAGTTTGTCCTCCATAGTTTAAGCAAATGTTTAGAATGCCGCCAGTGTTGTTTAGAGTTTCTTTTTCAAGACTTTTCATGCTTTCATATACTTTGTCACTAAGTGGTTCTTTTCTTCCTGAAAACACTACTTTTATGTTGTTTTTGTTAAATTCTTTTATGCTACCCTTAAAACCTTTTAAGAATAAATTCATTAAATAATCTACTTCTTCTTTTGTTCTATTAAAGTTTTCTGTTGAAAAAGCGAACACACTTAAGACTTTTACACCTCTAGTAAATACGTGTTTTGATAGTATTTTTAGTGTTTCAAATCCAGCTTTATGCCCTTCACTTCTTTTTAGACCACGCTCGGTTGCCCATCTACCGTTTCCATCTAATATTATTCCAACGTGATAAGGTATTTTTAAATTTTCCATAATCTACTCCTTTATTAAAGATAAATTAACTTTACCTTTTTCTTTATCTATTTTGTCTACATAACATTCTATAATTTCGCCGACACTAAGTATGTCTTTAGCATCAGACACAAAACTCTTACTCATTTTAGAGATATGTACTAAAGCATCATCGTGTAGTCCTATGTCTATGAATGCTCCGAAAGATGTTACATTTCTTACTGTTCCAGTTAGTTCCATTCCAACAGTTAAATCGTTTATTGTAAGTATGTTACTTTTTAAGAATGGAATAGGTAACTCATCTCTTGGGTCAAGTCCAGGACTAAGTAATTCTTTTATTATATCTGCTACAGTATATGCGTTTACTTTAGTTTCACTACTTACTTTATCTACGTCTGCGTTAGTTAAAGTACTTTTAAATTCAGGCTTATAAATATCACTAATGTCTAACTTTAGATAGTCTAATACTTTTTTTGCATCATTATAGTTTTCTGGGTGTATTCCAGTATTATCAAGTATATTTGTGCTTGTTGGTACTCTTAAAAAGCCTATTGCTTGCTCATATACTTTAGGAGTTACTCCCTTAACATTTTTTAACTCTTCTCTTGTGTTAAACTTGTTTTTTACTTTATAGTCCATAATACTTGTTACAACTTTTTTAGTAAGTCCACTTATATATGATAATATAGAACTTGATGCAGTATTTAAGTTTACTCCAACTTTATTAACTACACTTTCTACAGTGTATTTTAAAGCATCACTTAAATTACTTTGATTAACATCATGCTGGTATTCTCCTACACCTATACTTTTTGGATCAATTTTAACTAGTTCACTAAGTGGGTCTTCTACTCTTCTAGCAATAGATATTGCACTTCTTTTTTCAACTGTTAAATCAGGAAATTCTTCTATAGCAAGTTTACTTGCAGAATACACACTTGCTCCTGCTTCATTTGTAATTATGTATTTAACGTCTAAACCTTTAATTGTTTCAGACACAAACGCTTCACTTTCTCTAGAAGCTGTTCCATTACCTATACTAATTAGTTTAACATTATATTTATTAATTAATTCTCTTAAAGTTTTAGCACTTCCTATTTTATCGTTTTTAGGTTCATGTGGGTAAATAACTGCAATATCAAGTAAGTTGCCATTCATATCAATTACTGCTAACTTACAACCTGTTCTGAACGCTGGATCAAAACCTATTACATTCGAGCCCTTTATACCTCTTGTTAAAAGTAAGTTATATAAGTTACTACTAAATGTTTCTATTGCTTTTTCTTCACTAACTGAAGTAACTTCACTTCTTATATCTCTTTCAATACTAGGTATTATTAGTCTTTTTAGGCTATCTTTAATAGAAATTTTAACTGTGTCTACTACAAAAGAGTTAGCATTTTTAATTATCTTACTTTCTAACCAAGAAGTTACTTTGTCTAAGTCAAAATCTACTTTAACAGATATAACACCTTCCTTTTCGGCACGATTTATTGCTAAACATCTATAGTGTTTTAAGTATTTAACAGGTTCAGAAAAATCATAATACATTTCATATGTTTTAGCCTCGTCCTTATTATTCTTTTTGACTTTAGTTACAATTTTACCAGTATTATACATGAATTTTCTTATGTAACCTCTATAATAAGCATTATCACTAATCCACTCGCTTATTATGTAACCTGCATTTGTTAAAGCAACTTCCTTATCCATATTGTAAGGTTTTACAAGTTCTTCTAAACTTCCACTTGTAGGAAAAGACATTATCTTTTTAGCAAGTGGCTCTAGTCCCATTTTAATTGCTTCAGTAGCCTTAGTTTTCTTCTTTTCTTTATACGGAAGATATAAGTCTTCAACTTCAGTTAATTTAGTAGCATTCATAATACTAGTTTTTAACTCTTCAGTCATTAAGCCTTTCTCATCTATTAGTTTTATTACACTTATTTTTCTTTCTAAAAGATTCATGTTTCTTTTGTACTCATCACTTATTAGCTTGATTTCTTCTTCATTTAAAGCATCAGTTACTTCTTTTCTATATCTTGCAATAAAAGGTATAGTACATCCACTTTCTAATAACTGTAGACAAGCCTTTATTCTTTTCTCACTTATATTAATTTGATTACTTAAATTTTTAATCAATTCTTCATTCATAAACTCACCAATATTTATTATACAAGAAAAATAAAACAACTTCAAATAAAGTTGTCTTATTCATGTAAAGTTTTAACGTTATCATTAGTAATTTCTACTACTGGAACATTTATATTGAAAGTATATGATGGTACAAAGTTAACGCTTACATATTTTACACTAATACTTGATTCGTCAAGCTCAACTAACTCTTTTAATTTAGATAATACTTCACTACTAATTTCTTTTTTAGTAACTGTGTAAGTATAGTTAATTCCATCTTTAGTTGTTCCATTAATTAATATATTGTTATATAAGTTTAATGCCTCTTTTAATATTCTTTTTTCTTTTAAATTATCAATAATACCACTCAGGTTCATTTATTCCTCACTTCTTTTTTGTTAAAATATTTCTTTTATCAATAGTTATTAGATAACTACAGTCACTTTCCCTTATTATTTCTACTTTTTCTCCTCTTAAAAAGCACATCTTTTTAAGGTTATTTAACATCATTTCTTCAGTACTAGGCTTAGTTATTATTTTACCGGCATAGATGTCATGTATATTAGTTTCTCTATTCATGATATAAATATATGCTTGATATGCTTCATTCATAGACTTTTCTATAAGTAGTTCTTCTTTTCTCTTCTTTAAAATCTCTAACATAAGTAAACCTCCTAATATAATTATACTACAAAATAACTCTCATTAATAGTGTTAATTTAAGGTTCTACCTAAAAATAGAAGACAAGTTATAGTCATAGACTATTCTATAACTTGATATTTTTCAACTTTATTTCTAAAAGTTTCTAATTCTTCTTTTCTTTTCTCATATAGTTCGTTATTTGTCCAGTATTTTAAATCTTTCTTAACAGCACTATACACTTTTTTCTTAAAAGATATGGGCATTTCTCTTTTATGTTTCATTATTTCATATGCTATACCAAATATATATAGTGAAGAGTCCGCTTTATTATTTAGACAATCTTTGCCTTCTAACATTACATCATTTATTATTGCTTTACTAGTCTTATTTTTTGAATAACATTTTTTATAATCTGTTATTGCCATGTTGGTTACATCGCTATCTAGTAACTTATAGCCAAAACTATAATTATATAATTGAGAGTTATAGTTTGCCATCCATTCCTTTAATTCTACGCTAACTTCATTTTGAAAATTTATGCGACTTTGTATGTATTCTTTTCTTTCTCTTTCATTATATAAAAAACCTGTCTTCTTATTATTAAATTCGTATCCTTCTATTGTATACTTTTCTAATTCGCCAATAAAGCCATATGATGGGGTATAATGATTTGCTGTCTTTTTTTCATATGGAGGATTGTCATTGACGTCAAATTCTCCAATATAAATTAAAGAAGATTTCTTTTCTTTCCTAGTAAATATAAAATCATAGTCATAGTTGAATAAATTATTATCACTATCTGGTAAAGTAGTATCTTTATAATTTTGTAGAGCTTCATCGTAATTCAAGCCTCCCATAATTGGAAACATTCTTAATTCGTAAGGACATGCTTGCATTTTCACAAATTCACATAAGTTTATTTCTTCTACTGTTTTTGGCAATTTCATATTATTAGTTAATTTCACTTTATAAAGATTTCTAAAACCGCCTTCTTCAATTTCAGGTTGCTTTATTAATATGATATATCTTCCTTTATATTTTTTATTTTCTTTAATTTGATAAGCGTATACTTTTTTTAATCTGCCCATTTTCCTCCTCCTAAAGTAAAGTTTTTTTATTAACTTAAAGTTCTTCTTTTTCTTTTATCAATAGTGATGCCATAAATGCATAGATTTTCATTATAAATTTTAGTAAATGATATTTTATTGTTTTTTTCTTCCGCTATTTGTTTTAAGTTATCTATAGTAATTTTAGCCACCTCGTCATTTAAGAATATCATTTCTTTATAGAATATTCCGTCTACTTTAGTTTCATTTTTAAGTAGCATTCTTTCATATGTATTTAAGTCAGTTTTATATTGTTTTTCATCTGCTATTTCATATGCAGCTTTTAGCAAGTCAGCTTTTATCTTTTTTAAACTTTCTAGCATAGCCATCCCCCCTTAGTAATTAAAATTATACCATATTTGGTACATGAAGTCAAATTAAAAGAAGACTATCTATCGCCTTCTTCTAACATTGTTCTTATGAATACTGCATAACCTTTAACTACATCGTCTACTAGTACATGAGTTACTGCGCCTATAATTTTGTTGTTCTGGACAATCGGACTGCCACTCATACCTTGTACAATACCGCCTGTAACAGAAAGTAAATTATTATCTGTTACTGTAAAGCTTATACTTTTATTAGTAGATATTTCATTTTTATTTAATTTTGTAATTGTTATTTCATAAGGAAGTACAGTACTATCGTTTATCGTTGTATAGATAGTTGCTTTACCGAGCTCTATTTCATCCCATTTTGCAACATTTAGTAGTTTGTTATTTGGTAAAGCGCGTTTGTATAAACCGAATATTCCCACACTTGAGTTTTTATTTACTATGCCAAGTGAGTTATTATAGTCAATTTTTGCATTCTTACTTCCTACTCTTCCATTTGTACTTCTATCTATTCCACTTACTGCTGAACTATAAAGTTTTCCATTCCTTACTTCTATCTTATTGTTTGATAAAGCACTTGTTAGTTCATGACCTAAAAGACCAGTTATTTTAGTATTAGGATCTATGTATGTAATGGTGCCTATACCTGTTATTTTTTCTTTTATATAAAGTCCAGTTTTGTATACACTGCCTTCCTTAACTAAAGACATAGTAGTTTCTTTTTCCTTGTTGTTTCTTTTAATTAGGACATTTACTTTACCATCTTTTATATTTTTATCTATAATGTCAGTCATTTCTTTAATTGAGTTAACTGGATACCCTTCTATTTCAAGTATTATGTCTCCCACGTTTAATGTTTCACTACCAATATATCTATTGTCCACTTTATAAAAACCTACTACTATAACACCTTTAGAATACGCTTCAATTCCTACGTTTTGTCCACCTAGTAAAACTTGTTCACTATAAGCGTGCAAGTTTGCTGGTAAAATTAACACCATTAATAATAAAAATATTTTCTTCATATATACACCTCTAGTTATAGTGTAACCTTTAATATAAAGAAAAAACTACCAATTATTTACTTGGTAGTTTCTACTAAATATACTTTTTAACTCTAGTGTATTCTATATCTGTTTTGATGTTTTCTTGATAATAGTATAATTCATTCATAACTTCGTTATATACTTCATCGGTTAAATATCCTACTGGTATGTAGTTTTTAATTTCAGCTTTATAAATATACTTTAAGTTTATATAGTTTACTGTCTTTTTAAATTTATTTGTTTTATCTTTGTATATTTTATAAAATTCATTAGAATAAGCTGTTTTATCACTGCTAGTTATAGTTAAATAGTAAAAGTAACCATCTTCTACTTTAATAACCAATACTGGGTGTCCATAAATTGAAGTATCTAATAGTCCATTCTTAAACTTGATATTTTTAAGCATTAGTATATCTTTTTCTTCAAAAAACATAAATTCCCCCCTTTATAAATTTATTCAGTTTTAAAGTCTGTTAATGACCCATCTTCTGTTAAAATCTTGTTTACTGTCTCAGTTGCGCTCGCTAACTTTTGGTTACAGAACTTAACTAGTTCCATTGCTTCAGTGTATTTTTTTACCATATCATCTAGCGGAACTTCTCCTTTTTCTAGTTCACGTATAATGTTTTCAAGTTTTAAAAGTGAGTCTTCAAATGTAATTTCTTTTTCCATAATTTACCTCCTATTTAACTTCACTTATGATATTTCCATCACTTAGTTTTGTAGTTAATATTGCACCTTTACTTACTTCTTTAACACTTTTAACTATTTTACCATCAATTAGAGTTAAAGAGTAACCTTTTTTTAGTATATTTTCTGGGTTTAATAAATTTAGTTTAGCTTCTATTGTTTCTAGTTTAGTTTTTTCTTTTTCTAGTTTATTAAGAATATTTGGACTTATGTTTTTACATAAGTTATTTAAGTAAGTCACTTCTTTGTCAAGCTTATACTTCATTAAAAAAGTAAGTCTTTCTAATATATTATCTAGTTTTTGTTCTTCTACTTCGTACATACTTAGTGGGTTCTTTAAGATGTAGTTGCTTTCTAGTTTTTTAAGTACGTTTGTGTAATTTGTTAGTTTAGAATTTATTACACTTTTTATTCTAGCTTGATAATCACCTAGATACTTAAGAATTTCTAGTTTTGAAGGAACTACTAGTTCTGCTGCTCCAGTGGGTGTGGGTGCTCGTAAGTCTGCAACAAAGTCACAAATCGTATAGTCAATTTCATGACCTACAGCGCTTACTATTGGTTTATCAGAATTATATACAGCACGTGCAACTATTTCTTCGTTGAAAGCCCATAAGTCTTCAATAGAACCGCCACCTCTACCTAAAATTATAACGTCAACATCGCTCATATTTGCTTCAATTATCATTTTAACTATGTTTTCTTTTGCGCCAACTCCTTGTACTAGTGTTGGAAAAAGTATTATCTCACAAAGTGGGAAACGCCTGTTTATTGTACTAATAATATCTTTAACAGCTGCTCCAGTTGAGGCTGTAATAACACCTATTTTCTTTGGGATTCTAGGTAGTTTCTTTTTATGACTAACATCAAATAATCCTTCACTTGCAAGTTTCTTTTTTAATTCTTCAAACAAGATATAAAGGTTACCTACTCCATCTTCTTTCATAGATGTTACTGTTATTTGGTAGCTTCCACCTTGTGGGAATACTGAAACCTTACCTCTTACTTCTACGTTCATTCCATCTTTTGGAATAAAGTTAAGACCTAAACTTTTATAGTTAAACATTACTGCATTTATTTTAGAGTTTTCATCTTTAAGTGAAAAATAAAGGTGACCTCTTGTATGAAACTTTAAGTTACTTATTTCACCTTTAACTATTACATTTCTTAAATATATATCAGTATCAACTACATTTTTTATATATAAATTAATATCCGTTACACTAAGAACATCATTCATCTTTAACCTCATTATTAAGTATTTTATCTAGTACTGCATTTAACATATTAGTCACTTTTTCATCGCTATATTTTTTAGATAAAACAATACCTTCATTTATACTTACTACGTGTGGTGTTTTAGTATATAGTAATTCATACACACTCATTCTAAATATAGCTTGATCAATATTACCAAGTCTTTTTATTGTCCACCCATCTAGGTATTTATCTATAATATTATCTAGTAAAACTTCATTATCTAGTACTCCAGTAACAATATCTTTTACAAATTTATTGTTCTCTTTATCATTTTCTTTTAACACATCTTCTAAGGTGTACTCCATATTATCTTTTCTATATATATTTATTTGATATAGACAAGTCATTATTCTTTCTCTTAATTCACTTCTTGTTACTTTCATACTTCATTACTCCTATCTTTTTAATACTTTAGCCTTTGTAAAATAATACATCAACGCTTCTTTTTCACTTGGTTCAACTTCGATTAAGTCAAACTCATATTTTAGATATTCTTCGTTTGCCTCGTTATTATCATAAATAACATATCTGTATTTACTTTTTCGTTTTTCTTTATAGTTAGCAATTATTAAATTGTTCTTTAAATAACTATTAACCACATCATGTATTAAGTGCACAGATACTTCTCCACTTATATGCATTACTTCTTTATAATAAGCAATACTATTTAGTTCTTCATTATTTAATGTTATGTATTTCATGGTTTTCCCCCTTTAATAATTATATTATATTTTCTCTAAGTCTTCAAGTACTTGATTAAAATTTTTTGCCTCAATTAATTTGATTTTATAGTTATATTTATTCACTATTTGTTTAGCTTCTTCATAATTATCAGCTGGAACAATAAATACATCAGCTTTATTTTTAACTGCCCCCATAATTTTATATTTAACTCCAGCTATTTCTCCTACATTTCCATCCATATCTATTGTACCTGTTCCAGCAATAGTTAGGCCCTTTGTTATATCACTCTTAGTTAATTGGTTATATATTTCAAGAGCGCTCATTAAGCCACCTGAAGATCCACTTTCATTATTTTTATATTTAAATACCACATTTTTATCAGTTGTGACTTCTAAGACGCTAGTTAGGTATATTCCAATTAGCTTACTGTCGTCACTTTCATATATTTTCCCCGTTTTAATAGTTTCTTTATTATTTCTTATTACTGTAAAAGTTACTGTATCTCCTACATTTTTTTCACTTATTAGCTTTTTAAAATTAGCTAAATCAGAAACAACTTCATCATCTACTTTCTTTATGATGTCTCCAACTTTCAAATTTGTAGTCGCCTCATTAAATACATAATAAACTGTTAAATCATTTTTTACTATATTATAATCCATATTTGCTTTTTTAAAAGCCGTTATAGTCGCATTTCCATTAACACTTTTTAAGTCTATCTTACCGCGGGCTAAAATATCTATATAGTCTTCATCCTCAATTCTACTGTCGTCTATGCTAACTAAGTCCCATGAAGGTATAATATAACTTAAAAGTATCATTGGAATAATTCCCTTTTTAGCATTAACATATGTTAAATTTAAACTTCCCTTGCTTTCATAAGGATTATCAACTGAAATTCTCTTATTTAAGTTACTTAACCCACCTGGAGTATATACTTCATAATCAAGTCTTACTGTAAATAAAAGTAGTAAGATACCATAAATAATTAAAAATTTATAGTTATTCTTTAAAAATTTTTTTGTTTTTTCATATAATTTATTAGTTTTCATATTAATATTATAACACTGAAAGGACTAATTATGATTAAATTTATTAAAGATATTACACTTACTATACTTTTAACATTTATTTTATTTGTATTTCTTACTAACTCTAGCTTAGTTATAAATGCAGTTAATCAAGGCATTTCAGTATTTGTAAAAAATGTACTACCTAGCTTAATGCCGTTTTTTATATTAACTGATATACTATTAAACTATAAATATTTTGACAATTTAAAACATATTTTTAAGTTTAAATATGTAAACTTTTTAATAGTTAGTATGATAAGTGGACTACCTAGTAATGCTAAATATTTATCTTACATGATTAAAAATAATAGCATTAGTATAAGTGATGCTTCAAGAGTTTTAGCTTTTTCTTTTTTTCCTAACCCGATGTTTATTATAGGTACAGTAGGAGTTTTACTTAACAATAAAGTGTATCCCATTATTGTTTTAGGTATTCTTTATTTAAGTAGTTTTATAGTTTATTTAATTAATTATAAAAGTTTAGAGAATAAAGATTTTGTTAGCGATAAAAGTAAAGTAGAATTTTTTGATCTTTTAAAATCTAGCATACAAAATAGCTTTTCTGCTCTTTTAGTTATACTAGGAGTAATAGTAGTATTTACAATAATTATTAATATTGTTAAAGAATATTTAAGAATAAACCAACTTACACTTACAATTATAAACATCATATTAGAACTTACTACCGGAGTTAAAAGTATAAGTATTCTTAACATTCCTTTAGTTTATAAATATACATTATTAGCTTTTGGTATAAGTATGAGTGGTATTTCTGTAATAATGCAAGCTTTTGGAATAATGTCAGGTTATAAACTAAATTACAAAATATTTATAAAAAATAAAGTTTTAGTTATATTAATAAGTATAATCTTAACTTTTATAGTATTTAAAAATATCTAGATTCTACTAGATATTATTTCTATATTGTATTCAAAGTTTTTTGTAACAAATGTTATTTTATCAATAGTAGTCAAACTAGTGCTTTTTAAAGTATATGGTAAACTAGTTTTTCTTGATAATAATACTTTATTATTTATAGTATCAGTGTATTTAACTACATTTCCATCAATAGTAATACTTCTTTTAGCCCCGCTTTTTAAAGTTATATCACATAATACTTCTGTACAAGAAAACGTATTTATATAGTTTTCTTTTAAGATATCACTATTAATAGTTTTAGAAATTACACTTTTATCTATTTCCATATTTGTAGTTTCTTCTATTCCTACATCTTCTTTTTTAACTAGTGTTAGAAAGTTTAATAAGAATATCATTACTACTGATAATAGAGCAATACTTATAGTTAGTTCAACTAAGGTAAATCCATTTTTTTTCATTACTTCACCTCTAAAGATGCATAATAGTTTTTGTTATTGTATTTGTAGTTAACTATTATGTATTTATTTGTTTTATATGAATTAATTGTTTTTAGATATTCATTCAAACTATTAGGAAGTGTTGTATCACTATTTATTATATTATCTAAATTAGTAAAGCTAATAACTACTCTTTCTACTTCTAAGTCAGTAAGTAAACTATTACAATTACTACTCATGTATGATGTACAGTTATCTTTTGTAATTTCTAAATACGTTGAGCCAGTTAAGTTTTTATTTGTATTATTTCTTATAATATTAGTTTTATATAAATCGCTTATATTATCAAAGTATTTTCTCGTTTTTATATCAGTTGTTATATTACTCATTAAAGAGTACATACTAGCAATACCAACACTAAGTAAGACAATTACTATTATTGTTTCTATAAATACAAAGCCTTCTTTAGTCATTGTTATACCTCTCATTTAGTTCATTTTTTACTGTTTCGTTAAGACTATTAATTAGTCTATTTCTCATTACATACTTAGATAATATAGACGATAATATTAATAAGAATACTATTAAAAATGCATACACTGTAGCCATTGATACAAACCCTTTTTTCATATTGTCTCACTCCTATTATAAGTATAACATAAAAATAAATAGATTTCACTAGAAAAATAAAAGAAACTCACAAATAGTCTCTTTTATCATAATATATAGTATGAATAAATTAAATGATATTAAAAATCTTTATAAAAATAATAGACATTTATTTAATACTCTTTTAGTATTAGTTAATATTGTCTTGATATTTTGGCAAGCTATTTTCTCTCTTATTAATCCATCAAGAAGCAATGTCGTTCTTTTACTCATTTTGATTAGTATTCTCGTGTATCAACTCTTTAAAGACTCCTGAAGATATAAACTTACTGGTTCTATAAGTGTAGTCTAACATTTCTTTTACTGACCTTACTTTGTTGTACTCACTACATTCTAAGTTTATACTAATAGGAAAACTTATCATTATATTAAATAGTTTTATTTCTTCATCGTTAAGTTTAAATACACTATTATATTCTTTAAATAATGTAGTCATATCAGTACTTTTATATTCATTTCTATATATTTTATATATGTCAATGATAGGTGTATCAACCAAATAATTATCCCAACTTGTAAATATTAATTTATTCCCTTTTATAAAATTATCAAATTTAAGATTATTGTTAACTATACATACCCTAGTTTTAGTTTTATCTTTTACTAAATTATACCAACTATTTAATTCTCTTTCAATAAAATATAAATTGGAACTTATTATAGTATAATTTCTTGCAATTAAATAACTAGATGGACTCATAAAGTGTTCATTATCAATTTTTTCAATTAATTTATTATAGTAATCCTTTAGATAGTCAACTTTATCTATTAGTTTATTATAGATATCTTTAAAAACTTTTCTGCTTTCTGTTTTAAAGTATGCTGTTTTATAGTGTAGTGTAGCTACATTTTTTATAAATTCTATATAGTCTGAGTCATTAATAAAATTAGAAGTTTCAACATACTCATATCTTATAAGATCATCAATTTTATTAATTCTATTTGCAAAAGTAGTAATTCCTCTAGAACTAAGATAATCAAATAAGTTAGATAAGTCTTTCTTCTCTTTTTTAACTACATATTTACCATCATCTGTTTCATATATTTTAGCTTTTCCAATTATTTTTATTTTTTTAATTTTCTTCATTTTTAATAATAGGAATAATTATCTTGTCTCCAACATGAATGTTTTCTACGTCGTTATAATCTGTTATATCATCAATTTTAACGTTATACTTAAGTAAGATACTATCTAATGTATCTTCTTCTCTCATAATGTATACTTTAAATTTAGAATATTCCTCTTCTGTTACATTATTAAAAATTGTTTTCATATTATTATCAGTTATTTCGTTATTAGTTTCTTTAATTGTAGCTGTTTTATCAAGCATTACTTCATCATGAAAGTCTTTTGGACTAAGAAGGTCCTTCTCATTTATGTAATCATCTATTACATCGTTAACTTCTTTCATCTCTTTTTCCCCCGTTTCTTCATTATTAACTTCTTCTGGCAATTTAGAATATTCCATATCCAATACCATTTTTAAGTGTAATACATCTTTTTCAGTTTCGTAACTAAAGTCATGTATGCTTAGATTAATACTGTCTTTGTCAATTAAACTTGATAAAGCAATAGTAAACGGAATTGTGTAAAAGAAGTCTTCTTTTTCTACACTTGACATAGTAGCTTTATATGAACCTGCCACATCAAAATATCCTTCTATAGTGTCTTCTAATATTTTGTAGTCGTGAGATAAAGTAATATCACTAATACTAGAGACGTACGTTTTTAACATACAATCTTTTTTAAATTCTATTGTTTCTTTCATAATAAAACACTCCTTTCATTTAATAAATATGAAGAAGTGTTTATTTTATTACTATTTTTTAAGTATTCTTTTATATCCAAGGCTTTCTAGTTCTTTCTTTTTTTCTTCTGTTGATACTCCAATAATTCCTAAGTTTAGCTTTGTATCAAACCCGTCATCTAATTTAATATATACATTAATAAGAGTTAAGCCGTCTTCTCTTGGTATTTCATCATAACAAAGTTCTTTTATTTCACCTTGATATAAACTTTTAATCATTTTCATTCTTTCTGTTTCTACCATTATTGTCACCTCCAAAAATATCATTATAAATTTCCATATAATTTTTAACAAAAACAAATTTAATCTTATCTTTTATTTCTTTATCTAAATATTCAACATCTCTTTTATTTAATACTGAAACGTATACTTTAGTTATACCATCTTTTATAGCAGCTACACTTTTTTCTCTTATACCACCAACTGGAAGAATGTCACCTAAAAGAGTAATTTCTCCACTTGCACTGATAGTAGAAGGCACTTCTTTTTTTAATAAATAACTTAGAAGTGCAGTTGTTATAATAGCGCCAGCTGATGGGCCTTCTTTAGGAATGCCACCTTCTCTAAAGTTAATATGAAGAGTACTATTAAACATTTCATCATTTATTTTAAACAAATCTTTATTAGATTTAATGTACCCCAAAGATACCATAATACTTTCTTTTAAAGTTTCACCAAGATGCCCTGAAGTAAAAAATGCTTCTTTACCAGCATAACCAGTAACTTCTATTTCTAAAGTCTCCCCACCATATGGAGTATAAGCTAATCCTTTTACATATCCTATAGTAGATGTTCCAAGCTTCATATTATTTGAATATTTTTCAACACCTATGTATTCTCTTACCAAACTAGGTGTAATAACTAAGTCAGTAAGTTCAATGTTTTTTAATTTGTGTTCAGTTACTACTTTTCTAATTATTCTATTAATAAGTCTATCTAGTTCACGAACACCACTTTCTTTTGTATAATCTTGGGTTAATTTAAGTATAGCTTTATTAGTAAATGTAATATTAGCATTTACTCCATTTTTCTTTAAAGAATTACTAATTAGATAATCTTTTGCAATAGATATTTTTTCATAGTCAAGATATGAATTTAATTCAATTATATCTAATCTATCTTGAAGAACCATAGGAATTGAAGATTTATCGTTAGCAGTTAATATCCATGTAACATTAGATAAATCTATCTTTTCTTCAATATAGTTATCAACAAAGTCTTTATTTTGTTTGCTATCTAAAATATCAAGTAAAGCATTTACAGGATCTCCTTTATAATCTTTACTCATTTTATCAATTTCGTCTAATAATATAACTGGGTTCATTACATTGCTTTTTATTAGAGATGTAATTATTTTACCAGGTGCACTTCCTATGTATGTTTTTCTGTGTCCTAGAAGTTCAGCTGGGTCGTTTAGCCCACCCAAACTTATTTTGACAAACTTTTTATTTAGACTATTTGCAATACTTTCAGCTAAAGTTGTTTTACCAACACCTGGTGGACCAACTAAGCATATAATAGGATTATTACTTTCTTTATTAGTTTCAACTGCAACATATTCTAGTATTCTTGTTTTAACTTCATCAAGTCCATAATGAGTTTTGTTTAAACTTTCACTTACTTTATTTAAATCAGTTTCATCTTTTGTTATTTTACCAAAAGGAATACTTAACAAATAATCAATGTAAGACTTAATCACTGCTAGTTCAGGACTAGTTTCTAGTGTAGTTTCATATTTGTATATTTCGTTTTTCAATCTTTCTTTAATACCTATAGGAATATGCCTATTATTGATTACTCTATTTACTTTATCAATATAAAGAGACTTATTATCAACTTCTCCAAGTTCTTTTTTAATTATTTTGATTTTTTCTTTTAAAAGCATTTCTTTTTGCATTTCATCTAAGTCAGCTTTTAAATCGTTTTCTATTTTATTTTCTAAATTTAAAATTGCAAGTTCTATATTTAGTTCAGTAATTAATCTTTTAGCACGGTTAATTCTATTAGGCTCAACTACGAGTTTTAATTTTTTTGGAGTGCTAAAGTTAACAAAGTTACATACTATATCAGTTAATTTATCTAAATCGTTTATTCCCTTTATTTTATTTAAAACTGCATTAGACAAAAATGGGTTAACTGAGATATAAGTTTCTAAAGTTTCTAGTAGTTTTCTTAGTAATGCTGTTTCTTCAATTTCGTTATATTGAACTTCAGGAAAAGTAATTACTTCACTTTCTAATATATCTTTATTGTTTAAATAATACATATATTTAAGTACTCTTACTCTGTTTAAACCATTTAAAACAATTCTAGTGTTTCCATTAGGTAAATCAATTCTGCTAACAATATTTGCTACTACTCCAACTTTAGGTAAATCGTTTGTATCTGGTACTTCTTCTAAATCGTTAAGTGGAGTTACAATTAAAACTTTATTATCAAAATATTCTCTTGATATATCCATTATTTTTTTTGTAATATTATTATTTAATTCAATTCTAGCGTCTCCAAGAGGGAATAATACAAGGTTCTTCAGTAATATTACTGGTAAGTTACTTTTAGACATGTATTTCACCTCCGTATGGCTTATTATTATAATGAGTTTTTAAACTTTTGTCTACCCTTTTTTAAGTTTTTTTAGTGAAATTTTTTACTCGTATTTTTTAAGTTACACTATAGATTTATGAAGTACGCTTCAAGTCCCTTAAATTTATCTACTTCTCCAGTTTTTATTTGATAGTCTAACTCTGCTAGTTTGTTTAGATTATCAATTAATTCTTCTTTTTTAACTTTATAACTATTATTAATTGCTAAACTAACTCTATAAGGATGTTCTTTTAGTTTACTTGCAATATCTTTACTAGACATTCCTTCATTTAGAAGAATAGAACACTCTAAAATAAGCATTATATTATTAGCAAGCAAGCTTATTATTACTGCAGGTTCTTCTTTATCACTCACTAATTTCTTATATGTATTAAATATAAGTTTTTTATTTTTTTGAATCACAGCATCTACTAATTTAAAAATATTATCTTCTTCATATTTAGTAACCACTTTTTTAACATCTTCTATAGTTATGTGTTTATCTTTAACTTTATATAGCTCTAGTTTTTCTAGTTCACTATATAGTACTCTTCTCGTTTCTCCAATTCTACTAATGATTTCACTAACTGCATTATAGTCAATTTTATAACCTATATTTGTAAAATAATTATTTATATATTCATTAATATTTGTCTTATCTAAATCTTTAAACTCTTTTACTATACTTTTACTTTTTAAATCTTTTACTAATTTCTTTCTTTCGTCTAACTTTTCACATACTACTTTAAACACTAGTACAGTGTTTTCATTTGGAGACGATATATAACTATCAAACGTTTTATCTTCTAAACTACCTTTACTTGTTAAAAATACAGAGTTATCTAATACTACCATTTTCTTTGAACCAAATAAATCATTATATGAACACTCTTCTATTACATCTTTAATATTACATTCACTATAGTCGTAAACTATCTTATCAGAAATATCTTTACTCTTCATTAACTCTTCTATAAAATTATCTAACATCACTGCGTTTTCACCATATAGAATATAAAACATTCTCATCACCTCCACCTATATATAATTTTACACCAAACACATTTGTTTGTCAATGGTATTTTTTTTATAAATTACCTATTAAAAAGAATAGTAATATTTGATAAAATACTGGTGTACTCTTTTTATTTCAGGAGGATGTATGGTAATATTAAAAGAAAAAGGATATGTTAACATAACAGTGAAGTCACTTGAAAAGAAAATGAAAATGTGACCGCACTGGTAATTCAGCACGACCACACTTCGTATACAAATTATAGTACAAACTACATGAATAAGTCAAGAGATAATTGGCTACTCTCAGGCATATCATCAAGTGCACCAAGTCCCCTAAGTTTATCAATTAATGCTTGACTGACTTTTCCTCTCATCTGTAAATCTTCAATACTTACAAACTCGCCTTTATTTCTTTCTTCAACAATTTTCTTTGCAGCAACATCTCCCATTCCATCAAGTGCTATAAATGGTGGAATAAGTCCTTTTTTATCAGGTGTAACTTTAAACATCAAAGCATCACTTTCAGTAATACTAATATTTGTAAAATAGAAGCCTCTTTCAATCATTTCATTACACATATATAAACTAGATAATGTATCTTCTTCTTTGTTAGACCTATCAAATCCTTTACTTTCTAATAGTTCTATTTGTGCTTTTACTGAATTTAAACCATTTTTCATTGCATTTATATCAAATGAGTGCTCACGAATACTCAAATATACTCTATAGTAATATATTGGATGATACAACTTAAACCAAGCAACTCTTATACCATTGATAACATAAGCTGCAGCATGGGCTTTAGGAAACATGTACTTAATTTTTTCACAACTCTTTATATACCACTCTGGTACTTTATGTTCGTTAAGAAGTTCTTTATATTCAACCCATTTTTCAGGTTCTTTTCCTACTTTACCTTTACGAATAAACTCACTCATTTTAAATGATTTACCTTTATCAATTCCACAAGATATAAAGTAGTTCATTATATCGTCACGACAACCAATTACCTTAGAAAATTCGCAAGTCCCGTCAAGTATTAAGTCTCTAGCATTTCCATTCCAAACATCAGTACCATGAGATAATCCTGATATCTTAATTAAGTCTGCAAACTTCTGTGGCTTAATTTCTTGAAGCATGTTTATTACGAAGTTTGTACCAAATTCTGGTACACCAAGAGTGCCTGAGTAACATTTAATTTGTTCTCTAGTAACTCCTAAGGCTTCAGGACTATTAAACAAGCTTATTACTCCTCTGTCATCTAATGGTATATCATTTATATCTATTTTAACATCATCACTTAAATACTTTAATACAGTCGGGTCATCGTGTCCAAGTATATCTAGTTTAAGTACGTTTTCTTCAATATCATGGAACTCAAAGTGTGTTGTAAACCAAGCAGCTTCAGTATTTTCAGCAGGATATTGGTATGGTGTAAAGTCAAATACATCTTTATAGTCAGGTATAACAATAATTCCTCCAGGGTGTTGTCCACTTGTTCTTTTAATACCTGTAATACCTTTGGCAAGACGTTCAATTTCACATCTTCTCATAGTAATACCTTTGTCTTCAGCATACCCTTTAACAAAACCATATGCTGTTTTTTCAGCAATAGTTGAAACCGTTCCAGCACGATATACATTCTTTTCACCAAACAATACTTTTGTATAGTTATGAGCTTCAGCTTGGTATTCTCCACTAAAGTTAAGGTCTATATCAGGTGTTTTATCTGCATTAAATCCTAAGAATGTTTCAAACGGAATATTTTGTCCTTGTCTTTTCATAAGAGTACCACATTCACAAGTCCTTTCTGGTAAGTCAAATCCAGAGTCATAGTCGTTTACTAATGAAACTCCGTCTATATTAAATAAACTCTTTTTACAGTTAGGACACACATAATGTGGAGGAAGCGGATTAACTTCAGTAATACCACAGAATGTTGCAACCAACGATGATCCTACACTACCACGAGATCCTACTATATAACCATGAGCATTTGAATTTTCAACTAGCCTTTGTGCGATCAAATAAATAACATCATATCCACCATTTATAATACCAGTAAGTTCTTTATCAAGTCTTGTTGCGATTATCTCTGGAAGAACTTCGCCATACAACCTATGAGCATTTCCATATACAGTATCTTTTATTATTTGAACTGAGTTTTCCATTCTAGGTGGGTTTAGTCCAGGTTTAACAATTTCTACTGTACCAAACATATCAGCAACTTTATTAGAGTTAGTTACTACAATTTCATAAGCTTTTTCTTCAGGTAAAAAGTCAAACTCTTTTAACATTTCATTAGTAGTCATTAAATATGCATTAGGTATAGTTTTAATACTAGGCTTATTTAAGGGATGTAAGCCTCCACCAGACTGTTTAGTTCTAACAAGTATTTCTCTATATATATTGTCTTCCGGATCAAGTGTATGCACGTCCCCTGTTGCAACAACCATTTTTCCTATCTTATCAGCACATCTTATAATCTTATTAATTAAAGCATACAAGTCACTCTTACTAGATACTTCACCACTTTCAACTAAGAATTCCATTATACTAGGTGGATTTATTTCTATAAAGTCATAATACTTCATTATTTCCATTAACTCTTCTTCAGTATTTCTTTTAGCCGCTTCAAATACTTCGCCGAACACACATCCTGAACCTAATATCAAACCTTCTCTAAATTTATTAAGCAAACTTTTTGGTGTTCTAGGAGTTTTATAGAAATACTTAGTTGTAGCATAACTTATTATTTGAAACATATTTCTAAGTCCTATATTATTAATTGCATAGCAAGTTAAATGGTAAGGTCTGTTGTTTTTAAATGCTAAAGTTGGGTCAACCATATTTCTTAAATCACTTATTGTTTTATAGTTACTTCCTAAATTAGAAATCATCTTCCAGAATACTAAAGCAGTCCCCTCAGCATCATAGTCTGCACGGTGGTGGCCTGACTCGTCAAAATGTACTCCATATCTTTTAGATAATGCAGTTAAATTATGTTTTGTACTATCAGGGTTTTGTGCCTTACTTATTTCCATAGTATCAATCACAACATTAGAAAACTCTCCCAAGTTATACTTTTTATATGCACTTTCCATAAATGATATATCAAATCTAGCATTCTGTGCGACCATTGGTAAGTCACTAATCCATTCTTTAAATCTCTTAGTTACATTTTCTTCATTGTCTTTATCCTTTAACATCTCATCAGTTATATTAGTTAAATTAACTATTTCACTTCTTAAATTTATTCCCGGATTAATTAATTCATCAAATCTATCAATAATTTCCCCATTTTTAATTTTAACAGCACCTATTTCTATCATTTGGTCTCCTGCTGTAGCATTAAAACCAGTTGTTTCTGTATCAAATACAACGTATGTACTCTCTAGTAGTGGATAATCACTATCTTTATTTATTATTAATACTTCGTCATCCACTACAAAGAGTTCTACTCCAAAATATACTTCCAAGTCTTCTTTAGCCTTATATACTTTAGGAAAACATTGTATACCATTTTTATCAGTTATACCAATACCCCTCATACCTAAACTTCTTACTTTTTTAAGTAATTTCTTAGGTTCAATTAACCCGTCCATTTGACTCATTGTAGTATGACAATGTAACTCTACTCTTTTAACTTCAGCTTCATCTACCCTTTTAACAGTATTTCTATCAAATGTTTCAATGTCTCTAATATTTAACACTAACTCTCCTGAAAAACTATCATTTTTAACATAACCTCTCATTTTATACCATGAACCTTCAGTAACTCTTTTCATTAAAGTTTTAGTAATCTCTTTATCTTTAGTAAATATTTTTGCAAATAAACTATCAGTGTAATCACTTATCTTATATGTAATTATATTAAAGCCTTTATTAGTCTCTTTAAGTTCCACTCCAAAAACAAACACTTCAACTACAACGTCACTCATCTCAGCAATTATGTTTTTAAGTTCAAAAGGTTTTCCTTTAATTTCGTTACCAATTATTAATGTGCTCTGCTTTTTACCAATGTTTATTTCTTCCATCTTGTAGTCCTTCTGTTTAAGCATTTCAGTTACTTCCTTTTGCTTTTCTTCGTCTAGTATAGGCACTAATTTCAAATTAAGGTATCCCATCCTACTCATAAATTCAATTAGTTTAGGTTTTATAGTGTTTATCTTTTCTTCTTCACTTTTACTCGTTACTTTGATATTTATTATGTTTTCATTTATAATTATATCTTCACTAGATACTCCACTTAACATAGGGCATTTTTCTTGGTATATTTTGAATATGTAGTTAACGTAATCGTTAATATATTCATCTGTAGCATGTTTAAAAATGAAGTATATTCTTCTAGTTTCTTTAATGTTTTCACTTTTAGTACATAATAAATTAAAAGTATTAACATCTATCATTTTGTCTAAACTGATATATAAAGACCAACTTTGGTCGTTGTTATCTACTATTACATTCTCTAGTTTAGCACCACTAAAACAAGAATACTCTTCTTCTTTAAGTCCAATCTTATTAAAAAACCTCACCAATTTACTATCCATACTAATACACCTTCTTAACTATTATAACAATTAAAAAACTTAAATAAAAGTATTGACATTTATCTAAGTTTATACTAGGTAACTAAATAAATACAATTATACTTAATCATTTATGCGCAACCTTAAAAATAAAATAGGTAAACATTAAAATTTACCTATTTATTTTATCAAATTTTTTAAAAGCATCATTATTAGTTAAATCTGTTTTAGCTAATTCTTCAAATAAGTCTTTTTGCTCTCTTGTAAGCTTGTTTGGCAAATATAAGTTAAGTACTAAATATAAGTCTCCAACTCGGCCGGTTCTTACGTTAGTCATTCCTTTTGCTTTAGCTCTTAATACATCTCCTGTTTGACTGCCTGATGGTATTTTAAGTTCTATTTCCCCATCAAGTGTTTTAATAGTCTTCTTTCCACCTAAAACAAGTTCAGTAATAGTAACTGGTACGTCCATATACAAGTCGTCCTTTTCTCTTTTATATAAAGAACTACCTGAAACTGTAAACTCAATATATAAGTCTCCATTAGCTCCACCATTTTTACCAGGCTCGCCTTTACCACTCATACGAATTCTGTCTCCAGTATCAACACCTTTTGGAACTTCAACTGTGTAAGTTTTTCTTTGCTTATATCTTCCTTTACCACCACATGTTTTACATTTAGTTTTAAAAGTATATCCTTTTCCACCACAAGTAGAACAAGTTACTCTTGTCATGATTTGTCCAAAAAGTGAAGTTTGAGTTTTGTTTACTACTCCCTTACCACCACAGTCTGGACATGTCATTTTATCAAATCCACCTACACCGTTACAATCAGGACAATTTTCAACTACATCTAAAGTTAGATCTTTTTTAGTACCAAGAGCAGCTTCCATAAAGTCAACTTTCATGCTATAAAGTAAGTCGCTACCATGTGATGGTCTATCTGCTCTAGAACTTCCACCAAATAAGTCTCCCCAGCTAAATGAAGAGAAGTCTCTTCCTCCAAACATATCTTCAAATATGTCTGAAAAATCAAAACCACTGAAATCGTATCCTCCACGACCTCCATTAGCTCCTGGGTTATCAAATGCATTAAAGCCGTATTTATCATATTTTGCTCTTTCCGTAGGGTTACTTAATACTGCGTATGCTTCTTGTGCTTCTTTAAACTTTTCAGCACCACCTTCTTCTTTACATACATCTGGATGGTACTTTTTTGCAAGACGTCTAAAAGCACTTTTAATTTCATCAGCACTAGCATCTTTACTAACACCTAATACTTCATAGTAATCTCTTTTATTCATACGTACTCCTTCTTTATTCAAGAATAAGTAGACTAGTTATTTTACTAGCCTACTTTCAATAATTATTTTTCTTCAAAGTTTGCTTCTTTTATATTGTCGTCTTTTCCTTTGCTTTCGCTAGTTGTTTGTTCAGTGTTACTTTCTGTTTGTGCTTGTTGTGCTTTAGCAGCTTCTTCATATACTCTAGAACTTAATGCCATAGCTTTTTCAGCAAGTTTATCTTTACTAGATTTAATCTCTTCAATGTTATTTTCTTCCATTGCTTTCTTAGCTTTATCAATTAACTCATTAATTTCAGTTTTTTCACTTTCAGTTACTTTGTCACCTAAATCTTTGATAGCTTTTTCAGCAGTAAATATCATTTGTTCAGTTTCATTTTTAACTTCAGCTTCTTCTTTTCTCTTAGCATCTGCTTCTTTATTTGCTTCAGCTTCTTTCATCATCTTATCTATTTCTTCTTCAGTAAGGTTAGTACTTGAAGTAATAGTTATCTTTTGTTCTTTATTTGTACCTAAATCTTTTGCTTTAACATTAACTATTCCGTTAGCATCTATATCAAATGATACTTCAATTTGTGGTACTCCTCTTGGTGCTGGTGGGATATCTGAAAGTTGGAATCTTCCAAGAGTTTTATTATCAGCTGCCATTGGTCTTTCACCTTGTAAGATATGAATATCTACTGCAGGTTGATTATCTACGGCTGTACTAAATACCTGACTCTTTGTTGTTGGAATTGTTGTATTTCTTGGAATTAATACAGTCATCACGTTACCAAGTGTCTCAATACCTAAACTTAGTGGTGTAACATCAAGTAGTACTAAGTCTTCAACTTCTCCAGTTAAAACTCCACCTTGAATAGCAGCACCCATTGCAACTACTTCATCTGGATTAACTTCTTTACTTGGCTCTTTACCAGTTTCACGTTTAACAAGTTCTTGTACACATGGAATACGTGTTGATCCACCTACAAGTAATACTTTATCTAAGTCACTTGAACTAAGGTTAGCTTCTTTTAAAGCATCTTTTACTTGTTTAGTTGTGCTTTCTACTAAATCTCTAATTAAATCTTCAAATTTAGCTCTTGTTAATGTAACATCTAAATGTAGTGGACCATTAGTGCCTTGTGTAATAAATGGTAAACTAATATTAGTTGTAACAGCACTACTTAAGTCTTTCTTAGCTTTTTCTGAAGCATCTTTTAATCTTTGAAGAGCTAGTTTGTCTGTACTTAAATCTATACCATTTTGCTTTTTAAATTCTTCAACTAAGTAATCGATTATTCTTTGGTCAAAATCATCTCCTCCTAGTTTATTGTTACCAGCTGTAGCAAGTACTTCATACACTCCATCACCTATTTCTAGAACAGATACATCAAATGTTCCTCCACCTAGATCATATACTAATATTTTTTGATTCTTGTCTTGTTTGTCAATACCATAAGCAATTGCTGCAGCAGTAGGTTCGTTTATTATTCTTTCTACTTCTAATCCTGCTACTTTACCAGCATCTTTTGTAGCTTGTCTTTGTGCATCATTAAAGTATGCTGGAACAGTAATAACTGCTTTTGTAACTTTATCATTTAAATAAGCTTCAGCATCTTTCTTTAACTTCATAAGAATTTGAGCACTTACTTCTACTGATGTTACGTCTTTTCCATTTACATGGAATTTATGGTCAGTTCCTATGTATCTCTTGTTACTTCTTACAACATCACTACTAGTAATAGCTTCGTTTTTAGCAACAGTACCTACTTTAATTTCTCCATTCTTATAACTTACTACACTTGGTGTAGTTCTTTCTCCTTCAGCGTTTGTAATAACGCTTGCTTTACCACCTTCTAATACTGCAACACATGAGTTTGTAGTACCAAGGTCTATTCCTATAATTTTACTCATAATTAATCATTCCTCTCTTTTCTATATATTATTTTTAAATTTTTTATCGCGTCTTTCTTTAAAAAGTCGCTTTCATCACTCTTAAAGTCTTTTAATGGAAAGTATTCTTCAATAAGTTTAAGTATTTCATCCATAGTATATCCGTTACTTTTAAGTTCTCTCATTTCAAGAAGTAATCCTATACTCATGTCTCTTACTTCTTCTTTATTTAAGTAGTATAACTCTTCTATACTCATTGTATATGGACCAATCATACCACCAAACAATAAAATATTATCCATAATCTACCTCTTAAGTGTTTTTAATGTACTTTGTATTAAGTTAGTTCTAGTTAATTCATCTAAACCATTAAAATGTTTACTCTTATTATAACTAGTTACTTCTTCTATTATTTCTTCATCTGTTTTACCATCATTTTCTAAGCATACAACATACAACATTAAATCTAACTTTGCATTACTATATAGCTTATCAAAATCAATACATTCTTTTTTAACTTCTTCAATTAAACAAGAATTTTTAACAAACTCAGGAAACAACAGAGTTCTCATAATGTCTTTTTTGCTCATTACTTATTTACCTTTACCATTGCTGGTCTTACAAGTTTATCCTTATAAGTATATCCTTTCTTTAATACTTCTAAAACTACATTTTCAGGTTTAGTTTCATCATGTTCAGTTAGTACTGCTTCAGAAATACTAGGGTCAAACTCTTTACCTTCAACATCAATTGGTTTTACTTCCATTTCATCTAATACACCAATAAGTCTTGTGTAAATCATTTTAAAACCTTTTAAGAAATTACTTACTTCATCAGATAAATCATTATCATCCATCATTATTGCTCGTTCAAAGTCATCAGTTACATCTAAGATCTTTTTGATTAGCTTTTCTCCATCATATTTTAAAAGACTAGCTTTTTCTTTATCAGTTCTTGCCATATAATTAATGAATTCTGCTTGAGTTCTTTTGTTTTTATCTTCTAATAAACTAACCTTTTCTTTAAGTTCGTTTATTTCATTATACAGTTTTTCACTTTTGTTTTCTTTCTTAGGTTTACCTTTTTTACTCTCGTTATTCATTACTGCCACCTTTCTTTTCTATCTCACTTTTTATATATTCAAGTAAGTTTAATACTCTTTCATAGTCCATTCTTTTAGGCCCGATTATTGCAAGAGTTCCAACTTTGCCAAGTGCTTTATATTTAGTTTTAATAACTGTAACGTTATCATCTAGTGAAGTTTCTGTACCAATATATACCTTAACCTCTTCATCAGTTTCTTCAATTTTACTTACTAACTCTTTGTTTTCAAATTTACTAATGATATTTTTAACATCATCAACTGTACTAAATTCTGGCTGTTTTAATATATTGCTTTTACCTTCCCAATGAACATCTTTTTCATTTTGAAAATTACTTAATGCTTCATAAAACGCATTATATAAAACTTCATAGTTCTTAACGTAATTGCCTATTATAGGTTTTATTTCAAACTCTAATTTAGCACTAACGTCACTTATTGGAGTACCCTTTAACATCTTGTTTAATAATTCACTTGTTTTATTAACTTCTTTTGCTTCAACGCTTTCTTCCAAGTTAATTATCTTATTTTCAACATGTCCTTTATCAGTTACGACTATTGCAATAAGTCTATTATCTGTAATAGGTATTACTTCTACTTTCTCTAGATTATTCTCTTTAGAAGCAGAACCAAGTACTACAGATGTATAGTTAGTTATATCACTAATAATCTCTAGACTTTTTGTTATTGCATCGTTTAGGTCTAACTCCCTATTTGAAAATATTGTTTGAAGTTTTAGCATATCACTTCCACTTATTTTCTTAGGCTCCATTAAATGGTCTACATAATAACGATATCCCTTTTCACTAGGAATACGTCCAGAAGAAATATGTTGTTTTTCTAAGTATCCCATGCTTTCTAGTACCATCATGTCATTTCTTAATGTTGCACTAGAACACTTAAACTTTTTAGTTAACGCTTTACTTCCAATAGGATGAGCAGTTTTTATATATTCACTACATATCTCTTTTAAAAGTAATGCTTGTCTTTCACTTAACATATTTACCTCCTTAGCACTCTTTCTTTACAAGTGCTAATAATATTATACTATGCATAATTAGCAAAGTCAATACCTAAGTGCTAATTATTTTGTGAAATTTATGTAAAATTTTATCAAAGAAAAAAGATACTTTTTTCAAGTACCTTAGCACCCACTTGTACTTTCTTCTATTGTGTATGGGCTATCTGCTGTGCCATCTCCACCACTTGTCTTGACACAAGATTTGAGAGAAATGGCGGGGCGAACACCATTCTCAAAGTTCACATCGGCGGTGCTCAAAAGGGCACCCGGAATAGAAGAACCAAAAACGAACCAAACGTACGAAATGACACCATTCCAGAGGCGAGGTGACAAGGACCACCACCATTGTGTTCCGGTTATACTTTTCCCAGCACTGTTTAGATAATACCATGCATATGGACTTGTTAAGCCTGTAGTATCTTTACCACCTGCATATGTTATTTCATCTGCTGTCATTAGTCCTATTGGGTGTGTTAATTTTGCTTCACTATTACTTCCTGAAAATGCATCACTACTATCTTCACAATCATATGTTGGATTTCCTGCACCTAGTCTTGTTTGTACATAGTAATCAAAAGAACTACTTATACTATAACTTGGTGCTTTTCTGTCATTACAATATACTGCTTCTGTACTTATATATTTTGTATAACTTGTTAAGTTATTACTATACCAGTTATCTATAAAAGTTTTTATTGTACTATCATTTGTATTTAATCTGTTATTTGCTAGAGTCCCACTTGTACCATATTTATATCCTACATACATTGAATCATTATTTGTGCTATTGAATGCACTTGTTCCTATGTATCCACTTGTTGTATCAGGGCTATTTCCCGCATATAGAAGTTTTACACTTCCATCGTAGTTTGTTCTTACTATTCTCCAGTATATATCATTACCCTTATTCCAATATATTTGTTCAGTACAATTAATATTATAATTTGATGCACTTGTACATGCTTCCATTGTCAAATAATCTATGTATTTACTGCCTGTTTCAGAATAACCTCTATAGACAACATAATCTGTTTGATATTTTCCAAAATTAACCCAGTTATTCTTTGCATCTCCTGCAAAGTAATACACATCTTTTGCAGGACTACCTGCTATACTTTCTGTTGCTTTATATAAAGTTCCTGTGTTTGTTTCAGTAAATACTGCATCAAATGAACTTCTTGTTTGTATTGTTGGGTTATCAGCAAAAAGTTTCTCACTTAACGTTGGTAAAGTCCCTTTCTCTATATAAAGAGTTCCACTTAGTTTCTTACCCATATCATCACTTTGGTCTACACTTTCATCGTTTGCATATTTAAATTCAATTGTATAACTTTGTGTTACTCCATTAGGTATTACTACACTATAAGCTAGTACTTTATCTTTAGGTGCGCTTGACTTTGGAATGTCTTTAAACTCAGTCATATTGTATCCATTGTTTGTACTAGTTATCTTATATTGTAAATATCCATTAGTTACAAAAGTATTTACTAAGTCTTTTATTACTATATTATATTTGTAAGTTTCTTTACTCTTGTTTTCAACAGTAAATGTTTTAGTTGTACTCCAACCCGGTTCAATGTTACTTCCTGATATAGAACCATCACTATCTGTAAATACTATTTGTAAGTTTGCACTTGTTACACTTACATCTTTTCCCTTTCCTATTATTTGTGTTGTAAAGTAAGCTAGTGATAGACTTAGTACTACTACAAGTAAGCTTACTATTACAAGTGTTAATTGCTTTCTTTGCATATTAATGCTCTCCTTTCTTTTTAAGACACGAAAAAATGGGTAGAGTTATTCTATCCATTTAATTGCACATGAAAAACTGTAGTTATTTATACTATTTAAATACCCCCCCCCTCTTCGTACTTTATTTTGTACTAAAGAGTTAATTTTCATGTACTTCACTTCCTATCTTTATTACATAATTAATGATATCAAAAAAAGATACTTTTTTCAAGTATCTTTACATAGTTTTTGTTAAACTTTTTCCTTTAACAGCTTTTGCTACATCTAAAGTATATTCTTCCATAGTTGTACCAAGTTCATTTATTATGTAATCTCTGTTCTTAGTATCTACTGTACCATAAGCATAATCATAAGTTAAAGTTGTGATAATTGTTTCACCAAGTTCGTTTGATATACTAAGTATTTTGTTATCTTTAGTTAGTGTAATGTATGCTGTTTTACCTAGTTTTAATTTTTTTGATGCACCAAAAGCATTTGACATAAAGTCACATTCTCTTGAATAGTTTACTACACTGAAAGCATAACCTTTAGTGCAGTCTACCATAAATGCATAAGTTACACAATTATTTGATACGTATATTTTTTGTATTTTAGTTTCTATAATTTCCATAAACTCCCCTCCCTTCAATATTAATATTCACAATTTCCTGGTGTTCTAGGGTATGGTATAACATCCCTAATATTTTCTACACCAGTTAAGTATATTAGCAGTCTTTCAAATCCCATTCCAAAACCTGAATGAACACATCCTCCAAATCTTCTAAGATTTAAATACCACTTCATATCTTCTTCTTTCATACCTAGTTCAGTCATTCTGTTAAGTAGTTTAGTGTAGTCTTCTTCTCTTTGACTTCCACCCATTAACTCTCCTGCACCTGGTACTTCTAGATCAACTGCTGCCACAGTTTTTCCATCATCATTTTGTTTCATGTAGAATGCTTTAATATCTTTAGGCCAATTAGCAATAAATACCGGACCATTAAAATATTCTGTTATATATTTTTCATGTTCTTTTTGAATGTCTTCTCCATATTGAGGAGTAAACTCCCATTTAACATCTGCTTGTTTTAAAATAGTTATTACTTCTTCATGTGTAATTCTAGTAAAATGACTATTTACTAATTTATTTAGTTTTTCAAGTAATCCTTTTTCAACGAATTTATCAAAGAAAGCCATCTCATCTTTAGCGTTTTCAAGCACATATTTAACAACGTATTTTAGCATATCCTCCATCACATCCATATCGTCATGCAAGTCCATAAATGCCATTTCAGGTTCTATCATCCAAAATTCATTAGCGTGTGTTTTAGTGTTTGAGTTTTCTGCTCTGAAAGTTGGCCCAAAAGTGTACACTTTCTTGTATGCTAGTGCAAAAGTCTCAGCTTCAAGTTGACCTGATACTGTAAGGTTAGCTTGCCTGCCAAAGAAATCTTTAGAGTAGTCTACTTTACCAGAACTTGCTACTCTATCTAAATCTAGTGTAGTTACTTGAAACATTTCTCCAGCACCTTCACAGTCACTTGCTGTTATAAGTGGTGCATGAAAGTAAACATACCCTCTTTCTTGAAAATATTTATGTATGGCAAAAGCAGCTATACTTCTTACCCTAAAAACAGCATTAAATAGGTTTGTTCTAGGTCTTAAATAAGCAATTTCTCTTAAAAACTCTCTAGTAGGTCTACCTTTACTTTGTAATGGATAGTCTATATCCACTCCACCTAATAAAGTAATCTCACTTAACTTTACTTCGTATTCTTGGTTAGCTCCTTCACTTTTAACAAGTACTCCTTTAACATTAACACTACTACCTACTTGTAATTTACAAATATCATCAAAATCTTTTAACTCAGGAGTATAAACTACTTGTACTCCTTTAAAAGATGTACCATCATTTAAATCAATAAATCCTAAAGATGATTGATCCCTATTACTTTTTATCCAACCATTTAACTCTATTTCTTTTCCCATTAAACTATCATATTTTTCATGTAATTGCCTAATATCTAATTTCATATATTCCTTTTCCTTTCCAAATCTTCTTCTATAATATCTCCGATAAGTTTTCTTAAGTATGTATAGTTTCTAGTAATGCCTAGTATAGTACTTTCAAAGTATGAAGCAACTAAAGCATCTCTTGCATATTGATAAGTATTACTATTTTTAAAGAAATTTATATTAAAATTAATTCCATAACTATTTAAGTATCCTCTTAAGAAAACAGGTACTGTTCTAGTGTTTCCTTCTCTAAAAGCATGTATTCCCCATAAATCACTTATTAAAGATGTTAAAAAGTCTTTTTGCATTTCTATATCTAAACTTAAAAAGTCTGTATGAGATAGTATTTCAAATGTTGCATCTAATTCATCATTTATTTTATCGTAACTAACATATTTAACACTATCCCACACGAGTACTCTTTCTTGTTTTTCTATATTAACTGTTCTTATTTCTCCTGCAAAAGGATAAATATCTCCAAATAAGTGCTTATGTAAAGATAAGTAGAACTCTTTAGTTGGAGAAAACGACATATTACTAAAATACTCATGTATTCTAGTTATTACTATATCACTTTCAGCAAGTTTTAGTTTTTCTTCATTCTTTATATTTAGCTTATTTTTTAAAACACCACTTTTTTGTACATACGGATCACTCTTCACCATAGTACTCCTTTAATCTTTCTACAATTTCTTCTTCTGTAATTAGTCCTTTTCTTTGTTCTTCTATAAGTTCCTTTAAAAAGCAACTTCCTGAACAACCATCACATTTATTTATTTCTTCACTAACTACCCATTCTAAGTCATTAAAATTGTTATTATTATCATTATTATCGTCTGTCATACTAGTCACTTCCTTTAATGATAATATTATACTACATTTTCATAAAAGAAAAAAGAGTTAATTTTAATAAGTTTTTTAACGTATTTTTAAATAATTTACAAAATAAAAAAGAAACATTACTTTTTAATGTATCTTAAAATTTGACTATTAGTCTCATCTATCATTTCTAATAAATATTCATGAGTTATACCACATTCAAACCTTTGTTGTACGCCAAGTTTTTCTTTTATAATATGAAAGTATTCTTTATCAATTTCATTAATATGAGTAGCAACTTCTTTAAAAAGTTCTTCTCCCACATAATTCTTTTTAACTGTTTCTTCAAGCATAATTGGTCCATATATATAACAGAAATCATTTACTAACCAATCTAAATATGTTACATCATATTCTTTTAAATCACTATTTAATAAATACATATACTTATCTTTAGTTAAATTATAGGCATACACAAAATCATTTACTAAGCCATTTTTCATTGTTATATTTTCACATTTATATATAAATAATTTTTCCACCAAAACCACTTCCTAGATAAATTATAGCATAAGAAAAGTGTTTATTCAACAACATAAACACTTGCTTTTTTCTTATTTCTTCCTAATCTTTCGTATTTAACTACTCCATCAACTAGTGCAAATAATGTATGATCTTTACCCATTCCACAGTTAGTACCTGGATAAATTCTAGTACCTCTTTGTCTATAAATAATAGAACCTGCAGTACAAAATTGTCCATCAGCTACTTTAGCACCAAGTCTTCTACCAGCAGAGTCACGTCCATTTTTAGTTGAACCAACACCTTTATGGGATGCGAATAGTTGTAAATCCAATTTTAAAAATTTCACTATTTATTCCTCCTTAATTGTAATGTTTTTCTTGTAGTCACTTTCTATATCTTTAAGAGTTCTAACTAAGTTTTCTAGTAATTTATTAGTTATTTCACTTTCATTTATATTAGTTAATATAAATGGGTCACTCTCGTTATAAGTAATGCTTTTCTTATCAAAAGATAAACAAGCATTGATAGTTACAGTAAGCGACGTACTAACTCCTGCACACACAATGTCTTTGCCGTATTCGTCATACTTTGCGTGTCCTGTTAGTTTTATTTCTTTTATTATATTATCTTTTCGTTTAATATTAACTTTAATCATATTAACCAACTATTTTCTTAATTTCTATTTTAGTGTATGGTTGTCTATGTCCTTTAGTTACTCTTGAAGATTTAGTTTTGTTTTTGTATTTAAATACTCTAATCTTCTTTTGTTTACCATGTTTTAAAACTGTTGCAGTAACACTTGCACCTTTAACAGTAGGTGTTCCAACTTTACCGTCAACATAAAGTACTTCATCAAAAGTAACATCTGTGTTAACTTCATTATCAAGTTTTTCAACATATAAAACTGACCCTTCTGTAACTAAATATTGTTTTCCACCAGTAACGATAATTGCTTTCACTTTTCATACCTCCTTTAAATTATAAGACGCGCCATTGAGGTAAGGTTTAACCTTTTACAACCTATTCTGAGCGGTTTTTCAAGTGAATACGCCTTGAGAAACAAGTAAATTTTACCATAAAATGCCTAGAAATGCAAGTATGAATGCGAAAATCTTTTGGGAAGTGATGGTATTTATATATTTATTCATATTTATTTTAAAAATTTCAAAATAAAAGAATGTAATTTTAATTACACTCAATTAATGGCTAATAACTCACTTTTAGACATATGAACAATTCTAGCCTTGTCTAAAGTGTTGTTTTGTTGATATTCTGTGTAGTTTTCTAATAAATCAGCTAGTTTTTCTTTTGACAGACAGTCTGTTGTCTTACGATATTTAATTAATTCTGGAAAATTATCTACAGTCAATTTTGTGTTTAACTGAGCGTAACTGTCTTCATATATAACTGTTTCATATGGCTTTTGAGAATTAATATAATGATTGTATGGACGATATAATTGATGAATTTTTCCCGATGTTTTATCAATTGCTATTATTTCAATATGCTTTTCTTCAATTTTAGCAATTAGCATCGGATGCTTTGTTTCTGATACCTTGTCTAATTGATATCTTACTTTAAGCCACAATATTTGCCCCACTTTCAAATCATTTATCATATATTTAAAGCTTCAATTAGTCCTTTGTATCTTTTCTTATATTCATCAATGTGTTTTTCCAAATCCATAACAGGAGCATTATATGTTAATTCTTTAAGACATAACCATTCTGGGTCTTCATGAGTTATATCAATTAATTCTTCATAAGTTGCATTTTCTAAAGATTCATAGATTTTATCAAGAAAAATCTTATCTTTATCACTTATGCTACTAAAATTTTCCTCGCTCTTTAATACTGGAAATATCTTCATAATATCTAATATAACGGGTCCATTATCATATGCACGAAAATCATCATTAAATAATCGCTTATTATATTTAGCCAAATATACAACTTGTGATAAAAATAAATATTTATTCAAACGTGCATTTCCCTCGTAAAAATTTCTATTATTATAAGTGACAACATTCATATTGAATAACTTACGTTCATTATCTTTTGATAGAAAATATTTAGCAACCAATTCTGCATTAATCATACTTATCCCTCCTTCTTACAAATAATTATAACATGATAATAATTCAAAGTAAATATGTTTGTTTGGTATTTTAAAATATTTGTTTATTCAAATAAAAAATGATCTAGCTGTGCTAGATCACTATACAAACAGCAGAAAGTAATTTCTGTTAAAGAAATGAAAAAGAACACCGTATCAACTACTGAGACGGTGTTCCAACAAACCAAATTGGACTGAGGAACACCTAACAGGCAAAAGCTAGGTATTGCTCTTTTTGTATGTCCATTAATATTATATGTCGTTTAAGACAATTTAATTATAACAAATTTTACTAATTAAATCAAGTACTTTATTTTGTACTATATCTTGAATTCATCAAAGAAGTCACTCATTGTTAAAGTTTCATATACTTGTTCTTCTTGTTTTTTATCTTCTTTAGGTTCTTCCTTTAACTCTTGAGTTTTTTCTTCTTTTTTAGGTGGTTCTACACCACTACTTTCTTCATGTTCAGGAGTACTTGCTAGCGTATCGTCTATTACTTTAAGTCTAGCCTCTTTAAACACGTCGGTTAAATCTTTTTTAGATATCGTACTACCCGTACTAGATTTATCCATTATACTTATATCACTTGATTTTATAGTTTCAGTCTCTTCCCTTATAAGACCATAATTAGTTTTAGAACTTCCTGCATAACATTCAGTTATTTTATATTTCTTTGATTTAGGACTATGTAAGATATTATCGCCTTTTAAACTTCTCTTACTATAATCTATTTCTTCAAGTTTCACTCTTTTAGCAGTATTTTTATCAGTAAATATAGTAATATATTCGTGGTTTTCGTTTGTTACAAACGCACTTACTACACTGTCACTCACTAGTTTAATACCTTTAACTCCACTTGTTTTTAATCCAACAACAGGTATTTCTTCTTTATTAAACTTAAGAGCAAACCCGTTTTCTGTAACTATATATACTACTCCATCATTTATACTTGCACTTACTACTTCATCATTATCTTTAAGTTTAAATATAGTCATAGGTTTAGAGTATCTTGTAACTGGTAAATTAGATAATTCAGTTTGTTTTACAAGACCATCTTTACTAAATAGTGTTATAGTTCTAGAGTCAAAATTCTTTATACCAAAACTTGCAATAATAGTTTCTCCTTCAGATAAAGGAATATAACTACTTATATGTTTACCAATATCTTTATATTTACATTCAGTAATATCTCTTACTGGTAAATAACAATAATTTCCTAAATTAGTAATTAGTATAATTGTATCAATATTATTAATTTTATATAAACCTATTAAATAATCTTTCTCTTTTAGTACGTATTCAGTTTCATTGTTAGCATTATATACTTTAACACTTAGTTTCTTAATATAGCCACTTTTACTTACACTTACTATAAAATCTTCTTTAGGTATCATACTTAACTCGTCTATCTTAATTTCTGTAATCTCATCTTTAATAATAGTTCTTCTAGGAGTTGCAAACTCTTTCTTAATACTCCTAAGTTCTTCTTTCATTACTCCTTTTAAAACACTTTCATCATTTATTACACTTGTTAAGTATTTAATAAGTTCAAGTAAGTTAGCATGTTCATTTTGTAAGTCAGTAACATCAGTATTAGTAAGTTTATATAACTGCATCATAACAATAGCAGTAGCCTGTTCAGTAGTAAAAAGATACTCTTTAACTAAGTTTTCTATCGCATCAGCCTTGTTTTTACTTTTTCTAATAGTTTTAATTACTTCATCTAGTATATCTAGTGCTTTTATAAAGCCTTCTACTATATGAAGTCTTTTTTTAGAATGCTCTAAATCAAACTTACTTCTATTTATTACAACTTCTTCTTTATGAAGAATAAATGCATCCAATATTTCAAGAAGTCCTAAAGTTTTAGGCCTTTTATTATCTATTGCAACAACATTAAAGTTATAGTTTATTTGTAAATCAGTGTTTTTTAGTAAATAATTGATTATCAAGTTAGCGTCAGCAACTTTTTTAAGTTCAATTACTAATCTAGCCATATTAGTTCTATCTGATTCATCAATTACATCAACTATTCCATCAATTTTTTTATCACTCTTAATGTCTTCTATCTTTTTCTTTAATTGTTCTTTTAACACTTCATAAGGTATTTCTTTTATAAGAATTTGTTTTTTACCTTTTTCTTCAATAATTTCATAGTTAGCTTTTAATACTACTTTTCCTTTACCAGTAGTATATGCTTGAATTAAACCATCTTTGCCCTCAACTACACCACCTGTTGGAAAGTCTGGTCCTTTTATTATTTCTAGTATAGTATCAAGTCTACAATTAGGACTATCAATTCTTTTTATAGTCGCGTCTATCACTTCGGCTAAATTATGTGGTGGAATGTTTGTTGCATAACCTGCACTTATTCCAGTAGATCCATTAACTAACAGTGCTGGAAAATGTGCTGGTAAAACAGTGGGCTCTAAGTCTTCATCACTATAGTTAAGCGTCATTTTAACAGCATCTTTATTTATATCTGATAGCATTACATTTGCTATTTTAGAAAGTCTTGCCTCAGTATAACGACTTGCTGCTGGCCCATCTCCATCAATTGAACCATTATTTCCGTGTATTTCTACAAGTGGTTCACGCATTTTCCATCTTTGACTAAGCCTTACTAGCGCATCATATATAGAACTATCTCCATGTGGGTGATAATGTCCCATGATGTCTCCAACTGCTTTAGCACTTTTTCTAAAAGGTTTATCATATGTGTTTTTGCTTTCATACATACTCCAAAGTATTCTTCTTTGAACTGGTTTTAAGCCATCTCTAACATCTGGTAAAGCACGGTCTTGTATAATACTTTTTGCATATCTTCCAAACCTATCTCCCATTATTTCTTCTAGAGTGTAATCATATATTTTTTCTACAATGTTTTCTTCAATTTTCTTTTTTGCCATAATTACCTCCTAAAATCATCTTCTAGAGTAAAGTCAACATTCTCGTTTATCCACTCTTTTCTAGGTTCAACTTTATCTCCCATTAACACACTTACTCTTTTTTCAGCAAGCATCGCATCTTCTATATTAACCTTTATTAAACTTCTATGTTTTGGATCCATAGTTGTCTCAAATAACTCTTCAGCATCCATTTCTCCTAAACCTTTAAATCTATTTATTTTGTAAGCACCTTTAATTTCTTTTCTCTTAATAGCTAGTTCTTCATCAGTTTGAATATACTCTTTTGTTTTATTATATTCAATACTATAAAGTGGTGGATTTGCAATATATAGCATACCATTTTCTATTAACCCTTTCATAAATCTATAGAAGAAAGTTATTAATAGTATTTGAATATGTGCCCCATCATCATCAGCATCGGTCATAATTATAACTTTACCATAATTGCTTTCTTTAGGATCAAAATCACTTCCAATACCAGCACCTATTGTTTGAATAATTTGATTAATTTCTTCATTTGCATTTATATCATTAGTACTTGCTTTTTCACAGTTTAAAACCTTACCTCTTAAAGGTAGTATAGCCTGTGTTTCACGGTTTCTACCTGTTTTAGCACTTCCTCCAGCTGAATCCCCTTCTACTAAGAATAATTCATTCTTACTTGGATCTTTTCCTGCTGCTTTAGTAAGTTTACCATTAAGTATTTTATTTTTATCACTTTTAGTTTTACCACTTCTTGCTTCTTCTCTAGCTTTTCTAGCAGCTTCACGTGCAACTTTACTTTTAAGTGCTTTATCCATTATTAAAGAAGCAACACTCTTATTTTCTTCTAAGTAATAACTTAATTTTTCATAAACAATACTTTCTACTACAGCTTTAGCTTGAGGTGTACCTAACTTCCCCTTAGTTTGACCTTCAAACTGTAACATATTTTCAGGAATATTAACACTTATTATTGCAGTTAAGCCTTCTCTAGTGTCACTCCCTTCTAAAGTTGTACTCTTTCCTTTTAATAGATTATTATTTTTAATATACTCGTTAAATACTTTAGTAACAGCTGTTTTAAAACCAACTTCATGAGTTCCTCCATCAATTGTTTTAACATTATTTACAAATGATATGATGTTTTCACTATATGAGTCAGTATAGCACATTGCAATTTTAACATCTATTCCATTTTTAGTTCCTTCCATATCAATTACTTTATGTAAAGGTGTTTTGTTTTCATTAATGTATTCAACGAAACTAACTAGTCCATTTTCATAATGAAAGTTCACGTGTTTATCTTCATTTTCATCATTTATTTCAATTGTTAAATCGTTTATTAAAAATGCACTTTCTTGCATTCTTTCTTCAATAGTACTAAAACTAAATTTAACTGTATCAAATATTTCAGGGTCAGGCCAAAATTCTACCTTTGTACCAGTTTTTCTAGTTGTACCTATTTTCTTTAACGGCACATCTACATGTCCACCATTTTTAAAACTAATTTCACTTATACTACCATCTCTACAAATAGTAACTACCATCTTTTTAGATAATGCGTTTACAACACTTGCACCAACACCATGTAAGCCACCACTTACTTTGTACCCATCAGTTTCAAATTTACCACCAGCATGTAAAACTGTATAAATTACTTCAGGTGTACTTTTTCCACTTTCATGCATTCCACATGGTACACCACGGCCTTCATCTTCAACTATAACACTACCAGTTTTAGTTAGCGTTACTTTAATTATATTACCATACCCGTTTATTGCTTCATCTACTGCATTATCAACAATTTCCCAAACTAAATGATGTAATCCTCTTTTATCAGTAGAGCCTATATACATACCAGGACGCTTTCTAACTGCTTCCAAGCCTTCTAATATTTTTATGCTTTTATCATCGTAAGCCATTCTTTCACTTCCTAACATAATGTGTAAATATATACACTGTCTTTACTTTTCTTACCATTTAATCATATCACAAGATTTTACTTTTTGCAAAGCCAAACATAGAAAAAAGATAATATTTTTAATTATCTCTTTATTTTCAGTATTTAATTTTATACTATTAGCAACCTGTCTCTGTTTCTTTTATTGTGTATGGTGCGTTTGCCGAGCCATTTCCTGTACTATATTTTATACAAGATTTGAGAGAAATGGCCGGACGCACCCCGTGAGTGCCGATGACGTAGCTGAAGCTCAAGTAGCCAGGGTAGGACGAACCGCCCACGACAAACACGTGAGCGTTGCCGCCATACCAATAGTCAGGAGACAACAACCACCACCAAGTGTCGCCTGTTGAGCTACCGTTTGCACTATTATAATAATACCATGTTGGTGCATTATTTTCATATAACCCACCTGCAAAACTTACTTCGTCTGCTGTCATTAATGCTATTGGGTATGTTAGTTTCCCATTTCCAGTACTACTATCTGCTGTGAATTTGTCTTCTATTGTTGCACAGTCGTATGTTGGTGTTTTATTTGTATCTAGTCTTGTACGTGCTCCAAAGTATTTATTATCTGATGTACTTCTATCGTTACAATATACTGCTGTTCTACTTAAGTATTTTGTATAATCTTTTGCTTCTAAGTTGCTTGTATACCAGTTATCTATTGTTGTTTTTATTGTACTGTTAGTTGTATTTGCTCTAGCATTTGCTATACTTCCTGTACTTCCGTACATATAACTTACATATGCTATATTATCAACACTACTATTAAATGCTGTACTTGTATTTATAACCGCATCTGTTGCTGTAGTACTTGTTCCGTGATATAGTAGTCTTACTCCACCATCTGAGTTTGTTCTTATTATTCTCCAGTATAAGTCTTGATTACTTGCATTCTTTCCAAACTTTACCCAGTTATCTGTTGCATTCCCTGCAAAATAATATACTGTTGTTCCATTCTCTGTTGATGTATATAATGTTTTTGTATTATTAGATGTTAGTACAGAACTAAAACTTCCTCTATTCGGACGCTCAGTTTTATCAGCAAGCAGTTTAGCATATAATGTTGGTGTGGAAGACTTGAATGTTATACTACAACTTTTACCACTTGTTATATTACTTATTGTATATGTGTTACCACTTAATGTTCCACCACAAGTGTTCGTTTCTAATTCTAGTTTATATTCTGAGTTTGGTGTTACAGTAAAACTTGCACTTCCACCATAACCAACTGTTATATTTGATGGACTTACAGTTCCATTTGTTGCTGTTAAACTAACACTATACCCATCTCCAAAATCTATTGTACAATAGTCTGGTGTATGTATATTATTTAGTTTTATTGAAAAGTCTGTATTGTCCCATGTTGCTGTTGTTCCATTTTTACAGGTTACATTTTTTACTACATTTGTCTTAAGTAAGTCTGCATATGTTTTATTTGTTGTTTGTCCATTTAATGTATAAGAAACTAAGTTTATATCACTTGATGGACTTATGATGTATGGGTCACTCACTGTTCCACTTCCTGTTACTTGTACACCTGTTTGCAAATATATCGTTGGTTTTAGTCCACTTGTTGTACTTGAATTTGTTATTCCACTTGATGTTACTTCTTTTATTGATGTTGAAGTATTTATATAATAGTTTTCATTACTTGTTAAGTATGAATTAACTCCACCTATTTGGTTGTATTCATAGGCTGTTAAAAGTCCAATATTGTTGTAAGTGCTTTCTGCACAAGTATTAGTGAAACAATTAAATTTATTTGTTTCTTGTACTAATACTTCTTTATCTTCTAATGTATTATAAAATGATGTTAAGTCTGTTGTTAAAGTAGATGTACTTGTTGAAGTTGTACTTTGACTTATTAATTTAGGTAGTGTTTGATCGTCTATTTGGTAACTTCCTATTATTCTCCATAAGTTC
>OLRV01000061.1_pt1 | contig 92064 bp, 90 predicted proteins | sample 1672421 | NCBI WGS metagenome assembly OLRV01 (sample SAMEA3136684, study PRJEB25190) | human gut metagenome | biome: human gut; feature: human-associated habitat; material: faeces | place: Austria | collected 2013
CAAAGGGCTTTCCGGTCGCCCTTTGGAAACCTTCGGGCCCAAATACTTAGTTTTTCTTGAAATATCGGTGTTGTTAGCTTGATAGTCCCTTTTGGTATGACTTCAAAGGCCGCCGGAACGGCATGTGGATAACTTGTGGACGAGGTTGTGGATAATGTGGGAAAACCTGTGGAAAGCTTGTGCATAAACCGCGTGCGGACGGCCTCCCAAAAGAAGAAAGGCCCGGACGTTATCCATCGCAAGGGCGCGGGACACGTTCGGGCTTTTCGGGAAAAACATCAGACGATTCGGCGGGTTTTGTGGATAAGCCTGTCGATAACAGGGGGATAACTGTGGAAAAGGTGTGGATAAGCAGCCAAATCGAGCCGCCTAAAAGATTCAATCGGCGCGTTTGGGGGCGAACATCGCGCCCGCACAGAGCAGAACCATCATAAACTGGAAGAAGTAGCGTGCCCGCGTTTCCCAGATGCACAGGAACAGAAACGCGCCCAGCAGCGTCAGAAACAGCGGCGCGGCGCTCGTGTCGCGCCTGTGCACCGCCTGCGCGCAGGCCATGCAGGCCAGCAGCATCTGCGCCAGAAACAGCGCCGTCGCCAGATGCGTGTACGCCCGGTTCCAGCGCCCCTGAGCGAACACGACCTGCTTGAGGGCGTTGTTCGGCTCGTGCTCGTCGGCCTCGAAGATTTCGTTCAGCTCGAACGTGCCCCGGCCGAAGGTGGAGAGGTTTTTCCGGCTCAGGGAGCTGAGCAGCATATCCGGGTGATGCGCCAGCGTATAGGCGCGGTCGATGAATTTCTGCCGGAGCGCCGCGTCGCGCGCCTGCGGGCTGTCAAACGAGGTGGTGAAAATCAGCCAGCCGCCGTCGCCGTATTGGCCGTAGCCCTCGTCGCTCTGCACCGGCAGACCCATCAAGACGAAATGGAGCACGGGCAGCTTGTTGTTTCGGATATTCTCCGCGCCGAGATGCTTTTCGTTTTCGGCCTGTATCGCCGCGCCGCCGAGGGCGAAGCACAGCGCCAGCGGCACCGCCAGAATCGCCGTCAGCTTCACGCGCTTTTCAAAGAGCGCCGCAATCAGGCAGGCAATCGCCGCGATCACCGTGGTGAAGCGGAGCTGCGCGCCGAAAAATGCGCTCAGCGCGAACAGCAGGGCGTAACCCGCCCGCGCCCGCAGGCTTTCCGCGTCCCGCGCCTTGAAATAGGCGAGGAGGATCATCGGCGAAAACGCGAGGGAGAACACGTCGGTGTACAGCTCAGAGGTGCAGTAGAGAAACGGCAGGCAGGTGGCAAACAGCAGCAGCGCCCGCGCCTGCGCCTGCGCGCCGCCCAAACGCCTGCAAAGCCGCGCGGCGCAGAGCAGGCCGGCTGTGAACAGCAGGCTGCAAACCAGCGCCGCGCAGAGAAGCTGATCCGCGCCCAGCAGATCGGCCGCGCGGAAGATGACGCAGAAGAGATAGATGACGCCCATGTTGTGCGGGTTGCGGCCGAGATAGATCAGCGAGCGCTCGGAGAGGCCGGACTGATTCGCGTCCAGCAGGCGGCGCGCCGCCGAGACGCACTGCTCCAGATCCGTCATCGGGGTGAAGCGGAGCGCAAAGGCCGAAATCATCTGCGCGGCGAAATAGAACGCGGCGAAGCCGAGCAGCACCGCGCGCTCGTTCCGCTCAAAGCAGGCCGCCTTGGCGGCACGGCGAAGCAGGAGCAGCAGCGCGAGGCACAGTGGCGTCAGAATTGCCAGCGCCAGACGGTTTCGCTCGTAGAGCGGCCACGGGGAAAGCGCCACGTTGCCCACGGTAAACAGATAGCACGGGATCATCAGCCCCATGCCGATCAAAAGAAGCGCGCGGAGAACGCCGCGCTTCGCGCGGGGCGGCGGGGTTTGAACGCCTTGCATTTACATCCCCTCCTCTGTCCGGAGCGCGCCGTGCGCCGCGAGCAGCAGCAGCACCGCGACAAAGCCGAAGAGATACCGGCCGCGCGCCTCCCAGAGCATCAGGAACAGCGCCGCGCCGAAGAACGCGACATACAGCGTCATGTATCGCAGGCTGCCGGCCTTTGCGCCCGAGGCGGGGTCGGAGCGGCGGATATCCCGAACGCAGGCGAGCAGCGCCAGCGTCAACTGGGCGAGCCAGATGCCCGTGCAGAGCGTCATGTGCAGGCGGTATCGGCTCCGCCCTTCCAGCACGAAGGAGGAGACGACGTTTTCCCGAACGGGGCCGTCGTCCAGCATTTCGGTCATGCCGTATGTACCGTCGCCCATGAACGCGCTGTCCTTGTGCAGCGCCGCGGAAATCAGCCGGTTGGGGTAGCGCAGGGTATAGATCTTGTCCTTCATGCGCGAGTAGATGGAGGCCATGACCTCCTCGTGCGTCGCGCCCTCCTCCATCATGCCCCATGTGATGGCGTAATCGCCCGAAAACCCGCCGTAGGGGTTGTTGCCGGAGGGGATGGACATCATAACCCAGTGAATCGCGGGCGTGTGGTGCTGCGCGACCATCTCCGGGTCGAGCACCTCGTTTTTCATATAATGCTGAACCGCCGCCGTGCCGCCCCCGACAATCGCCGCGCAGAGCGCCGTGCAGAGCATCGCGCGCCCCGGCTTCATCTCCAGCAGCCAGACGATCACGGCCGCCATCAGCGCGATGAGCACCGTCATTTTGATCTGGCAGCCGATCAGCACCACCGCGCCGCAGGCGGCGGACAGCGCGAGCTGCGCCCCCCGGCTTTGCGCATCCTTGATGCGAAGCGCCAGATCCAGCGCCACCATGATGAACGGCACGGAGAACGTATCCGTATACAGCACGGCGGCGGCGACGTACATCGGCAGGCAGCAGGCCAGCATCAGCAGCGTCATCAGTTCGCCCTTCGCGCCGGAGAGGCGACGGGCGATGCGCAGCGTCGCGCGCGTGCTGAAGACATACAGCACGGCCTGCACCAGCACCAGCGGATAGAACGTCTGCGTCACGCCGAGGGCAAGGATCAGCTTGTAAAAGGCCGTCAGCATCAGCGTGAAGCCCCACTGATTGGAAAAGCGGCTCAGATAGAGGTAAAAATACGGGTAGTTGTCAAAATTGCCGTCCGTGGCCAGCATCTGCGAGCTCTTGTAGAGCATGAAATTGTCGCCGCTGGGCGTGTATTCCAGCAGATAGCCCATCAGCAGGTGAACGGCGAACAGCAGCATGGTGAACGCCGGGGCGAGCGCCCGCGCGGCGCGTTCCGCCCTGTCCGCGCGCATCCGGCTGACGGCGCGCCCGGCCAGCAGCAGCAGCGCCAGCGCCGCCGCGTAAGCCAGCCATAGGCCGATCAGGCTGTAGCCGTAGTTTTCCCGCGCGTAGGGGAAAAGCAGCACGTTGACCAGGCTGATCCCCGTCGCGAAAGCGAAAAAGCCCAAACCGCTTCTCAGGAGTTTGGTTCGCAAGGCAATCCCTCCTTCAGCCGGAGAAGCTGGTACTGTCCGGCGGCATCCACAAATTCGTAATTCGTTTCAAAAATGGCCGCGACGCGCGCGTCGTAGGGCGGGTTAAAGGCGCGGTTGTAATAGATCACCAGCCAGCGCGGCGGGTCGGTTTCAAACGTCTGAACGATTTCGTCCATCACCGCGGGGTCGGCCTGCGCCAGCACCTCCTGAAGGAAGTAAAAGCGCATGCACGGCAGCGCCTCGGCCGCGACATACCAGCGCGGCTCGACGCGGTAGGCCATAAAACGGTCGCGCTCGTCCTGCGGCACCTGCGCCATCAGCGCCTGCGCGTCGGCGGTGAACTGCGCCCAGTCCGCGCGCTCGGAAAGGCGCGTCCGGTTCGCCGCATGGCCGTTTATGCCCAGCCAGAGCGCGCAGCAGCAGGTCAGCACAATCGCGCTGACGGCGCGCACGCGCGGCTTTTGAATCGCGGCGAGCGCCGCCGCCAGCCCCAGCACCGCCATCGGCGCGCCGAGAATCAGGTAGTGATCGTAAAACTTGCGGGAAAGGAAGGCCGCCAGCGCGCCCGCCGCCGCCGCCGCGACCATGCCCAGCGCCAGCATCGGGCTTTTTTTTCGCAGCGCCAGCGCGCCCAGACAGGCAAGCGCCGCCATCAGCATGGCCGCCAGCCCGTATCGGCTGTGCAGCAGCATGGCGACGCGCCCCGTGCCGCCCGTTTCGGTGTAGCGCATGTTGTGGACGATGGCGCCGTACCACGCGGCACGGAGCGCGCCGCGCGCCGCCAGCCAGATCACGACGGGCAGGGCGCAGAGCGCCAGCCCCGCGGCAAAGCCCGCCGCGCATTGCCCGAGCGGCGCGAATTGTTTTTTCGCCAGCAGGCAGAGCGCCAGCGCCAGCGTCAGCGCGGCCAGCGGCAGGGCGTTGTTGGCGCGCAGCAGAAACGCTGCCATCGTGCAGACGCCCATCAGCAGCGCGGGCGCGAACAGGCGCTTCGTCCAATCCGGCCGGAGGAATACGCGCAGCGCGGCATACGCGCCCAAAAGCGTCGGCAGGCTGGCGTATTCCTCCGTCAGGTTGCCGCCGCCGACCAGCGAGGCGATCAGCGCCAGATAGAAGAGCTGCGTCACGCCGCTGTACGCGCCCAGCGTCCGCGCGATGCGGCTGACGACGCGCAGGCACAGGAACAGCGCGATCACCTGCTGGATGAACACGGCCAGCGTGCTGTAGCCGCCCGAAAGGAGCTGGGGCAGCATCTGGAGCAGGTAGAGCATCGGCCCCTTGTGGTCAAAAATCTGCGTATACGGCGCGTAGCCCCTGGCCAGCGCCGTGCCGAGGGTCAGATACATCGCGTTGTCGCTGCCGATGCTCGGGCCGAGCGGCGTGTTGAAGGTGTAAAAAATCAGGCCGAACACAAGCGCCATCGCTGCGGAAAGCAGAACGTCGGCGAATCGCCTTTCGGTTTTCATGGCTTTTCCTCCTTGCGCGGGGGCAGCAGCGCCGCGCCCAGCATGACGGGCAGGATGTAGAGAATCGGCATCAGATAGCGGATTTCGCCGCTCTTGGGGGAGAGCAGACAGATGCCCAGCGTGCCGAAAAAGAACATATATGGCACGGCGGCGCGAAGCCCGTCGCGCAGAACCAGCGCCGCGAGCAGCAGCAGAAAGACCCAGACGACGGAATCGACGTAAAACAGCCAGCCGACGCCCGGAATCCGCCGCAGCGTGAAATAAATCCGGTTGTGCAGCTCCAGCCGCGCGTCGGAAAGCGCCGGGCTCTGCCGCAGCGCAACGCCGCCCGCATCCGGCGAATTGAGGGTCAGGCAGACGATGGTGTTGCTGTCCGACGGATAAAAATAGCCGTAGATCATGTTCAGCCATGCGTCCAGATAGACGCCGGGGTGGCGCATCCCCATGCTCAGCCACGCCTGCATATACGGGCCGAGCCTGCCGGAAAGATCGGGGCTGCTCGTGTCCTTCACGGGGTCGGCCAGCCGGGGATCGTAATTCGGCACGCCGTTTTCCACGTCGAGCACCGCCGAAACGGCGCGCAGCTCCGATTCCGTCACGTCGTCGGGATAGGCGAGCAGACAGCGCGCCGTCTGCTGAAACGGCACGGAGAGCATCTCCCGCGTCTCGCCCGGAATCACGCCGAGCGCGGGCAGGAGCAGCCCGTTATACAAAACGGCAAAGACCGCCGCCGCGCCCAGCAGCGCGCCCGTCAGCCGCGCCCGAACGCCGGGATAGCCGAGCAGCAGAAACAGCGCCGCAAAGCACAGCGCATACATCGCGGGTTTTCGGGTGAGCATCATCATCAGCGCGACGGCGAACAGCCCCGCGCAGAAGCGGCCGCTTTGCGCCGCCCGCCCGTGCGAGGCATAGAGCCGGAACATCATCGTGCCGTAGAGCAGCACAAACGGCTCGACGCTCACATCCTTGCACATGTTGAACGCATACAGCGCCAGCACGGGATAGAGCGCGACAAACAGCGCCAGCCCGATCACCGCGCCGCGCGCCAGCCCCGACTCCCGCAGCGTGACCAGCGCATACGCCCAGCAGACGGCCAGCGCGGCCATGCTCAGCAGGCTGTAGAGAAGTTGGCCGATGTTTGCGTCGCCCAGCAGCAGCCCCAGCTTCATAAATCCGCCATAGATGAGGGTCAGAAACACGGGATGGTGGTCGCTGAGCGCGCTGCCGTCGCCGATATAGCTGGGGAAGCCGAAAAACTGCAAAATCTGGTCGTGCGTGTCGTAGATATTCAGCCCGGGCGCATAGAGCAGCAGATAGGGGATGGAGCCGGCGAAGATCAGCCCCGCGCAGAGCCAGAAGAGCCGGCGCTTCTCTTTTTGCGTCGCGGGCGCGCCGGACTGCGCGTGCGCGCGGAGCGCGTCGAGCAGGCGGAAGAGCAAAACGACCGCGCAGAGCGCCGCCGCGAACAGCGCCGCCATCGCCGCCGCGCCGCGGAGCATCGTTTGGGCGTTTTTGAGCAGCAGATCGGAGGAATCCGTCGTATCATACGAATAGCCGACGGTTCTGAAAAAAGCGAACAGCGCGGCGGGAATCGCACCCACGCCCCATTCGCGCCGCGTCGGGCGGACGGCGGCCGTCAGCAGGAACAGCAGGAAGCAGGCGGTCAGAACGCCCGCGCTGCCGGAGGAAAAATAGCCGCCCAGCGCCGACGCGCAGAAGACGGAGGCGGCGAAGAGCGGCGCGAGGAAGCGGAGGCGCGGCAGCGTGATGGTCATGGCAGCCTCCTCACAGCCCCAGCGCGGCGCGCACCACGCGCATCACGCCGTTTTCGTCGTTGCTCGGGGCGATGTGACGCGCCAGCGCCTTGAGCGCCGGATGCGCGTTTTCCATGGCGTAGCTCTCGCCGACGGCCTGCAAAAGCTCGCAGTCGTTGAGATAGTCGCCGAAGGCCATGCACTCGGCGGCCGAAATGCCCAGCTTCTGCTGGATGCCGCGCATCGCGCAGCCCTTGTTCACGCCGGGCTTCATCACATCGACCCAGTGCTCGCCGGAGAGGGTGATCGAAAGCGGCCCTTCCAGCTTCGCCCGCAGCGCGGGCAGTTCGTGCGTCTGCGCGTCGCCCTCGTCGTAAAAGGCAACCTTGCAGACGTCCGGCAGGCGGCCCAGCGCGGTCAGATCCTCCACGACCTCGACGCTGGGGTAATACATGCGCGTGTTGCGGATGAATTCATCCGACGCGGTCTTTTCAATCAGCGCCACGCCCGCGCGGCAGACGACGGGATAAACGCCTTCAAGCGATTTCGTTGCCGTCACGATGCCCCAAATAAAGCTCGGGTCGATGGAGTCGATGAGCACGCGCTGGTCGCGCTGCATGACCAGCGCGCCGTTTTCGCAGATAAAGAGCATATCGTTGGCGTATGCGTCGAAATCGCGGCGCAGGGAGGCATATTGCCGCCCGCTGGCGACGCAGAAGAGCACGCCCTTTTCCTTCAGCTTGGCGATGACCTCGGGCAGCTCGGCGGGCAGGCGCTTGGCGCTGTCCAGCAGGGTGCCGTCCATATCGCAGGCAATGAGTTTTATCATATCGTGTTCCTTTCTGATGGCGCGCGCGGCGCTCATCGTGCGGGGGCGCGCCGCGCGGGTCTCGCGTCGTCCTTGAGAATGGCGTAAAGCGCCACATCGACGAATTTCCCCTTGTTGTAGAGCCGCTGGCGCAGAACGCCCTCTTTGCGCATGCCGCATTTTTCCATGACGCGGCCGGAGGCGGGATTGTCCAGCTCGTGCTGCGCCTCGATGCGGTTGATATCCATCGCGTCAAACGTGTAATCAATCACGCGCCGGAGCGCTTCGGTCATGTAGCCGCCGTTCCACATCCACTTGGCCAGCGAATAGCCGATTTCCACGCTGGCGTTGTCCATGTCGTAATTCATGTAGCCGATGGTGCCGACCAGGCGGCCGGTTTTCTTATCGACGATGCCCCAGCTGCTCGGCTCGTCGGCGCGGTAGCGGCGGGTCATGTAGCGGCAATAATCCTTGGCCTCGCCGATGTCCTTCTGCGCCGACCAGAGCACATGGCGCGCCACGTCCGCGTCGCGGCTGTATTCAAAAACATCCTTCGCGTCCTTCATGGTCATGCGGCGCAGGGTCAGGCGCGGGGTTTCCAGCGTCGGCATGGAGAAAAGGCCGTATTCGTTCGGGGTAAACATATCGCTTGATTCCCTTCGTTAAAGCCGGTTTTGGGTTGGCGCGGCGAGATGCGCGCAGCCGGTTCTTCTTATTATACACGAATCATCTCAAAAGCGAAACCCCTTGCCCCTGAACGATTTTTTTCTTGCGGAATTTTCGGATATCGTTTATACTCAATATGGAAAAAGAATGGTTTTGGCTGAAAGGGAGTGCGTTCCATGAAAAAATTCGCTGTGCTTTTGCTGACCGCGCTGCTTGCGCTTGCCGCCGGGGCTGCGACGGCCGAAAAGGAGAAGCCCGCCGCCCTGCCGTCGGCGGAGGGCGCGTGGCCGGAGCTGGAGAGCGTCCGGGCGCTTTTGGACGACGATATTCAGAAAATTGAGGCAGCCACCTATACCGAGGGCGGCGCGGGGCGGTTCGTCTTTACGGACAGCGCCGCCATCGCCGAGATTCACGCGCTCTGCTGCGCGCTGTCGCTCGGCGCGGAGACGAACATCGGCGTGGCCGACGACGGGCTGACGCTCGCGTTTGTCACGGCGGAGGGCGAAACGGCGCTGCGCTTTGAGGGCAGATATGCCGTCGTCGGCGAAAAGCGCTACGAAACGGAGCAGCTCGGTGCGCTGAAAAAAGACCTGAGGGAGCGGATTCAAAACGAGATTTTCGCGTCCGAATAAGGCGCTGCGCACCGTTTTTCGCCTTACTTGCCAAAGTGCGCCAATCCGTGTATAATATAGGGGTTAAAGATACAGCCCCGGGCGACCGGCAATCATAAGGAGGATCATCATGGCAGAAGAAAGAATGCTCATCACGGGTGGGCAGCGGCTGGAGGGAACCGTGCGCGTCAGCGGCGGCAAGAATACTTCGGTCGCGGTGATTTCCGCCTCGATCCTCAGCGAAACGCCCTGTGTGATCGAAAATCTGCCGAACATCGAGGACGTCAACGTTTCGGTGGAGACGCTGCGCCATCTGGGCGCGAAGGTCAACTGGGATCCCGACGCGGGCGTGATGGAGGTCGATTCCAGCACCATCGACCGCACGGATGTGCCGCTGGAGCTCTGCCGCCGGATGCGCGCGTCGTCGTATTACATCGGCGCGCTGCTGGCGCGCTTTGGCCGGGCGCAGGTGCCCCTGCCGGGCGGATGCGACATCGGGCGCAGGCCGATTGACCAGCACATCAAGGGCATGCGCGCGCTCGGCGCGAAGGTGGAGACGACGCGCGGCCTCGTCGTGGCGCAGACGGACGGGCTGATCGGCTCGGATGTGTTCATGGATATGGTCACCGTCGGCGGCACGATCAACGTCATGCTGGCGGCCTCCCGCGCGAGCGGCACGACGACAATCTACAACGCCGCCAAGGAGCCGCACATCGTCGATGTGGCGAACTTCCTCAACTCGATGGGCTGCCGCGTCAAGGGCGCGGGCACGGATGTGATTCGCATCCGCGGCGTGCAACGGCTGCAAAGCCGCCGCCCGTATGCCGTCATTCCGGATCAGATCGAGACGGGCACGCTGATGATCGCCGCCGCCGCGACGCACGGCGACGTGACGATCTGCGGCTGCATCCCCACGCACATGGAGGCCCTGACCGCCAAGCTGCTGGAGATGGGCGCGCGCGTGGAGGAGCGGGACGACGCGATTCGCGTCCGTTCGATCGGCGACCACCGCGCGGTGACGTTCAAAACGCAGGTTTACCCCGGCTTCCCGACCGATTTGCAGCAGCCCATGAGCGCGCTGCTCTGCACCGCGACGGGCACATCGACCGTGGTGGAAAACATTTTCGAATCCCGCTTCCGCCACCTGTCGGAGATGGAGCGCATGGGCGCGCGGGTGCGCATCTATGAGCAGACCGCCGTGATCGAGGGTGTGCCCCAGCTGCACGGCGCGGCCGTCGAGGCCACCGACCTGCGCGCGGGCGCGGCGCTGGTGATCGCCGGATTGATGGCGCAGGGCACGACCGAAATCTATAACACGCATTTCATCGACCGCGGCTATGAGCATCTGGAAGAGAAGCTCAACAGCCTCGGCGCGAAGATTTCCAGAACGAGAGAATGAGCTTTGAAGTCGCCGAACGAAATCGGCGATTTTTTTTCGCCCGAAAACGGCCGTTTTGCGCTGCATATTCCCAAACTTTATGGGAAAAATACAAAAAAACGCATGATTTGTTGATATTTGGAAATGTTTGGCGTATAATGAATGTCATCAAAACAACCGCTTAAGGGAGGGGACATTCTTATGTTCAAAAAAGTGATTGCTCTATCGACCGCGGCCATGATTCTGCTGACGCCGATGAGCGCAAGCGCCGTGAGTTGGGGAGAAGTTATCAGTGGTTTGAAGACGAAGGGCTCGTACACGGATGGCAAGATGACCGCCACAAAGGATGGGGATACCTATACCTTTACGGGCGGCGAGCTTGAGGGGGTATCAATCTCTTCTTATTGGCTGGATGCAAATGGAAAAATTTACTTCAACGGCGTTCAGATGAATGTTCTGAGCATTTACGCAGATGAGGGAAAGTACTACGTTGTCTTGAATAAAGACACAAAGGCTGGAAGCGTATGGATGGATACCGGGGAGAATGGCGAAGCTAAGCTCGTCAATGAAGGCACTATTGGCAGAGGCGAGGTTACTGACATTATCATTAACAAAAACGGCCATCTGACGAACAAGGGTACGCTGAAGACGGGCGAAGGAACATATTATCCGACGATAGATTGCGACTACGAGAAGGACGAATATCAGGTCATTTCGAACGTTTCGGCCTATGCTTGGGATCATGTGAAAGCCGGAACGCAGGAAGAAGCGGAGAAGCTGGTTGACCGCATGTTCTCCTTTGAGACGCCCGGTACATACACCGTTATCGCGACGCTGAATTGGGAAGACGAAAACGGAGACCCTCATCACAAGGACTTTATCGTGACCCGAACCGTCAGCGAGGACGAAGGCCCGAGCGAGGAAGAAATTCGCCACGACATGGAGATGAAGCGTCAGGCGGAGGCCATCGGCGGCGTATACGGCAGCCCGTATTGGATCAAGCAGATGTATCTGGGCTACCACAGCTATAACCTGCGCCTGCTGATCGACGGCCAGCCGGTGACGATGCGCGAACGCCTGAACTGGAACGCGGATAAGAGCAAGGGCATCAGCCTGCGCGTCAATACCGTCGCGCCGGAGAAGCTGACGATGCGCTTTGACGAAAAGGTGCTGGAGGTCTTTGAACGCACGAACATCACGACCGTGACTCTGCTGGATAAGAACGGCGCGGCGGTGATGCAGTACAACGTTTCCGACCTGCGCGCGGCCTACGATCAGTACGGCCTCAACGACACGGATCAGCTCGTCGTCGGCGGCGCGGATGACGACGTGATGAAGATCGGCGCGGACGGCCAGCTCGTGCCGGTGGAATAATACTAATTCTTGTTAAAATGGCTTAATCCGCGCACCATCTTTTTCGCTCTGACTTTGCCTCGTTCCGTTCAACGTACCTCCAGTACGCCTCACTTCACTTGGCTTCGTCAGAACAAAAAATCTGATGCGCTCTGTTAAGCATTTTAACTGCGAATTAGTATAACGCCATATGGGTTTGTAAATTTCAGGCATCATAAGAAAAGGGGTCGCGGCAAATCGCCGCGGCCCCATTTTGAATGGCCGTAAATGAGAAAATTTGAAATTTAGCGGAAGTGCAGCCCGCTCTCACCTTCGCCGCAGACCCTTGGGATAGTGGTTTTTCATCAGGCCGCCCGCCTGCTTGCCCCAACCGAGCGAAACGCCCTCGCAGCAGAGCAGGGTGTAGCCGCCGGGCAGGTCGCCGAGCGACAGCGTTTCGCCCGCCTGATAGGCCAGCGCCTGCGTCTGCGTCAGGCTTGCGGTTCGCGCGGCTTCCTCCGGGCGCAGCGCCATGGCCAGCGCATGATCCGGCTCGCTGCGTTTCCCCTCCGCATGCGCGAGCAAAAGCCCCGTGCGCAGCACGCGCAGGCCGCTGAGCCGCTCGATGGAAATTCCCTCCGGCAGCATCCAGAGCGCGTCGCCCGCCGTATACAGCCGCGCCGGCGCGAACGCATCGGAAAACACATCCGGCAGGGCGATGGGCGCGGGCGCTTTGCCCTTGGCGGCGGCGCGGGCGGGCGCTTTCCGCTGGGGCGCGGCCTGAACGGGCGCGTCGGCTTCGTCAGCTCCGTCGGCTTTTTTCAGGCGGCTGACAAAATGCCCCTCGCCGCGCATCTCGTGCGGATAGAGGTGCAGATAGCCGTCCTTCGCCTCGGGCAGACCCGGCAGGGCGAACGGCACGAGCGAAAACTCCGGGTGCAGCGCCAGAAAGCGCTTGAGCACGCCCTCGTTCTCCGTGTCGTTGAACGTGCAGGTGGAATAGACCATCGTGCCGCCGGGGCGGAGCATCTTCGCGGCCTGCGCCAAAATCTCCATCTGGCGGTCGGCACAGCGGCGCGGGGCGTCGGCGTCCCATTCGTCGCGCGCTTCCGGCTGGCGGCGGAACATGCCCTCGCCGGAGCAGGGCGCGTCCACCAAAATGCGGTCGAAAAACGCGGGGAAGCGCGGCGCGAGCGCATCCGGCATGGCGCTGAGCACGACGGCGTTGCGAACGCCCATGCGCTCGATGTTGCGGGAGAGAATCTGCGCGCGGCTGGGGATGGGCTCGTTGCAGCAGAGCAGCCCGCGCCCCGCCATCAGCGCGGCGATCTGCGTGCTCTTGCCGCCGGGCGCGGCGCAAAGGTCGAGCACCCGCTCGCCGGGCTGGGGATCGAGCGCGGTGACAGCAGTCAGGGCGCTCGGCTCCTGCATGTAAAACAGGCCGCCCTCGTGCAGCGGCGACAGGCCGGGGCGCGCGTCGCCCTCGACGAAATACGCGCCCTTCGCCCACGGGACGGGCGCGCTGAGCCCTTCGATGGGGCAGGGCGGCGTTCCATCCGGGCGGAGGAGCAGGTTGACGCGCAGCGCGCGGGTATACGGCTGATTCAGCGCGTCAAGATACGCAAAAAAGCCTGCTTCACCGAGCAGGCGCTTCATTTGTTCTTCAAATTCTTTCGGCAATGGCTGCATATTACATGACGTTCTCCTGCGGGTTATTGGGGGAAACATGATCGCGCACGCGGACGGCGCACAGGCGGCGGCGCTCGTCGATGCCGGATTCCACAACGTAGAATTTGCCGACGGAGCAGGCCGAGTTGAACACGGATTCCGTCGTGGTCAGGATGCAGAACACGTTTTGCGATGTGCGCGAAACCATCTGGCGAAAGAGCACGTTCGGCGGGGTCAGCCCCGCGCGCTCGATCTTCCGGGCGAAGCGGCGATAGGCGGTGTTGGCGCGCGCCGCATCGTGAAAGACGTCGGGCGAAAGCACAAGCCGACAAAGCCCGCCCTCGATCTGGCTGGACGTCTGATAGCGCCCCTCCCAGGGGCGATCCTCGGGCCAAGCGACGATATCGACAATCGCCCTGCCCGTTTCAATCGTTCTCACCTGTTTGCCTCCTTCCGTCGTATCCAAAACCGTTTGGCAGAAAAACAAACCTTTCTGTGTATATGTTCATAATTGATTATAACACGGACGCTTTGCGCGGACAAGGAAAAAAGCAAAATTCCCATGATTTTACGGCAAAAACGGCGTAAATCATGGGAAAAGAGGTGAAATAGCTTTTTATTTACAGTCTGGAGCTCCCTCTTCGAGGGCGTGGAGCTTGCCGCCCGCTGTGCGGGAAGCAGGCAGGCGGAACGCCGAAGGTCTGGCACGGCATAGCCGTGACTGAGGGAGTTAGATTGTTGCGGCGGAAATGGCGGCGACGCAGCCCTCGCCGACGGCCTTGGCGACCTGCAGGGGCAGGCCGGTGCAGTCGCCCGCGGCGAACACGCCGGGCAGGTTCGTCTGCATCCTGCGGTCTACGCGGATGAACGCGCCGTCCATCTCAAGCCCCGGCAGCAGCGCGGAGAGCGCCGCCGCCTCGCGGAAGATGAACACGCCGTCAAACGGCAGGTCTTCGCCCCCGGCACGAAGGCCGGAAACGGCAGCCTCGCCCAAAATCGCCTCCGGCTTTTGGCCGCTGACGACGATACGGGGGTCGAGCGCGTCCTCCGGCTTGCCGAAATAGATGACCTCGCGGCAGAGCCCGGCGAGGAAATTGGCCTCGCTTACGGCTTCCGGCCCCTGCGCGATCACGGCGACGCGCCTGCCCCGGTAGAGCATGCCGTCGCAGGTGCCGCAATAGCTGACGCCGCGCCCGAGCAGCTCGTTTTCGCCGGGGAGCAGCTTGGGCTGCCTGGCGCCGGTGCAGAGGATGACGCGCCGCGCCTCGATGAAATCCGCGCCCAGCGAGAGCGCGAACGAATCGCCCATGGCGATCACCTGATGGACGACGCCGGGGCGCAGCTCCGCGCCCAGCGCCTGCGCCTGATTCGCCATGGCGCTCAGCAGGTCGCGCCCGGAGATATCGGGCAGGCCGGGGTAGTTGGCGACATGCTCCGCGCGGGCGAGCCAGCCGGTATTCTGGCCGATGACGACGACGGATTGATCGCGCTTTCTGGCGGTGATGGCGGCGCTGTATCCGGCCGGCCCCGCGCCGATGACGGCGATGTCGATCATGCGTCAGCCTCCGTCGGGGCAAGGCGAACCTCGTGCCCGTGCAGCATGACGGTCAGCGCTTCGCCGGAAAGCAGCTTCAGCCCCGTGCCCTCGCGGGAGACGCTGACCTCGATCAGCCGGCCGCGATAGACGATCTTGAAGGCGTAGCCGTCCCACCCGTCGGGGAGCTGCGGGTCAAAGCTCAGGCTGCCGGTCAGCGTGCGCATGCCCGCAAAGCCCTGCACGATGGAAAGCCAGCTTCCGGCCATCGAGGTGATGTGCAGGCCGTCGCAGGTGTCGTTGTTGATGTTATCCAGATCGAGGCGCGCCGTGCGGCGGTACAGCTCCTGTGCCTTTTCCAGCTTGCCCAGACTCGCGGCCAGAATGCTGTGCACGCACGGGGACAGGCTCGACTCGTGCACGGTCATCGGCTCATAGAAATCGAAGTTGCGGCGGATGGTCTCCTTGTCGTAGAGGTGCTCGAGGAAATACAGCCCTTGCAGCACGTCGGCCTGCTTGATGAAGCAGGAGCGCAGAATCCGATCCCAGCTCCATTTCTGGTTCAGCGGGCGATCCGCCGGGGAGAGCGCGTCGGCGGGCATCAGATCCTTGTCAAGGAAGGTATCGTGCTGCACGAACACGCCCAGCTCCTCGTCGTAGGGCAGGTACATCTTTTCGCTGATCTCGCGGAAGCGGCGGATCTCCTCGGCGTTCACGCCGAGCGTCTGCGCCTTTTCGCGCGGGATGAGCATGAGCTGCTCGGCGGTGTAGGCCAGCTCCCACGCGGTCATGCGGTTGGTGTACCAGTTGTTGTTGACGTTGTTTTCGTATTCGTTCGGGCCGGTTACGCCGTGGATCATGTATTGATTCGCGCGCTTGGAATAATGCACGCGCCCCGCCCAGAACCGCGCGATGCCCAGCAGCACGTCGATGCCGTATTGATCGAGGTAGCTGCGGTCGCCGGTGTACTGCGTGTAGGCGTAGATGGCGTAGGCGATGGCGTTGTTGCGGTGAATCTCCTCGAAGGTGATTTCCCACTCGTTGTGGCACTCGACGCCCGTGAACGTCACCATCGGATAGAGCGCGCCCGGCAGACCCTGCTGACGCGCGTTGTGGTACGCGCCGTCGATTTGCAGCCAGCGGTATTTGAGCAGGTTCTGCGCGACTTCCTCGCCCGCGATGGCGGTGTACATGGGCAGACAGTAGGCCTCTGTGTCCCAATAGGTCGCGCCGCCGTATTTTTCGCCGGTGAAGCCCTTGGGGCCGATGTTGAGCTGCGCGTCCTCGCCGTAATAGGTGGAGAAGAGCTGGAAGATGTTGAAGCGGATGCCCTGCTGGCCGGCCACGTCGCCGTCGATGCGCACGTCGGCCTTTTCCCAGCGGCGCGCCCACGCGCGCTCCTGCTCGCGGCGCAGCGCGTCGTAGCCCGCTTCCTGCGCGCTGAGCACGCCCGCCGTCGCGGCGCCGGTCAGCTCGTCATCCTTGTGGTCGCGGTCGGTCGCCACGCAGACGAACTTGTCGCAGCCGACGGTCTGCCCGGCTTCGACGTCGAAGACGAACTTGCGGGAGACATAGCCCTCCTCGATGGTGACGCGGTTCTTCTTCGGCTTTTCGGTCGGCACGGCGGCCATCGCGCCGCAGACGGCGAAGCGCGGCGTGCCGAAGGGATTTTCGCGGGTGCGGGTGCGCACGGTGAGCACACCGTTTTTATCCTCGTCCTCACCCTCGAAGAGCCAGAAGGTCTCGTCGTAGTTGGAATCCTCGTTGCGCACGTCCGCGTCGATGGCGGGGATCAGCGCGACCTTGCAGTCGTAATCCGCCGTCACGCGGCAGCGCAGCGCCATCAGCTCCGGCCTCGCCACGGAAACGAAGCGCTCGAAGGAGACGCGCACCGTGCCCTTTTCGCGGCGGATGACAAATTCGCGGGTGAGCACGCCCGCGCGCATATCCAGCACGCGGGAGAAGGAAACCACGTCGTCCTCGTACAGATCGATGTCCTCCCTGTCGATGCGAACGCGCAGGGAGATGATGTTCATCGCGTTGATGACCTTGCCGAAATACTGCGGATAGCCGTTTTTCCACCAGCCCACGCGCGTCTTATCCGGGAACCAGACGCCCGCCAGATAGGTGCCGCGGTGGCTGTCGCCGGAATAGCGCTCTTCAAAGTTGCCGCGCATGCCCATGTGGCCGTTGCCGATGGAGGTCATGGATTCGGACAGGCGCATGTCGTCCTTGTGCAGCTCGGTTTCAATCAGCCGCCAAGGATCAAATTCAAAAATTGTTTTCATGGTGATATCCTCACGATACAGCTTAAAAATTCCATCTATCATACAGCATGCCCCTGGGAGGACAGCGGCCATGCCATATTTCAAAAAAAGCCGCAAGCTGATTGCGGCCCTTTAGTTAGTCGTTTTCCTGATGAACGATCGGGATTTTGACGACCACCTTGCGGTAGTGCTTCTGGAACTCGTGATGGCAGGCGGCCTTGTGGCCGTCGCTGGGGAACATCACGTAGAACATGCCCGGTCGGATGGAGACAGACGTTGACGTGCCGGTATAGAAATAGTTGTCGTGCTCCGGGTCGTCCGTCGTCGCGTTCAGCTCCTGAATATGCGCCCAGGACATGCGCTCGCCGCCGGCGATGCAGTACTGAAGATCGATGTATTTCTTGTGGGCTTCCAGCGAAACGGTGTCCATCTGGCGGGTGTCGCCCTCGGAAACCGTCGCGAACAGGCCGTTTTCAAGCTCGTAACGGCCGGGCTCGAGATCGGGCGCCTCAGCGAGGAACGCGAACGCCAGCTCCATATCGGGATGAAGCGGGTAATAACGCTCCTGTTCCTCGATGCGGTCAATAATCACGGGGGATCAGCCTCCTTCATTCATTGCGTGTTTTTGCGTGTCTGCGTATAGAAAATGGCGTAATATTCAGCCGTGTGCGAAAGGGTTGTCTCCGGCCGGCCCTTTCGGAAGCCCGCCGGACTTTAGCCCCTTTATTATAAGGCAATATGAATGCAACGTCAAGCCAAAGGTTATGCAAAAAGGCCAAAGCCTCACGCGCCCGCGGCCATGGCCGCGGCCTGCCGCGCCGCATCCTCCACCAGCGCCTGCATGCTGACCCCGTGCGCGCCCGCGACATGGGTGCCGCAGCGCTCGGTGGGCACGAGAATCCGGGTCGCGCGGCTGGAGCCGACGCTGGCGGCCATGTCGCCGGTGATTTCGCCCATCATGGAATCCTTGAGCACCAGCGCGATGGGCGCGATGAGGATATCCGCGTTCTGCGCCGCCCAGCGGACGGCGTTTTCACCGGTTGCGCCGCGCTGCGCCCCGGCCTTGAGCATGGCGGCGGTCGCCATGGCGTTGGTGCCCACGCAGAGGAGCTGTGCGCCCTGCGGCAAGAGGGGCAGAAGGGCGGAAATGATGGCGCGGCCGATGCCGCCGCCCTGTCCGTCCAAGACGATAATGGTCATATGAAAGCCTCCGTCGTTTGATTGAGGGGAGAACGGTTACATCCGGGCGGCCGTTCATCGCCGCCCCGAAGGAAAAGCGCGTCAATCCGCCGAAACCGAACAGGACAAAAGGAAGGGAAAGGGAAACGGACGGGAACGCCGAGAAAAACGCTTGTATTCGTTTAGTTTACAGGTTTCGGGCGCGCCTGTCAAGCGGCAGAAAATTGCGCGGCAGGCGCGCAATTTCATTGAAAAGGGACGCATCCTGTGTTATACTGAACCGAAACGACAAATGTAACCGTCGCGCGGGCGCGAAAGCGCCAGATGCGCGCGGAATCACGGGGGAAAGGGAGACGGTCATGCGAAAGAAACGCAGATGGCGGCGCGCCGCGGCGCTCGCCCTGTCGGCCGTGCTGCTTGCGGGCACGGCGCTGGCGCTGTACGACGCGATATGGCCGCAGCAGAGCGGCACGGACGTGCTGACCTCCAAAAGCCTCGTGGTGGACGCGGGCAACGCGGCGCAGGGTTATATCCTGGCGCGCGGCAAGGAAAACAAAAAGCGGCTCAAGCTGCGCGTGACGCAGGGGCAATACAAGCTGACCTATGATTTGAACACGGCGGGGGAATACGAGGTCTTTCCGCTTCAGCTCGGTGATGGCAGCTACACGGTGGAGCTGTTTGAAAACGTCTCCGGCAAAAAATACGCCGCGGAGGGCAAGGTGACGGTGAGCGTCAAGCTGGACGACCCCTACGCGCCGTTCCTCGGGCCGAACCAATACGTCCATTATACGCAGGATACCGAGGCCGTCAAGACCTCCTACGCGCTTTGCGAGGGCATGACGGACGATCGGGAGATCTTTGAAACGATTCGCGCCTACATCAAGGCCAATTACATGTATGATTACGTGAAGGCGGCGACGGTTGCGGGCGGCACCCTGCCGGACATCGACGGATGCTATGAAAAGAAAATGGGAATCTGTCAGGATCTGGCGGCGCTGGCGGCCTGCATGCTGCGCGTGCAGGGCGTGCCGACGAAGCTGATGGTCGGCTATGCCGGAAAGATGTACCACGCATGGAACAGCGTCGTCATCGACGGAGAGGAAGTGCTCTACGACCCGACGCTCGAGCTGAGCGCCATCGAGAGCGGGCAGACCTACACCACGGAGCGGTATTATTGAGCGCGGCGGCCGCGGAAAACCGAGCGGGAAAGCGCGAAATTTCGAATGTTCGATTCGAATTCGAAAGGAAAGGATGCACATCATGGCAAGCAAGGATCACGGCTTGACGCCCATCGAGCTGAGCAGCTTCTGCTCGGAAATCGCCCTGATGCTGGGGGCGGGCATGCCGCTTTACGCGGGCATGGAGGCGCTTGAAAAGACGTATGAAGACGACGCGCACGCGGCGCTGTATCGCGGCGTCAGCGAGACGCTGACGCAGACCGGCTCGCTGCGCGACGCGCTGGAGAGCGCGCACGTTTTCCCGACCTATCTGGTGGAGATGTGCGGCGTGGGCGAGCGAACGGGCCATCTGGAGGACGTGATGCGGGGGCTTTCCGTCTATTACGAGCGGGAAAGCCGGATTCGTCAGGCCGTCCGCAGCGCGGTGACGTATCCGCTGGTGCTGGCGGTGATGATGGTGCTGATTCTGCTGGTGCTGATTCTCAAGGTCATGCCGGTGTTCCGCACCGTGCTGGGCAGCATGGGCGTGACGATGACCGAGACGGGCAGCGTGATGATGAGCGTCGGCACGGCGCTGGGCTGGGTGGTGCTGGCACTGGTGCTCGTCTTCGTGCTGGCGGCGCTGGTCTGCGTGCTGCTGCTCAGGAGCAAAAAGCGCGACAGGGCGCTCGCCGCGCTGAAAAAGGCGTTCCCGCCGCTGCGGCGGCTGAGCATGCGGCTGGCTTCCTCCCGCGCGGCCTCCGTGCTGGCGATGATGCTTTCCAGCGGCTTCCCGCTCGAACAGGCGCTTGAAATGGTGCCGCTGGTTCTGCCGGACGAGGAGGCGGCGGGCGAAATCGCTCAAATCCGCGAGAAGATGGGCGAGGGCGTTTCCTTCTCCGACGCGCTGACCGGCAGCAGATTGTTTGACGAAATCCACCGCCAGATGCTGCGCATGGGCATTGCCGCCGGGCGCGAGGATCAGGTGATGGCCAAGATCGCCGAGACCTACGAGCAGCAGGCCGAGGAGGGCATTTCCGATCTGGTTTCCATCATCGAGCCGACGATGGTGGCCGCGCTGTCCATCGTCATCGGCGCGGTGCTGCTGTCCGTGATGATGCCGATGGCCGGGATCATTTCCAGTATTCTGTAAAAACTCCTTCCGTCACGCCTGCGGCGTGCCAACCTTCGGCGTTTTTCATCGTTTGAATCCGCCGCAGGCGGCAACGATTTCAAACGTCCCTCGAGGAGGGAGGTTTTATTCTCACACGACCATTGTTTTTGAGATAATGGTTCCTGCTTCGAGGAAGCTGACCGAAGGCGTTTTGCGGCGGATTTAACTTGAGTTTCTTTATTAGAAAAAGGGCGAAAGGAGGGGCTTCGCGTGAAAACCGGAAAGCATACCCTTGCGCGCGGCCTCGCGCTGACGCTTGCCGTGTTCGCCGCGCTTTTCTGCGGCGCGGTGGCGGCGGTTCAGCAAATCGGCGCGTCTTCGGAAAGCATGGAGGAGCGGCTGGTGCTCGACGCGGTTCGCAGCGCGGCGCTGACCTGCTACGCCGTGGAGGGCGCGTATCCCCAGTCGCTGGAGGCGCTCAAGCACGGCTACGGGCTGGCCTATAACGAGGATGCTTATATCGTCGTCTACGATGCGTTTGCCTCCAACGTCATGCCGGATATTCAGGTGCTCAGGAAAGGGGCGGAGCGGCCGTGATGAAGACGAAAAGCCACAGCATCTCCGGCGCGTTCGTGTTCACGCTGCTGGGCGCCTTTGCGGTGTTTTCCATGCTGCTGGTCGTGCTCAGCGCGCAGGCATACCGCACGACGGTGGACGGGGCTTCGGCGCACACCCGCAAGCGGATCGCGGCGGCGTTTGTGCGCAACGCGGTGCGCGCGCAGGACGAGCGGGGCGCGATTGCCGTGGAAGACAGGGACGGCCTGCCGGTGCTGGCGCTGAGCAGCGAATGGGACGGCGAGCGCTATGTGCAGTATATCTACGGCTATCAGGGGCAGCTCTGCGAGCTGTTCACCGCGGCCGAGTATGATTTTGTGCCGGAGGACGGCGAGCCGGTCTGCGCCGCGCAGGCGTTTGAGCCGACGCTGGAGGGCGATTTGCTGACCGTCCGCGTGACGGACGAGACCGGCCACGTTTCCACGGTGTATATCGCGCGCCGGTGCGCGCAGTAAGGGGATGGCGATGGTGAAGCATAACCGGCAGAATACCCTGCTGATGGAGATTCTGATCGTGGTGCTGTTCTTCGCGCTCTGCTCCACGGTGATTTTGAACGTGTTCGTCGGCGCGCATAACCAGAGCGCGCGGGCGGGCGCGCAGGCCGACGCGCTGATTGCGGCGCAGAGCCTCGCCGACAGGCTCTATGCCGCGGACGAACGGAAGGACGTGCTGCGCCAGAGCGGCTTTGCCGAGGATGAGGACGGCGCGTGGCACCTGCACGGCGGTGCGTATGACCTACTGGTGACGCTCGGCGAGACGGCCTGTCCCGCCGGAACGATGGAAACCGCGCAGGTGACGGCGCTGCGGCAGGAAAAGACGCTCTTTTCCCTGCCTTCCGCGCGCTATGTGCCCGAGGAGGTGGCGCCGTGAATCAGAGAGAATACCGCATCGGGCCGGGCGCGGCCTCGCTGATGCTGCTGGTCGTGGTGCTGAGCATGAGCGCGCTGGGCATGCTCGCGATGATGAGCGCCCGGTCGGATGAAAGCCTGAGCCTGCGCAGTCAGGACGTCGCGCGGCAGGTGGCCGAGCTGAACGTCTCGGCGGAACAATCGCTGGCGCGGCTCGACGCGGTGCTGGCGGATGCGGCGCGGACGGCGCAGGGCGAGGCGGATTACCTCGCGCGCGTGGAAGCCGCGCTGGCGGAAGAGCCGGAGGCGGGCATGACGCTGCTGGGGCGCACCGTCTCATGGACGGAGACGAACGACGAGGGGCGCACGCTGATATGCGCCGTGGAATTGCAGGAGCGGGGCGCGTTCCCGCGCTATGTCAAAGCGGTATACCGCCTTGTGACCGACGAGGGCGAGCCGGACGGAGAGGAACGACTGTTTGACGCTGCGGGGGAGCTGTGACCATGGAACTGACGAAAATCCTGCAAAAAGTGCTGGAAATCGGCGGATCGGATCTGTTTTTGATTCCCGGTTCGCCCGCGACGGCCAAGGTCAAGGGGCATTTGGTGCCGCTGACCGAAAACAAGCTCCTGCCCGAGGACACGGCCGGCATGATTCAGGAGGCCTACGGCATGGCGGGCGGGCACAGCGACGAGATGCTCCGCCGCGACGGCGACGACGATTTTTCCTTCTCCTTCAACCGACAGGCGCGCTTCCGCTGCAACGCCTACAAGCAGCGCGGCACGCTGGCGGCGACCTGCCGCGTCGTGACCTTCGGCCTGCCGAACCCGGACGCGCTGCATATTCCGCCGATGGTGATCGACCTCGCGTCCTCCTGCCGAAACGGCATGGTGCTCGTCACCGGCCCGGCGGGCAGCGGCAAGAGCACGACCCTCGCCTGCATGGTGGACAGAATCAACGCCGATCAGGACGTGCACATCATCACCATCGAAGACCCGATCGAGTATCTGCACGCGCACAAGCGCGCGCTGGTCAGCCAGCGCGAAATTCCCAACGACGCATGCTCGTTTGCGCGCGCGCTGCGCGCGGCGATGCGCGAAGCGCCGGACGTCATCATGCTCGGCGAAATGCGCGATTACGAAACCGTGCAGACCGCGCTGACGGCGGCGGAAACGGGGCATTTGCTGCTCTCCTCGCTGCACACGGTCGGCGCGGCGAAGACCATCGACCGCATCATCGACACCTTCCCGGCCAGCCAGCAGCAGCAGGTTCGCGTTCAGCTTTCCATGGTGCTGCGGGCGGTCGTCAGCCAGCGCCTTGTGCCGACGGTGGACGGCACGCAGACGCCGGTGTTCGAGGTCATGGCCGTCAACCCCGCCATTCAGAACATGATCCGCGACGGCAAGACGTTCCAGATCGACAACGTGATTTACGGCGGCGCGGCCTCGCAGGCGATGCTTTCGATGGATAACGAATTGATTCGGCTGGCAAAGGAAGGCCGGATTACCAGGGAAACGGCGCAGCTATACGCCGTCAATCCGGATATGCTGCGAAAGCGGCTCTGATGCAGAGGGAGGATATCCATGAGCGAAACCATCCGGATTCAGATGATGGATGAATTTGTCATCTACCTCAACGAGCGGCAGGCCGATCACATGGTCAACAAATCCAAAAAAGGGCTGGCGCTGATCGAATACCTGATTGCGAACCGGGGGGAGCCGGTGTCCAACCGCCGCCTGCTCTCCACCTTCTGGAACGATGAAAACGTGACCAACCCCGAAAACGCGCTCAAAACGCTCATCAGCCGTGTGCGCACGCTGCTCGGCCAGATTTCGCCGGAGCTGGGCAACTGCATCGTCGCCGACCGCGGCGCGTATCACTGGGAATGTCCGCCGGAGATGACCGTCGATCTCTACGAGCTGGAGGACATCTTTGCCCGCCTGCCCAACGTGCGCGACGGCGAGCGCAAGCGCGAGGCCTACCGCCGGATGATGACGCTCTACCGCGGCGCGCTGCTGCAAAAGAGCGAGCTGAACGAGTGGGCGTATCCCCGCGCGGTGACGCTGCACAACCAGTATATCGCCGGCGTATACGACTACATCGACCTGCTCAAGCAGAGCGGGCGGGACGAGGACGAGCGGGAGATCATCAGCGTCTGCCGAAGCGCGCTGGAGAGAGAGCCGTTTGACGACAGCATCCACATCGAGCTGATGCGCACGCTGCTTAGGAGCAACAACGCGACCGAGGCCAAGGCGCAGTACGAAGAGGTCATGCACCTGCATTACCACTACCTGAACGTGAAGCCGAGCCGCGAGCTGATGGAGTTTTACAACGAGATCGTCGAGGCGAGCAAAAACGTCGAGTTCAACCTCGAATCCATCTGCCGCCAGCTCTACCAGAGCAGCCGGGAGCAGAGCGCGTTCGTCTGCGATTTCGCGGTATTCAAGGAAATTTTCAATTTGCAGATCCGCAACATCGAGCGTCTGGGGACGACGATGTTCCTCGCTGTGATAACGGTATCCGGCACGGACGGCGGGCAGATGGAGAGCATCCGGCAGGAAAACGTGATGCGCGGCCTGATGGAGATTTTGCGCAACAACCTGCGCGAAGGCGACGTCATCACGCATTTCTCCCCGACGACGGTTGCGATGCTGCTGCCGACGGTGGATTACAACACGGGCGACGGCGTGATGGATCGCATCAAGCAGAAATTCTATCAGGCGTATCCCAACTCCAACGTGCTGTTCAACTACCGCATTGCGCCGCTGAGCGCCAACGCGATCGTCGAAGAGCCGCAGAAGCCGCGGCGCGGCCGGGGCAGGGCGGCGAAGGGAACGGCCAAGGAAAAAACGGCTCCGTAAAAACCGAAAAAGCGCCGGGCGGCGTCAAGGCGAACCCGGCTGCATATCGCATAAAAACCCCTTCGCGCGGCTTGCCACACGAAGGGGTTTGTTTGTCAGCGCACCTCGATCTGGCAGGAACGCATGGTTTCCAGCGCGGCCTCATGCTTTTGGGGCGTAACACCCGCGCAGAGCGCGCCGTTTACGATGAAATCCGCTTCCGGCAGGGCGGCCTTGAGGAGCAGGGCGTTGGAGATGACGCAGATATCCGTGCACACGCCGCAAAGCTCGACGCAGAAGCCCTTTCCGTCCGCCGTGCCCTTTTCCTCGGCCAGCGTGCGGACGTATTCACACAGCGCCGCAGAGCCGAAGGTCGGTTTCGCAAAGGAGATCATGCCCTGCGCACATTCCTTGGCGATATCCGGTTCGAGCGCCCAGCCGGGCGTATCGCGGATGCAGTGCGGCACGGGCAGAAAGCGCCCCTCGCGGGTATTCAGATAATCCGGCTCATGGGTATCCAGCGTGAAGGCGACCTGCGTCTGTTCCGCCTTCGCCTGACGGATGCGCGCGGCGACGGCGGGGACGATGGCGCGCGCCTGCTCGCTGCCCAGCGCGCCGGAAACGAAATCGCGCTGCATATCGACGACGATGAGAAGATCGGTCATGGGTGGGTTCCTCCTGATGATGGTTTGAAAAGGGTTTATTCGGTGCGCGGCAGGGAAAATCCTGCCGCCGCGCCCGCCTTGCGGGAAAACGGAATTTATGATACACTAATCGGGACAAAATATGAACGCGGGAGAAAACAAGCCCACGGGCAGGGTCAGACTGTTGAAAAAAGTGATTCTCCCCCCCCTTGGGGGGGAGAATCACGCTTTCCGCAAACGAAAGAATAGATGAGTTGCTTCATTTTTCTATTCAAGCCAAGTTTGCCTATGTCAACAAGCTGAACAAACCACGGACTTGGTGAAGGATATGGATACGTCAATCCTCAATACGCTGTCCCTGATTGCGCCGGATCTGATGGAGGAGATGGAGCTGCGCGCGCTGATTCTGGAGCGCGTCGCGGCGCTGGAGCCCATCGGCAGGCGCGCGCTGGCCGCGCGGCTGCATCTGGCGGAGCGGGAGGTGCGCGCGGCGGCGGAAGCGCTGAAAAAAGCCGGATGCCTGACGCAGAGTGCCTCCGGCATGGAGCTGACCCCGCAGGGGCAGAGCCTCGTGGAGGCGGCACGGGCGGTCAGCGGCGGGCGGCGGACGCTCTCTGGCATCGAGCTGACGCTGTCGCAGATGCTCGGCGTGGAGCGCGTGTGCGTCGTTCGCGGCGACGCGGATATCGACTCCGGGGTGATGGAGGAGGTCGCGCGCGCGGCGGCGCGGCAGATTCGCTTTTTATTGCAGGGCGCGCACGTGATGGCGGTCACGGGCGGGCGAACTGTCGCCAAGACGGCGGAAGCGATTGCGGTCGCCGCGCCGATGGAAATCACGGTTGTGCCCGCGCAGGGCGGCATGGGCGGCGGCGTCAGCACGCAGGCGAACACGGTGGCCGAGTGCTTTGCCCAAAAGCTGGGCGGCTACTATCGCTTTCTGCACCTGCCGGACGGGCTCTCCGGGGCGGCGGCGGACGAGCTGGCGCGCCTGCCGCAGGTGCGCGAGCCGCTGGAATTGGTGCGCCACGCCGACGTGCTGCTCTACGGCATCGGGCGGGCGATGGATTTGGCGCAGCGGCGCGGCCTGAGCCGGGTGGAGCAGGAGACGCTGCGCGAGGAGGGCGCGGTCGCGGAAGCGCTGGGCTTTTACCTGAGCGCCGACGGGCGCGTGGTCGGCAGCGGCTCGTCGCTGGCCTTCAAGCCCGAGGACATCGGGCGGAAGAACCGCGCCGCGGCGGTTGCGGCGGGACGCACGAAGGCGGAGGCGATTTTGGCCGTCTGCGCGCATCACCCGCACAAGCTGCTGGTCGTCGACGAGGGCGCGGCGCTGCGGATGATCGAGCTTTTGCGCCGATAAACGCAAAATTTTGGAAGTCAGCGCCATTCTTTGCGCAAATCTTTGACAATCTCGGCAAAAAATGCTACACTAGAAGCGTTCGGGCGGGCAGAGACCCGGCCGGCAAGCGGTTTGAAACGCCGCGGCTTCCGCGGCTTTCTCCCGGCGGCGTTTTTTGGGGACGCGGCCGGATATAAACCCTCAATCTATCATGGAAACCCAGGAATTGGAACCAAATTGAAATGGAGGAATTACCCATGGCAAAAATGACGGTGGACGACATCAAGGTCTCCGGCAAGAAAGTGCTTGTGCGCTGCGATTTCAATGTTCCGATGAAGGATGGCAAGATCACCAACGACAAGCGCATCGTGGCCGCGCTGCCGACGATCAAGAAGCTGATCGCGGACGGCGGCAGGGTCATCCTGTGCAGCCATCTCGGCAAGCCGAAGAACGGCCCGGAGGCGAAGTTCTCCCTCGCGCCGGTGGCGGCGCGCCTGAGCGAGTATCTGGGCAAGCCGGTCGTGTTCGCGGATGACGATACCGTTGTCGGCGAGAACGCGAAGGCCGCCGTCGCCGCGATGAAGGACGGCGACGTGGTGCTGCTCCAGAACACCCGCTTCCGCAAGGAAGAGACCAAGAACATCGAGGATTTCTCCAAGGAGCTGGCCTCTCTGGCGGATTGCTATGTGGATGACGCGTTCGGCTCCTGCCATCGCGCGCACTGCTCCACCGAGGGCGTGACCAAGTTCCTCTCCCCGTGCGTGGCCGGTTACCTGATCGGCAAAGAGCTGGATATCATGGGCAAGGCGCTGGAGAACCCGGATCGCCCGTTCGTGGCGGTGCTGGGCGGCGCGAAGGTGGCCGACAAGCTCAACGTCATCGAAAACCTGCTGGAGAAGGTCGATACCCTGATTATCGGCGGCGGCATGGCGTATACCTTCCTGAAGGCGAAGGGCTACGGCGTGGGCAAGAGCCTGCTGGACGAGACGAAGATCGACTACTGCAAGGATATGATGGCCAAGGCCGAGGCGAAGGGCGTCAAGCTGCTGCTGCCGGTCGATACCGTCTGCATCAAGGACTTCCCGGACCCGATCGACGCGGCGGTTGAGACCGTGACCGTGGACGCGGACGCGATTCCGGCGGACATGGAGGGCTGCGATATCGGCCCCAAGACCCGCGAGCTGTTTGCCAACGCCGTCAAGGGCGCCAAGACCGTCATCTGGAACGGCCCGATGGGCGTGTTCGAGAACCCGACCCTCGCGGCCGGTACGCTGGCCGTGGCGCAGGCGATGGCCGACAGCGACGCTGTGACCATCATCGGCGGCGGCGATTCCGCGGCGGCGGTCGAGCAGATGGGTCTGGGCGACAAGATGACCCACATCTCCACCGGCGGCGGCGCGTCCCTCGAGTATCTCGAGGGCAAGGTGCTTCCGGGCGTTGCCTGCCTTGACGAAAAGCTGTAAATGATTCGCCCTGAGCGGCCTTGGGGTCGCTCAGGGTCTTTATAAGTGAGGAGGAACGACATCATGCGTAAGCCGATTATTGCCGGTAACTGGAAGATGAACAAGACCCCCAGCGAGGCGCGCGAGCTGGTTTCCGCGCTGATTCCGCTGGTTAAGGACGCGAAATGCGACGTGGTGGTCTGCACCCCGGCGGTGGACTTCGCGGCGGTGAGCGAGGTCATCAAGGGCACGAACATCAAGCTCGGCGCGGAGAACATGCACTGGAAGGAATCCGGCGCGTACACGGGCGAGCTGAGCGCCGCGATGCTCAAGGAATCCGGCGTGGAATACGTCATCCTTGGCCACAGCGAGCGCCGCCAGTACTTCGGCGAGACGGACGCGACGGTGAACCAGCGCGTGCTGGCGGCCGTCAAGGCGGGGCTGACCCCGATCATCTGCGTGGGCGAAAAGAAGGAAGAGCGCGAGGCGGGCTACACCAACGCGCTGGTGACCTATCAGACGCAGATCGCGCTCTCCGGCCTGACGGCGGACGAGGTGAAGCACGTGGTCATCGCCTATGAGCCGGTTTGGGCGATCGGCACCGGCCTGACCGCGACGGACGAGCAGGCGAACGAGACCATCGGCGTGATCCGCGAGGCGGTTCGCGCGGCCTACGGCGACGCGGCGGACGACGTGCGCATCCAGTACGGCGGCTCGATGAACCCGAAGAACTGCAAGGGTCTGATGGCGCAGCCGGAGATCGACGGCGGCTTGATCGGCGGCGCTTCCCTCAAGGCGGAGGATTTCTCCAAGGTCGTGCGTTTCGACGCATAAAGGAGCAAGTATGGCAAAGAAACCTGTTCTGCTTTGCATCATGGACGGCTTCGGCTGGGTGCCGGAGCAGACGTTCGGCAATGCGATTGCGGCGGCCAAGAGGCCGAACCTCGACCGTCTGTTTGAAACCTATCCCTATACCACGATTCAGGCCTCCGGCATGGCGGTCGGCCTGCCGGAAGGGCAGATGGGCAACAGCGAGGTCGGCCACACCAACATGGGCGCGGGCCGCATCGTCTATCAGCAGCTGACGCTGATTACCAAGTCCATCATGGATGGCACGATGAAGGAAAACGACGTGCTGGTGCGCAACATGCGCGCGGCCATCGATGCGGGCAAGGCCGTTCATCTGATGGGCCTGCTCGGCACGGGCGGCGTGCACAGCCACATCGACCACCTGTTCGGCCTGCTCGATCTGGCCAAGCATCTGGGCGCGAAGAAGATCTACGTGCACTGCATCATGGACGGCCGCGACACCGACCCGCATTCCGGCAAGGGCTTCATCGCCGACCTTCAGAAGAAGCTCGACGAGATCGGCGTGGGCGAAATCGCGACCGTCACCGGCCGCTACTACGCGATGGACCGCGATTCCAACTGGGATCGCGAGGAGAAGGCCTACGCGGCGCTCGTCTACGGCGAGGGCAACCACGCGAGCAGCGCGATGGAGGCCATCGAAAAGAGCTACGCCGACGACGTGACGGATGAGTTCGTCGTGCCGTGCGTCACCTGCGAGGGCGGCCGTATTCAGGAGGGCGACACGGTTGTGTTCATCAACTTCCGCCCGGATCGCGCGCGCCAGATCACCCGCATCTTTGTGGATGACGATTTCAAGGGCTTCGAGCGCCGCTATGGCCGCTTCCCCGTGCACTATGTCTGCATGGCGGAATATGACGCGACCATGCCGAACGTCGAGGTCGCCTATCCGCCGGTGGAGCTGACCAACGTGCTGGGCGAATACCTCGCCAAGAACGGCAAGACGCAGCTGCGCATCGCGGAGACGGAGAAATACGCCCACGTGACGTTCTTCTTCAACGGCGGCGTGGAAGCGCCCTACGAGGGCGAGGATCGCAAGGTCATCCCCAGCCCGAAGGTCGCTACCTACGACCTCAAGCCGGAGATGAGCGCCTACGAAGTGGCCGACGAGTGCGCCAAGCGCATCCGCAGCGGCAAATACGACGTGGTGATCCTCAACTTCGCGAACTGCGACATGGTGGGTCACACCGGCGTGTTCGACGCGGCGGTGAAGGCGGTCGAGGCGGTTGACGCCTGCGTGGAAACCGTTTGGGAGGCCGTTCGCGATATGGGCGGCTGCATGTTCCTGACCGCCGACCACGGCAATGCCGACAAGATGGAAAATCCGGACGGCACGCCGTTCACCGCGCACACCACCAACCCGGTTCCGTTCCTGGTCGCGGGCTGCGGCAACGTGGAGCTCCGCGCGGGCGGCTGTCTGGCGGATATCGCGCCGACCATGCTGCCCTACATCGGGCTGCCCGTGCCGAAGGAAATGACCGGCAAGAGCATCATCGAAGACTGATAGATTTCGCGCCGACAGGGGTTCACGCCTCTGTCGGCGTTTTTTTAGTCGCGCGGGCGTTACCGGAGTTTGAACAAATCTTTCGGATGCGCGCATTGAAGGGCACAGGAAAATTTTTGAAGGATTCGGGAACGATTTGGGCGACTCATCCGTCTAAATATCAGAAGGAACACGGAAGGAGGGGCGCGAATGGAGCGCGAGAACATTGCCCGCGCGGCGAGGGGCGACGCGAACGCCTTTGAAACGCTGATGGGCGCATACGAAAAGAAAATCTATGCGCTGTGCTTGCGGATGATGGGCAATCCGCACGACGGGGAAGACGCGGCGCAGGAGGCCATGCTGCGGATATGGCGCACGATTGGCCAGTATCGGTTTGAGAGCGCGTTTTCAACATGGGTATACCGGGTGACGGCTTCCTGCTGCATGGACGCGATACGCAAGCACCAGCGCCACGAACAGCCGTCGCTGGAGGAAATGGGCGAGGCGAGCGGCTTTGACCCGGCGGACGGCGGCGAGACCCCGCAGGAGCAGACGGAGCGGAAGGAAACCCGGAGCGCGATCCGGCAGGCGATTGCGGCCGTGCCGGAGGGAATGCGCGAGGTGTTCCTTCTGCGGGACGTGCACGGCCTGAGCGTCGAGGAGACGGCGCAGGCGCTGCAAATCGCGCAGGGAACGGTGAAATCGAGATTGGCGAGGGCGAGGGAGAAGATCGCCGCGGAGCTGAAACGGCGCGGCGTCGGACAAACGGGAGGTGAACGACATGCGGTGTGAGGAACTGGAGGCCATCGTCTTTTCCGGGCGGGAAATCACGGCGGAAGAGCGGGCGGAAATGGAAGCGCATGCTGAGACGTGCGAAGCATGCCGTGCGCTGATGGATAACGCGGACGCGCTTCGCGGGATGCAGCGGATCGACGAGGATGTGACGCCGCCGGAATCCTTCACAAGGGGCTGGCGCATGGCGATTCGGCAGACGCCGCGCGTCATTTCCATCAGCGACTGGATGCGGCGCAAGGGCGTTCGAGTCATCGGGTATGCGGCCTGCGCGGCGCTGGTGTTCGCGGCGGGCACGGGCGTCGGACGGCTGGGCGGAAACGAAAAAAACGTGGCGCGGACGGCCTACGATTACGACTACGGCGCTTCCGATACCTACGAAGCCTATCCGCAGGAGGATGCGGTCGCGCTTTACGAGAACAGCGCCCCGGCGCTCGGCGCGCGCAGCGCGGCGGAAAAGGGCGCGGCGAACGACAGCACGGCGGAGGACGAGAAGAAGATCATCCGCAACGCATGGCTGACCCTGAAAACCGAGCGCTTTGACGAGGCGGTTTCCGCGCTCTGCGGGCAGATCGAGCAGGCGGGCGGCGTTGTCGAGAGCCGAGACATCAGCGGCGCGAAGAACGCGAGCCGAAGCGCAAGCCTGACGCTGCGCGTGCCGAGCGATATGCTGGACGGCGTGCTCTCCGGCGCGGGCGAGTGGGGCGAGGTGACGCGCGAGCAGACCAGCGCCGTCGATATGACGAGCACCTACACGGACAACGCATCCCGGCTGGAAAGCGCGCGGGCGAAGAAGCGGCAGCTGGACGCGCTCTATGAAAAGGCCGAAACCATGGAGGACATCATCACGCTGACCGACGCGATCTTCGACGTGCAGGAGGAGATCGAGTGGTTGGAGGGGCAGAACCGCCGGATCGACAATCAGGCCAGCATGGCGACGCTGTATGTGACCATCAACGAAAAGAGCAGCGCGGTCGCCGCCAAGCAGCCGCTCCTGACCCGGATGGGCGAGGAATTCATCGAGGGCATGGAGAATTTCGGCGAGTTCGTTTTCGGCGCGGTGCTCGGCCTGATCTACGCGCTGCCGTGGGCGGCGGTCGCGGCGGTTGTGATCGCGCTGGCGAGGCGCTGGGTTCGGAAAAAGAAGAAGCAGTAAAAGAGGATTGCGAAGATGAAACGATTTATCGCGTTGGGCGCGCTTGCGCTCTGCCTGCTCAGCGGAACGGCGATGGCGGATAAGGCGCGCAACATCGCGTCGGATGCGGATTCACAATACCACGCGGCACATCTGGAAAACCATCTGGATACGACGGATGTGTACTGCACGGGTAACTATGTGAAGGTGCGGAATAAGATCAATGGCAAAAAGGTTGTCGGCCATTTGGAGCAGGCAGATCAATTTCAGTTGCTCGACATTCAAAAGGGCTGGGCCAAAATCAAGGTGACATATTCGGATAAAACCAGCCCCGATTCGCATAAGGGCATGACGGGGTGGCTGAATGCCGACTATGTGGATTGCTACTGCGACGCGGGCGAATATGCGGGCGAGGGCGAAGCAAGTGGATTTGTCTATGCCGACGAGAACTGCCGAAATTATGACGAGGTCATTGAACTGTATATCCGCGCCCTAAAAGAACGCTGGAACAGCGACAAGATTAGTGAGTTCGGTTTTGAACCGTGCTGTTTTGTAAGCTCAATGGAAAGCGACGGGTATCTGTTGAAGGATCTGAACGGCGACGGAAACGATGAACTCATTATTTTGCCAAGAAGCTGCCTAGAATACAGAGATGCTGAAGAACGCGGAATATTATATGCGGTCTATACGATGAAGGATGGAAAGCCGATTCGCGTGCTTGAAAGCTGGACGCGAAGCCGAAATTATCTTTGTGCGGATGGAGGAATTTATAACGAAGGCTCCGACGGTGCGTCATATTCGACGTGGTGCATTCGTGACATCAAGAATGGAAGGATTGTGGTTCGTGAGGGCGTGCAGACCGCTGACAGGATGGACGCAAACGGCGAATATTTAGAAGGGGGTGTCTATCTCCGCATGACGGAAAGCCATAAACTGTACGACGGCGAGGAGATTTCCGAAGCGCAGGCCGACGCGGATGTCGCGCGCTACCAGAGCATGCTGCTCACCGACGACAGCGGTTTCGTTTCCTTCGCGGCATACGAGAAAAAATAAATCCAAATGCTGGGAATAAAACGCGGTTTTGGAACGTCTATATGATGAACCGAAAAGAACCAACCGATCATTTGCTTTGAAAACATCAGGAGGTAAACGAATATGAAAAAGATTCTTGCGATTGCGCTGGCGCTGATGCTGGCCATTCCGGCGCTGGCCTTTGCCGACGGAAACGACGTGCAGATCGTCGTGCAGGGCGCGGCGGAAGTGACGGCCGCGCCGGACATGGTGAAAGTGACGGCGAACGCGGGCGTTTCGGGCAAAACCATCGCCGAGGCGCAGGCGGGCATGAACAAGATCATCGACGCGGTCACCCGAAAGCTGCTCGAATTGGGCGTAGCGGACGATGACATCGTGACGACGAGCTACGCATATTACACGACGTATGATTACAGCGGCGAATCCCCGGTTATGAACGGCTATCAGGCGAATCACACGCTGAGCATCACGTGCCGGGATGTGGATATGCTCGACAGCGTGGTTGGCGTGCTGGTGGATGGCGGCATGAGCGAAATCTACGGCATCGAATACGACGTTTCGACCCGCAGCGAGCTGTACCAGCAGGCGCTGAAGCTGGCCATTGAAACCGCGGCGAAGAAGGCCGACGTGATGGCGAAGGCCGCGGGGCAGACGGTTGACCATCTGGAATCCATCACCGAAAACGGCAGCTACAACGAGTACACGATCAACATGTTCGGCAGCGCGGCGCGCGCGCAGGCCGAGGATTCCGGCACGGGGATTCGCTCCGGCAGCATCTCCGTGAAGGCGAGCGTGACGGCGGTGTACGAGACGAAGTAAACCGAAGCGAAAAGCGACTTCTGCCGAAAAGATAAATTTTTTACCGAAAGGGCTTGCATTGTTCGGCGACTTCTGGTATAATACATTTCGTTGCCGATGCTGATGTAGCTCAGTCGGTAGAGCGCATCCTTGGTAAGGATGAGGTCGCCGGTTCGAATCCGGCCATCAGCTCCACGAAAAACCCTTGAGTTTCTTAGAAAACTTGAGGGTTTTCTTTTATACTCCAGAAGACGCCAGACCTCATCTTTCCCTTTTTGTTCCATTCGATGTTCCATCTGGGACATCAAGTTATTCTCGACAGAGCGATTTAGTTGAACGATCTTTTCAGTTCCATCCGTATACGCAATACCATAGGAATGCATTCCATCCATGTTGAAGTATGTCTAAGAAGTTCATTTACCCTTTTCGTCAGAAACAACTTCAATGCTGAGAATATCAGATTCGTCGAAATCGAAAGCCCTACCATCAGGAAGATCGACAATAATCGAATTTTCACCGTTCTCGTTTTCATCTCCCGGGCTGAAATAGTAGACGAAGCCAACAAATGTTTCGCCATCGATTGTGATAATGCGAACGTTCTTTCCGTCATATTTCTCCAGATGCACGGTCAATCACTCCTTACTTCTTGCCGGAATAATGTGCGCTCCGGCTTTTCCATAATGGATGATTCCATATCGAGTCTTGGATTCCTGCTTGGTTTCTTCATCGACGTATTCTCCGAATTCTCGGGAAGCTCTGACCCTTTCTTTGTTATTAAATTCGCCGTTGTTACCTTTAACTAATGCTTGCCCAGTTCCATACAGTTCCGAAATTAGTGTCTGGCAATCCTCAAGATTTCCTAGTATACGGAATACCATCCTCTCTCATGCCAGTTGTGATATAGGGTTCAACTTTCGTCGGACTTCCCCAGCCAACTTCGTCACCCATGGTATTCGGTGTCAGTTTCGGATTGTCCAAGGCCTCATAATAATCGTTCAGCGAAGCATAAAAACTTCCCAGAATCTTATAATTGACATCGTTGAACGCTTTCATAATCCGCTCATGCGTGGACCAGAAATATCTTCCACTGTATCTTTTAATGCTTCCGAAATGCCATTAGCGGCACTAGATAGGGCGTATACAGAACGAACCAGAACCACGCTTTTATACAGCTTCATAACAGTGATTCCCGTCTGAATGGCATATCTAAAAGCAGGAACAACGTACTCAGCGATTGCCTGAATAACATTCAGTACCGATTCTCCGAATTTCTTGATGATGTCGCCAATAGCGTCAATCGTATCCGTAGTTTGCTCCAGACCGGTTTTTGTATGGAAGCCACTTCTCGATAAACTCGCCAAAGGTTTTGGCGTGGTTGTCTCCTCTGTTTGCAGGCAAAGGCTCGCGATGATCGGCAGATAGAAGAATCCTTTCTTTTTCTTCTTTTTCGTGAACGCGCTGCTGGCGATAGGAGACGGCGGCAAGCTGAAGCTCCTTTTTCATTTTGTTCTTTTGCAGGTATTCGATATACGTTTTCCTTTGGAGTGCTTCCAGCTCCGTGACGTATGTTTCCCACTGCTGTTTCTTCTGCCCATCTGCCGCCGTATAAAGATAGATAACCGAATAGCTTTCTCCTCGTATCTTGAGTGTTGCCATAAGATCATCCCTTCTGTCGTATCACTGAATCCCGCACATGTTATCAAACCACTTGTCGAAGGATTCCTTGTGAATACGCAAACAGCGCTTGCCCATGCGAATCACCTTAAAATCTTTTGTTGCTTCACAGAGTAGATACACTTTTCGCACACTTACACCCAAAATCGCTGCAACTTGTTCAGCTGTGTATGTTTTTGAAACCAACCGGTTCGATTCTATGGTACGCTCCATTTTCTTGCCTCCATTCTCCTGATTTAATCCGAAATGTTCTTGCTGAACAGCACCATCATAGGCTTTTTGCGTAAAAAGCGCAATGATGCGGTTTTCTAATTATAGTTTCATAAAAGAAAAAGAGACAAAAGCGCGTAAGGGGATCAATTTTCCGATACGCGCTTCTTATTTTGAACATATCTCATGTTTGATCTCATTGTATGCCGCTGTCGGCATCAGCGTCATAGCTTCTGTCCATACCATGTGGCGATATAGCAAGAAGTTCTCTTCTAATCCATGAAGAGCCGTGAGGAAGTATCGTTAGCCCCCTGTGGCATCGTCGCGCCCCGATTGGCCAAATCGGATTTCGGTCACATAGATCGCTTCGGGTATCCCATCATCGCGCTGTGAATCGTGTCGCTCTTCCACAGAGTTTTGTACACACAATGAATTTATGCAGTTGTCAACGTTCCGCAAGGAGAAGAGAATCTCCTTCACTTATCGTGCGCGTTTTGGTTTGTTTTTCTACCTGTCAGCGAAAAATGTTTCTTTATTTTCTTTTTCTGTTCACATTGTAGTGGGTCTAAAAACGCCGACTTTCAAAGATGAGTGGGTGTATGATCGCTTTTAGTTTCTTTTCTTCAGCACCTCCCTCAGTTTCTTTTTTGCATTGACAATCGACTTGTGTATGGCTTGAAAACAAGTCCCTTCTTCCATTGCGATTTCCTGCAAAGTCATGCTTTTTACAACGTGCATGTAAAGTCGGCGATATTGCTTTGCCGTAAGATTTTGTTTTGCAATTCGCCAGAGACAACGCCTATTTTCCCGTCGAAGAAAGGGCTTCCCGGCATCGGGCGATTCCAGAAAATCCATATCTTTCCATAAGGCAATGAACCTTCCGAATCTTCTGTCAGTAGTGTTTTCGTTTATCCAATGATACCATTTTTCAAATTCTTCATCGCTCGGAAAATCTGCATGCGTGAGAATGACTGTTTGATGGGATCCTTTATAAATAATCACATCATCGGAGTTCGTTCTTTTGTTCATACGCAGACATTCCTTCTTGGGTAAAGATGAGGCTGCGCTAAAGAGCTATGACTGGTTTGACTGATGAGGGGATGAAGCAGAACGCTTTTTCTTGTATTCATGTTTTTTCCCCTTTCTTGCTGGAAGAGTTATTTTCTTGTGTGCCTCATCAACATAGATGAGCAGAGAATCGGCTGGGAGATTCAAGACTTTAAGAATCTCGTAGTATACCGCAATGGATACATTGACATCTCTGGTGCAGAGAATACGAACGAACGTATCGAGCTGAGATACCAACCTTTTCCGCAAAAGCTTCCTGTGCGAGACCGGCACGATAGAGCTCCTTCCCAAGAAGCGTGTTACTCAGACGGGCTTTCGTAATCGACTCTCCTTTCACCTTAATCATAGCTGGAATAATAGAATCCAAACAGGAAATAAAATTCCTATTTTATCTCCGCGCCTAGTCTATATAATGAAAAAGAAAATAAAAAAAGCCAGCAATTACGCATGGCTGAGGAAAGCAAAAGGTGTGGTTTCATCTCAGGTGACGCAAAGTGCCACCACAGGTCCAAGGAAAAGCGATATTTGACAAGCATGAATTAAACGCTTAAAATGGGCGTTATATACAGGGGGATGACGGCGATGGAGGTTTCGTATAAAACGATCGGGCAGAATATCAGGCGGGCTCGATTGAAGATTGGCTTAACGCAGGAAAAAGCATCTCAGCAGCTTGGCGTCAGCACCCTGCATTGGGGACGGATCGAACGTGGAGAACGCCCAATCAAGCTGGATCGGCTTTGCGCAATAGCGAATGTGCTTCACGTCAAACTCTCCACGCTTCTCAGCGGCTGCGTTCTGGACGACGATTTCAATGAAAGTGCAGAAATCGAAGATATCGTCTTTGGACAGATGATGATTCAAATTGCAAAGAAGTGTTCGCCTAAGACCCGAAACCTGATGCTTAAAATCTGTCGGAATATCGCAGAAGTAGAAAAACGATAGTCTGACCTCATTTTTCCTGATCTTCGTAGATATTCTGCGCAATTAGATTCAGAAGGTGGATGGATTTATCCGTGCATTTTTCCAGAATCCGAAACAGCTCCTGTTTTTCGATGTTCTCATCCAGCGTGATATCCTCTTGGGCAATCAGCTCATCGCAGCAATCATCCAGAACAGTTCCGGGCTTAATCTTGAAAAGCGTGCATAACTCAATCACTCTTCGCAGACTGATTTTCTGCTGACCTCGTTCCATGTTGCTATAACTGTTTTCTGCAATTCCCAATATCTCAGCGACCTGAGCTTGTGTCATCTGGTGGTGTTCACGAGCTGTGCGCAGGCGGCGACCGATTTTCCGGTAATCAATATCCATAGCGTTCATTCCCAATCCTCTCGTTCAGGGGTCCTTCTTTCATAAGGGGGATACACCCTTATAACGTTGACCGATTATGGACATTGTACTTTTTCGGCTTTGGAATGAGAATAAATCTATAGGAGTGACTATGTGCTATAAGGTTGACTTTTTGGCAAATGACAGTCAAAAAAACGAATGTAGTCAAAGCTTGATCATTGCAAGGAAACGATAAGCCTTACGGCAGAGAAAGAAAAAAGCGCTGCCCAGCATGGCTTGATTCAGCCATTTTGAAACAGCGCTTTTTCTGTGTTCATAGAGCCTTTCGATATATCTTTCTCGTCAATAAAATCGCCGCGACACATGCGCCGGCTTCTGCTACCGGCAGCGAAAGCCAGACGAGGCTTGCGGCATTCTCTGTCAGGGAAAGCACCCATGCCATCGGTAATGCCAAGACGATAAAACGCAGGAGCGAAATGACCAGCGAATAGATGCCCTTACCCAATGCCTGACACACGCCCTGTAGAATAATGTTGGCACCGGCAAAGAAGAAACCGCAGGTAATGATTCGCAATGCCAACACACAAAGCTGGTGAGATTCCCCCGTAACGGAGAAAATGCCCACAATCTGACGGGCAAAAAGCTGCAAGAGAGCGATGCCGATCAGCATGATGACGGAAACATAGATCAAACCATAACGAACGGTCTGCGACACGCGCTGCTTGTTCCTAGCTCCGAAATTATAGGAGATAATGGGGATTGAAGCGTTATTCAATCCGTATCCCGGCATGAAAATGAAGTTTTGCAGTTTGTAATAGACGCCATAAGCCGTGACAGCCGAAACGGAAATCGCCCCTAAAATCAGGTTTAGCATATAGGACATGATTGGCGTCAAAATCTGCATGACGATAGCGGGTAATCCAATGGAGTAAATGCTGCCAAGGGTCTGCCGTTCCGGCTTGAGATAGCGAATATTGCTTTCGATGCCGACGCCTTTTTTGAAATATACTGTCGCAATCACGATGAGAGACACAAACTGCCCGATGACCGTAGCCCATGCAGCCCCGGCTACACCCATAGCGGGGCAGCCCAGAAGCCCGTAAATCATAATCGGGTCGAGGATGATATTGGTCATCGCTCCGGCGAGCTGGCAGATCATGGTGATGGTGGTTTTTCCCGTTCCCATTACGATTTTCTCAAGGCACATATAACCCAAGGTACCGAGAGAGAAAACCGTAATAATGCGGAGATAGGTCGTTCCCATTTCCGCAATCACCATGTCCGTTGTTTGCGAATGGATAAAGGCCTTGACCGAGGTCAGCCCGAAAAGGAAAATCAGCACAAAATAGCATAGGGTCACGAAAATTGCGTTGCCTGCCGTACGGCTGGCCTGTTCCCGATTTCCGCGCCCCAGATTCTTGGCAATCATAGCGTTGATGCCGACGCCGGTTCCAACGCCCAGCGCCATAATCAGCATTTGAATAGGAAATGCCAGCGTCAGCGCGTTGATGGCCTTGTCGCCCATATCTGCGATCTGCGCCGTATTGGGAATGTGAGAAACGAAATAGGTATCGACAACGTTATAAAGTGCCTGCCCCAGCATGGAGATCATCATGGGCGCACCCATGTTGAGCAGCAGGTTCCTGATCGGCATTTCTGCCATTTTATCCATGTGCTTATTCCTCCGTATTGCGATATGGGTATTCTTCCTCGTTGATGGGAATATCCCATGCATGCAGCAGACTGTCCAAAAGTCCCGCAAGCTGCTGTTTCTTCCGCTGCGGCATCGCATCGAAAAGCTTGTCAGCGTATGCCTGCCTGTTTTGGAGTGCCTTTATCGCGGCAGCCTTGCCTTGTTCCGTCAGTTCAACATCCACATTTCGCTTGTCCTGTTCGTTTTTGCAGCGGCGGATCAGACCGCCCTTTTCCATGCCATCCAACTGTTCGCTGAGCGTTGCGGAGCGGCGTCCGGTCAGCTCGATCAATTCCCGCTGGGTCAATACACCATATTGGTTCAAAAGAACCAACAGTCGTCCCTGCCCACGAAATTTTTCCTGCGTCTGCATGAGGTGAGAAATCTGGTGCATCATCCCCAGCAGGCGTAAATTCAATTCGTTGTCCATGAGTCCACCTCGAAAATCGTTAGGGTGCTTGCGATTGAAAAGTATAGCACCGATGTTTCCGATTTGCAAGGGTCCTAAAGAAAAAAGCGGTTCATTGTAACGATGCCTGACCCTTTTCCGCATGCGCAAAAGGGAGTTGACTTTCTCATTTAGCTGTGTTATACTTCCTCCAAAACTACGACAAATCAATATAGGGACAGCTGTGTAGCATCTGCGTAAATCCGAGCGTATGACCCGGAGCTTATGCAGGTGTTTTTTTGTATTCTATCTTCAAGGTTACAGAGGTGAACGGACGATGAAGACAAGACATGATCGGTGGCTTGCGTTTCTGACGGCTGCGCTTGCCGTCTGCTTTTGTGCGTCCATGACCGCAGGAAAATATCCTGTTTATGTCACAACGCTTGGCGAAAAAGCCCACACAGCAGGTGAAATCATTCTGGCGGAACTGCTGTAACGCAGGGAAAGTCAATACAAAGAATCAGATGCTGTCTCAAAATGGCTCGATCAAGCCATGCGGGGCAGCATCTTTTTGCGACATTTTTGGGATAAACGAAAACAGAGTGCAGAAAAAACGGCACTCTGTTCAGACTGTAGACAAAAAGCTATCGTTCCGATTCCGCATTGGAACATGCAAAAAACCGCCTCAGCCGTTCAAAATCCTCCGGCGTGTCGTTATCCAGCACGGTTCCGCGATCCGCGACATCCAATTCGGTCAGAATGCATCCGCTGCTTTCCACTGCGCCGCGCAGACCGCCCGGACCGTCATAGGTCATCAGCATGGGAATGAGAGAAGCGTCCAAAATGACGGGGTGTCCGGCTTCTCCGTGATACATGGGTCGCACGAAGTCCCCGGAGAGCGCAAGCAGGTCGCGAACGGTTTGCGGCGAAACCAACGGCACATCGGCGGGGGAGATGAGGATGCGGTCGGCGTGTCCATGTAATGCGGACAACCCGATGCGCAGGGATTCGAGCTGCTGGGTGTGCGCATAATTGGGGTTGAACGCGAAAAGAACGCCTGCGTCAGCCAGATGGGCTTCAATCCGTGCGCGGTTATGCCCGGTGACGACGACGATGGTTTCCGCGCCCGCGCCGCGCATGAGGTCGATCACATGGCGGATCATGCTCTTGCCGTCAATCATCATAAGCGGCTTAAACTGCTTCATCCGGGAGGACAGCCCCGCCGCGAGGATCACGCCGCCGAGTCTGCTCATGAGCGTGCACATTCGCCGTCATCGCCGACGAGAATGGCAATGCCGTGCTCAAGCGTCGGCAGGATAAAGGAAAGATTTTCTTTGACGGCTTTGGGGCTGCCGGGCAGATTGACGATCAGCGTCTTTTTGCGGATGCCGCTGACCGCACGGGAGAGCATGGCACGCGGCGTGATTTGCAGGCTGGCCATGCGCATGGCTTCGGCGATGCCGGGCGCCATGCGTTCACAGGCGGCGAGCGTCGCTTCCGGCGCGTTGTCGCGCGAGGAAAAGCCCGTTCCGCCCGTGGTCAGAATCAATTCGGCAGTGTTGCTGTCGCAAAGGGAGATGAGCGCATCCGTGAGCCCCTGCCTGTCGTCGCTGAGCAGCTGACGGCTGACGACTTTATATCCGGCTTCTTTGACCATATCCTCGATGACCTGCCCGCTCACATCCTCGCGCTCGCCGCGTGCGCCTTTGTCGGACAGGGTAATGACGGCTACTCGATACATATTCATTCCTCCACGGTTGTGATGGTGTCGCCCTCTTGAATGTCGCCGCCATGCAGAACGCGCGCAAAGATCCCCTCGTGCGGCATGATGCATGTACCGACACGCTTGAAGATGGCGCATCCGCTGTGGCATTCCTTGCCGATCTGCGTGACTCCAAGCAGAACATCGCCGCATTTTAGCTTTGTGCCGATGGGCAGCGTGCGGCAGTCGATGCCGTCTACCAGCAGGTTTTCGCCGAACGCGCCGTCGGCGACGTTCGCACCGAGCTTATTAAATTCAACGACTTTCTGATAAGAAAGCAGGCTGACCTGACGATGCCAGTTGCCTGCGTGCGCGTCGTTTTCGAGCCCCCAGTTTTCGATGACGTGCGCGTGATGCACGTTCTGCTTTTCCGTGCCCTTGGCAGGACTGATGCAGACGGCTTTGATGATTCCCTGTTCCATGATTTTATCCTCCGATTTCATTCATGCGCCGTCCTTCTTGGTCGGGCAGCGCTTCATAGAAGCCGTGTCGCTGCGGCTTTTTTTGTATGGCGTCGTAGATGGCGGCGGTGATCTGCTCGTCGGATGCGCCGGAGCGAAGCAGCTCGCGCAGATTCAGCCCGGCGCTGTGATTCAGGCAGAGTTTCAAAAAACCGTCTGCCGTCAGCCGGACGCGGTTGCAGCGGTCGCAAAATTCATGGCTGACCGCGCCGATGACGCCGATGGATCCGACGAAACCGTGCGGCTTGACATAACGCGCCGGGCCGTCGCCGTGGCGCGTCTCATCCGGCAGGAGCGTGCCAAACGCAGCTTCCATCTTGGCGAGTACTTCATCCGTCGGAATGGGAGAGAATGCCGCGCCGCATCCGACGGGCATCAGTTCGATAAAACGGACGCAGACGGGCTGATCCTGAGCAAGCGCGGCAACGGAGACGAGGTCGTTTTCATTCATGCCGCGTACAGGGACGGCGTTGACCTTGACGGATAGACCGCAGGTCAGTGCTTCGTCAATCGCATCCAGCACAGGCGCGACGTTCCCCAAACGGGTCATCTGCCGATAGCAGACGGGATCGAGTGTGTCCAAGCTGATGTTGATGCTGGTCAGCCCTTTATCTCGCGCTTCCTGCATTCTTCCGCGCAAAAGGAGCGCGTTTGTCGTCATGGCGATGCGGGAGAGACCGCCCATTTCATGCAGATTTTGCACAAGCTCCAGACATCCGCGCCGTGCCATCGGTTCGCCGCCCGTGATGCGCACTTTTTGAACGCCCAACGGCTGCATGAGGCGGACAAGGCGCACGATTTCCTCATAGCGAAGCAGGGAGTCGTGCGAAATGGAGGATACGCCGTTCTCCGGCATGCAGTAGACGCAGCGCAGATTGCAGCGGTCTGTGATGGAGATGCGCAGATAGTCGATTTTACGACCGCAGGCGTCAAGCATCTGCATTCACCTCAAATTCGGGATCATTCACAAATTCACCGCTCTTGCCGCCTGTCTTTTTCGCCAGATGGATGGAGCCGATTTCCATGCGCTTGTCAATCGCCTTGCACATGTCATAAATGGTCAGCAACGCGACGGAAACGCCGGTCAACGCTTCCATTTCAACCCCCGTTTGCCCCTGCACCTTTGCCGTGCAGACACACTCGATTTCGCAGGCGGTTTCATCGATATGGAAATCGACGGTCGTTTTGCCGATGAGCAGCGGATGGCAGAGGGGAATCAAGTCGCTGGTACGCTTGACAGCCATGATGCCTGCAACGCGTGCCACGCCCAGCACATCGCCCTTGGAAGCGCTTCCCTCCCGAATGGCCTTCATCGTATCCGGGCTGACGCGGATTTTGCCCTTTGCAACGGCTGTCCGGCTGGTTTCGCGCTTTTCGGTCACGTCCACCATGATGGCTTGTCCATTTGCATCGAAGTGAGTCAGTTGTTCAATCATGACGGCATATTCCTTTCCAACAAAACCTCGATGATGCCGCCGCAGACCATGCCCTCATCCTCGGCGGCTTCGGCGGTCATATCGACCTCGATCAGCTGAACCGGCGGGAAATCCTGCGGGCTGGTGAGCATCATTCGAGCCCGGCGCATGACGTCCGCTTCTACACAGCCGCCGCCGATCGTGCCGATGGCGTGACCGTCCGGCAGAATGAGCATCTTGGTGCCCACGTCGCGCGGCGCAGACCCCTTGCGGGAAACAATGGTTGCCAAAACGGTTGTGGTGTTTACGGCGTTTTCACCGCAAAGCTCGCGCACGATTTCGCGGGGATAGCCGCCCGTGCGCCTGACTGCATTTTTCACCTGAATGATTTCAGCCATAATGGCGATGGCAATCTCCTCCGGTGTTTGAGCGCCGATATTCAGACCGATGGGCGTGTGAACGCTGCTCACGACTTCGGGGTCGCCGCCGCCTTCGATAACGGATTCTTTGACAAAGCCGACGCGGCGGCGGCTGCCGATCATGCCGATATAGGCGTGCGGCTTGCGCACGATGGCGCTCAGGCAGGCTTCGTCATAGCGATGACCGCGAGTGACGATGATGAAGAACGTGTCGTCGTCGCCTGGAATTTTGGCGAGCGCTTCTTCAAACGGCTCGCAGTAGACCGTGGTTGCCTGTGCGCGGCGGGCATTGTCGGCGAAATACGGGCGGTCGTCGATGACAGTTACGGGGCAGCCGAGCATGCGGATCATCGCGATGAGCGGCATGGAGATGTGCCCCGCGCCGCAGATGACGAATTTCTTTTCCTGTCCCAGCACTTCGACGAAGACGCGCAGACCCGCGATCTGGGCGATACCGTTGCCTGAGACAGCCAGCGTTTCATCAGCATGTTCAGAGAAGAACGAATCGCTTTCCCACGCGATTTTTTCGGCGGAAACGAGGCACTTTGCCCCTTGCTTGTCTTTGGAAAGCACGGTCAGCGCGATGTTTTGTGCGTTTGGATTGATTTCGGAAAGCGTTTCATAAAAGCTGTTCATGGATGTATTTCCTTTCTAATGCCAGAGCGACGGTATAGCGGCTCTGCCACGCGGCAAGCGCCTGCGGGGTGCTGCACTTGGCTTTGGATTTTGCAAACCGGGCTTCAAGCGTGACGGGAAATGTGTCATGCGTCAACTTGTCCGCCAGATAGAGAATTTCCGCTTCAGGGGAGGGCATGCTGCCCAAGTCGTGATGGTGCGCGATGATATCCGCCAGCAGGGGATAGCCCGACGCGTCGAGCTTTTGCGCGGCTTTTTGCGGGTGCTCGCGTCCGACTGCGCGGCACATGTCGTGCAGCAGTGCGGCGGCGCGGAGCAGACCGTGATCGAGCGGAACGCCGCTCTGCTCTGCGATGTGGAGCGCACAAGCCGCGACGGCTTGACTATGCGCACGAACGTCGGGCGGCGTATCGCATAAGGCGTAAAGCGATTCGATTTCAGCATCGGATGGAACGGGGAACGGCATGCAGCCGACGGAAGAAACGGAAAAACGGTTGCTTCCGCGTTGAACGACCGTTATGCCGCCCCAGGGTTGTCGGATGGAAAGGATGTCGTCGGGAGAAACGGACATTGCGCCGCAAAGCCAGCCGCGCAGGATTCCGCCGTGCGTGACGACTACCATATCGCCCGCATCCTCCGGCAGAGATTGGAGAAAAGCGTTCAGCCGCCTGCCTGCTTCCACAAAGCTCTCGCCGTCGGGCGGCGCGGTCGTGCCCATGTGCTTGCCGCGAAGGGCGTACAGGTCGGGGTAGCGCATCCGTATTTCATCAAAGGGAAGGTTTTCCCATGCGCCGACGCGCATTTCGGTGAGCCGCTTGTCGATGAAAACGGGAATCGTGCCGCCGGATAAAATATCTGCCGTCTGTCTGGCACGAAGAAGCGGGCTGGCATAAAGGGCGCGGACGGAGCGCATACCCAGCCAGCGGGCGAGCTGCTGCGCCTGAAAAATCCCCGACGCATCCAGCGGCAGATCGGTTTGGCTGATGCAGCGACGGCGGTTATCCTGCGCAGAGGCGGACGCATGGCGGATGAGATAGAGCGTTTGAGTCATACAGATACACACTCGTTTGTTTCTGGATTCACAATGTAGCCCTATTGTACGCTGGTAGCCCATCTGAAAACAGTAGCCTTGGCTACAGGTGTTCGAGTTGGCGCTGTGAGAAACATGAAAAAAGCGGATGATTTCATGTGGTTTTTTCGGAATGAGGAGTTGAGCCTTGAAGAAAAAGAATAAAAAAATCACAAATTGTTACCTGCGCTACTTTTGAACAAGGGTAACAGGGGCTACAATCAATACAAAAATGAAATTTGGAAAGGGATGCGTCACACCCTTCCTGATCGAGAAACGAGGAGAAAAGTATGCGTCTGATCAATACAACCGAGGCTGAGGGTCATGTTCTCTGCCACGATATCACCGTCATCGTCAAGGACGTCAAGAAGGGCGTCGCCTTCAAGAAGGGGCATGTCGTGACGAAAGAGGATATCCCGGAATTGCTCAAGCTGGGCAAGGATCATCTGTATGTATGGGAGAAGGACGACAGCACGTATCATGAGGACGAGGCGGCGGCAATCCTGCGCGATATCTGCATGGGAAAGAATATGCGTGCGACCGAACCGAAGGAAGGCAAAATCGAGCTGGTCGCGACCTGCGACGGTCTGTTCGTGATCGACAGCGAGAAACTGCAGGCGGTCAACGATATCGAGGAAATGATGATCGCTTCCCGTCATGGCATGACACCGGTGAAAACCGGAGATAAGCTGGCGGGCACACGTGTGATTCCGCTGGTTATCAAGAAGGACAAGATGGAGCTGGCGAAGCAGGCGGCGGGCGACAAGCCGATAATGAACGTCGTGCCGTTTAAGCCGCTGAAGGTCGGCATCGTGACCACCGGCAGCGAGGTCTATTACGGACGCATCACCGATACGTTCACGCCGGTTGTTGAGCAGAAGATTGCCGAATACGGCATGACGGTCATCGGTCACGAGAAGTGCCCGGATGACAAAGAGATGATCGTCGCCGCGATTCATCGGCTGCTTGCTCAGGGCGCAGAGCTGATTCTGACCACCGGCGGCATGAGCGTCGATCCCGACGACAAAACGCCGGGTGCGATTCGTGCGGCGGGTGCAAGAATTGTGACTTACGGCGCACCGGTTCTGCCGGGCGCGATGCTGCTCGTCGGCTATTTCCCGGGCGAAAACGGTGAAGTGCCGGTGCTTGGGCTGCCGGGCTGCGTGATGTACGCCAAGCGGACGATCTTCGATCTGGTGCTTTGCCGCGTTGCGGCGGGCATTGAAATCAAGCGCAGGGATATCACGCGCATGGGCGAGGGCGGTCTCTGCCTGAATTGCCCGGTCTGTACCTACCCCAACTGCGGATTCGGTAAATGAGATGAAGCCGTTTAGTCGCTTTCCCGGACTTGGGGCAGCACCCCAACCGTTTCCCTTTTTTCGTGCATAAGGGCGCGTAAATCCGAGCCCGTTGCAAATAAAGATTCCCTGAAAAACGGGAAAGAAGGAGTACCATGATGAAGAAACTTGCTTGTCTGCTGCTGGCGATGCTGACGCTGGGCGTCGGCGCGGCCGTGGCCGAAACGACGGAGGTTGTCGTGTTTGCGGCGGCTTCCATGACCGAGACCCTCGGTCAGATCAAGGCGCTGTATGAGGCGGCGCACCCGGATGTGTCCATCACCTACAATTTCGATTCCTCCGGCACGCTCAAAACCCAGATTCAGGAGGGCGCTTCCTGTGACCTGTTCATTTCCGCGGGTCAGAAACAGATGAATCAGTTGGATATCACCGCGGATGCGGCGGTCAACACCGACGGTTTGGATTTCGTGAATTCGGACAGCCGCATCAACCTGCTGGAGAACAAGGTTACGCTCGTCGTGCCGGAAGGCAACCCGAAGGGCATTGAGAACTTTGACCAGCTTGCCGAGCGCCTCAAGGTGGGCGACGTGCTCCTTGCGATGGGCAACAGCGACGTGCCGGTTGGTCAGTACACCCAGAAGATCCTTGCGTTCTACGGTCTTGATGAGAACGAACTGACAGGCAAGGGCTGTATCACCTACGGCACCAACGTCAAGGAAGTGACCACGCAGGTTGCGGAGGCGAGCGTGGATTGCGGCGTCATCTACTGCACCGATGCGTTCAGCGCGGGTCTGACCGTGGTGGACAGCGCGACCAAGGAGATGTGCGGTCAGGTCATCTACCCGGCGGCTGTGCTCAAGACTGTCGAGCATGCCGACGCGGCGCAGGCGTTCCTTGACTACCTTGTGACCGACGAGGCGATGGCGATCTTCGAGAGCGTCGGCTTCTCTCCTGTGAAGTAAGATGAACGGGTATCCGTTATGGAACTCGCTGCGCATTGCGGCAATCAGCTGTGTCATCGTGTTTTTTGTCGGCATCTGGGCGGCGTATTACGTCGCCCGGATGCCCCGTGCGGTGAAAGGTCTGCTGGATGTGGTGTTGACGCTGCCGATGGTGCTTCCACCGACGGTCTGCGGCTACTTCCTGCTGATGCTTTTCGGTGTGAAAAGACCGTTGGGCATTTTTCTCTCTCGGTTCGGCATTAAATTCGTGATGACTTGGTACGGCGGCGTTCTCGCGGCAGCGGTGGTCGCCTTTCCGCTGATGTATCGCACGGCACGCGGCGCGTTTGAGAGCTTTGACGAAACGCTGGCATATGCCGGACGGACGCTCGGTCTCTCGAATACCTACATCTTCTGGCGCATCCGCATGCCTGCCTGCCGACAGGGGATTCTGGCGGGCACGGTGCTGGCGTTTGCGCGTGCGCTGGGCGAGTATGGCGCGACGAGCATGCTGATCGGCTATACGCCGGGCAAAACCGCGACCATCTCTACGACCGTTTATCAGCTTTGGCGCACCAACGATGAAGCGGGCGCGTTCACTTGGGTGATGATTAATCTCGCCATCAGCACGGTGGTGCTGCTCGTGGTCAACATGCTGGAAGCGCGTCAGAAAAAGGCGGTGAGACGATGAGCCTTTCGGTGGATATCGAAAAAACGCTCGGCGCGTTTCACCTGAAAGCCGCCTTTGAAACGGACGGCGGCATTCTCGGTCTGCTTGGCGCGTCCGGCTGCGGCAAGAGCATGACGCTCAAGTGCATCGCGGGCATTGAAACACCGGACAAGGGCAGGATCGTCCTCAACGGCGTGACGCTGTTCGATTCCGAAAAGCGCATCAATGTGCCGCCGCAGAAGCGTCAGGTTGGCTATTTGTTTCAAAACTACGCCCTGTTTCCGAACATGACCGTGCGGCAGAATATTCTCTGCGGTCTGCGCCATGTAAAGGACAGAAAAGAGAAGGAGGAGCGGCTTGCGCATGCAGTAGAGCTGATGAAAATCGGGGATTTGCAAAACCACAAGCCGTACCAACTCTCGGGCGGACAGGCGCAGCGCACCGCACTGGCACGCATCCTGGTCAGCGATCCGCAGGTGCTGCTGCTGGATGAGCCGTTCTCCGCGCTGGACAGTCATCTGCGGCTGTATCTGCAAATGGAGCTGAAGGCGCTGCTGGCTCGCTTTGGGCATGACGTCATCATGGTGACGCACAGCCGCGACGAGGCATATCACATGTGCGACCGCATCGCGGTGGTGGATCGCGGTCAGCTGTTGACCGTGAAGCCGACGAAGGCGTTGTTTGCCGACCCCGGCAGCATCCGCACGGCGGCGCTCACGGGCTGCAAAAACATCGCGAAGGCGAAGAAAGTCGGCGAATACGAGGTTGAAGTGCCCGAATGGGGCGTTCGGCTGAACACGGCGCAGCCTGTCGGCGACGGCGTGGTCGCGGTGGGCATTCGTGCCCATTATTTCAACGTCAAATCGACGCGGAACCGCTATCCGATCGTCTATGCGGGCGAGATGGAAGAACCGTTTGAATGGACGGTGCGCTTTCGCTTTGCCGGGCAGGACGAAACGAGCGAAGCGCTCTGGTGGCGCGTGACGAAGGATAAGCGTCCGCAGGAATTCCCGAAGGAATTCGGCGTTGCCCCAAGCAATATTTTGCTTTTGTATGCTTAATGGCTTTTCCTTGAGCTGATTTTGCGATATGATAACAGATGAAAGGCGGTCTGACAGATGGAAACGGTGGTCATTCTCGGCGCGGGACAGATGGGACGTGCGGCACGCAATCTGCTGAACATGAACAACATGGAGCTGGTTGCTATCGGCGACAACCACCCGCAGAAGTGGGATTATGGCGCTGAAATCCAGATTCTGCCGATTGCCGAGGCGCTGATGGCGGATCCCGATTGCGCGCTCATCGGCGTGTTGGATGACGAACGGGCGGGACAGCTCAAGCGGCAGGCGAGAGAATGCGGGTATCAGGGACGGATTCTGGCGCTCAGCGACGTGTATACCATGTTCGATGTGCGCGGCGCAACGTTCAGGCGGATTGCCGACCGTGTGGAAGCGACGAATGTTCCGGGCAGCATGGCTGAATTGGGAACATATCGAGGGGATTTTGCATGGCAACTCAATATGCGCTTTCCGGAACGGACGCTGTACCTGTTTGATACGTTCGATGGATTTGATGCGCGGGATATTTCGACGGAGCGCGAAAAAAGCAGCGCAAAAGCCGATGCGCATGATTTTGGAAATACGCGCGAAGCGGATGTTCTGGCGCGCATGCCTTTTGAGGAAAAGGTCGTGATTCGCAAGGGATTTTTTCCGGAAACGGCGCAAGGGCTGGAAAAAGAGCGATATGCCGTTGTAAGTCTGGATGTGGATCTTTATGCGCCGACGTTTGCGGGGCTTGAATACTTTTATCCAAAGCTGAACGAAGGCGGCGCGATTGTTCTGCACGATTATAACAGCCTGCGCTTTGATGGCGTTCGACGCGCTGTGGCGGATTATGAACGGAAATACGGAAGGCTTGATTTGATTCCGCTCAGCGATTTGCACGGCACGGCGATCATCGTAAAGCCGTGGAACGAACGGAAAGCGGGTGAAGCGGAATGACGACCAAGTATATTGGCAGTTTGGGCAATCTGGAGGGCGAGGAGCATACGCGGCTCTGGTTCGGACTCAGCAGCCATGAAAAGTTTTCCAATCTCGGCAAACCCGTTTCATTTGCTAAGGGCGAAATTGTGGCGCAGGCAGGACGGCATCCGACTCATTGCTACTATGTGCTGGAAGGGCGCATGATGGCGTTTGAATACACGACGACGACAGGCGAGCGTTATTACAATTTCAACGAAGCGGGTTCGCTGGTGATGGAAGCCAATATTCTGCTTGAACGGGATACGCCGGTTTCCTTTGTTGCCATTACGGATGTGAAAGCAAGAGCCATCTCTCGGGAAGAACTCCTCCGTGCGCTGAAGGAAGACGACGCGCTAGCGCTTGAAATCATGACGAGTCTGAGCTATAAATTCATGGCAGCCATGGATCAGGTGCGCGAAGCGACCCAATGCAATGTGGCGTGGAAGGTCTGCAACCTGCTGCTGACTTTTGCGGAACGCTACGGCGTTCCTTATGACGGAAAAACGCTCATCAAAGAGAAAATCAGCCAGCAGATGATGGCAAACCTGCTGGGCGTCAACCGCATTACGATGGTGCGTGCCATCAAGGAACTGCGTGAAATGGGGTTGATCGAGCAGGTCAACGGGTTTTACTGTATTCGCGATAAAGAACGGATGCAGAAATTTATGATCGAAGCCAACGCACAGGGTAAGTAAAAGAAAAGCGACGTTCATTTGGAGCGCCGCTTCAGACTGTAGACAAAAAGCTATTCTCCCCCGAAGGGGGGGAGAATAGCTTTTTCTGCAAATGAAAGAATAGATGAATTTCTTGATTTTGTTATTCAATCCAAGCTCGCTTATGTCAACAAGCCGAAGCAGCGTTCGTTTGAAACGCTGCTTTTGCTGGAGCAAAATGGGTTAAATATACTCGATTTCGACAAAATGACGGGTGCCGTGGCTATCTTCCCAGGAATCGCTCTGCCTGATCTGCTGCATAAAGGTATCCACATAACTGCCCGCAGGACAACGAATCAACGGATAGTATTCTTTGTTTTCCATAACATGCGTAAAACCGACGTCACTTTCAAACTTTTTCATCAAGCCGTGATCGCCGATGTCGGTAACGCTGCCAGGTATGAGCATGTAAGCCAGATTTTTGCAGCCGGATACAGCATAGGCGCCGATTGAAGTCAATCCTTCCGGCAGCGTCAGCGACGTGATTTTTTTGTTGTTGTAAAACGCCTTGGGAGCGATTGCTTTTGCATCTTCCGGCAAAACGATATCTCCTTCGCAGTTTTTCCCGCTTTTGACCACGCCGTTTTCCATAATCAAACCATTTTCAAGCGTAATTTCCATCTGAATCACTCCTTTTGATTGTGGAAACCAGTATATCACGCATGCGTTTGTTAAAACAGTAACATTTGTGTCAACTGTTTCGCCCGCGCCTTGTTTGTCTTGTTTTTTCTGCCATAATGAGAACAGAACGGGGCGGAAGGCAAACGCAACAGGCCGGCGGAAGCCGAAAACGCTCCCAGAATCGTCAGGAGGTAGAACATGGTATTACCTGATTTTGAGTATCTGTGTCCCAAGACTATCGGGGAAGCGTGCAACCTGCTGCTGGAACTTGGCCCCAAAGCCAAAGTGATGGCTGGCGCGACGGACATCATCCCGCCGATGCGCGATAAAGCGTTTACGGTGGATTATCTCATCGACCTCAAGCATATCGACGGTATGCGTTATATTCGGTACAGCGATGACGTCGGGCTGGAAATCGGCGCACTGACGACGCTGCGCGAGATCGAAACGTCGCCGATCGTCAAGGCGCATAACCCTGCCGTGGCGCATGCGGCGAAGGTGGTTGCCTCTACGCAGATCCGTGCGAAGGGCACGATGGTGGGCAATATGTGCAATGCATCGCCGTCCGCCGATACGCCGCCGATTCTGCTGGCGCAGAATGCCAAGGTGCTTGTGCAGGGACCGAACAAAGACCGCTTCATCATGATGGAGGATTTCTTCACGGGCTTTAAGAAGACTGCGCTGGAGCCCGGTGAAATCGTGACCGGTTTGGTCATTCCGCCGCTGAAGGAAAACGAACATTGCGCTTACATCAAGCATGCCGTCCGCAAGGCGATGGATCTGGCGATTGTCGGCGTTGCGGTTAAGCTGACGATGGATGGCGATGTTTGCGCCGACGCAAAGATCACGATGGGCGCGGTTGCGATCAACTGCATCCATGCGCCGAACGCTGAGAAGGCGCTCATCGGGAAGAAGCTGACGGATGAAGTGATCACGGAGGCTTCTGTTGCTGCGATGAACGATTGCAGCCCGATTTCCGATATCCGTGCGTCTAAGGAATACCGCAAGGACATGATCCGGGTATTCACCAAGCGTGCCATCAAGCAGGCACTGGAAGCGTAAGGAGGCATCATCATGAAACGAGTTCTTTCTTTTACCCTGAATGGCGACCCGATTGAGGTTGTCTGTAAGGATAACATGACGCTGCTGGACCTGCTGCGCGATAAGCTCGGCTTGACCGGCACGAAAAAGGGTTGCGAACAGGGTGAGTGTGGCGCGTGCACCGTTATGCTTGACGGAAAGCCCGTCAACAGCTGCTGTACGCTGGCTGTGGAGTGCGAAGGACGCGACGTCGTGACCGTCGAAGGCATTGCCAAGAACGGTCAGCTGCACCCGATTCAGAAGCAGTTTATCGAGAAATGGGCGCTCCAGTGCGGCTACTGCACGCCGGGCATGATTATGTCCGCCAAGGCGCTGCTGGATGTGAATCCGCATCCGACCGAGCTGGAAATCCGCGAGGCGATCGAGGGCAACCTCTGCCGCTGCACTGGCTATGCCAAGATCGTGGAAGCCATTCAGGCGGCCGCTGCCGAAATGAACTGGGAGGAGGGCAAGTAATCTATGAATAAAGACTGCGATAAGAGCTATTTTAAAAAGCCGGAGTTTTACCGCCTGACCGGCGGCAATAACTACGTTCGCATCGACGCAGAGGACAAGGTTACCGGTCACGGCAAATATGTCGGCGATATCATGTTCCCGGATATGCTGACCGGCCGCATGGTGCGTTCCCCCTATGCTTATGCACGCATCAAGAGCATTGATGTGAGCGAAGCGGCGAAGCTCCCGGGCGTCAAGTGCATCCTGACCGCAAAAGATTTTGAATGGAAATCCAAGGTTGGCAACGGCGAATTTGCCGCTGAATTTGCGGATAAAGAGGTGCTCTGTTCCGACCTGGTTAAGCAGGTCGGCGATGATGTGGCTGCCGTTGCGGCAGTCGATGAAGAGACCGCGCAGCGTGCCGTTGATCTCATCAAGGTCGAATATGAAGTGCTTCAGGGCGTGTTCGATCCGTTCAAGGCGATGGATGACGATGCGCCGGAAATCCAGTGGGAAGGCCGCGGCATTCACAATATCGGCATGAAGTCGGTGATGAAGGCCGGTACGGATATCGACGAGGAATTTGCGAACGCCGCTTATGTGCAGCACCGCGATTACAAGACCCACCGCATGGTTCATGCGGCGATGGAGCCGCACGGCGCTGTGGCGACCTACCGTAACGGCGATTACACGATCTGGATGTCCACCCAGATGGCGTATGTCGATCAGTTCTGGTATGCGCGTTGTCTCGGTGTGGCGGAAAAGCATGTCCGCGTCATTAAGCCGCTGGTTGGCGGCGGTTTTGGCGGCAAGCTGGACAGCTATTCCTTCGGTCTGTGCGCCGCGAAGATGGCGGAGCTGACGGGTCGTCCGGTTCGCATGATCCTCACCCGTGAGGAAGTTTTCCAGACGACGAGAAACCGTCACCCGATCTATATGCACATCGATACGGCGTTTGCCGCGGATGGCAAGCTGCTGGCTAAAAAGTGCTACCATGTGCTGGATGGCGGCCCTTACGGCGGTTCCGGCGTGGCTGCCTGCGCTCAGTCCACTCTCTGGGCGAACTTCCCGTATAAGATCAACTCTGTCGATTTCCTCGCGCACCGTGTGTATACCAATAACCCGTCCGCAGGCGCCATGCGTGGCTATACGGCGTGCCAGGTACACTATGCGCATGACTTGAATATGCAGTATGCGGCGGATCACATGGGCATCGATCCGGTTGAGTTCCGTCTTCGTTCGGCTGCCGATCCGGGCTATGTCGCACCGGCGGGTCTGTCCATCACATCCTGCGCCTATAAGGAAACGCTCAAGACGGCTGCCAAGGAAATCGGCTGGTACGAGCGCAAGGATCATATGAAGAAGGGCGAAGGCATCGGTTTCGCGGGCACGGGCTTTGTTTCCGGCACGGGCTTTGCCGTTCTGGAAGCGCCGAACCAGTCCTCCGCCTGTGTGCAGTGCCGCCTGAACAAGAGAGGCATGGTCACGCTGTACATTGGTTCTCACGATATCGGTCAGGGCAGCGATACGGTTATGACCGCGGTTGTGGCTGAAGAGCTGGGCTTGCAGATGAGCGACGTTAAGACGTTCATGAGCGATACGTTCCTGACCCCGTGGGATTCTGGCTCTTACGGAAGCCGCGTCACGTTCCTGGCGGGCAACGCTGCACGCCGTGCCGCTGTGGACGCGAAGCGTCAGCTCTTTGAGGTGATTGCGCCGATGTGGGGCGTGATGCCGACGACGCTTGAATGTCTGGATGGCAAGGTCATCAGCAAGGAAAATTCGAAGCTGCAAATGACGATGGCTGATGCGATGTTCAAGTATATGACCGTTAAGGGCGGCGATGAGCTGGTGGGCGTCGGCTCCTTCTATCATCGCACAGATAACAGCCAATATAACGGCGTCAACACGACGAACTATGCGCCGGCATATTCCTTCTCTACGGGTGCTGTTCACCTGAACCTCGATGAGGAAACTGGCGTGTTGGATATTGACGAATTTGTGTTTGCGCATGACTGCGGTCGTGCACTGAACCGCCGTGCGGTTGAGGGACAGCTGGAAGGCTCTATCGCAATGGGTCTTGGCTATGCCGTTTATGAGCACAACGTGACCAAGGAAGGCAAGATTCTGAATCCGAACTTCCGTGATTACCGCCTGCCGACGGCGCTGGATATGCCGAAGATGCGCACGTTCTACGACTATGCGCCTGACGACGAAGGCCCGCTTGGCGCGAAGGAAGCCGGCGAAGGCTCCGCAGCGCCGGTTGCGCCTGCGATTGCTAACGCCGTCAATATGGCGACGGGCATTTATCTGACCGAGCTTCCGCTCGATCCGGAACACCTGTGGCGCGCGATGCGCGGTCTGAAGGATGATCGCTGCACCAACCACATGCCGGAGGACGAGGAAACCCGTCAGCGCTACATGCATCCGGACGACTAAACAACACAAACAAGCATGAACGGAAGACCTCCTGTCTGGTGGCAGGAGGTCTTTGTCTGTTTGCTGAAAGATGCAGACCTGCATAGAACAAGCCCCTTCCGTTGACGGCGGAAGGGGCTTGTGTCATGTTTTTAGACGTGCGGCAGATCGCGCATATCGAGCTGCCTGTCTTTTTCGTTGAAGACACGCTTGGCAATCAACATGCCAATGCGTTCGGCAATCAGCGAAAGCACATAGCTGACGATGTACATAAAGACAAGATCGCCGGCGACCGCAGTCCAATAATAAGGCGCGGTAAAACCGACGTTGACGCCGACCAGCACCAGCGTTGCGCCGGTATTATAAAACAGCGTCGGCACGAGGTTGGAAACCAAACCAAACGGGAGGAAATCCGGCTTGAGGTGCAGCGCACCTGCCAGATGATCGCCCCAGAGCTTGCTGGGGAGAACAATTGAAATGAGCATGATGACCAGAAACGCGGTGCCCCAGTTGGAAATCAGGCGTTCGATGGTCAACGGAGCTTCCGGGGTAACGGCGCGAATCGTTGCGATGGCTGCCATACACAGAGAGAGCAGAACGGCAATCACAATGCTGACGATCATGCCAAACTGGTTTTTGAAGAATTTAAGCATAAGGTTCATCCTTTCTTATGTTCGGTCTATTCGGCATACAGGCCATAGCCGATAGAACGAAAATGCGATGCAAGGTGAAACGCTTATATGCTGAAGGGGATCACGGGTGGATGACCACCGCGGTGCCGCGCGCGTCGCCGAGGGAAATCATCAGCAACGCGCCATATTCGGCTTCCAGGTCGGCGACAGCCTTTGCCGCGCCGGGATACATCGGGTCGTTTAAGCCGAAGAGTACGATCATGCCGCCCTGGCTCATGCGCGGGAAGAAGAATTTGAGCGCCGACAGTGTTGGCGCGTAGAGTGCCGCGTCGAGGACAGCAAGGGCAAAATGCTCATCCTCCAAGTCGAGCGCGGTTTCGGGGAACCAGCCTTTGCGAATGACGGCTTTATCCGGCGTGGGGAGACGCAGTTTCAGCTCGTCTGCCTTTGCGTCGGCAAAGCGGCCAGGCATTGCATGGGTATCCGGAAACTGTTTCTTTTCTTCCTCGATGTCTCGCGGGTCAAGCCCGGAAAACGTGTCGAAAAGATAGAGGGTTCGATCCGGCAGGAGCGCGCTCAACTGCCATGAAGTATCGCCGCGATAGCAGCCCAGCTCCGCAATGCTGCCCGGAACGCCGAGAACTTGAATGCGCTCGGCCGCGCGGCGCAAGGCAGCGGAACGGACAGAAAACTGGCTCATCAGTTCGTTGAAAAACAGAATATCACCTAAGTATCCGGCTTTGATGACCGTATAGCGCAGCGAATTGGCGGTAGCTTCGTCTGCGGCGGCAATGACGATGACATCCGGATCAAAACCGACGGATAAATCAACAGGCATAACCGGCATCTCGTCAAATTCGTCTTTGAGATCTCCGCTTTCATTGAAGACGTTCCATGCTTCGCTTCGGGTATCGCCTAACCCGACGACCTTCATTTCAAGCGGATTGAGCAGCTCGGCAACGGAAACGATCAGGCTGGAACAGCCGACAACGACTACCTTTTTCATGCGTTTTTATGCTCCTTTTCCATGGAATCCAGCGTGCACAGCCCCGCCGCGTCATTATACAGACAGGTGGCGCAGGAGGTATCATAGCCGGAATATCGCTCGTTGTTGACAAAAGACTGACAACCGGGCGTATGCGGAACGAAGGCTTGAAGGCAGATATCGCCCACATAGTTGCAATACGATGCTTTTTGACCGCAATGCCTGCAAACGTAGTCTTTGCAGACGTTCTCATGGATCGTGAAGCCATCGTAATTTTGGAAGGTTTTTCTTCTGACGGACATGGATGAAACGCTTCCTTTCTGGATGGATTGCATACTTTTTTCAATCATAGTCGGTAACGGGGAAAAAATAAAGTAATCTATGAAGCACTTGTAGATTTTTTGTCGAAGGGAGAATGTGTGCACATCTGATGTAACCGGAGCTACTTTTTTTTGAAAATGCCCTTGTGTTATGCTGACGATAACAGTAAAAAACTGTCTGTAAGGAGGAAAACAACATGGCACAAAGCATGGAGTGCGTCACGCTGACGGTCAACGGCAGAACACACCGTTTTCTGGTGGGGGATGCGGAAGGCTGCGTTGCGCCGAGCGAAACGCTGCTGGATACCATTCGCGAACGACTGGGACTGACGGCGGCTAAGCGGAGTTGCGAGCATGGCGCTTGCGGATGCTGCACGGTGATTCTGGATGGAAACGCTGTGGCAAGCTGCATGGTCTTGACCGCGGACTGTGACGGCAAATCGGTCACGACCTTGGAGGGGCTTTGCGATCCCGTAACGGGAGAGCTTTCACCGCTTCAGAAAGCCTTCGCGGAAAACTCGGCGTTTCAATGCGGTTTTTGCACGCCGGGCATTATTATGAGCACGCAGGCACTCCTGATGAAAAACCCGCATCCGTCTGAGGCGGAGCTGACGGAAGCGCTTTCTGGCAATTACTGCCGCTGCATCAGCCACTATCAGGTCATTCGAACGGTGATGGCTTTTATTCAGCAAATGAACGGGGAGGAATGCACGGATGTATGACGAGATGAAAAAAGAAGTCAAGGTCAGCGAGCATGAGTATCGCTATATTGGCAAACACGGAACTCGTGCTGACGCGGCGGATATTGTGTCCGGGCGGCAGCAGTATCTGGATGATCTGAATATCCCCAACATGCTGGTCGTGCGTGTGCTGCGCTCGCCGTATCCGAACTGTATCATCCGCAGGATCGACGTCAGCCGCGCCAAAGCGCTGGAAGGCGTGGTCGGCGTAGCCACCTACGAAAATGCGCCGGATTGGAAATGCGGCCTGCCGAATCACCGCCGTGTGCTGGATCGACATATGCGCTTTACCGGCGACAGCGTGGCACTTGTCGCAGCCCGCAGCATCGAAATTGCGGATGAAGCGCTGGATTTGATCGATGTAGAATACGACGTGCTGCCGTTTGTGCTGGACTGCGAAGAAGCGCTCAAGCCGGAAGCGCCCCAGCTTTATGATGAGTATCCCGGCAATGAAATTCCAAAGGTTACGCCGTTTTCCGAAGAACCGTTTAATCAGATTTTCGTTGGCGATGTGAAAGCGGAATTTGAACATTCAAAGTATGTTGCCGATGCGTACATGAAATACGAAAACATGGCGCATCCGCTGCCGCCTGAAAGTCCGGGCTGCATTGCACAGTGGACAAGCCCGACGGCGGTTACGGTTTGGTATAACGGTGGCGCACCGCACTTGCAGAAATTTAACACGGAGGCGTCTATTCCCGGCGTGGCTGTCCGCGTAATTGCGTGTCATGCGGGCGGCTCGTATGGCTCGAAACAGCTGATTCCGCACATGATCCTGCAAGCCATCCTGATGGCAAAAATGACCGGGCGTCCCTGCAAGTTCATCATGGACAGAACCGAGCATTTGCTCAGCTATGAGCTTCGTCAGGGCAGCCGCATTCGCGGACGCGTCGGCATGACGGAGGACGGAATCATCAACGCCGTGGAAGGCATGTGGTATACGGATTCCGGCATGAGCTCCACCTATGCGCAGGCGATGACGGCAGTCGGATTGGGCGAATGTCAGGCGTTTCTGGGCAAATGCAAAGCGTGGGCGCTGGATACCAAGCTGGTTGCAACCAATCATTCCTCGCAGGCACCGATTCGCGGTTTTGGCGGTCAGGAATGTAAGAGCGTGCTTGTGCCGATGGTTTGCAACACAATCCGTGAAGTCGGCATGGATCCGCTGGAGGTTTTCAAGAAGAATTTCGTCAAGGATGGAGACCGCTATATTTGGCGCGATAATCTGTGGTGGACGGTTCGTTCCGTGGATTATACCCGTGCGTTTGAGGAGTCTGCCAAGAAGTTTGGCTGGAAGGATAAATGGAAGGGCTGGGAAAAGCCTTACTGGGTCAGCGAGGATGGACGATTTGCACGCGGCGTGGGCGTTGGCGTCCACGGAAACGCGGATATCGGTGAAGATCCGACCGAAGGCATGGTCAAGCTGCATCCGTTTGGAAGCGTAACGTTGGAACTTTGCGTCGGCGAAACCGGCGGCGCACAGCGTTTTGCCGTGCAGAAGATGGTCGCCGAGGTTATGAAGGTGCCGTTGGACGGCGTGCAGGTCGTCGATCCCGATACGCATGGCACGGGCTATGACGCGGGCATGATCGGTTCGCGCGGCACGATCACGATGGGAACAACGGCGGTTCGGGCAGCCAAGGATGCACGCAGAAAACTGCTGGAAATGGCTTCTGAAAAACTGAATATCAACGTGGATGAGTTGGATACTGAAAACTTCATGGTCTTTTCCGTTCGCCATCCCGAAAAACGACTGCCGTGGATTGCCATTACCGGCACGCCGGAGATGACCATTACCGGCAGCGCAAAATATCGTCAGAACTTTGATAAACCGAATTTTGCGCTGTATCTGGCAGATGTGGAAGTCAACCTGATGACGGGAGAAGCGCGGTTGATTGATGCGCTGGAAGGCTCGGACGTGGGTCAAATCATCGATCCAATTAACATTCGCATGCAGGCGGAAGGCTCGTTCGGTTCGGCGGGCGGAGATACGGGTCTGTTTGAAGAAATGGTGATGGATCGGAAGATCGGTCGGTTTATGACCGGCAACATGATTGATTACAAGTGGCGCACATTCAACAATTTCCCGAAATTCGACACCGTGCTTTTGGAAAGCGAATTCGATACAGAAGCTTTCCATGCGGTGGGCTTTGGCGAAATTACGCCGTCTCCCGCGCCGGCTGCGATTTTGATGGCGGTATCGAATGCCATCGGTCACCCGATTACCGAGTATCCCTGCTCGCCGACGGTTGTTTTGCGGGCGATGGGCAAGATCAAAGCATGAGGTAAAGAAGATGAAACGTTTCGATCATATCAGCGCTCAGAATTATGAGGAAGCCGCTCAACTGCTTGCGCAGGGCGAGGGAAAACGGGACGCCATGGCAGGCGGAACGGATCTGCTCGGCACCTATAAAGACAGGCTGCTGGAGGAATATCCGGAGGCGGTCGTCAGTCTCAAAAAGATTCCGGGATATATCCGCGAGGAGAAGGAAGAGCTGGTTCTCGGCGCAGGCACAACCCTTTCGGAAATTGCGCAGAGCGATGCAGTGAAAGCCTATGCGCAGGCGTTGGCTCAGGCAGCGTATTCCGTGGCGTCGCCGCTGATTCGCAATACGGCGACGCTCGGCGGCAATGTGTGCCAGGATGTGCGCTGTTGGTATTATCGCTATCCGGATTCGATCGGCGGACGGCTGAACTGCAAGCGAAAAGGCGGAGCGACCTGCTATGCCATCGCGGGTGAAAATCGCTATCACTCGATTTTCGGCGGAATGTGCACGGGCGGCTCGGCATGTCAGCACGCCTGCCCTGCGGGAACGGATATCGCAGGATACATGGCGAAGATTCGCGAAGGCGATTGGGCTGGCGCGGCTCGTATCTTTTTGGAATACAACCCCATGCCGATGATGACCAGCCGCATTTGTCCGCATCTGTGTACAGGAGAATGCAATCAAAAGGTTTACGGTGAAAGCGTCAATATTCCCGCCGTGGAACGCACGCTCGGCGATTACATCCTCGCACATAAGGAGCGGTTTTATGCCGCGCCCGTGCAGGAGAACGGAAAGCGGGCTGCGGTTATCGGCGCGGGCCCCGGCGGCTTAACGGCAGCTTATTATCTGCGGCGTGCAGGCGTTTCCGTTACGGTATACGATGAACATGAAAAGGCGGGCGGCGTGCTGACGTACGGCATTCCACATTATCGTCTTCCTAAAACCATCGTGGACAGCTATGTGCAGGCGCTTGAGAAGATGGGCGTTCGCTTTGTTTTGAACACGACGGTTGGACAGGATATCGCGCTGGAAGAAATTCACGAGCAGAATGACGCGGTCTATATGGGTACCGGCGCATGGGCGCAGCCCGTGCTGGGTCTTGAAGGCGAAAATCTGACGGAATTTGGCTTGAACTTCCTCACCGAGGTCAATACATATTTGAAAAAGACGATAGGCGAGAATGTGTTGATCTGCGGCGGCGGCAACGTTGCCATGGATGTCGCGTTGACAGCCAAGCGGTTAGGCGCCAAAACCGTGAAATTGGTCTGCCTGGAACAGAGAGAAGAAATGCCTGCTTCCGCTGAGGAGGTGGCGATGGCTGAGGAAGAGGGCGTCCAGATTTACAATGGCTGGGGACTCGGCGCGGTGACGACGGATGAGAACGGAAAGGTTTCCGGGCTTCGCGCCAAGCGGTGTCTCGCTGTTCGGGATGAAAAAGGTCGATTCAATCCTCAATATGATGAGAGCGACACCATGCTGCTGGATTCGGATTTCATCATTCTGGCGACCGGTCAACGCGTGGACGTCGGGTTCCTTGGGAAGCTGGCTGAGCAGATGAAAACGCCGCGTGGGCTGATTGATGCGGACGTAGAATCCGGCAAGACCCCGGCTTCCAGATATTATGCGGGCGGCGACGCGGTTACGGGACCGAATCTCGCGATTCGAGCGATTCGGGCGGGACGTTCGGCGGCGCAGAGCATCCTGCGTGATCTGGGAACGCAAAGCGAGTCCTCAAACGAAAAAGCGGAACGTTTTACGCGCTTTGACGTTGCGGGAATCGAGGAAACGAAGGCGCATCATTTGGCGATGAAACCGGCAACGGAACGCACGCTGACGGATGAGGACGAGGCTTCGCTGGATATGCAGACCGCGGCGGATGAGGCAAAACGGTGTCTGCACTGTGCCTGCTACGCGGTCAGTCCGTCGGATATTACGCCCGTGCTGGTGATGCTTGGCGCACAGATTGTGACAACGGAACGCACGCTTTCCGCCAAAGCGTTGTTTACCACGAAGCTGACCGTGCAGCAGGTTCTGCATCGCGGGGAATTGGTCAAGGAAATTCGGGTTCCCAAGGCAAAGGGAGAAAACCATTACGATAAGCGCCGTGTGCGTGATGCAATCGACTTCGCAATCGTGTCGCTGGCAAGCGATATGAAGACGGAGAATGGCGTCATTCAGGAGGCGCGTCTGGTCATGGGCGGCGTTGCACCGGTGCCGTATGAATTGCCGGAGGTTGAGGCGTATTTAATTGGCAAGGAGCCGACGCCCGAAACGGCGACACAGGCCGGTGAGATTGCGATGAAGAATGCGTTTGCCATGAGCAAAAACGAATATAAGATTTTCATGGCGAAAGACGTGATTTATAATTCGATTATGAGATTGAAGTAAGAAAACTGCGGTTTAGTATCGGATTGCCCGATGCGGAACCGCAGTTTTTATTCTAAAAGTTGAGATTTAGAAAAAACATCACTCCAAAACATATTGCTCTGTAAACGACTAAGTATAAAACGGCATAAATATAAAAGATAAATTATTGCGTGTTGTGCAATAATTCATGCTGAAATCGAATTGAATCGGGCAGTGTTATATTTGTATACTGAGATCAACGAACGAGAATGATTTGTGCGCACGAATCAAGTTCAGAACGACGGAAAACAAACGGAGACATGGAAAGGAGATTCCCCATGAGAAAAACGATGGCTTTGTTTCTGGCACTCAGCGGCTTGCTGACTGCGGGCGGCGCATTGGCGGAAAATCAGTATTACACGGTCAACACGCCTGTTTCGATCGAGCAGAATACGGTGTATTCGGCAGTGATTGACGCAAACGAAGGCTGGAAATGGAACATATCCGATCACATGGATGTGACGGCATGGCTGGTGGATGTACAGGGAAACCCGGCATTTGAAAATCAGACGGGCATTGCGACGGCTAAGCTGATTTATGGCGCAGCAGAGGGAGAAGAAGAGGAAGTACCCGTTGCACTGCAAATTGATATTGATGCAGCAAAAATCGAAGGATTTACCCATAACGGCAGCTTTGATTTGTATGTCAAACCGCTCGGCAAAGGGGCAATCTGGGCTGCGGGCAATAATCACGGTCAGTATCAAAACAGTGCGGAAAAACTGGGTGAAATCAAAATCCCGGCAATTATCGTAGATGGCGAAATTACGGGGAACGCGAATAAGGAACTTGAACTGACACAGGACAGTGTAAAGCTGACATTACTGATGGATGGCGTGGATGATGCGAAAATCGATGTCACCGGCACACAAATTGAGCTGTTGGATGGCGACGGCTATTATACCTATCAGTATACGTTTGAACCGGGTGTGTTGGACGCGCAGTGGCAAAATGGCGAATCGACCTATCGGTTCGGCAATGTGAGCGGCGTATTCTCTCCGCAGGGCGGCGACGGCAACGGGCACTATCGTTTCCGCATCGGCATCAGCGGACTGAAATACAACGGTCTGCCACTCTCGGAAGCGATTGTCCGCACGGATTTGTATACCTTTGGTCGCACGTTTGCCGTTGACGGTGGCAGCATCATCCGCAATACGCAGCCGGAATGGAAGACTGACGCGGAGATTCCGGTGCTTTGCGACGCTTACCCGGATACGTTCAGCGCGGAATGGCCGGTCGGGTATGATGCTTCCGGCGTGACGGTGGAGGATGTTTCGATTCGTCTGCTGAGCGAATACGGCGACGAGCTGACGCTGGAGGCAGAAAAGGATTTCACCGTACAGGCAGATCGGGCGCAGACGAAAATCGACGTGAGCTATATCTACTGGGCTTATGCGCCGGTTTACACGACGATGCGCGTGGAGATTTCCAACGCCCACGTAACCTGCGACGAGCTGATGTATGAGAAGGCGGAAACGTTTGCGCATGATTATGCGATTGCGAGCGTCTATGCGTATTCCGTAATGTCCGGCGGACCGACCGGCACGCAGAGCTGGACGTATTTTGGCTTTGCGAATCTGACGGAGGCTTCACAGGTCTTTAAGCCCGCAACTTATACGCTGATGACGACGGATGAAAACGGCGAAACGGTCTATTACGGTGAAGATGCGAGCGGAAACGGCATGCTGGTCAAGTCTGAGAAAGAAGCAATCTGGTTCAACTGCGACGAAGAGTGTGGTGTACGTCTGGGAGGGCAGACCGTCTCTTATGATCGCCTGTATGATCAGGCGACGGAGAAGCTGGTCGGCAACGAAACCATTACGTTCAATAAGGCGTATACAACGGCAGAGACATTACCCAAAGCGATTTCAGAACTGGACGGGCTTGAACTGCTTCCGGGCTTTGCGCTGGGTGCAAGCTGGGAGGATCACCTCAAGTGGCCGTGGCAGAGCTTTATTGACGAAGGCTTTAAGGGCGGAACGAAATAAATAGGATAAGCCCCGCATTCGCTCGAATGCGGGGCTTTTGCATGCAATTTTACTTGACGAACGTCCGCACCAACTCCAGAAAGTGCTTGCTGCCGACATCCAGCGGATGGGTCTTGGAGTAGGCAAGGCTGATCGGCGTGACGATGCGCGGCTCAATATCCAGCACGACGAGAGCATCGTTCATCAGCGGCCGGGTGGGCTTCTTGGTCAGCAGCGCAATGCCCATGCCCTTGCAGACCAAATCGACGATGTTTTCCGCACGATAGCCGGTAAAGACGACATTCGGCACAAAGCCCGCATTCTTGCAGCTTTGCATACACAGCGAATACATAAACGTATCCTTGCCCAGCAGAATCAGCGGTTCGCCCTTGAGCTGGTCGAGATGAAGCACCTTTTCGCGTGCAAGCGGATGCGATTTGGGCAGGAATGCGCCGAGGTTATCCGTCGTGAAACGCACCTTGTTAAACTCGTTATCCAGATCATCCCACTCGCGGATAAAGGCAAGGGAACATTGGTTTGAACGCAGCATTTTCGTCAGTTGGTTGGAATCCCCCTCGATCACGTCCAGCGTGAAGCGCGGGTTTTCTTTTCGAAAGCGAACCATCACATCCGTGATGCCGTAGTGAGACATCATCGGAATGGAGCCGATGCGAATGTTGCCGTGCTCGGCGTTGAGCGCGTTGCCCAGCGCAGTGGTGTATTCGTGATGAAGCGCCGCCATCTGTCGGGCATAAGGCAGGAACAGCATGCCGAACGCGTTGAGGGTGACGCTTCTCGTTGAACGATCGAACAGCGAAACGCCCAGCTCTTCTTCCAGATTTTTGATGTGGCGGGAGAGCGCGGATTGCGAGATGAACAGCTGCTCGGCGGCTTCCATGTAGTTGCAGGTATTGGCAAGAACGACGAATTCACGGATATAGTTGAGGTCCATGCGGACGCCTCCCTTCTTGAACTGGCTTGGCGGCGGGAAGCGCCAATTATTGCACGTTCTGCATAAATGATATACAAAAGTGGTTTGATTGTCAACAGAAAATCTGCTATATTTTATCCAGATTCACGAGAGAACGAAAAACAATACGTCAAAATCGAACAAATTAGATCGAAGAAATGTGGAGGCGGAAACATGAGGGTCGGCGCGGCGACGCGTAAAATCACCCTGCCGGATGGCTTTTTGCCGACGGAGGGATTTGCAAGGCAGATCGACGAGCTGCACGTCCGGGCGTTGGTGCTGGAGAAAGAAAGACGTCTGGCGCTGCTGGTGGTGGAGCTGACCTCCCTGCCGCCGGAGGAAATCAAGGCGCTGAAAGCGATTGCCTGCGCGGCGAGCGGGGCAGAGCGAGCATTTGTCTGCGTGACGCACACCTTTTCCGCGCCGCATTTCATGCCGGATCATCAGCTGGATGAAGCGGGCAGGGCGAAAAAAGAGCAGCTTCGCGAGGCTGTGCAGAACGCGGCGCGGGAAGCGGCTCGGGTTGCTGCGCAAGGCATGAAGGAAGCGCGGCTCACCTTCGGCGAAGCACGATGCGCGGTCAACACCGCTCGCGACGTAGAAACGCCGCTGGGCTGGTGGATTGACAAAAATGGCGGCGGCTTGGTCGATCATCGAATGACGGCCATCGGCTTTACGGATGAAGCGGGCACGCGCATTGCGACGCTGCTGCATTATCCGATTCAATCCTCTGTGCTGGATGGTTCGCAGCTTTGTGAAGGCGGCAAGGTGGTTTCCGGCGATTTGGCGGGATGGATGGCAGCGGAGGTCGAGAAACGGACAAATGCCCCGGCATTGTTCCTGATTGGCGCGGCAGGCGACCAGGCACCCAGAGAAAAAGCCGTCGGCTTTATCGTAGAGAACGGCGAACTGCGGCGGACGGACAGACAGGATGATGCCATCGAGGTCGGGCGCAGACTGGCAAAAGAGATGGCACAGGCGGCGCTTGAAGCCATCGCAAGCGAACGGCCAATCAAAGCCGATATACTGGCGATAACGGAAACGGAAGTTGTCGTTCCGGCAAAGAAGATGGAGCGCGACCTGCATAAACTGCACCCGACGCGAATCGCGCCATATGAAGCGGACGGAGAGCGTATGCAGCCGGTCTGCGTGCTGACTCTGGGCGAAGCGCAGCTGGTTGGCGTTTTGCCGGAACTGAATTGCGTAACGGCAACGGCGATTACACAGGATCATCCACTGGCAAGGGTGGTTACGCTCTTTGACGGCGGCGCGAAATACATGGCGGACGCAGATTCCTACGACCGCATCACCTACGAAGCGATGAATTCTCCCTTCGGAAAGGGCGCGGCGGAGCGCCTGACCGAGGCAGCCAGATCGCTGCTTGAAAAACGGATTTGACGTTCGGGCGAAAGAACGTTAATCAGATAAAGAAAGGTGGAAAAACACAATGAAAAAGATTCTATCCATGCTGTTGGTTTTCACGATGGCGCTGACCTGCTGCTTCGGCGCGGTCGCCTCTGCGGAAGCGGACAAGGTTGTCGTGGGCATCACGATTGACCCCGGCAACATCGGTCCGTTTCAGGGCATGAGCGCGGGTCGCATCGGCATCCTGTTTACGACTTATGAATTCCTGGTGACTAAGGTCAACGGAGAGCGCGTTAACTGTCTCGCCAAAGAGATCACGCAGGTGGACGAAAAGACAGTGGACGTCGAGATCTACGATTACATCGTTGATCAGGCGGGCAACCCGCTGACCGCCGCCGACGTGGCATGGAGCTACCAGAGCGGCATGGATTCCGGCAACCTGCCCAAGCTTGCCGCGATTGCGAGCGTTGAAGCGAAGGACGATTACACCGTGCGTTTCGTGTTTAATGAGCTTTCTGCCGGCGATCTGGACGCGCTGCTGATGGAGTGCCCGATTGTGACCCGTGCGGCTTATGAAGCCAGCCCGGATCAGATGGCGACCGACCCGGTGACCACCAGTGCCTATCAGGTGACGGAATACGTTTCCGGCTCCAAGATCGTGTATAAGAATACCGGCAAGTATTGGCAGACGGATGACAGCCTTGTGCCGATGACCTCCAAGCACAATGCTGAGAACATTGAAATCGACATCATTCCGGATACCGCACAGCTGACCAACGCGCTCAAGACCCGTGCGATTGACGTTTCCGTGTGGATCTCTGCGACGGATATCGCCGACTTCAAGGATCAGCCGGGCTTCACCGTTTCCCAGATGCCGGAAAACACGACCGAGGTGTTCCTGTTCAACTGCTCCGAGCAGTCCGTGTTCGCCCATAATCCCGACCTGCGCAAGGCGATTGCCTATGCGATTGATTCCGAGCTGATTGCCGAGGGCGCTTACAACGGCGACGCCCGCGCGGTCAAGACCTACGGCAACACCAAGTACGCCGACTATGTGGAAAGCTGGAACGACGAACCGTATTACGAGTATGATTTCGAAAAGGCGAAGGAGCTGTACGCGGCTTCCGGCGCGAGCAATCTGAACCTCAAGCTGATGTATGTCACCAGCGACGAAACCGCGATGATGGCGACCATCATTCAGGCTGAACTCGCCGAGTTGGGCATCAACGTCGAGCTTTGCGGCTATGACTCTCAGCTCTTCAACCAGTACAAGTACGACGGCGCGGATCAGTGGGATCTGATGCTGGACGAAGTGGCTTCTTCCACTAACCTTGCCAACGTTTATAAGCTTGCATGGGATAGCAAAGGCTACACCCACGATGGTGCGCTGAACTACGCTGTGGATGATCAGCTCCAGAGCCTGCTCGAAGCGGCGATGAACGAAAAGACCCACAACGACGAGACGATGAACGCGTTCCACCAGTATCTGAAGGAACAGTGCTATGGCATTGGTCTGGTTCAGAAGCTGAGCAACGTGGCGCACACCGATACCATCAAGACGTTGGAGACCTGCTTCCGTGGTCAGGTTCTGCCGGGCGCCTGCGAATACTAATCCATTTGCCCCTTGTCGGGAGGCGCTGCGGCTTCAAGCGGGGTCGCGGCGCCTTCTTTCATCAACATGAACCGGCATAACGGCAAAAGAAAGAAGAGAGGGCAACATGGGAAGATATATTCTCAAGCGTCTGCTGTGGATGATCCCGGTTATGCTGGGGATTGCCATCCTGATTTTTTCCATCATGTATATCTGTCCCGGAGACCCGGCGGCGTCTATGCTGGGCACGGGGGCGACGCAGGTTCAGATCGAGGCCAAGCGCGAGGAACTGGGGCTGAATGACCCGTATATCGTGCGCCTTGGGCGCTACCTGCGCGATGTTTTCCTGCGGTTCGATTTGGGCACGAGCTATATGTACGGCACGCCCGTAATCGATGGCTTGATGGAGCGCATGAAATACACGCTGGTCATTGCGATTAGCTGTATGCTGCTGCAAATTTTCATCGGTACGCCGCTGGGCATTATCGCCGCGACGCATCGAAACGGCATCGCGGATCGAATCTGCATGTTTATCGCCATGTTGGGCGTGAGCGTTCCGGCATTTTGGCTGGCGCTGATGATGGTTGTCGTCTTCTCCGTCAAGCTGGGCTGGCTTCCGGCGTTCGGCGTGGGCGGCTTTAAGTATTACATCATGCCGTGCCTGGCCAACTGTCTGGCGGGCGTGGCAACGCAGGCGAGACAGACGCGTTCGAGCATGCTGGAGGTCATTCGTTCGGATTATGTGACCACGGCGAAAGCGAAGGGACTCTCCGAGCGTGAAGTGCTGCTCAAACATGCGCTGCCCAATGCGCTGATTCCGATCATCACCATCGTCGGCAACGGCATGGGCATGATGCTCGGCGGCACGGTCGTCATCGAGAACGTGTTCTCCATCCCCGGTATCGGCAGCTACATGACCAGCGCGATCAACAGCCGCGATTATCCCATCGTCATGGGCGGCGTGCTTCTGCTGGGTCTGATTTTCAGCCTGATTATGCTGCTGGTGGATGTGGTCTATGCCTTTGTCGATCCGCGCATCAAGGCGCAATACGAAGGCAAGAAGAGGAGGAAGAGCCATGCGTAAAACCAACGACGTGATCAACCGCCGCCGCAAGGAAGGGCAGTTCGCGCAGGTGATGCATCGGCTGCGCAAGAATAAGGCCGCCATGCTGGGGCTTGGCATCGTGCTGGTGCTCATCGTGCTGGCGATTCTTTCTCCGTGGATCATGCCCTACGATTACACGAAGATGGATATCAAGAATAAGTATGCTTCCCCCAGCGCAGCCCACTGGTTCGGCTGCGACGAGCTGGGGCGCGATATCTTCTCGCGGCTGCTTTACGGCTCTCGCGCTTCACTGAGCCTCGGTCTGCTGGCGACGCTGCTTTCCACCGCCATCGGCGTGGTGCTGGGGTCGGCCGTCGGCTATTTCGGCGGCAAGGTCGATACGGTAATCATGCGTTTGCTTGACATCCTGCAGGCCACTCCGGGCATGCTGCTTTCCATCGCGATTTCTGCGGCACTGGGTTCGGGCTTCGGCAACACGATTATCGCGCTTTCGATCGGCGGCGTGCCGATGACGGTGCGTCTGCTGCGCGGCTCGATTCTGACCGTCCGCAAGCAGGAATACATTGAGGCGGCTGAAAAGATCAATTGCAGCAAACTGCGCATCATCACCGCCCACATTCTGCCCAACGCCATTGCGCCGCTGATCGTTTCGGTCACGATGGGCATCGGCAACACGATTTTGCAGGCGGCAAGCCTGAGTTACATCGGTCTGGGCGTGCAGCCGCCGACCCCGGAATGGGGCGCGATGCTCTCCGCCGGCAAAGCGGTGATCACCCGCTATCCGCATCTGTGTATTTTTCCCGGTCTTTGCATCATGGTGATCGTGCTGAGCTTCAACATGCTCGGCGACGGTCTGCGCGATGCGATGGATCCCAAACTCAAGAATTAAGGAGGTCAACGCCATGGATGAAATCAAAAAGGATGCGCTGCTTTCCGTGCGCCACCTGACCGTGGAATACACCTCCGAGGGCGAGGTCATCCACGCGGTCAACGATGTTTCCTTTGAACTTGAAAAGGGCAAGACCATCGGTCTTGTCGGTGAAACGGGCGCAGGCAAAACATCGATTGCAAAGGCTATTCTGCGGATTCTGCCTGAGCCGCCTGCGCGAGTGAAAAGCGGTGAAATCTGGTTTGAGGGGCGCGAGCTGCTGGGGCTGAAGGAAGAGGAGATGCGCAAAATCCGCGGCAAAAATATCTCCATGATCTTCCAAGACCCGATGACGGCGCTGAACCCGATCATGCGCATCGGCGAACAGATTGCCGAGGTCATTCGCCTGCATGAAAAATGCGGAAAGGCACAGTCTGTTCAAAAGGCGAAGGAAATGCTGGAGATGGTCGGCATCCCCGGCGAACGCTATTATGAATACCCACATCAGTTTTCCGGCGGCATGAAGCAGCGCGTGGTCATCGCGATGGCGCTGGCGTGCGCACCCGATCTGCTGCTGGCGGACGAGCCGACGACGGCGCTGGATGTGACCATTCAGGCGCAGGTGCTGGATATGATTAACGAGCTGAAAGAGCGGCTCAACACCTCCATGATTATGATTACCCATGACCTAGGCGTGGTGGCGCAGGTCTGCGACAGCGTGGCGGTGGTCTATGCGGGCGAGATCATGGAATATGGCACGAAAGAACAGATTTTCGATCATCCGCTCTATCCGTATACCAAGGGGCTGTTCGGTTCGCTGCCTAATATGAACGACGACGCCGAGCGGCTTTCCCCGATCGAGGGTTTGCCGCCGAATCCTGCCGATCTGCCGAAGGGCTGCGCGTTCCATCCCCGCTGCCCGTACGCGACGGAAGCCTGCGAACAGGCGCATATTCCGCTGACCGACATGGGCGGCGGTCATCTGTGCCGATGCTGCCGCGTCAATGAACTTGCGAAGGAGGGAAAATGATGGAAACGCCCATGATCGAGGTCAAGCACCTCAAAAAGTATTTTGATACGCCCAAAGGGCTGCTCCATGCGGTGGACGATATCTCCTTCAAAATCGGCAAAGGCAAGACGATGGGCGTGGTTGGCGAATCCGGATGCGGCAAGAGTACGCTGGGGCGCACCATCATCCATCTGCTGGAAAGCACGGATGGTCAGATTTTCCTGAACGGCGAAGATATCACGCGTGTAGATCGAAAAAAGATGCACGAGATCAATGAAAAGATGCAGATCGTCTTTCAGGATCCGTATTCCTCGCTGAATCCGCGCCAGACGGTCGAGGAAATCATCAAGGAACCGCTCAAGCTCTCGGGACGCTATAAAAAACGCGCCGAGCTGGATGAAAAGACCGAAGAGCTGATGCGCCTGGTTGGCATTGATGAGCGTCTGCGGCTTGCGTATCCGCACGAGCTGGATGGCGGCCGCCGTCAGCGCGTCGGCATTGCGCGGGCACTGGCACTCAGCCCGGATTTTATTGTCTGTGACGAGCCGGTTTCCGCGTTGGATGTTTCCATTCAGGCACAGGTGCTTAACCTCTTGCAGGATTTGCAGCAGCAGCGCGGGCTGACGTATATGTTCGTTACGCACGATCTTTCCGTCGTGCGCCATATTTCCGATGACATCTGCGTGATGTATCTGGGGCAGTTGGTGGAAACCTCGCCGGCAAAGGAGCTGTTCGCCGCGCCGCTGCATCCGTATACCAAGGCGCTGCTTTCCGCGATTCCTTCCACGGATATTCACAGCAAGCAAGAGCGCATCCACCTCAAGGGCGAAATCACATCGCCGATTGACCCGAAGCCGGGGTGCCGATTTGCGGCACGCTGCCCGTATGCCTGTGAGGCGTGTCACAAGCCGCAGGAACTGCACGAGCTGATGCCTGAGCATTTCGTCTCCTGCTGCCGTGCGAAAGAGATCAACGGACTGTGAGGAAAAACGCGATGAAAGAACCGCAAATGATGGAGATCACGACCCTTGTGGAAGCCAATTCCGCGGGGGCACGGATTGCCGCTGTTGCCATCGAATACAGCGACGCGGTGCTGGGTGAAAAGCTGCGTGCGGAAGACTTTGAAATAGAAGGGTATCCGATTGTCGCGGTCTGCACCTCGGATGCGCCGCGGGGCGTGGTTGCCCGAACGGGACGCTTTGTTCAGCTGATTTTGGATGACGGAAACCCTGCGACGCGCCTTTGCCAAATGGGCGTGGACAGACGGCTGGACATCAAACGACCCGTTCTGCATGTGACGCAGAAACGGCCAGTTGAAATGGCAAGCGGCAAACAGGTCGAACCGTTTGAAAAACAACCGGCTGAACACATGGACGCGGGCATTATCGACCGCTTTTTGACGGCGAGCTTCACCACCAAAGCCGGACAAACCATGCGCTATAACCTTTACACGCCGGAGAAGATTGTCCGGGGACAGAAATACCCCGTCGTGCTGTTTATTCACGACCTGGGTTCCTGCTCGGACGACGTGCAGGCTCCGCTTTTGCAGGGAACCGGCGCGACGGTCTGGGCGCTGGAATCCGATTATGGGCGCAGACCGTGCTTTGTGCTTGCGCCGCAGTACACACGCCAGTGCGCCAACGACGATTTTGAGGTGACATGGGAAGCGGACGCGACGGTTGAACTGCTGGAAAGCCTCTGCGATCTTTACGCCATTGACCGCAAGCGCATCTACGCAACCGGGCAGTCGATGGGCTGCATGATGATTTGTGAGCTGATGCTGCGGAATCCGAACTTTTTCGCGGGCAGTCTGCTGGTCGCGGGACAGTGGGATCCGGCACGCATGGCGGCGGCAAAGCATGAAAACCTCTGGGCTGTCGTTTCCAGCGGGGACGAAAAGGCATTTCCCATCATGCGGGAGGCGCTTTACGGTATGCGCACGGCGGGCGGTTCGCTCTGCGAGGCGCATATCAATGCCCGGATGGATGCGGCGATGCTCGATGCGTTCATCCGCACGCAGAACAGCCAGAACTGCAACCTCAATTTTACATGGTTTGAAGGCCGGAGCGTGATTCCCGATGGGATGGAGGTTCACGGCGGTATGCACCATATTTGCACATGGAAAAAGGCGTATGATATCAAAGCGCTGCGCGAATGGCTCTTTGAGCAGCGGCTTTGCGAAGGGAGGATCAGCATCCATGATTGATTTTTCGTGCAAGAAGGATATCTTTTTGGAGGATGAGGATGGGCTGATTGTGCCGATGAGTGAGCCGTATTTTCGCTCGAAGTTGATTGCACCGGGCACATGGCAGGTGCTCTCCGACGGCGATTATTCGTATCTGCTGGAGGGCGACGACGAAGCGCTGCTGATTGATTCCGGCTACGGCGCGGGCGATATCCGCGCCTACTGCCAGACACTGACGGAGAAGCCCCTTTCCAAAATCGCCAATACGCATCACCACTTTGATCATACCGCCAACGACAGTTATTTTGATCTGGCGTATATGTCCGCGACGACAAAGCCGCTGGCGACAATTCCGTTTCCGAGCTTTGCGGGCATTGACTTTCCGCGCGATTACCCGGTGCAGATCGTCGGCGACGGCGACGTGATCCCGCTCAAGGGGCGCGAACTGCTCGTGTTTGAAATCCCGGATCACGCGGTCGGCAGCCTTGCGTTTCTGGACAGAAAAGAGCGGATTCTTTTCTCCGGCGACGAGTTCATGCTGATGGGCAAAAGCCTGAACGGCGGCGTGGCGCACTGGCTGGCGATGCTTCAGAAGCTCGCGCCGTATCGCGGGGATTTCGACCGTCTCTGCGCGGGCGCATGGATCATGGATGCTTCCGTCTTTGACGCGCAGATGGCCTGCACGAAGTACATTCTGGATGGGCACGAGGGCGAACCCGCCGAGGCGGGGCGTTTCCCCAATACGGAGCGGTTTGACGAGGCGGGGCGGCGGATTTGGAAACGCCGCCTGCCGCACCCCGGAGATGGGCCGAAGAACATGAACGAAGGGATTGAATATAAGCGGACGGTGCATCATGGCGGGACGAGCATCACCTATGATCTTCGCAAGCTGCACGAATGAAATCGGCATAGCATCGATTTCAAGCCGCTGACAAAAGGAGGATGACCGCATGGTCATAGATGCAAATGTGTACTGGTTCCCGGAGGCGATGTTTGAGGATGACGCGCTGCGTGCCCGCTTCTTCATGGATATCCCCCGGGGCTATGACACAAACGGCAAAATGATTTTGCGAAACGGAAAAAAACAGATTGTTATCGAGCGGCCGATCGGCTGTCCGGGTGTAGACTATATTCAGGGGGATTACACGCTGGAAGGCATGATTGCCGCGTTGGATGAAGCCGGGATAGATCGGGCGGTTATGAAGGTTCCATGCGTCCATGAGTGGATGAGTCTGGACATGTGCCGCTATTTTAACGACGGAATGGCGGATTTTGCACGCCGCTCCGGCGGCAGGCTGATTGCGCTGGCGGTGATCCCGCCGTGGGGGCATGAAGCGCAGCTCGCCGAGCTTGAGCGCTGTTATACCCAGCTAGGGATGCGGGGTGTCCAGCTCTGTGCGCATTATGGCGAGTATTATCTGGACGACGATGTATTCGCGCCTCTGTTTGAAAGGCTGAATGCCTATGGCATGAACGCCTATGTCCACCATACGCCCGTTCCGGTGGAATACGCGAGCATTGCAGATTACAACAATCTGCGCCGCAGCCTCGGTCGCTGCATGGATCAGCTGACGGCGGTTGGGCGCGAACTGTTCAGCGGTATGTTTGACAAGTATCCCAACGTGCGGTTGATTCACTCGATGCTCGGCGGCGGCTTCTTCACCTTCAGCGAAATGCTGATGCCGCACGGCCCGACGGCGTCGGATGCTTCGGGACGATTCAACGCAACCCCGGAGAGCATGCGCCGCCATCTGGCAAACAATGTATTTTTTGAAATGAGCCATGCGCAGCCGTGGGGCAAGGTGCTGCTGGAAACGGCGGTCAAGGTACTCGGCGCAGACCATATTCTTTACGGATCGTCTTCGCCTGTGAAAGCCGAGTGGATGCGCGGCGGACCCGACTTTGTGCGTGCGCTGGAAGTCAGCGAAGATGACAAAGCGCTCATGCTGTGCGAAAATGCGAAGCGGCTGTATCAAATCTGAACCTCTTCTTTGGGCTGTCTCTGAAGCATATCGGAGGCAGCCTGTTTTTTGAGCAGGGAGGAATGCAACATGAAGGGATGGTCATTCAATCAGGCACTTGAATGTTGGTGCATAGAGGATGTGGTGTACACCGAGAAAGCGGATGTGCCGCAGGCGCAGAAGCTCTCCGTTTTTGTGCCGAAGGCATATTTGAGCGAAACGGGCGAAATCGCAAAAAGCGGCGCATGCGGCATATATACGGCTCAAAACGCGCCTGTGATTTTTGAAAACAATGCGGCGGGCTATATGGAAATGCCCAACACGCATCCCGGCGAAGAACGTTTTTTTGGTGCGCCTTATCTGGCGCAGGGTATGGTGTATGTGACCTGCGGCTGCCGGGGACGATCGAGCAAAAACGCGCAGGGCGAATACGTCGGGAAAGCGCCGATGACATTGGTGGATTTCAAAACGGCGATTCGTTTTCTTCGGCATAACAGAGCGACGCTTCCGGGCGACTGGAGCAAGTTGGTCAGCGTTGGATTCAGCGCGGGCGGCGCGATGAGCGCGTTGCTGGCGGTGACGGGCGATCATCCGGATTACGACCCATATCTGCGGGCAAACGGCGCATACATGGAGGAGAGTGACGCGGTTTACGCCGCGCAGATTTATTGCCCGATCATCGACCTTGAGCACGCGGATATGGCGTATGAATGGCAGTTCGGGGCGGATCCGGAGAACGAGACGAGCTATGCTGGTCCCGCGGAAACCATGACGCCGTTCAAGAAGGCTGTCAGCCAAAGGCTTAGAAGGATGTATGTGGAGTATGTCAACCGTTTGGGGCTGCTTCACCCGCAGACGGGAGAAAAGCTGGAGCTGGGTGAAGACGGAAGAAGCGGCGCGTTTTACGAGATGACGATGCGCCGTCTGGGCGACGCGGCGAGGCTTTGCGGCGAGCTGCCGCCGACAAATTTGGATGACGATGTGCTGCATCGGCGCAGGCGGATGAAAGCCTGCACCGCGTTTGACCGATTGGATGAGCAATCCGGCGAGAATGAGCTGTTCGGAAACAGCGTGCAAAACACCGCGCATTTCAGCTTGTCCGTTGCCAAGGCCGTACAGAGCGTAGCGGAGGAATTTCCCCAAGAGGCGGCGGCACTGGCGGGCGGCTGGGAACATTGTGAGGACGAGGAATTCCAAACGAGGTTGAAGCTGCTCAACCCACTGGAATATATCCGTGATGCGAGAGGCAAAAAGGCTGCGCATTATCGAATTCGCGTCGGCGCGGACGATGCGGATACGGCATTCTCGGTGTCTATGACACTTGCTGTCATGCTGCAAAATGCGAATCTGGGCACGGTGGACGATGCGTTGGTGTGGCGTCAGCCGCACTGCGAGGCGGATGTGCCGGGGCAGATTCAAGACTGGATTCACCACATTTTTGAAGGACAAGGAGCATAAAGATCATGCAGAATCAAACCCATGACAATAGCTTTATGGAGAAGGCACCGCTCGGAAAACTGATGCGGATGTTCTCCGTGCCGTGCATCATTTCCCTTCTGGTGGCGGCGCTGTATAACATTGTTGACCAGATTTTTATCGCCAACGCGGATTATCTCGGCTCATACGGCAATGCGGCGAATACGGTCGTCTTCCCGATGACGATGATTGCGCTGTCGCTGGCAGTAATGATCGGCGACGGCGCCTGCACATTTGTGAGCATCAGCCTTGGCGCGAAAAAACTGGAGGACGCGCATAAAACCGTCGGCAGCGCGGTGGTGATCTGCCTGCTGGTCAGCGCGGTGCTGACGGTAATATATTTTATATTCAGCAAGCCGATTCTCGCGGCGTTCGGCGGCATGGTCAATGAACGCACGTTTGAACTTTCCAAGGAGTATTTCACAATCATCTCCGCGGGAATTCCGTTTTACATGTTCGGTCAGTGTATGAACCCGATCATCCGCTCGGACGGCAGTCCGCGCTTTGCGATGGGTTCTACGGTCGCAGGCGCACTGATCAACGTGGTGCTCGACCCGATCATGATTTATGGATTCAAATGGGGAATGACTGGCGCGGCTTGGGCGACGATCATCGGACAGATGGTCACGGCGGCGCTCGCTGTCTGGTATATGACGCGGATGAAGGCGGTCAAGCTCCAAAAGAGCAGCTTCAGGCTGCATTTGCCTCTCGCGGTGCGATATGTGCCGATGGGCATGACGAGCTTTTTGAGCCAGATTTCTGTGGTCGCTTCAATGGCTGCCGTCCAGAATATGACGATGAAATACGGTGCGCTGGATCCGATCTTTGGTCAGGAGGGATTGACGCAGATCCCGATGGCGGTGCTGGGCATTGTGATGAAGTTCTTCCAGATCGTCATCGCCTTCGCGGTGGGCTTTTCCGCCGGATGTATTCCCGTTGTCGGCTATAATATCGGCGCAGGGCGAAAAGACCGCGCCAAGAAACTCTTTAAAATGCTGCTTGGCGCAGAATTGGCGACAGGATTGGTTGCTCTGGCGATTGTGGAAGGGCTTCCCGGCCAGTTGATCCGCCTGTTCGGCGCGGCGGGCGAAAGCGCCTATTATACCGAATTCGCCGTTCGCTGCTTCCGCGTGTACCTGTGCATGTTGCCGCTGGCGACGATCAACAAGGGCACATTCATCTATTTGCAGGCGTTGGGCAAGGCAGCACTTTCCTCCGGCATTTCGCTGGTGCGCGAGATCGTCTTTGGATGCGGACTGCCGATTCTGCTGCCGGTATTTTTTGGATTGAACGGCGTATTGTATTCCATGCCTGTCGCGGATGCGCTGACGTTTGTGATTGCAGCGGTGGTGATTGCATGCGTGATGAAGCAGTTGGATGCGAAGAATTGAGGGGAAAAATATGCCGATTGGCGTAATGGCGGACGCGCTTTCAGTGGCACTGGGCGGCTTGACAGGCGCAGTATGCTGTAAGCGGATCAGCGAAGAAATGAAGGAAAAGCTGACACTGATCTTTGGGTTGTGTTCTATGGGAATCGGCATTTCGTCGATTGTCTGTATGAAAAATCTACCCGCGGTGGTGCTTGCGATGGTCGCCGGAACGGCGTTGGGCGTTGTGCTGCGGATCGGTCGGAAAATCGAATGGGCGTGCGGCGGCATGCAGAAAATGCTGAATCCCAACGCGGAAGAAAACGGTCTGCTGGTGACGGCAATGGTGTTGTTCTGCGCCAGCGGAACGGGCATTTACGGCGCGGTGGTTTCCGGCGTAAGCGGAGATCATGCGATTCTGCTATCGAAAGCGATTCTGGATTTTTGCACAGCGATGATCTTTGCCTGCACGCTTGGACGGATTACCGCGATGATTGCAGTGCCGCAATTCGTGATTTTGATGGTTGTTTTTATGACTGCGAAGGGATTGGACGTGGCGATCAACGAAAGGGTGGTCGATGATTTCAAGGCCTGCGGCGGCATGATTATGCTGGCAACGGGCTGGCGCATTGCAAGAATTCGGGATTTCCCGCTGGCGGATATGCTGCCCGCACTGGTGTTGATTTGGCTGTTTAGCGGCGTATGGATGACATGGGTTGTACCGATTCTATAGAAAGGAATGTTCCCATCGACACTTTACAATGCGGAGTGCTGTTCTTGCTGAGCGTTGGGTTTGTGGCAAGCAGTGTTTGTGTATAGACAAACCTGCTTGTTGAGGGAAAAATCCCCCAATCCCCCCTTGAGCCATCCCTGCGGGATGGACAGCGCATCCTTCGGACGCTTGAGCTACGAACGCTCGGCATCGGAACGGATGCGATAACAGTAAATGGACAAAAGTCTACGCCAACATGATTACCAAATAAATTGAGATAACGGCTGAACGTCTGATATTCAATTATGACTGCGCACGCCCAAGTTCTCTTACTCGTGTTTAAAGTTTTATAGGACTAACAAATTGCTCAAAAAATTTGAATTTTCTTTTACTTGCTTTTTTCCTACTGATAAGCTATGATAATAAGGCAATGAGCGATGTCCATGACATGTAAGACCGATTGCAGAAAAGCGGTCTGTTCCAGGTCATGGACATCGTTTTTACATCCTTCTTGTTAGTTGATACTAACCAAATTGAGGTGAGCTTTATTTCAAAGAGTCGATCTACTGTGCTGCTTGCGTTTCTGCTGGCTGTCCTGTCTGTTGTTTCGCTGTTTATCGGCGTGATGGATATGCAGCTTTCTGAATTGTTTGACGGGAACAGCGAACAACTGCGGATCTTGCTGATTTCGCGCCTGCCACGTCTGCTGGCGATTTTGTGTACAGGCATCGGTATGAGCGTTGCTGGCTTGATTATGCAGCAGCTCTGCATGAATAAATTTGTCTCTCCGACAACGGGCGCGACGATTTCTTCCGCAGAGCTTGGAATTTTGATGGCGATGCTGTTCATGCCCAATTCGACCCTGTGGGGCAGAGCGTTTTTTGCGTTTGTGATGGCGATCTTGGGAACGTGGGTGTTCGTTTTTTTCATTCAACGGATTCGGTTTAAGGATGCCGTGATGGTTCCGCTGGTCGGTATCATATTTTCAAACGTGATCGGCGGCGTGACGAACTTTATCGCCTATCAATATGAGATGACACAGGCGCTTTCGACGTGGTCAGTCGGACATTTTTCTCTGGTTCTGCGTGGACGATATGAGCTGGTCTGGCTTACGGTTCCGTTGGTGATGATCGCGTTTCTGTTTGCCAATCACTTTAACATCGTCGGAATGGGACGGGATTTTTCGCAGAACCTCGGTGTGCCGTATAATCTTGTATTGTTTATGGGATTGACGATTGCGGCGATGATTACCGCTTCGGTGGTTGTGGTGGTCGGGGCAATCTCCTATATCGGGTTGATCGTACCGAATGTCGTTTCCATGTTCAAGGGAGATCAGATTCGCGGTACCTTGGTGGATACTGCGTTGTTTGGGGCGATCTTTGTCCTGGTCTGCGATATGATCGGCAGGGCCGTCATTGCCCCTTATGAACTGCCGATCGAGTTGATCGTCGGTATCTTGGGTAGCATTTTGTTTATTGCGCTGTTGATGTATCGCCTTAAACATGGACGAAAAGCGATTCGATTAGGGAAAAAAGGAGACGCAGCATGAGGCAGAGCATCAACCGCAAAAAATTATTGTGTCTCCTGATCCTGGCGCTTTTGGCTGCTGTCGGGTACATGACAATCGGTGTGAAATTCGCGAATTCCAAGCTGGCGAGCTATGCGATGCGTATCCGCACACCGAAACTGCTGGCGATGCTGGTTACGGCGTATGCGATCGGCGCGGCATCCATCGTATTCCAGTCCATTATCAATAATACGATTGTGACACCCTGTCTGCTGGGTATGAATGCACTGTACACGCTGATCCATACGGCTGTGTTTTTTGTCGCAGGTTCGGCAAGTTATCTGGCAACACATGCCAACGCTTTCTTTATGGTCGATCTGCTGGTGATGGGCGTCGTCGCGACAGTCATATACGGATATTTGTTTCGCAAGACCAACCACAATGTGCTTTATGTGCTGCTGATCGGTACGGTTTTAACTTCGTTTTTTTCAAGCGTACAGACCACGATGACTCGCATGATGGATCCTAATGAATACGACGCTTTACTGAATCGACTGGTCGCCAGTTTTTCCAGCGTCAATTCCGAAATCCTCATCGTTGGCATCGCAGTGCTGATTGCCGTTGCCGTTGTGCTCAGAAAAGAGCTTGCGCTGCTGGATGTTCTTACGCTGGGCAAGGAACAGGCCGTCAATCTCGGCGTGGATTATGACCGCTGTGTGCGCCGACTTCTGCTGGGCGTAACGCTGTATATTGCGACGGCGACAGCCATGGTCGGACCGATTTCTTTTGTCGGCTTGATTATTGCGAATCTCTCCCGACAACTGTTGAAAACGTATCGGCATACACAACTGATTGCAGGTTCAGCCCTGTTCGGCGTAATTGTGCTTGTCGGCGGTCAGCTGGTGGTGGAGCGTGTGTTTGTCTATGCTGTGCCTGTCAGCGTGTTTATCACGGTAGGTGGCGGCGCTTATTTTCTCTACCTGCTGCTGAGTCAGAGAAAGGGTTAAATGTGTTTGTCAAAGATGTAAGCAAGAGCTACGACGGCAAAACGGTCGTCGATAACGTCAGCTTTGAAATCCCGAAGGGCAAGGTGCTTTCGCTCATCGGACCGAATGGCGCGGGTAAATCAACGGTGATGGGTATGTTGTCTCGGCTTATCGCACGGGACAACGGACTGGTCGATTTTGATGGAAAAGACATAACCAAATGGAAAAACCGCGAGCTAAGCAAGCGGCTGGCGATCCTCACGCAGACTAATAATGTCCAAATGAAGCTGACCGTGCGTGAGCTGGTTGCCTTCGGACGGTTTCCCTATTCGGGCAGTCGATTGACGCAGGAAGATCAGGCGATTATTGACCGTGCGATTGCGTATATGGAGCTGGAATCATTTGAAGATCAGTTTATTGACGAGCTATCCGGCGGTCAGCGCCAGCGCGCCTATATCGCGATGGTCATCGCGCAGGATACGGAATATGTCCTGCTGGATGAACCGACCAATAATCTGGATATCTATCATGCAACGAATATGATGAAGATCGTCCGCCGCCTGTGCGATGAGCTGGGTAAGACCGTGATTCTTGTGCTGCATGAGCTGAACTATGCCGCTTTTTATTCGGATTACATCTGCGCGTTTGCGGATGGAAAGGTGGCAAAATTTGGTTCAGTGAAAGAGGTCATCAACAAAGAGACGCTTTCTTCCCTGTACCATGTAGATTTTGAAATCATGGAGATAGACGGCAAGCCGTTGTCTATTTACTATTGATTGATATGTTTCTCTATTACCTAATGACCTAAAAAGGAGTATGACCATGAAAAAACTGTTTTCTGTGCTGCTGGCTCTGTCCATGCTACTTGTCGGTGCAATGGCCATGGCTGAAAGCGAGACTGTGATGATTCAGAGCCTGAATGGAGCAGGTGAAGAGATCGAGCTGACCGTGCCTGCGAATCCGAAGCGCATCGCAATTCTGGATATGGCTTCTTTGGATATTCTGAATTCGCTAGGCGTATCTGACCGCGTGGTGGGCAGCGCGACCACGAAACTGCCTTATTTGTCGGATATCGTCAATGCCGAGGACGTGGCAAATCTTGGCACGATCAAGGAAGCTGATCTGGAAGCTGTCATGGCGTGCGAGCCGGATGTTATCTTTATTGGCGGTCGTCTTTCCAAGAACTATGATGCATTGAGCGAAATCGCTCCTGTCGTGTATCTTTCCACCGACAGCGAGCTGGGTGTCGTGGAGAGTGTGCGGAAAAACGCGGGCATCGTTGCTTCCATGTTTGGTCTTGAGGACAAAGTGGATGAACTGATGAGCGGCTTTGATGCGCGCATTGCGACGCTGGCTGAAGCAGCGAAGGACAAGACGGCGATCGTCGGCATGTGCACCAGCGGCAGCTTTAACGTGATGGGCAATGATGGTCGTTGTTCCATCATCGGCAGAGAGATTGGCTTTGAGAATGTCGGCGTAGACGCCAACATTGACACGGCGACGCATGGCAACGAGGCTTCCTTTGAGTTTGTCGTCAAGCAGAATCCGCAGTATATCTTTGTACTCGACCGTGATGCAGCGATCAACGTGGAAGGCGCACAGCTTGCACGCGATATCATGGAAAACGAACTTGTGATGGGTTTGGATGCTTACCAGGAAGGGCATGTTGTGTATCTGGCTAATCCGGCTGTCTGGTATACTGCTGAGGGTGGCGTAACTGCGCTGGATATCATGCTTTCCGATATAGAGTCTGCGCTGCTGTAAACTGATCCTCCATAATGTCCGAAAATGGCTTGAAATAGGACTTTTCAGCTGTTTCGGTATATCATTGATCCCGTTGTAGAGCACTTCTACAGCGGGATTTCCGTTTTATCTGCATTTTTGCTCTGACGGTACTGCGGCAATCATGAAACCGTGCCTGAAAAATACGGCGTAATTTCTGTCACCATGATTCCAAAGATGATTTCGGTTTACTTCGACAGTCTGCGGAATTTCAACGGAGGAATGCCATGGACTTTCGCAAAAAACCTTGGCAAATTTTCTCTGATTCTCATAACCCGCAATGTTTGCTTCGAGGTCATGGATTTCAGCAGCTAAGCCGCTTTTTTCCGAAAGTAATTCAGATAGCTGTCGCCTAGGATCCCTTTCACATAGAACCTAATGTCTGTGTGCCTCCGCTTATCAGATAATGGCAGGTTTAGACGATCTAATTGATTTACCACGGACAGCGCATCCTTCGGATGCTTGAGCTATGAACGCTCAGCGTCGGAACGGATGCGCTCTTTTTCGTTCTGCGGAAGCAATGCGTTGAGGTTAGCCTGCACGGTTAAAAGCTCCTGCTTGGTCTTTTTTGCGGCGGCGTAATCCCCAATTAGCTTCCGCCGCTGGACTTTGAGCTGACCAAGCGTATCGTAAAGTGCCTTGAACTTGGGGACGGTTTTGTAGCCAGCTTCGTCGAATGTGAGGAGCGCCTGCTTGTATTGCCGGATTTCGGATTCGTGTTCCGCGAAGAAAGCGCGCGACCAGCCGGAAGCCTTGTATTTTTTATAGGTAGAAACAGACGACAGATAGACCCGAACCTGGTCGATAAGCTGCGAAGTGGAAGCGATTTGTGCTTCCACTTTTTTCAGTTCTGCGGTTAAAGCATCCGCTTTTGTGCAGGCTTCTTCGACGGCGCGTGGCAGATCGTCAATGGAAAGATGGTTCTCCGTTAGAAACAGTATAGACTTGGCATATTGCTTGCTGTTGAAGTTTTTTGCCCAATAGGTGTAGCCCTTTCCCTTGGCTTCCATTCGCTGTGCGTCGATAGCCTTGGAGATCAGCTCGTTCTGCTGAATGGGCTTTGTTTTTGGGCGGTGCTTCTGCGAACCGGCAAGTACAGCGGAAAGTGCGTCATAGCTGTATGCGTCGCCCAATGTGTCCATGCGGATAAACCGTCTCTGCCCCGCTTTTCGGAAGGAAAGCTGTTTGCCGTGCTTGATTTCATAGCCCATCGTTTTTAAGCCATCGAGCAGCACCTCCATGTTCGCGGCTTTCTGTTCCAGAGCCCGATCTATGTCGGCGCGCAGAATATCGCGATGCGTGGGAACAGCTCGATCTCCAAGCCACTTATCGTAGGTTTTGCCGGTATGCTGCGGGTGCTTGATGACGGACAGCTTGTGTTCCAGACAGATCATATCCGAAAGGCGGGCAACCGCACGAGCTGAAAACGAGAAGTCTTTGAATTTATGACGGGCATCCAGTGAAACGGCGTTCCATTCTATGTGATTATGTATGTGTTTTACGTCGCAGTGAGTGGCAACGATAAACGCATGATTGCCTTTCAAAAAACGGTTGGCAAATTCGTAGCCGATGGCATTGGCTTCCTCCGGCGTAACCTCGCCCGGCTTGAAGGATTGGCGCACCTGATAGGCGATGACCTCGTGCTTTTGCGTTCGCCCGGTGTAGGTCTGATATTGGCGGCGCGATAGAGCAAATTCTGCGTCGGCAGTATGCGGATCGCAGGCATAAGCGGTGACGAGTTCACCGTTTTTTGTTTTGCTTGGGTTGGTCGCATAGTCGAGCCGCGCCGAGAGGGATTGCAAGGCGGTTTTGCCTTTGCTGATGTGCATGGGGATGATTCGTGTGACAGCGATAGGCAGGACTCCTTTCTGAAAAATCAAATGGGTGCAAATGGCATTTCATTTGCTGGTGTGGTATACTTAATAATAAATCGGAATTTGCGGAGGCGCGTCATGATCATAGCAGTGGACAAAACAAGTCTTTCAGAAGCGGCTACGGTACATTCTATATCTTGGAAAAAATCTCATTGCTCCTTTTGTTCTGCCAGCTTCATAGAGCAGCACACACCGGAACGACAACGGGAGTATCTAGAAAGAAAAATGAATGTCGGCAGCAAGAGTTTTATGCTTGTCGAGGAAATGCCAATAGGAATAGTCTCGGTTACTGACAGTTTAATTGAAGACCTTTATATCCTTCCTGACAAACAGAATATGGGGTATGGAACAAAACTTTTGCAATTTGCAGTAAGTCAATGCATAGGAACTCCAACACTGTGGATTTTAGAAAATAACATAAATGCCGAGAGGCTTTATCTGCGAATGGGTTTTGAGAAAACAGGCAGAAAAAATACGATAAGCAATGGGCTTGATGAGATTGAGTTTGCATTGACATAAATTCCAGTTTGTCGTTTAATACGTTTGATTGAAGTACAGGGGAAAAGCAATGGGCGCGAGCAACAAAGTCTGTCCAAACTGCGGACGGAAGATGAAACAGCAGTTCATCGGCTTGCAGCACTGCCGCTGCGGGATGAGCTGGAAAAAGGACATCGGATTCTTTGAACGAACCCCGGATATGGTCTTTGCGCTGGAGCGACGGCAGATCGGGAAAAAGGTCAAACAGCGTCCTGTTATCCGAAAGGGCTGAAACAGAAACTCAACAAAAAAAGAAGGGCGAGCCATCGCAAAGAACGGCTCGCCTTTCAGCACTATTCAAATTGCAGCGTACTCAGCTGTTGAAGCACTCCCCGAACACCTGACCAGATTTCCTCCTGCTGTTCATGCAAGCCGTCGATTTGCTGCACAGCAATCGGATCTCCCTGATTGATGTGCTTAGCCATCTGGTTGATGTTCGCGCTCGTGCGGCGCATCAGCGAAACAATCTGCTTGAGTTCGGGAATATCGAGCTGAACAATCAAGCCGGTAATCGCCATCTTGCGCAGGTACGCGCTCAGGTTCGAGGTGCCGAGCTTTTCCATGTTTGCGTTGATCTTCGCCAGCTCATCTTCCGTTACCCAGAAAGTAATCATTTTATCGCGGCTGCGTTTTGCCATCAGCGCTCAATCCCTTTCCGGCTCTGCGGAAGATCTCTGGATGGGGAAGCGGCACTTTTCAGCGCGCCCAGAACGGAGGATTTCTGCTTTTCCAGTTCGCGGCGCGTCAGGCTGATGAATCCATCCAAAACGGTGGGATGGCTTTCGCACTGGAACAGGAAACGATGCTCGCCGCCCGTTGCCGGATCGCCCGGAATGGAGAAGTGTTCCGCCCATGCCTTGTTGTCGCGAGAGAAACGCCCATCCCAGCCGCGCAGTTGAAGTGTGTTGGCTAATACATAAAGCATACGCTCCTGACCAAACTGTTCAATGACGGGCTTATAGCAATCCTTTTTGAGACGGAAACCATCAAAGTTCTCAGAGATAGCCTTGTCGATTGCATTTTTGCAATTCTTGTTTTCATGCAGCGAGACACGGTAAAGGTCAAGCTCGCCGACGCTTTTCGCATACGCGGCGGTTTCGGTATAAATCGGTGTCATATTATCATCCCTTCTTTCCAAAAAGCAAGAAAAAACGTCGATTTTAAGCCCTTATCTCCACACGCGGACAGGGAAATGTACCCCTGCGATTGAGAAAATGGCTCACAGCGCCGCATCTAAAGGACGGTCGCTGCGTCTTTGCGGTGTATCCTTCTGCATCCCGGATGAGCCGCGTTCAAGCGAAGCCAGAACGGAAGGCTTTTCGCTTTTGCTGTTCATTGGAGCAGATTTGTCCATACTTAAAAGCGCATCCAGTTCTGCCAGACGCGCACTTTTTGTTGTCAGCTCCAGCGCTTGCGGGAATGGCTGAGTGATTTCGAGTTTAGCGGCTTCGATTTGCTGATGCAGACTGTCCACCTGTTCCTGCGCTTTCTGCATCCGCACGGGAATATTGTTCAGCGCATTTTCGATACGCAGCAGATTGCCGCGCGCGTCTGCACCGAGATTGACGATGTGCGTCATTTCGCCGCGCAGCAGCAGCTGAAACTGCGCATTGAATGAATCGTAGGACAGCGTGACGGATAGACCGCGATAATGACCAATTGCGGTATCGTGGTCGTGCGGCGCAGTCTTGCACAACGCGAGCAGCGTTTCGCCTGCGGCAGATTTGTCCGCATAAGCCTTGCCCAAAAGCTCAATGCCCACAAAATCTTCCTGCGGTACGGGATGGTCGGAAAGCGTCTGCATATCCGCTTTGAATCCGGCGATATAATCCTCCTGCTGACGGAGCTGTTCGGGATAAAAACGAACAAGCTGATCTTCCAGACGAAAGCGTTTTGATTCATGGTCGGCTTTCATCAGCCGCAGTTTAGCGACTTCCACATCCAGATTCATCTTTTCCTTAATACGCGGATCGCCTGCGCACAGCGCCTTGATTTCCGCATAAGAGAGTGCGGTTTCGTCTACATCATCGCAGGCGCGAACGGGCGATTTGCTGGACATGATCTGTGAAATAAACTTCTGTTTCGTCTCAATGGTCTGCCACAAATAAGCGTCGAACGAGCGTTCTGTAACATATCGGTAGATGTGGACGTCGGGGTTCATATTGCCCTGGCGGATGATGCGTCCGGCTCGCTGTTCAGGGTCGCCCGGCCGCCACGGGGCATCCAGGTCATGCAGGGCAATCAAACGGTCCTGGCAATTTGTTCCTGCGCCCATTTTTGCAGTGCTTCCGAGCAAAATCCGTACATCGCCGGAGCGAACTTTGCTGAAAAGCTCTTTCTTTTGCACGTCGGTTTTGGCTTCGTGAATAAAGGCAATCTGTTCCCGCGGAATCCCCATGCTGACGGGTTTTTCGCGGATGTCGTCATATACATTAAAGCGATCGGCAGGCAGTTCGCCGGTTTCGATAAACGCAGCATCCTTTGCGGCATCGTCTTTTACGGCAGGAGCTTTACCGGTCGGCGTTGAAAGGTCGCAAAACAAAAGCTGGGTGAGCTTGTCCGCCTGTCCTTCCCGCCAGATACGGAAAACATTCTGTACACAGGCGTTGACTTTGCTTCCGGGGTCGTCGGGGAGCAGCGGGTTGATGAGCCGCTGATCGAGTCCCAGCTTTCGCCCGTCCGAAGTAATTTTGAGCATGTTATCGACCTTCGGATCGACTGAACCCGAATGAACCTGTGCGGCACGCTCGGAAAGTGCCTGAATCATTTCCTGTTGGTATTCGCTTGGCTTGACGGAGATGTTTTCAAAATGCGGTGTAGGCGTTGGCAGATGAAGCTGATCGGCGGTTTTGATATCAGCGGTTTCCTTGAACATCGCCATCAGTTCGGGTAAATTAAAGAATTTGGCAAAGCGCGTCCGTGCGCGGTATCCCGTCCCCTCCGGCGCAAGCTCAATCGCCGTCACTGTTTCACCAAATGTTGAAGCCCAGCAGTCAAAATGCGCCAGCCCTTTGCGTTTGAGCGTATCGTATTGAAGATAGCGCTGCATCGTGTACAGCTCGGTCATGGAATTGGAAACGGGGGTGCCGGTGGCGAAAATAACGCCTTTCCCACCTGTGATTTCATCCATGTAACGGCACTTGGCAAACATGTCGGAGGACTTTTGCGCTTCTGTGACAGAGAGTCCCGCCACATTGCGCATTTTGGTATATAGATATAAATTCTTGTAAGAATGTGCTTCATCTACAAACAGGCGGTCAACGCCTAATTCTTCGAAGGTCACAACATCATCTTTCCTGTGTTCCGCGCGAAGCTTTTCCAGTCGGGTTTCCAGACCGCGCTTTGTTTTTTCAAGCTGTTTAATGGAAAAATGCTCGCCGTGGCTTTCCGTGAGTTCCTCAATGCCTTCGGTAATTTCTTCGATTTGTTCCTCGATCAATCGCTCCTGACGCGCCTGCGAAATCGGTATTTTTTCGAATTGAGAGTGACCGATGATGACCGCGTCATAATCGCCGGTAGCGATGCGTGCACAGAATTTTTTGCGTCTGGACTGCTCAAAATCCCGTTTGGTGGCAACCAGAATGTTGGCACTGGGATAAAGCTGCAAAAACTCGCTCGCCCATTGCCCGGTCAGGTGATTGGGAACGACGAACAGCGATTTGGAGCAGAGACCAAGCCGTTTGGATTCCATCGCAGAGGCGACCATTTCAAAGGTTTTGCCCGCGCCAACTACATGTGCAAGCAGCGTATTCCCGCCGTACAGCACATGCGCGATGGCGTTACGCTGGTGTTCCCGCAGGGTGATTTCGGGGTTCATGCCGGAAAAAGTGATATGCGATCCGTCATATTCGCGAGGTTTTGTCGAATTAAAGAGATCATTGTATTTTTCAACCAAACGCTGACGGCGTGCGGGATCCTGCCAAATCCACTTCTGAAACGCATCTTTAATTGCCTGCTGCTTTTGCTGAGCAAGCGTTGTTTCTTTCTGGTTCAATACGCGCGTTTCCCTGCCGGCAGCGTCCTCAACCGTATCATAAATGCGCACATCGCGGAGGTTCAGGGTATCTTCCAAAATCCGATATGCGTTGGCGCGATCTGTGCCGTATGTGACGGATGCGGCAACCGTTGAAGATAAGCGTGTCTTGCCGGAGATGTTCCATTCGGCGGTCATGGGGAAAAAGCGCACCTGAACAATGTCCCTGAAACGATAGGGAACGCTGAATGTTTCAACCATGAACTGCTGAATCGTAGCCGGATCGAGCCAGGTTGCGCCGAGCCGCACGTCGATTTCAGAAGCGTCAAGGTCTTTGGGCTGCGCATTTTCAAGCGCTTGCACATTGACGGCGAATTGGTCATCCTGCAGCGCGGCTGTCCGAGCCGCACGCAGTTTTTCACGTACATTTCCGGACAGGTACTCGTCAGCGGTCACAAACGTGTCCGGCGCTTCGGGCAGACGAAAGATTGCGCCGGTCAGCTCATCAGCAAGCACATTTTCAGCTTTGCCGGTTAATCCAGCCATGAAGGAAAGGTCAACGCCCGCTTTTTCGCTGATGGATACCGCCAACGCTTCCATCGCTGTATCGACGTGCTCGACCGGCTTCGATTGACGGATGGTGCGCTTGGTGAACATGTCCGCTTTGCGCTTGAGTTTTCCCTTGTCATCCAGAATCTCAAGAGAACATAGCAGATAATAGGAAGAATCGGACGAAAAAACCTGATTATTGGCTCTGTCGCTGATAAGCCCATACCTGGCTGTGAAATCGTCGTATGTGCGGTTCAACTCGTCTTGACGCTGATGAATGTCGTCATCCGTTGCATCGTTTATTTGCGCGTCAATCAGGCGACGGGTACAATCCCGCAGCTCAATCATCCCCTTGATACGCTCCTGCGTCGTCTGATTGAGTACGGGACGGGTCATCACCGAATTTTCGCGATAGTAAACCTGACCATCTACGAGCGCATACGAGAAATTGCGCACATCGGGATCAGCCGGAATGGTTCGCTCGCTGT